>ERZ1036402.220-NODE-220-length-46804-cov-20.348692_pt1 | contig 46804 bp, 47 predicted proteins | sample MGYA00514216_ERZ1036402 | MGnify/ENA primary metagenome ERZ1036402 (study PRJEB33795, sample SAMN09464942) | human gut metagenome | host: Homo sapiens | place: USA: Stanford, California | collected 2016-11 | study: EMG produced TPA metagenomics assembly of the...
CCCTCCCCCCTGACATGGAACAAGAAACCCTGGTTTACCCGCTTGCGAACAATACCGTTCTGCAAGACAAGTATACGATATTGAACGTGCTGAACGCCGGAGGCTTCGGCATTACGTACCTGGCGCTGGACAATCCCCATTCCCGGTACGTCGTCATCAAGGAATGCATGCCGGACGCCTACGCCTTCCGGGACATGGAAACCGGCTTCGTCCACCCGCGGGACGAACAGGCCGCCGTCAACTTCGCCCAGAGCATTTCCAACTCCCGGCAGGAGGCTTCCGTCCTGGCCCAGCTCAACCACCCCGGCATCGTGCAGGTGTTCGACATGTTTGACGCCAACGGCACCTGCTATTACGTCATGGAAAACATCCAGGGGCAGACCCTGTTCGACCTGATGACCACCATGCACGCCACCGGACAGAGCATGGAGCCGGCACGGGCCACGGACCTTCTGTTCCGCCTGCTGGACATCCTGCACTACCTTCACGCCATGGGGGTTTACCATTGCGACATCAAGCCGGGAAACATCTTCATCCAGCCGGACGGCACGCCCAAGCTGATCGACTTCGGCGCCGTGCGCACCAAGACCCTCCAGCACCAGGGCCTCGTCCAGATCACTCCCGGCTACACGCCGCCGGAATTCTACCCCGGACGCCGGAGCGAAATCGGCCCCTGGTGCGACATGTACGAGCTGGGCGCCACGTTCTACGAATTGCTTACGGGCCAGGTTCCCCACCCGGCGGACCAGCGTTCCGTGGTGGACCGCAACCCGAAGGTGACCAGTTACGCGGCCCTGCGAAAGACATACCCCATGAACTTCCTTTCCGGGATTGACAAGGCCCTGTCTCCGGATGAACGCAACCGCTTCCATTCCGCCAAAGCATGGAACGATTACATCAACGCCATGGCGGCCGCAGGAACCCTGCAAGCCGGAGGAGTGGCGCGGAAAGCCCTGCCCAAGGCCAGAAAGAAATCTTCCGCAGGCACCGCCTTCGTCATCATCCTGCTCATCGCGGCGGCGGCCGTCTGGATATGCTGGAAGCAGGGCCTGATCAATTTCTGACCCCCACCTCCCGTTCATGCTGGACCTGGCGGAAGAACTGAAGGCGGCGGCCGCGGAGGGGATGCAGCTCCCTTCCCTGTTCGTGGACCCGGCGTCCATCCTGGCCGTGATGGTCAATGAAGTGGTTCCGGAATGCCCGGAAGACGATTTTTACGGGAACGCCCCCGCGCCGCTGTACCTGTCCACCGCCCTGCCCCTGTTCCGCCGGAGCGGGCTCCCAGCCTCTTCCATCCGTGACGTGACGGAAGCCGGCATTTACATCACCAACGCCGTCAAGAGGCCCAAAAGGGAAAGCGCGGTGCCGCAGGAAATGATTGAAGAGAGCCTCCCCGTGCTGGAACGGGAATTGTCCCTTTTCCCGAATCTCCGCGCCGTGATGCTGATGGGGGATGTAGCCAAAAAGGCGTTCAACATGATTGCCCGCAGCAAGACGGGGAAGAGCGCCATTCCCGCCGGCTCCACCTACAAGCTCCGCAGGACGCCCTTTCATGCCATGGGGCTCCGCATTTTCCCGTCCTACATCATGACGGGGCGCAATCTTCTGATTGAAAAGTCAAAGACGGTCATGGCCGCGGAGGACATCCGCGCCATGCTCGAGTTTATCCGCAGCCAGGAGCGCTGAAGGCGCTTACGGCCATGAAACCGGATGGAGAGGAAGAGAGCCCTCTTTTAAAAACAGATGCGGCCTTTGTCCGCATTCTGATCAGGTTGCCGCGCAGGCATGCGGCTCTCCTGCAAACGCCGGGAGAAATTCCGCCATCAATTAATAATCTAAGGTATTCTATTGCGCCAGGGAGTGAAGGAGCATTTCAGATTCATTTGCCCTGCGGGCTTGAAATTTCGCTTTCCGTTCTACCGGGCTTGTCCGGATTTCCGGCATCTTGGCCGAATCCCTTTCCGCAGCGCAGCAAAGGGGATTTTTTTACCCTTTTCATGTTCCGTTCGGAGCCGATAAGGGCGGCAGCCCCTTATTTCCAGCAACGCGACAGTGGGAAAAATAACGGAGGAAGGACATATCCCCGGCATGCCCGCTGCATTTTTCCACGCAGGAAGACTTTCATGACGGCAAGGGCCGAACCAGACGGTTCAGCCCTTGCAAATGGTTGAGAACTGAGAAAAGGCGCTTACAGGCTTTCCCCGAAGTCCTGGCGGTACTTGGCCGCCAGTTTTTCAGGCCAGTCGCTCTTGGCGCGGAGCTTGCCCATGAAGAAGCGCAGCACGGGCGGTTCCTCCACGAATTCCAGGCCGCCGATCAGGTCGCGGTTGTCGTAGAGCCATTTCATGCGGTCCGCCACGTATTTGACCTGGGACAGCGTGAAGACGCGGCGCGGGAAGGCCAGGCGGAGCAGTTCCACATCCGCCAGAATGTCGTCGCCGTTTTCGTCACGGACACTGGAGAGCGTGCCGCGTTCCATCCCGCGCACGCCGGAGGCGATGAAGAAGGCCGCCGCCAGGGCCCCGGCAGGATAGTCCTCCTGCGGAATATGGGGCAGGAAGCGCCCGGCGTCAATATGGGCGCCCAGGCCGCCCGCGGGGGTCACGCAGGGAATGCCCATGTCCACCATCTGGCCGATGAAGTATTCAATGAAGGAGGGGCTCTGGGAAATCACGGTCAGGTCCGTGGTTTCATACAGGCCCACGGCCATGGCTTCAATTTCACGCACGGAGATGCCGCCGTAGGTCAGGAAGCCTTCAAACAGGGGAACCAGGTGCTCCATTTTCTTGGCGATGGAATGGTCGTTCGTGCAGATGCCGCCGCCGCGGGAGGAGGAAACCTTGCGGGCGGAGAAGTATACCAGGTCCGCCAGGCCGCACATGGTTTTCAGGATGTCAGCGCAGGAGGAGTCCTTGAACTCGTCTTCACGCATCTTGATGAAGTAGGCGTTTTCCCCGATCAGGGAGGCGTCCAGCACCAGCATGATGCCGAATTCGTCGCAAATGCCGCGGATTTCACGCATGTTGGCAATGGAGAAAGGCTGGCCGCCGATTAAATTGGTGGAGGCTTCCATGCGCACGAAGGGAATTTTTTCCGCCCCATGGCGGGCGATGCAGCCGCGCAGCTTGGCCGGGTCCAGATTGCCCTTGAAGGGGTTGGTGCTGACCGGGTTGATGGCTTCATCCGCCACCAGTTCCTCAATCTTGCCGCCGTTCAGGTCAATGTGGGCGTGCGTGGTGGTGAAATGGTAGTTCATGGGAACCACGTCACCGGGTTTCACGAAGGTGCGGGCGATGATGTTTTCACAGGCGCGGCCCTGGTGGGCGGGAAGCAGGTATTCCTTGCCGAAGACGTCCTGCACGGCCTGCTTCAGGCGGTCAAAGCTCTGGGAACCGGCATAGGCGTCATCCGCCCGGAACATGGCGGCGATCTGGTTGTCGCTCATGGCGTTGACGCCGGAATCCGTCAGCATGTCCAGATAAACGTCATTCGTGCTCAACTGGAACGTGTTGAAACCGGCTTCCCGCGCGGCTTCCAGGCGGCGTTCCACGGGAACGAGGTGCAACTTCTGCACGACGCGGACTTTGTGCAGTTCCAGGGGAATTTGTTCCCCATTGTAAAATTTGACAACGTTGGATGGTTCTGAATTCATAAAATAAAAGGTGAATAAAAGTGTAGCAGAATGAGTCCTTTCCGCAACATAAAAGACACCCCGCTTCTTTTTCTCCCCTTCCGGAAAGGCAGGAATGCCGCTGGCAGGAAAAATGTGGAACTTACGGGAGGAAACCCCTAGCGTGAACTCCTATGAAAGAACACTGGAAATTGATTCAACAGCATCTGGGACTGGATGCGGACGGCATCCCCGGCCCCCGGACGGCGCAGGCCCTGATGGAAAAACTGGACATCCGCCAGCCGGAACATTCCTGGCCCAGCCAGGAGGAAGTGCGCTCCGGGAAGTCCGTCTTCGGCCGCGCGGGGGATGAAAGCAACATGACCAGCATCCGGCTGCCATACATCATGCGGCTGGCATGGGAGAGGAACACGACCGTTTCCACCATGCGCTGCCACAAGCTGGTGGCGAAACCTCTCCTCCGCATTTTCCAGGCCACCCTGGACCATTACGGCATGGAGAAGATACGGGAACTGGGGCTGGACCTGTACGGAGGCTGCTTCAACAACCGCTCCATCATCGGCGGGAAGGCCACGTCCATGCATGCCTGGGGCATCGCCGTGGACATGGACCCGGACAGGAACGGCCTGAACATCCCTGCACCGAAAGCGGTACTGTCCGGACCGGAGTACGCGGCCTTCTGGCAGTTCGTGGAGGCGGAGGGGGCCGTATCCCTGGGACGCGCACGCGATTACGACTGGATGCACTTCCAGTTCGCTACTCTTTGACCGGAGCGGACGGGTCCGTGCGCCAGCCCTCCTCCCAGCGGCGGCGGAGGGCTGCCCAGTCCGTGCCATCCCCGCCATGCCCCAGGAAGGAACGCTTTTTCAGCTCCCGGAAGTTTTCTCCAGGAAGGTGGAGAAGCTCCCCGCGGTCATAGGCGTCCTGGTCGCACATGCCGTTGAAGAGGGGCGTCCACTGCCAGCGGCGCACGCCCAGATAGTTCTTGAACGTATCCACCAGCTCCGTCGTGCAGTTGGCGGTGACGGTGTTGTAGTAACGCGGGCGTTCGTGGAGGCTATTGATTTTTTCCGCAAAGCCCAGGAAGGCTTTTTTCAGGTTTTCCCTGCCGATGTTGATGCGGTACAGGTACATGTCCTCCTTCCGGTAGCTGGTGCGCAGGCCGAACAGGTCTTCCTCGTCCGCCAGAATGTAAATCACGTTAAATTGCTTGTAGAGGCCCGGAATGGTCCCCTGCTCCACCCCTTCCGGCAGGCGCGTTTCCACGGAGAGGGCCAGATGCCTTCCGTCCTCAAAGCCGAAGGAGAGCATGGTATGGGCCACAAATTCCATGCCGTCCCAGTGGCTCACGGCGAAGTCCAGCGTGGACAGCTTGTCCAGGTCAAAGCGGCGCGTCACGTAGCGCGCGTCGAAGTCCCGCTCCGTCCGGTAGACGAAGCTGCGCACGTCTTTCACCACGATTTCATTCCCGTTGATTTCCACGGCGGGCAGGCGGCTCCAGGACGGCTGCCACTCCTTACCGTTCGTCGCAGGAATGCACAGGTAGTACGCCAGCAGCAGGGCCAGCACACCCCAGGAGGCGCGCCAGAATACGGGCCGCTTCCTGCGGAAAACAAAAGCGCTGGCCATGGCGGCTACGTAAAGCCATACCAGAACGGCGCCGCCCCATACATTGTAAAATACCACGCCCGCCGCCCATACGGAGAGGCCGAACCACGCCGCAAACATCAGGACGCGGGCGGCTATCAGGCCCGCATGGCGCAGGGAAGGCAGGTGCATGGAAGATGAAAAAAGAGGCCGCGCGCTCCGGTTCATGAAACGCGCGGCCCGTGATGGGGGTTATCTGAAGGAAAGGCCCTTTACCTTGTCCGTCAGGGCTTTCAGCACGCGCTGGTGCGCGGCGTCCACTTCCGCAGCCGTGAGGGTCTTGGCCGGATCCCTGTACAGGAAGGTGTAGGCAATGGATTTGCGGTCCGCCGGGAGCTTTTCACCGGAGGGGTCCGTGAATACGTCAAAGCAGGAGTAGCTGACAAGCAGTTTTTCCCGTGCGGCTTCAATGGCCTTCACGATGTCCGCATTGGACGTAGAAAGGGGCAGTTCCATGGCCGCATCACGGGAGGAGCCGGGGAACTGGGGCAGTTCCGCGGCCTTCACGGGAGCGGTGAGAATTTCCTGCATCTTGCGGAGGTCCAGTTCCGCCACGTACACGGGCTGGTCCAGGCCCAGCTCCCGGCAACGCGCCAGGGACAGGCGGGCGAAGTAGCCGCAGGCCTTCCCGTCAAGCTGCACGTCCGCCCCCAGGGCGGCCTGTTCGCGCGGTTTGGCGGGGGTCAGCGTAAAGCGGTGGCCCGGAGCCAGCGCTTCCATGACGGCCAGCAGGTCTTCAAAGGAGGCCTGTTCCGGCCTGGGGTCCGCCCAGGAGCGCGCCGTGCGGTCCCCGGAAAGCAGGATGCCCAGCGTATCCGTTTCAATGTCCCTGCCCTTGCCGCCGCCCGTATTGCGGAAGACGCGGCCAAGTTCAAAGAAGCGCAGGCCGGAGACGCCCTGGTTGCTGTTGCGCACGGCGGCGGCAATCAGGCCGGGCGTGTGCGCGGGGCGCAGCACGGAGTGGTCCTCGCTGAGCGGCAGGGACACGCGGATGAGGTCGCCGTCCTGCAGGGGGCGCAGGGGCAGCGCGTCCTTCACTTGGGCGATGGCACCGTCAGCGGCTTCAGAGGCGATGAGCTTGATGGTCTGGGTTTCATAGAACCCCAGGGCCGCCAGCTTGCGGCGCAGGCCCATCTGGAAGTTATAGGCCACGTCTACGGGGGATTCCGTGACGAAGGGGCCGGAGAAGCGGGACGGGATGCCGTCCAGCCCGAAGACGCGGACGATTTCCTCCAGCAAGTCGCAGGGGCGCGTAAGGTCCAGGCGGTGGGGGGGGATCAGCCAGCATTCCGGGGCGTCCGGAACCTGCATCAGGCCCAGCGCCGCCAGGATGCGCGCGCCTTCCTCGTGGGAAATGGAACCGCCGGACATCTGGTCCAGAGCCTTCCAGGGAAGCTTCACGAAGCCCAGTTCATTGGTCACCGTGGCGCCCTTCCCCTGCTTCAGGGAAGCGAACGCGGAAACGGGGCCGTCCGGCTCCCCGCAGGAAGGCATGCAGGCATGGGCCGGATTGGGAACGGGAGCCCCCGCCACATACGTTTGGGAGGCCGTGCCGCCCGCCAGCTGGAGAATCAGTTCCACGGCCCGCACGGAACCGCGCAACACGTTCCAGGCGGAGGTGCCGCGTTCAAAGCGGTAGGAGGAGTCGGAGGACAGGGCCAGCCTGCGGGACGTGGCGCGCACGGAGGAGGGCTTGAACCAGGCGGATTCCAGAATAATGTCCGTAGTGGCGTCCGTCACGCCGCTTTCCTCCCCGCCCATCACGCCGCCGATGGCGAGCGCCTTGCCGGACTGGTCCGCGACGACCAGGTCCGTGCAGTTGAGGGTGTATTCCTGCCCGTCCAGGGCCTTGAAGGTTTCCCCTTCGTAGGCGGTGCGGGTGACGATGCCGCCCTGCACCTTCGCCGCGTCAAACGCGTGGAGGGGAGTGCCCAGTTCATGCAGGACGTAGTTGGTGACGTCCACGATGTTGTTGATGGGGCGCAGGCCGATGGCCACCAGGCGTTCCTTCAGCCATTCCGGGCTTTCCTGCACCTTCACGCCGCTGATTTTCACGGCGGTGTAGTACGGGTTCAGGTCCGGCTGGTCCAGCCGCACGAAGTCCCCGGCGGGTTCCAGCTCCACCCCGGCGTCATCAATGGAAACGGGCCTGTACTCCCGTCCGGAGATGGCGGCCAGTTCATACGCCATGCCGTTGTGGGAAAGCAGGTCCGGACGGTTGGGCGTCACTTCCACTTCCACCATCGTATCCGCCTTGACGACCTGGGAGATCGGCGTGCCGGGTTCCAGCTCCTGCGGAAGAATCCAGAGGCCGTGCTCCTTGTCGGGCAGCCCCAGTTCGGAAGCGGAGCAGAGCATGCCGCGGGATTCCACCCCGCGCAGCTTGCCCACCTTGATTTCAAAGTTGCCGGGCAGCACCGCTCCCGGCAGGGCGCAGGGAACCTTGTCCCCCACCTTGTAGTTCTGCGCGCCGCACACAATCTGGTGCAGCGTGCCGTCGCCCACGTCCACCTGGCAGACTTTCAGGCGGTCCGCCTGGGGATGCTGTTCCGCGGCAGCCACGCGGGCCACCACCACGTACGGGGAGTCCACGCCCTGCTGGCGGATGTCTTCCACTTCAATGCCGGCAAAGGTCAGCATGTCCGACATTTCGTCCACGCTCAGGCCGGCCAGGTCGATATACTGGGAAAGCCAGTTAAGGGAAATTTTCATATCTGGGTAAGGTAAAAATTATTGGAATTGGGCAAGGAAGCGCACGTCGTTCTCAATCAGGGCGCGGATGTCCCGGATGCCCCAGCGGATCATGGCCAGGCGGTCCAGGCCGATGCCGAAGGCAAATCCGGTCAGCCCCGTGTAGCGGGCCTGCACGCCGGGTTCCAGCCCCAGTTCGCGGTCCACGGCTTCAAAGACGTTCGGGTCCACCATGCCGCAGCCGGCGATCTCCACCCAGCGCGGTTCCTGGCCGTCCACCTTCAGCTTCACGTCAATTTCAAAGCTGGGTTCCGTGAACGGGAAGAAATGGGGGCGGAAGCGCACTTCCGTATCGGAGCCGAAGAGAGCGCGCAGGAAGTATTCCAGCGTCCCTTTCAGGTCGCCCACGGAAACGTCCGTGTCCACATACAGGCCTTCCAGCTGGTTGAAGGCGGAAAGGTGCGTGGCGTCAATCTCGTCACGGCGGTAGGCGGAGCCGGGGGAAATCACGCGCACGGGGGGCGTCTGCTTCTCCATGGAGCGTATTTGCACGGTGGAGGTGTGCGTACGCAGCAGCTTGCCGGAATCAAAGTAAAACGTATCCTTCTCATTGCGGGCCGGATGGTCCTCCGGCGTATTCAGCGCGTCAAAGCAGTGGAACTCGTCCTCAATCTCCGGGCCGTCCGCCAGGGCAAAACCCATGTGGCGCAGAATGCGGATGGCTTCATCCCGCACGATCGTGAGGGGATGCAGGCCGCCCTGCGGCAGGGAGCGGGCCGGAAGCGTCAGGTCAACGCCGGCCACGGCGGCCTTGTCCGCCTGGGCCTGCACTTCCTCCAGCTTGGCGTCCAGCGCTTCCGTAATAGCCTTGCGGGCCTCGTTAAGCAACTGGCCGACGGCGGGCTTTTCCTCCCTGGGAACGTCCTTCATGCCCGTCTGGGCCATGGTCAGTTCCCCTTTTTTGCCGAGGATGGCTACGCGCGCGTCTTCCACGCCGCGCCTGTCAGACACCTGGGCGATGCGCGCCAGGGCATCCCGTTGAATGCGTACAATCTCTTCCTTCATAAAATTTGACGGGCAAGAGCTTACCCGTCCCCCCCGCCAGCGTCAAGCCCTTCGGAGGGTGGCCCTTCTCCAAAAAACAAAAGGCAGGAAGCGGAAAGAAGAAGGGGAAAACCACCGTTTCCCTCCATCTAACCGCTAATTCTTAACATCTAACATCTCCCTGAACATATCAAACATACCCCGGCTGGGCGGACATGCGGCCGGAAATCATGCCGAGCACGCAGAAAAAGGTATAAACCAGGCAGAACGGCAGGAAGGAACCGCCCTGGTGGAGGAAGGAGGTGAACAGCAGGCTCAGGGCGGCGCCCATGGTGAAGCCGATGCCCTGGGACATGCCGGAAAGCCTGATCGCCTCCGACGGGGTTCTGGCCCGTTCCACCATCAGCGCCATTCCGCGGCTGAAAACGGTTCCCGTCGCCAGGCCGAACAGAATGGCCATCCAGACAGCCCAGTCCAGCGGAAGATACAGGATGCCCCAGCAGGAAAGAGCCGCCAGGGCCATGGCCATCACGATGAGAAGGCCCCGGCCCCCCGTGGCTTTTTCCAGAGCGTGCGCGGAGAGCGTGGCGGGAAGCTGGGCAAACATGGCTACGGAAAGGATGAAACCTGCGTCCACGTAGCTCATGCCGCGCTGCCTCAGGAAGATGGGAATCCAGGTGTAAAAGAAATAGGCTGCCCCCACCCGGCTCAAATAAAAGATGGTGACCTGCCATGCCTTGCTGCTGCGCAGCAGGTTGCGGCTGGAAGAATCCGGATCGCGCTGGAACACTCCTACCGGATGCTTGAGGAAGTACGCGCCCCACACCAGCATTCCCAGCAGGATGGGAATAATCCATATTCCCAGCCCAAAGCGCCAGCCGCCCAGCATGTTGGAGATGGGAACGGACAGGCCGGAGGCCACCGCGCTCCCCACGCCGATCATGGCGCTGTAAATGCCCATCATGGCGGAGGCGTGGTCCGGGAACTGGTGCTTGATCAGTCCGGGAATAGCCGCTCCGGCAATCCCCATGCCCAGCCCCATCAGGACCATGCCGCCGTACAGGCCCGCCACGCCGTCCCAGCTGCGCCAGAAAATACCGGCCACGGCCAGAAGCTGGAACCAGAAAATGATCTTCCACGGCGTCAGCCAGCGCGCCACGCGCGGAGAAATGGGCGCGGCCACGCCCAGCACAAACACGGGCAGCAGGGCAAACAGCCCTGAATTTTCAAGGGAAAGGCCCATATCCTTTTCAATCGTTCCCAACAGCGGGTCCGGAGAGTCAAATCCGGTCCGCAGATTGAAACAAATGATCAAAAAGGCCACAAGCAGCAGCATCTTTCCCTTCATGCTTCCGGAAGTTCCTGCCTTATCCATCCCATGTTATACAGCCGTTCCCCCGCCCCCGTTCAAAAGTAAAAAACTTTTCCGGCTGTATGCGGCAGGGGGCCCGGGAAACGGTTTGCGCGGCTGGACGGAATGCGAAGCATGAACCCCGCAGAATGAGGGAAGCCGAACGTGGAACAAATCACTCTCTTGACCCCGGCACCGCAGCCATCAGGAAAGGCAGAGGAAGACATGTTCCCGCAGCTTGAACGAAACAGGCCGCCTGGGAATGAAGGCCTCCCGGCCTTCGGGAATCCATCCTGGGAGCGCAGCAAGCCAAGCTCTGGAAAGGCAGCCATTTATATCTCTCCTTTTCCAGTTTTTCCACTCACATCTAAAAAAACACCATCATATTAAAAAAGAATGTCTTACGGCTTGTCTGCATTTTATATTCCTATAGGAATATTTGGAATTAAACTAAATTCCCTTGACGATGAATATTTTCAGTATTACAAGCGGATATGCCTACTACATGCCCGTCCCCTGAAAAATGCCTCCGATACGCCGAGACCGTCCAACGGTTCGGCATCAATTTTCTGAGAGTGGCCGTCTTCATCGTCTTTGCCTGGATTGGCGGCCTCAAGGCCTTCCAGTATGAAGCGGACGGCATTGTTCCCTTCGTAGCCAACAGCCCGATGATGAGTTTCTTCTACGACAAGAAGGCTCCCGAATACAAGCAGCACATGAATAAGGAGGGAGCCGTGGTGCCGGCCAATATCGCATGGCACAAGGAAAACAACACCTACGGCTTTGCCTACGGGCTGGGAATCCTGATCGTCTCCATCGGCACGCTCGTACTGCTGGGCCTCTTTTTCCCGAAGGTGGGCCTCATCGGCGACTGCCTGCTCATCATCATGACCGCCGGAACCTTGTCCTTCCTGATAACCACCCCGGAAACGTGGGTGCCCGACCTGGGCGGACCCAACCACGGCTTCCCCTATCTGTCCGGGGCGGGACGCCTCGTCATCAAGGATATCGCCATGATGGCCGGAGGCTTCATCCTGCTGGGCACGGATTTCAAGCGCATCCTGAAGGCGCGCCTCGGTTGCCCAAGGAGCGGGGAATCCTGCTGCAAGAACTGATTCTTTCCGTCACCGCCTCTGCCGAACGGCAGAGGCTTTTTTATGCGTTAATGTTCCATATGCAGCCGTCTGGAGCGGCTTAACCTCTTGCGTCAATTGAAAGAAAATCAAGCGTCAGCGAAGGAATAATAAAAAAGGGCGCAGTCCCTGGCCGCATTCCGTTCAGAAACCGCAGAGGCCTGCGGCGCCCCGGGAACCGTTCCTCCTGCATTCAGAGCGGGAGCACGGAACAGCCGCCTGTTCCGCTAAATTTCTCCCGGCAGGGAATGGAGGTACATGTACAGGGCGTCCGTGCTGTTTTCCAGCACGTCCATGGTGAGCTGCAAGGGTTCCGCGTAAATTTCAGGATAATCCGCTTCCCCTATTTCCGGCCTCACGCGGAACGCGAGCCGTTCCTTCTCCAAATCCATCTCCGCCCGGATGCCCTCTTTATTGCCCCTGGCGTCAAGTCTGATCCACCTGCCCGGATCTTGCAGAAAAACCGCATTCAGGGCATGGATGCAGTACCCGCTTCCCGGCGTATCTTCCAGCGTCAGCCGCTGGTAGCATATCCCCGCCGGGATGCCGCAGGCTCTGAGCAGGGCCGCAAGCAGATTCGCCTTAGCCCAGCAGATGCCCGTTTTCTCCCGCAGCACGTCTGACGCCGAAACCGTCACTCTTTTATCCTGCGCATCCCATGAATGGCTTATTTCATCCCTCACGAAGCGGTAGGCGCCTGCTATCCATTCCAGCTCTCCTTTACCTGCGGCGCGGAGCCGGGCGGCCCTGTCCAGCACCAGCTCATGCTTCCAGTCAATATAAGGACTGGTTTTCAAATATTCACTGAGGTCGTTGACGATGGCGGCCATGCTTGCTTCTTCACCTCTTACTGGAAAACCGGAAGGAAGTACAGGCGGAAAAGGCCACGCAGGTTCCGGGGGCAAGATGGAGCTTCACGATGAAGAAATCAGCCACGGTGTCCTGGGCATGCAGCAGGCCTGATAAGAGCGAAAGCATTCCGGTTTTCGTACCTGAACTTATCCCAAGCGCGGCAAAGGGAAATTTCTGCGTTTGCCGTTCATGGTTTTGCAAGGGGCGGGAGCCCTTGTTCCCGGGACGCGGCCATAAAAATACACCGGAGAAGACGTATGGGGCGATTATTCACCTGGCCGCTTTCCTGTGGCCGGAGGGCCGTCATGGAGCGAGAACACTCCCATGAAAAAGCGCCGCCGTTCCGGAGAACGGCGGCGCCCGAACACGCTAACCTCTTAAGCTTTTATTTGGCGGGACGCTTGCCGTACGCCAGCGTACGCTTGCCATCCCAGGAAACGGCTTCAATCCGGGTGGAGCCCTCCGGATAGGGAACCGTGGTGGAGGAGTTGTCCTTGGAATCCGTCCCCACCATGGTGATGCGGACCATTTCCTTATCCTTGTAGGTTTCAAAGACGGCGGCGTTTTTCCACACGTCATGGGAGATGATGCGCCGGTTGCCCTGTTCCGTGATGCCCTGGTTGCAGGCGCCCCGGACGGGCAGGCGGTTCTTGTACGCCTCCACGCTGTTGACGGAAAGGTAGTAAATGACGGGGCTTTCCGGCTTCTTGTACTTTCTGGCGTACGCAATCAGGTTTTTGCAATCGGACTCCGTGATGGTCATGCGGGCGCAGGTGTAGTCGTCCAGCTCCTGGTCAATGGGCTTGAGCATGCCGGTCTTCTGGAAAAAGTCCGTCAGGTCCTGTTTGGAGACGTCGCAGGCGTTCTTCATGAACGCGAGCTGAAGCTCGCCGTCCTTCTTCCCCTTGGTGTCCATCTTGATGGCCTTGTAGAAGATGTCCGGATAGAAGTCGGGATTGCCCTTCCCGGCCACCTTGAAATACAGCTCCAACTGCCACAGGGGAGCCAGCTTGACAAAGTGGTCGTGCACCATCGGGCGGTTGTCCCCGCCGGAACGCTTGTCCGGGCCAGCCTGGATGAGCCAGTTTTCCCCCTTCAGGATGCCGTTGTTCAGGTAGGCGTTAAAGCGGCCGCCGATCATGTTGCCGTCCCCGCCGTTGATGCGTTCATGCTCCAGGCGCATGCTGGAGGGATTCAGCATGTAATTCACGTAGGCGGAGTAAATGTTGTTGGTCACTTCCCCGGTGGATACCCATTTCATGGCGGGGCGCACCTGGTTGACATGGCCGAATTCATGGGCGATGCCCCAGGCGCTGCCGGGAATCTTGTCCGGATTGCCCACTTCCCCCATCGTGCCGTTGTGGAAGGCGGCGCCCGTGCCGTCCGCGTGCATGAAGCCATTCCAGATCACGCGGCCGAACATCCGGTTTTTAGGCAGCATCTTGTACTTGTACAGGCCCATGATCTGCTGCTCCATGCCGATGATCTTGTCATACAGGGCGATCAGTTCCTCCCCCTTGTCCGGGCAGAATTTCTTGAGTTCCTCCACCGGATACACCAGGTGCACGCGGCTGCCAACGATGTCCACCACCTCCGTGGGGGAATTTTCCAGCATCTTCTTCCAGTCGCTGTTCTTGCTCACGCCCCCCACGAACACGCCGTTCACCTTGCCGGACGGGATGGAGAGCCGCACCTTGGGAGCTTTCTTGTAGTTGGGCGTGAAGTATTCAATGTAGCCCAGCCCCTTGTTTTTCGCCTTGATGATGTTGATTCCCGCCTTGAGAGGGTAGGAGCTGCGGCCTCCGTCACGCCCGAAGTTGTGGATGACCAGGTTCAGTTTTTCCCCTTTGGGGTCTTCCATGACCAGCAGCACGTCCTCCCCTTCCTCAAAAAAGATGCCGGTGGGGTTTTCAAACTTGCTGTACTGGCTGGTGCGCAGGCGGTCCGCCAGGTCCTTGACCGGTTCGTACGGTTCCGCCGTGATGGCGCGCGCCTTGCGGTCATATTTTTTCTCCGCCATCTGGCGGGCGAGCCCGCGCACGAAGGGATCCTTGATTTTGGCGATGCGGTCACGCGTGACACTGGGTTTCAGCGCCAGCATGAAGTCATTGGTGAAGACGTTGGAATCCAGCGCCTTCAGGCCCGCTTCCGTAATCGGAACGGACCCGGTCTCCTGGGCGGAAAGCACACCGCCGCCCAGCATGCCGCAGAGAGCGAGCAAAAGGGCTCCCTTTTTCAAGAATGGTAAGAGGATCATGTTTATAAAACTATACTGATCAGTTTCCTGAATTGTTTCAAGGAAAAATCCTCCAGTGGGAACATGGACGGAAAAAGGCCGTTTTTGTGACATGGGGCGTTCCTGCCACCGCTTAAAAACTGTCCATCCCCTTGACGAGGTCCCTATAATGGCACCCGTAACACATTTTTCCATATGAATACAGAAACGCATCAATTCCAGGCGGAAGTCCGGCAGCTGCTGGACATTGTCATCAACGCCCTTTACAGCGACCGGGAAATCTTTGTGCGGGAGCTCGTTTCCAACGCTTCCGACGCCCTGGAGAAGCTGCGCTTGAAACAACTGACGGATTCCAACATCTACCAGCCGGAAAAGCCTCTGGAAATCAGCATCACCACGGACAAGGAGAACAAGACCATCACCATCGCGGACACCGGCATAGGGATGACGGAAGCGGACCTGGTGGAAAACCTGGGGACCATCGCCCATTCCGGCACCAAGAAGTTCATGGAGGCCCTCAAGCAGAAGCAGGAAGGCGGCGCGGACCTGATCGGCCAGTTCGGCGTGGGCTTTTACAGCTCCTTCATGGTGGCGGACCAGGTGGAGGTCTTTACCCATTCCTGGGAGCCGGAGGCGGCCTCCCTGCGCTGGACTTCCAACGGACGGGAGGGCTACAGCATTGAAACCCTTGACGAACCGCTGGACCGCGGCACCCGCATCGTCATCCACCTGAAGGATGAGTATGAGGAGTTTTCCCAGGAATACCGCGTGAAGGAGCTCCTGCGCCGTTATTCCAACTTCGTGGGCTTCCCCATCAACTTCAACGGAGAGCACATCAACACCGTCCAGGCCATCTGGTCCAAGTCCAAATCAGACGTGAAGCCGGAGGAATACGACGAGTTTTACCAGTTTATCTCCCACACGGATGAAAAGCCCCTGTCCTACATGCATTTCAGCGCGGACGCCCCCATCATGCTGAATGCCCTGCTTTTCATCCCCAAGCGTAATCCGGAAATGTTCGGCTTCGGCCGCGTGGACGCCAACGTCTCCCTGTACTGCAAGCGCGTGCTGATTGACGCCAAGCCGGAAGGCCTGCTTCCGGAATGGCTGCGCTTCCTGAACGGCGTGGTGGACAGCGAGGACCTGCCCCTGAACATTTCCCGCGAAATGCTCCAGGACAATTCCCTGGTGCGCAAGATCAGCGACATTATCACCAAGCGCTTCATCAAGCACCTGGACAAACTTGCCAGGGACGAAAAAGAAACCTACAAGGAATTCTACGGACAGTTTTCCCGCTACCTGAAAGAAGGGGTGGTCACCTCCTGGCCGAACAAGGAATCCCTGGGCAAGCTACTCCGTTTTGAATCCACGGCCACGGAGCCGGGGGAAACGACCTCTTTCGAGGAATACATCACCCGCATGAAGGAAGGGCAGACGGCTATTTACGCGCTCACCGGCCCCTCCCGCTCCCACCTGGAAAACAGCCCGTACCTGGAAGCCTTCAAGGCCCGCGGATACGAAGTCGCCTTCTTCACGGACCACGGGGACGAGTTCGTGCTGGACTCCCTGTCCAGCGTGGACGGCAAGCCCGTCACGATGATCGACCGCGCCGACGTGGAGCTTCCCGAGCTGGAAGAGGAACAGAAGGACGCCCTGCCCCAGGAGGAAGCCACCGCCCTGGAAGAATGGCTGAAAGAACTGTACCCGGACAAATTCTCCAAGGTCACCCTGGGCAAGCGCCTGGTCAGCGGAGCCGCCGTGGCCCTGCAAAGCGGCAATGACATGGGCCCGGAAATGAGGGCGTACATGAAAGCCATGGGGCAGGAAATCCCCGAAAGCCATCCCCAGCTGGAACTGAACCCCTCCAACCCGCTGGTGAAGAAGCTCTCCGCCCTGAGGACGGAAAATCCGGAACTGGCCCAGATGGTGGCGGACCAGATCGCGAACACCGCCCTGCTCCGCGCCGGCATGCTGGACAATCCCGCCGTGCTGGCCCAGTCCTCCCAGGCCCTGATGGAGCAGCTCCTGCTTAAATAAAGCCTCCGGCGGAAACGGCCTCTTTCACAAGCCGCTCCCTGCCCCGGGGGCGGCTTTTTCCTTTCATTCCCCGTCATGAACGCGTTCCACCACATGCCCCGGCACTTCCTGTTCCTGAAGCTGGCCTATCAAACGGGCATGTGCCTGCTGGCCCTGGTCGCCGTGACGCTGGCGGCCATTGACCTGACTTCCGAGGCGGCGGAATGGGAAGTGACGGCAGACCGGGTCATTTACTGGATTTTCGTGCTGGATTACGTGGTCCGCTTCTCCATCAGCAGGTCCAAATGGCTCTTCGTCAAGGACCATGTCTGGGACCTGCTGGCCATCATTCCCTTTGACGTGCTGTTCCGTCTGTTCAGGTTCGCCTCCCTCGGCGAGATTCTGCGGCTCGCCAGGTACCTGGACCTGTTCTCCTACGCCATGAGGTTCACCACGCGCATCAGGCGTTTCTTCAACACGAACGGATTCAAGTACATCTGCATTGCCGCCCTGGTCATCATCCTGCTGGGGGCCGTGGGCATCCATCTGGCGGAAGGCATGAGCCTTCCCAACGGCATCTGGTGGTCCTTTGTCACCGCCACTACAGTGGGCTACGGGGACACCTACCCGGTCACCACTCCCGGAAAATTCCTGGCCGTTTTCCTGATGCTCACGGGCATCGGCTTCGTGGGAACGCTGACCAGCACCATCACCTCCTTTTTCCTGCATCCCCATGCGGGAGAACCCATGCCGTACAGGGAGGAGGAAATTGAAGCCATCAAGAAGAAGCTGGACGGCCTCTCCTCCATGACGGACGAGGACATAGACACCATGGCGGCCCTGCTGAAAACCCTGCGGGACGCCCCGCACGCATCTTCCCATCCAGAGCAGGAAACACCTGCCTCCGGCCCCGGCACTTTATCGCAAAAGCCGGAATGACCCGAATGCCGGATGCGTCTCTGCCCCTGCCGTCCTCCCTTCTTTTTGCACCAAGACTGACAAAAATCCGTCTGGCATTGCACGGGCAAAGGCGGACAATCCCTCTGTGCCGGGGCTCCCTGCCGCCCCTCTCCTTTTTCCAACCTCTCCGCCTTTCTCCATCATGCCAGTGACCAGCCCCCCCCGCGCCTGGGCCGAAATCGACCTCGGGGCCATCCGCCATAACCTGAACGTCGTCAAGCAGGCGGCCAAGGGTGAATATTACATGCCCGTGGTAAAGGCGGCAGCCTACGGCCACGGGCTGGAACAGGTCTGCCGCACCCTGGATTCGGAAGGCATCGCCTTCTTCGGAGTCGCCAACGTGGGGGAAGCGCGGCGCATCAGCCAGGCGGGGTGCCGCACCCGGCCCTACATCCTGGGTCCCGCCTTTCCGGAGGAACGGGAGGAAATTGTGCTGAACGGCTGGCGGTCCTTCATCTCCACCATGGAGGAAGCCGTGCACTACAATTCCCTGGCGCGGCTGTACGGGAAGACGCTTCCCATCCATATCTCCGTGGATACGGGCATGGGCCGCGGCGGATTCCTGCCGGACCAGCTTGAAGAATTGCTCTCCCGCCTGGGTGAACTGGACAGCCTGTACATGGAAGGGCTGGGCGCGCACCTGCCCTGCGCGGACGAGGACCGGGAAATCACCCTCCGGCAAATTGCCCGCTTTGAACAGATGGCCGCCCGCATCCGGGAAAAACTGCCCCTGAAGTACTGCCATCTGGCCAACAGCGCCGCTTCCCTGGATTATGAGATTCCCTCCAACAACATGTGCCGCCCCGGGCTGGTGCTGTACGGCTTTTCCCCCATTCCCTCTCCCTGGGCCGCGCAGTTGAAGCCGGCCATGGCCCTTTTCTCCCGCCTGACGGTGGCGCGCACGCTGCCGGAGGGGCACGGCATTTCCTACGGAGGCACCTTTGTAACGGACCATCCCACCAGGGTGGCTACCGTGGGCATAGGCTATGCGGACGGCTATCTGCGCTCCCTGGCCCACAAGGGCGCCCGCGTGATGGTGGACGGCGTCTCCTGCCCGCTGCTGGGGCGCGTGACGATGGACCAGATCATGGTGGACGTCAGCCGGGTGCCGCACCCGGAACCGGGCATGACCGTGGAGATCATGGGGCCGAACATTCCCGTGACGGAACTGGCGGAAAAGGCCGGTACCATTTCCTGGGAAATTTTTACCGGAATAGGCCCCCGGGTGCCGCGCCACTACATCCACTGAACCCTCTGCCGGAGAAGCGGTCCGCCCGTGTTCCCTTATTCCGCGCGGTGCCTTCATTCCCGATTGACGGGCAGCCTGAAATATCGTTTATTGATCCGGTATGATGAAGGTTTCCACCAGAGGACGCTATGCACTGCGCCTGATGATTGATCTTGCCCAGCACAATGACGACGGCTACATCTCCCTGAAGGAGATTTCCGCCAGGCAGGACATCACCGTACGGTATCTGGAACAAATTATCGCCATCCTGCTGAAAGCGGGCTTCGTTCAGAGTTTCCGGGGGAAGTCCGGCGGCTACCGCCTGTCCCGGCATCCCCGGGAATACACCACGGAAGACATCCTGAAACTGACGGAAGGCTCCCTGCTGCCCCTTTCCTGCACGGCCTCCCAGAACAGCCCGTGCCCGCGGGCGTCAAGCTGCGCCACGCTGCCTTTCTGGCGGGGGCTGCAAAAGGTCATTGAGGATTACCTGGGCCGCGTCACGCTGGAGGACCTGTCCGAGCAGCAGAAGGAAATCGGCTGCGACTACGGAGCAGGCATTTAACCGGAGCCCCCGGCCTGAACATTTTTTCGCCCCTTTTTTGTTTTGGCCTTATGTCCCACTTTTTTTACCCGGCACTTGACATCCCGTCCCGCTTTAACTATCTATTCCCTACTTTCCCGATAGGAATATAAAAAATATGAATAAGAACCATCGTTTTGAAACGCGCCAGATCCACGTGGGCCAGGAAAATCCGGACCCGGCCACGGATGCCCGCGCCGTGCCGATTTACGCCACCACTTCCTATGTCTTCAAGGACTCCGACCAGGCGGCCGCCCGTTTCGCCCTGGCGGAGCCGGGCAACATCTACAACCGCCTGATGAACCCCACGGCAGACGTTTTCGAAAAGCGCATCGCCGCCCTGGAAGGGGGAGCGGGCGCCCTGGCGGTAGCCACCGGAGCGGCGGCCATCGCCTATGCCGTCCAGAATATTGCGCGCGCCGGGGACCACATCGTTTCCGCCGCCAACGTGTACGGCGGCACTTACAACCTGTTTGCCCATACATTTGCCGAATCCGGCATTGAAACCACCTTCGTGGACGGCAGCAATCCGGACAATTTCGCCAAGGCCATCCGGGAAAATACGAAGGCCCTGTACGTGGAAAGCCTGGACAACCCGAACTGCAACGTTGCGGACATAGACGCGCTGGCGGAGGTGGCGCACGCCCACGGAATTCCGCTCATTGTGGACAATACCTTCGCCTCCCCCTTTCTGTTCCGCCCTCTGGAGCACGGCGCGGACGTGGTGGTGCATTCCGCCACCAAATTCATCGGCGGCCACGGAACGGCGATGGGCGGCGTGATTGTGGACGGCGGCAAGTTCGACTGGACGCAGAATGATAAATTCCCCGGCATCAGCCAGCCCAACCCGAACTGCCACGGCGCCGTGCTGGCGGAAATCTGCGGCCCTCTGGCCTACATCATGAAGATCCGGACCACCCTGCTGCGGGATACGGGAGCCACCATCAGCCCGTTCAATTCCTTCCTGCTGCTCCAGGGGCTGGAAACCCTTTCCCTGCGGGTGGAGCGCCATGTGCAGAACGCCCTGCGCGTGGTGGATTACCTGGCGGCTCATCCCCAGGTGCGGAAGGTGAACCATCCCTCCCTGCCGGACCATCCGGACCACGAACTTTACCGGAAATATTATCCGAACGGCGGCGGCTCCATCTTCACCTTTGAAATCAAGGGTGGCGCGGAAAAAGCTCGCAAGTTCTGCGAAAGCCTGGAACTATTTTCCCTGCTCGCGAATGTGGCCGACGTCAAGTCCCTGGTGATTCATCCGGCCTCCACCACCCACTCCCAGATGACGGAGGAGGAACTGAAGGCGGCAGGCATCTCGCCCTCCACGGTGCGGCTTTCCATAGGCACGGAACATATCGACGACATTCTCGAAGACCTGGAACAGGGCTTCCGCGCCATTCTCTAACGATTTAACGGCTACAACGCTCTTTTCCTACAAGCCATGAGAATTTACAGAAACATTACAGAACTGATCGGCGGCACTCCTTTGCTGGAGCTGACCAATTACGAACGCAAAAACGACCTGAACGCCGCCATCCTGGCCAAGCTGGAATACCTCAACCCCGCCGGCAGCGTGAAGGACCGCATCGCCCGGGCCATGATTGACGCCGCGGAAGCCTCCGGAGAGCTGAAGCCGGATTCCGTCATCATTGAACCCACCAGTGGGAACACGGGCATCGGCCTGGCGGCGGTGGCCGCCTCCCGCGGGTACAGGATCATCCTGACCATGCCTGAAACGATGAGCGTGGAACGCCGCAACCTGCTGAAGGCCTACGGCGCGGAACTGGTGCTGACGGACGGCGCGCTGGGCATGAAGGGAGCCATTGCCAAGGCGGAGGAACTGGCCGCAGGACTCCCCAACAGCTTCATTCCCGGCCAGTTCGTCAACCCGGCCAACCCGGAAGTCCATTTCCGGACCACCGGACCGGAAATCTGGAACGACACGGACGGCAAGGTGGACATCTTCGTAGCAGGCATCGGCACCGGAGGCACGATTACGGGCGTAGGCAAGTACCTCAAATCACGCAATCCGGAAATCCGGATCGTGGCCGTGGAGCCGTCCGCTTCCCCCGTGCTGACCCAGGGAACCGCCGGCCCCCACAAGATTCAGGGCATTGGCGCGGGTTTCGTGCCGGAAACGCTGGATACCTCCGTGTATGACGAAGTCATCACCGTCACCAATGAAGACGCCTTCGCCACCGGCAAGGAGCTGGCGCGCACGGACGGCGTGCTGACGGGCATTTCCTCCGGCGCAGCGCTCTGGGCCGCCACGCAGGTGGCACAACGCCCGGAAAACGCAGGCAAGACCATCGTGGTCCTGCTGCCGGACACGGGGGACCGCTACCTCTCCACCCCCCTGTTCACGGACTAATCCTTCCCATCCTCCAGCCATGAAAGAATTCAGCCTCCATCTCTACCTGGTCACTGATGAAGCGGCCAAATGCCGCCACAGCCTTCTGGAAACCGTCCAGAGGGCGGTGGACGGCGGCGTCACCATCGTGCAGTACCGCTCCACCAATCCGGACGCGGGTACCTGCTACCGGGAAGCGCTGCCCATCCGGGACTTCCTGGCGTCCCGCGGCGTTCCCTTCATCGTCAACAACCGCATTGACCTGGCCCTGGCGCTGGACGCGGACGGCGTCCACATCGGCCAGCGTGACCTGCCGGTTCCTGCCGTCAGGGCCATGATCGGCCCGGACAGGATTCTGGGGCTTTCCGTCTCCAACGCGGACCAGCTCCGCGCCGTGGACGCCGCCCTGGTGGACTACCTGGGCATGGGGCCTGTCTTTCCCACCATCTCCAAGCTGAACGCTCCGCCCGTGCTGGGCGTGGAGGGCTTTACCGCTCTGGCATCCCAGTCCCCCCTGCCCGTCGTCGCCATCGGCGGGCTGGACTCGGAGCGCGCCCGGCTGGTGCGCGCCACGGGAGCGGCGGGCGGCATTGCCGTCGTCTCCGCCATTTGCGGAGCGGAGGATCCGGAAGCCGCCGCACGGGCGCTGGCCTGACCGGCTGCATTCCGGAAACAAGCGGGCAGCAAAACATTCTTTCAAACGCCATGCCTTCACCAACTGACCTCGTCCATGCCGTCTCCGCCGATCTGGAAAAAATCCGGGAGACGGCTCCGTTGGTTCTCTCTCTGACCAACTCCGTCGTCCAGCCCCTGACGGCCAACCTGCTGCTGGCCGCAGGAGCCGTTCCCGCCATGCTCAACGATGCGGAGGAAGCCGTGGAAATGCTCCGCGGCGGAACAGGCGCCCTGCTGGTCAACCTGGGCACTGTGACGCGCGAACAGGGCGCCGTCATGCAGACGGCGGTGCAGGAAGCCAACCGGCTGGACATCCCCTGGGTTCTGGACCCGGTGGCCGTGGGAGCTCTCTCCCTGCGTACGCGGCTGGCGGAACAGTTGAAGGAACGGAAGCCCCGCATCATCCGCGGGAACGCCTCTGAAATCATGGCTCTGGCCGGGTACTCCTCCGTCACGAAGGGACCGGAAAGCACCAGCTCCAGCGCAGACGCCCTGCAGGCGGCCAGGGAACTGGCCCTGCATACGGGGACGGCTGTCCTCGTCACGGGCCGCACGGACTATTCCACGGACGGGCGCCAAGTGATCTCCACGGAAAACGGACATGCCATGATGTCCCGCGTCACGGGCGTGGGCTGTTCCATGGGCGCGCTGGCCGCCGCCTGCGCCGCCGTCTCCTCCTCCCCCTTGCAAGCGGCCGTCTCCACGGCCGTATTAATGGGCATCGCGGGGGAAATGGCCTTTGAACAGAGTCCCGCTCCGGGCTCTTTTGCCGTCTCCCTGCTGGACAGCCTGTACTCCCTTTCTCCGGAAGAAGTAGCGCGGAGAGCGCGCATTCTTCCCTTTTAAACCGTTACTCCTCCTTCCCGTAACCGCGGAAAAGCAGCGCGCCGCACTCCCTCCGGAATGCGGCGCGTTGAATTTACAGGCCTTTTTTATTCGTTCCGCGGAACGGAACGGCGCAGGAACACCGCTCCCAGCGCAGCCATCAGCAGCATGCATGAGGACGGTTCAGGAACAGGAGCAGGCGCCGTAGCCGTAAACGCCGATGCCATGGCTGAAGAAGCTTCCGGAGCCGCATTCGGCGTCCACACCATGCTCACTTCCTTGGAATCCTCGTTCTTCTGTAGGCTCCACTGGCCGTACGCCGCGTAATCTCCGGCGGAAGACGCATCCAGCGTGAAATTACCCGTCAGGGTCGCGTTCGCTCCCCCCTCAATGAAGTTCAGGATGTGGGAGGTTCCCCAGAAGTCGGTGGAATAGTCGAGGCTCAACGCCGCCAGCTTCAGCTTGGCCCCCGCGTCAATCTGGAAGACGCCGGACTGAAGCATCAGGCTGTTGTACGCCAGTTCATTCCCGGCGGAACCGCCCATGGACAAGGTCAGTTCAAAGACGGAACCGGACTGGAGCGTCGTATTCCCGGACAGGGTGGCGGAACCGGACAGAATGCCGCCATTCTTCACCAGGATGTCATTCCCTAGGGCAACGGAAGAAACATCCGTTCCAAGGCCGCCCAGCGCCAGACGCGCGCCGGAATTGACGGAGACCGCTCCGGTTCCAAGAGCCTGGCTGGAGGCCGCCACCAGCGTCCCCCCGTTGACCGTAGTGCCACCGGAATAGGTATTCTTTCCGGAAAGCACCATGATCCCGGCGCCTTTCTTGATGAAGGAACCCTTAACTCCGGAAGAGTTCACGATGTTCGCGGATATTTTCAAATCCACGTCTGCGGTTCCACGGTCCACCATGAATACCGTAGGATTGGCATCCCTGAGCTGCACGTTGACGCGCTTGATTTCAGATGCCCTGTTTGCGGATTTCACATTAACGACAGCATTCGTCCAGATATCCATGCGACCGCCCGTTATGCCGTCCACAACGCCTCCGGTCAGGTTGAACACCGTATTCTGGAACGTCTGGTTCTTGTTGTCTCCAAAATACAGGGTTCCTCCATTGATGTTCACGTTCTTGACGGAGGCGTTCCCTCCGGAATAACCGAAGCTGTCACCGCCCTTCAATGTCACCTGCGCTCCCTCCCGGATGGCCAGGTTCCCGCGAATCATGCCGTTGGCGCCTCCGTAGCCCACCACAAGGACGCCCTTATTCACGGTGGTTCCTCCGGTATAGGAAAGCATCTTCTGGATGGTGAGCGTGCCGGAACCGTTCTTCACGAGCGAGCCTGTTCCGGACACATTCGTGTTCAGGGCAACCGAATCAGACCTGTTGAAGGCGAGCACGCCGTTGTTGACGACTGCACCGGCGCCCAGGGAACCGCTTGTACCGCCATTCCCTATGGTGAGCGTTCCCGCCGCAATGGTGGTGGTTCCGCTGTAGGAATTGTTCCCCGTCAGCGCCAGCTCACCACTCCCTTTCTGGATCAGGCTGCCCGTACCGGAAATGGCATTCGCCGCCGTCACGCTGTCCGTCCTGTTGAACGCCAGGGTTCCTTCATTGGAGACGGCTCCCGTTCCCAGGCTGCCGGAAGTTCCTCCGTTCCCTACCATCAGGGAGGCTCCGGAGAGGATGCGCGTTTCACCGGAATACGTATTGTCAGCCGCCAGAATAACTCCTCCGCCAGTGCCCATGCCCTGGGTATCCACCGTCAGGGAATGATCACCGCCAAGCGAACTGGCTACGGTCAGCATCCCGTTTCCGCCGAACAAATATCCCTGCGTTCCGGCTGTCACGGCCCCGGACAAAACAGCCTGTCCGTCAGCCCCGATGCACACGGAATTCAGTCCCATGCCGCCCAGATTCAAATCCGCCGTACGGGTTCCCGACAGGAGCAGAACGCCTTCGGAAGCATTGGAAACATGCGCCAGGGCGGCATCCGCTTCCGACCCAAGGGCAAAGGATGTTCCGTACTTGACGAGCACATTCTTGTTCTGCACCCCGAGGGAGCGCACGTCCGCGTAGGTGAGGTTCACTCCCCCATTCAGTTCAATAACTCCGGAGAAAGCAGCTCCACCCTCCGAATCACTATTGTGCGCGTTGGCAAGCACTACGGTTCCGGTATTGGAACCGTTGCCGATAGACAGGGTGCCGGAGCCGCTGAGCTTCAAGTTCACCGTCAGCGTTCCGCCGCCTCCGCCCAGGGACCAGCCCCCATCCGCGGTCCAGCCGGAAAGCAGGCCGGTCGTTCCCCGTGTTCCCAAATTCACCTCTCCCAATGCGCCGACGGACAAGTTTCTGAAGCCGTTCAGGCCGGAAATCGCCGCCCGGTCTTCCAGCAGCACGAACGTTCCGGAAGACGCCTGGTCCAGCTTTCCGGCAATAGCGGAAAAACCAGCGCCTTCCACAGCCAGGGCTCCGGCGGCATCCAGCGACCAGACAGCCTGCCCGAGAGCCCCGGCGGAAGAGGCGCGCACCATCCCCACTTCTACCCTGGCTGTCCCGGAAAAACTGTTATTTCCGTTCTTTAAAAGCAGGGTTCCTTCCCCGGTTTTCACGAGGGAACCGGCACCTGAAATCACGCCGGACTCCGTCGCGGACCCGGAATCCACCTCCGCACGGAACATGGATGCGGTTCCGGACAAAACGACGTTTCCGCTGTGATTTCCCCCGGCCAGCACGCCATACGTGCCTCCGTCATCCACCTGTACGGCAGACACCACCAGGGAATGGCCGCCGGTGGTAAACCGGGCGCCGCTGTTCACCTGCACTGTTCCGGTGGAAAAGGAGGCCATCTGCCAGTCGTTCTCATCCACATAGCCGCCCGCGTGCAGGGTGTGCACTCCGGCAACCTTCACCTCTCCTCCCTGCACCGTCCACGTTCCGGTATTGAGAATATGGCCGGCCAGATTCCAGACGGACCCTTCCGCCGTGCCGGGTGCGTACACCACATTCATCAGTCCACGGGAAGCGGCCTCCCCGTCCCGCAAAGACCCCAGGAACGTCTGTTCCCCGGAGCCCGTGAACGTAAGCGTTACGGTGGAATTGTCAAGGTAATTGGCAAAAACGGCTCCGGAATCCAGGTGAGTGATGGCGTTCAGCGTCAAATTGTGCCCATACATGTCCACCACGCCCCCGCGGTGGCCGAAGATGAACTCCCCGGATACTTGGTTTTCCCCCGCCAGGCGCACCATTACTCCGCCGCCGTTCAGCTTCACGTTGTGCGCCGCGTAGCCGTCCCGGTCCAGAATCAGCATCCCGCTTCCTCCCACGTTGATGTCCGCCGCATTGTTCCCGTGTCCGCTGACGATCAAATCACCTTCCCCGATCTTCCGCCACTCGTCCCCGGAGGTTCCGGTCAGCAGCGTCGTCACGGTTGCCCCCTTGTTCACAACGAAACCCGCCGTATTCAGACGGCAGGAGGCATTTCCTCCGTCGCTCAATACGTAATCCCGGTTGAACGTGAGGGAACCCGCCCCCGTATCCACCGAGCCCTGGAGAACAATGGTGCCGCCGGAGCCGTCAAAAATAAGATTGCTGCACACGCCTATCTGCGTGTCCGAGGCCCGCGTTCCCTGTGTAGAGGTATCTCCTCGCAGGCCGGAGGCCAGCCCGGTGTAATCCGTGCTGATATCTCCCTGAACGAAGGTTCCGTTTCCGTCGCCATCCGTCACATTCCACAGAAGATCCCCGCCCCCTTCCGACACGCTGACGGTGCGGTTGAAACTGTCCACGTAATCGCTGGCCCACTGGTTGCCAGAGCGCATCTGGCTGAACTCGCCGTAGCCGCTACCGCCCTGGGATTGACCGGCCCCCACCCATTCCCATCTGCCGGACTTCTCATTAAATACATAGCTGGGACTTCCGCTGTCCCCTGCCAATATGCCGGAAGGCAGGGGATTGGATTCCGAAGGCTTCTTGAAATTGTACCAGAAACGGTAGGCCGGGTAAGTCTTGGCATTCTCAGGATCCGGCTCTCCTGTTCCCGGAACGCTGGCCTGTCCCTCAAAAACCAGGGTTCCCCCGGTCAAATAGGAATAACCTCCACTGACCGTGTCCTGTTTACCGTTCCCCGTGGCAATAGCCTGGGTTCCGGACCCGGCACGCAGAACCAGCCGTCCCTTCATGTTGTCCAGGTATTCCGGATCCGTCAGGTAGGGGGCGTATTCCGCTTCCGTCACGATCTTGCTCAACCGCTGCACGCGGTAGTCATACGTATAATTCGTCTGGTCGCCCCAGGCATTCTTGATTACCACGCTCCGGTAGGCGTCATAAAACGGCGTTCCTTCCGTGGCTCCAAAACGCTTGGTAAACGTAATGGTCTGGTTATTGTAATCATGGGACACGGTGGCGATGAAACCCGGGCCGCCTACCAAAGCGGCTTCCCCGGCATGGGCGTCCGCCAATCCGTCAAAATTCATCATTTTGGGGATGGAGCCCACGTAATTGCCTTCCTTGTCGTAAATGGCGACGTCTTTGGCATTGATTCCAAAGATGCCCCGGTTTTCCGCAAAATCACGGTAAGTCTGAACGTCGAAGGAATCAGACATCAATCCCCCATAAACGGGAGAGAGGAGACAGGCCGCCCCCAGCAAGCCGGAATGATAGAAATAATGTAAATTCATGGCAGAACGAGCTTTAGGTTAAAATAATTCAAATCATAAAAAGTACTGCTATTCAAAATGTTTTTTAAAGGACGCTCCAAGAATCGGGAACTTTATTTTATTCCCAATAATTTTAATTATTCTTCATTTTGTTAGAGTTTGAAAACACCATTTGTTTTCAACAAACGACTTTACATTCCCCCCACAACAAGAACTGGCGCGAATACCAAGCTTTGCATGACACAAATTATTTCTTCTTTTTCCTTGCTTCAAATAAATTTTCCTGAAAGTTCGCCTTTTCCGGCACTCCGCCTCATCTCTTCTCCATGCCGCGCAAGAATGAAACCTGTTTAGTATTGTGAAATATCCCCTGCCTTTTATAATGAAGGGCAACCCATTTCAGCATGGCAAACCACACTACCACGCAAAAGCTCTGCAACTGGTTCATTCAGCAGGCGAATGCAAAAAACCTTCCTCTCACGCCCGTCAAACTGAACCACCTGGTCATTCTGGCGGACTGGTGGCACCTGCACCATCACGGCGATTTCCTGATCAACGAACGGGCGGAAGCATGGACCTGCGGGCCGGTGCTCCCCTCCATTCATCACGAATACAAGGACCAGCCGCCCTGCTCCATCATTGAACGCCCCAGCCGCCGCCAGCCCCCTCTGGAAGAGGAAACGGACATCATCCCTTTTCTGGAACACATCTGGAACGTCTATGGCAAATACACGGCCCAGCAGCTTGGCCGCATCAACACAGCGCCGGCCTCCCCCTGGCAGCAGGCGCAGGGCAGGCACGGAGAAGCGGAACACCAGCAAATTGCCCGGGAACACGTGAAAGCCTACTTCCAAACCCTGGCTGAATGACCCCGGGAGAAAAGCCGGACCGCCCTTTTTTCTCCGCATTCATTTTTTCTATTCAAAACACACATTTGAGTGAAAAAAAACTTGCAAAGAACAGCCGGTTCCGCTTTAATTCGCCCGCACCGCAAAGGTGCCCGTTACATAGCCCTATAGTGTAATCGGTAACACAGCGGATTCTGGTTCCGTATTTTGGGGTTCGAGTCCTCATAGGGCTACCAGATTTAACAAAAAGGCCGTCTCTTTGGAGGCGGTCTTTTTGTATTTATATCCCTTTAAATAAAGGTCTTGTGCGATTTCAGAAAGAAGGAGAACATCCTAAAACATGATGTTACAACTTGAAAAAAGAGCACACTATTGATACCACTAAATCCATGGCATCCATCTATAAAAAGCCGAACAGTCCGTACTGGTACGCACAATACCGTGTACGAACCGCCACAGGCTGGAAGCTGGTCAGGCTGTCAACCAAGATCGAACATACCCCTGCCACAGTAACAAGGGAAGTAAAAGAGGCCGCGGAGGCCGTAGGAAAGGCGCTGAACGTACTGACAAAGGAACAGGCTATGACTAAGGCGCAACGCTTGGCAGACGCCCTTGAATCAACTGCACGGGCAAACCTGCCAGCCTATCAACTGCGGCGATCCATCTCTGCCTTGTCTACGGAGTTAACCGGAGAGTCTATTGAGATGCCCTCTGTTAAATCCTGGCTTGATGATCACATGAAGCGCATTATACGCAATGGGCTCAAACCCGCATCCATAGCCAACTACAAACAAGCCTTTGACAAGTTCCGCGCCTCCATGGGGGAACGTATCAATCTACCCCTGGACCGCATCACTCCCTTAATGCTGGATGATTTCAAAAATCATCTCCTGTCCCGCGTCTCTCCGTCTACCGCCAATATTGCCCTTACTCTGGTTTCCGCGGCATTCCAGGCAGCAGTTGACTACAAGATCATCGAGACAAACCCCTTCACGGCGATTGCCAAGCCGCACAAGGGGAAGGTCATCAAACGCCGGAAATTTGAACTGGAAGAGCTTGAAAAGGTAATGGCCGCGTGCAATCCGGAATGGCGCTCCATGGTGAAAACGTGCCTCTACACGGGGGGTCAAAGATTGGGAGACGTGGCAACGCTCCGATGGTCCCAGGTTGACGGAAAACGCGGCGTTATCCGGATGACCACGCAGAAAAAGGGAAAGCCCCTCATGATTCCGATTTTCCCGGCACTGAAAAAGCACCTGCAGCAGCGGAGGAAAGAAGCCCCAGGGGAATTCCTGCATCCGGAATGCGCGGACATTTTTGAAAGCAAGGGCTCTGGCCGCCTGTCAAATATCTTTGGGCGCATCCTGTATCAGTGCGGTCTTATCACCAAAGATCCTTTAGCCGCGGGGAAGAAATACAAAAAGCAGGAAGGGAACGGCACGGAAACCCGGCGCCACGTCAATGATCTGTCCTTTCACAGCCTCCGCTATACAGCAACAACCATGTTACATGATGCCGGTGTTCCCCCTGCCCTCGTACAAGCTATTGTGGGGCACGATTCACGGGAAGTCCATGAAGGGTATATCGACTTTGGAGCTAAGGAGTTTACACAGGCCCTTGAAAAGCTTCCGGACCTGTGAACCCTCACGCACCTGTGCTTGAGGGACATCAATTTCAGTTCTGACTGTTTCATGCTTCCCCTCCTAACCCTATTTCTTTCATCAAACCCCGGATTTCAGCCGCGGCGGTGTCGGTGTCCACGACGGGCCCTTCCGGCTGCTGCGGGGCTTGCTCCGGCTGTGGCTTCTTGCGAGCGGCTGCGGACTTCCAGCGCGTCTCTTTGGCCCAGCGGTCCGCGTGTGTCAAAACGTCCCCGAAACACTCCCAGAACTTGCGCCTGCTGTCTGGCCTCCAAAAAGCCTTCTTGTTCCGGTCCTCTGTCAGCCCGGAAGCGTAGTAGGCCCGCAGCATTTCCATATCCCGCGGAGTAACCCGGCCCTGTGCGGAACGGTACGCCTCAAGCGCGGCAGCCTGTTCAATGGCGGTTGGCAATGTCCGAGCCCAGGACGGGTTGATTTCAAGGGTTGCAGCCATGAACCGTGCAGCACCTGGAGCAGCCCCCGGGTCCGCGTGATTGTCGGCGTAGCGCATTCCCCGGACATCGTTCAGCCGTTCTCGGCCCGGGAAAGGGGCGGCAGGCAGTACAGGAGCAGCGGGCGGCTCGCTACAAATCACCGTGGTATTTCCCTCTGCATTGTTTTCTTGTTTATCCGTCTTCGCATCCGAATACGCATACGCATCCGCATAAGTACACAACTGTTCACAACTGTTTTCACCTGTTTGCAGTTGCAAACAATCGTCATCAGGTGTTACCAACTGGTATTTACTCTTGCCGACCTGAATGGCCTTGTAACCGTCTGGCAGCGGGTACTTTGGAGCAGACCGGAGCGATTGTCCGAAATCCCGCACCATCAAAAATGATTTGCCATTCCTGGCAAAAAGCAGAATGAGCCCCGCCGTCTCGCACGCGGCAAGACAGCGTTGAACATTGCACTCACTCATTTTCTCAAGTTGGAGAGGGTATAGAGCGGAACGCAGAACGGAAGGTCTGGCATCGGACAAGCCGTAATCGTCCACCAAGGATAGCAAGCGGCGATAGAACACCTCCCCTTCCCATGACAGAGAAGCGATGCGTTCGGAAGTCAGAATACCGTCTCTGATCAATCGTGTTGGCATATCAAAAAAGCGTCAGTTGGGGGTTGTAGTTAATCCACAGGCATTCCACACGTGGACTGCTCATGTTGGAAATGGTCTTGATGGAGTCCTTGTGCCAGCCCTGCAGGGCGGAGTTGTAAAGCTCGTTATCATAGCCGGACAACACCACCTTGCCCTGCAGCGCGACCAGGACGTTGAGCAAGCGCCGGTGATCGTCCTCCGTGTACTCATGGCTGTATCGCCCCGTCATGGTGCGCGTGGCTGGCATGTAAGGCGGGTCAACGTAGTGGAGTGTTTCCGGCCCGTCGTGGGCCTGTAAGACGTCAAGGGCGTCCCGGTTTTCCACGTGGACGTGCTTTAACCGCTGGGTGGCCAGCCGCAGAGTTTCCGGCAGCCGGTCCCAGTCGGTAGCCGGAGAAGGCACCCTGTTCCGGCTTACGAGTAAGCCGGAACGTCCATCCCTGAAAGAGTCGCTTGCAATCCCCATCCAGGAGCGGACCAGCAGACGCCGGGCACGCTCCACGGCATCACCTGCAGGGGCGGAGTCGTTGAGCTCGTCACGGCTGTATGGGGTCAGCATGACGGCCTCAAGCAGCCGTCCGGCGTCCTCACTGCGGAGGACGCGGAACAGGTTGACAATCTCACCGTCTTTGTCATTGCAGATTTCCACCGGCGCCGGGGCCTTGTTGAGCAAGACACCCAGGCTTCCGCTGTATGGCTCCACGTAGCAAGTGTGAACCGGGAAATGCCGGATAATCCACGGGGCAAGGCGGTTTTTACCGCCTAAATATCGCAGTACGGCTTTCATAACCACTTCACAATAGTTTGATTGTTATATCCTTTGACCCAGTGAAACCAAGCGTAGGCAATGGCGCCGCCTTCGGTTTTGGAAAAATCCCCGTTTTTGGCGCAGGTCCGCCGCTCGCTGAATACCCACACGTCGGAGGGGGGGGCAACATCGAACAACCGGCGCCGGGCCTTGCCCTCTAAAAATTGGAGGCGCAGAAGCATCCAGACATTGGCTCCATCCTTGACGCAGGCAAGCGCACGCTCGACAAATTCAAGGGCTGTGGCGTATGGAGGATTGGTCATAATATCCACGTCTCCTATCTCGCCATCGTCGAACTCCCACAAGAAATCTAACACACTGGAATCAGGACATCCACGGTCAACAATGTCGGTTGCACAGACTTCATGCCCCCGTTCCCTCAGTACATTGACGATATGACCAGCCCCGCAGGCCGGTTCCCATACACGTTTCCGGAGGGGCGCACCTGCGTTGAGCAGATCACGCACCATGTCCGGATCGGTGGCGTAATAGTCTTCCCTCGGCCTTTCACCGGTGGCGAGATAGGATGCTCCCAGCGTAGCGCCAAGCGTCCTTTTATTCCCTGTCCAGTCCTTCATAATGCCTCCTTTCTCGGCTCCCAGTTATTGGGAATTTCGTCGTCAATACCTGTGCAACAAAAACAAGGAGAACCAAATTTCGTGTCGCGATAAAGGTGCATGCAATTGTTGCAATTTCGCTCCTTTAAAGGCACCCACGCCCTGCACGCGGCCCGCTTCTGCCAGGCTTCACATACATAGTTCTCGTAGAATTCTCTTAAAGTTTCTTCCCGGTATGCAAAGTCCGTCTTAAAGAGCCGAAGAGCCTCACGGGCTTTCCCGTATTCGTAAAAAGCTTTCTGCTCAGGCGTCATCTTCATGCGAGCCTCCTTTCCAGTATCTCCGCCTGCTCCGGGGTGATGTACTGCCAAGACTGCGGCGGCCGGGTCAGGCCGATGGCAGAGAGCGGCACGGCAGCGGGCATTCTCACGGGGTCTTGGACGCCCCAGGCATGGCAGGGGAGATATGACTGCAAATGAGCTACCGAGACGCAAGCCTCCTTGATCATCAACTCATTTGGCATGTGCCTCAACGGGATAATGCACCACAACTGGCATTTGCCGATGATGGCCCGCTCCCCGTCCTTGCCGGATTCGTAGAGCCAGAGCGTTACGCCGCCGTGATTTTCCGGTGGGATGCGCGGCGCGTTTTTACGCAGTTCCCACCCCTTTTCGCCGGACAGAATTTTACCGGAGAAAGGCCGCCTGACGGATAAGAGGATGTTAATCATTGCTGGCCTCCTTTCCGGTAGTGTTTTTCAATGGCTTCCATCATCCTATTCCAATTTTGGCGTGCCTCCTCTTCCGATTCCGCATCACCTCCCATTAGGGCGTGAGGCAGATGCTCGTCAATCGTTTGATCGCATATATAGGATATGTGCGCTTTCCCATTTTCGGTATAGTGCATGAGGTCAGGCAATTCCCCACACCAGCAAGGTTTCAATTCTTCAATCATTGCTCCCTCCTTTCAAAAACGATTTCCACCTGTCCGGCCCGGTCCAGGTCGTGCACGCGGTCAATCCCCAGGAGGCGGAGTGGGCCGTCGTCAATCTTCATGGCCTTGCAAGCCCCGTCCTTGTAGTATTTACAACGCGTCAGAACATTATCATCATCGGGCTCTTTTCCTTGGTAATACCAGATCACCCGGTAGTGAGTAGGTACAAACTTCTGGCCCTGTAATGCTTTATAGGTAACAGCCCACGCCATTGTTCGGGCACGTTGTTTGGCAGACACCTTCTTCTTGTTCTCCACAATGGCCCCCCTCTGCGTGAGGGGAACCTTGGCGTTGGGAGACAGGCAGCGTGGTGTGTGAGGCAAGGTAATGGTCAGCGTGGTCATCATGCTGCACCTCCTTCCCATTCCTTCTTGAGCTCCCACCGCGGGATGCGGTAATACCGCGGCAGGGCCACGGCCCCCGGATAAATCCCCGTCGCCACGCACTCGGCGTACTGGCGCAGGGCGGCCATATACTGCCCCCGGTAATGCTCCAGGGCCTCCTGGTCCATCCGAACTTCCGAAATGCAGTAAGGGGCCACAGACTCCATAAATTCGAACATGAAATCACGGCGTATGCCAAAGATCGCCTCATACAAATCGCAGTACAAGGCAGCCTGCCAGCCGTACCCGTAGCGGGCCATGTCCCTGTCAATCAGGCCGGAATCTTCCACGGGCGTGGAGGTCGTCTTCATGTCGATGATCGGCAAATCGGTATCGTGGGGCAGAATGTCAATCATGCCCGTGATCGTGATAGGAACCGGCGGCTTGTCCGGTGCGTACTCAATGAGCAGCGTCTTGTACATCGCCACCTGGGATTCAAACGATTCCCCCAGCACCAAACCGTGTTCCGTCTTCAAATAGCCGTTGAAAATCCCCATGGCTTGCTGTGCTTCGGCGTATTCCTCCGGAGTCAGGACGGCTCCCCCACGGTCGGCAAACGCCGCCCAGCGAGCTGCTTGCTCGTCGTCCTGCTTTGTCTTGGACACGGAGCCGTTCTTGTTCACACCCGGCAGCCACTCTTCCACGAGATACTGATTCTGGAACTGCTCCGGAGTCAGGGCCAGACAATCCACCAGGGAACCGAAGCGGAACCCCAGGGAAACCTTCTCAATCCCTTCATCCTGCCGGTACTTCCACTTGAATGGATTTTTTGCGAAATCCATCAGCATGGACTTGGAAACGCAATGGGGAATGCCCTTCTTGGAATCGTGGTACGCCTGGGGGTTATCCACCCGTCCATAGGCCACGCCGGAAGCCGCAAAACTCGATAAATCTAAAACATTCATGGTTAAATGCCCTTTCTATCTTGTGCTCTTACTTCCCGGAGGCTCCCACCCAGGCAACCACCTGGTTGAAATTCGCTACCAGCCATTCCAGCGTCTTGGGCGGGAACGTCTCTTCCCGGCTGGCTCCCTGCACGTAGTAAATCTGCCGGCTCTGACAGAACTTCACCACCTGGGGCATGCTCACACCATGGGCTTGCAGAAGCTTTTCCAGGTCTGCCACGCTCACGGCAGATTCCGGTTCCAACTTCAAATCATCGGTGGCAGGAGGGGGAGAGGAAACCACTTCCGGCTCAAGAGGCTTTTCTTCCTGCTTGGGAGCCGCCGCCACTGGCGGAGGTACAGCAGCACCCGCAAGAGGATTACCGACCTTCGGCTTCTGCGTTCCGGGTTCCTGAGTGGCATTACGCATTTCTCGTCCGTCTTCCACCTCACCATCGGAAATAATCGTGTCGGTCAGGTGGGAATAAAGCCAAGCCTTGGCCTTGCGTTCCGCCTTGCCGATGATGGCATCCTGGGTCATTCCGTTATTCACGCGGATACAGAACTCAAGAGTCTCGGAATCCGGAACTCCTTTGAACTCCCAGCTCATATCTACTCTCACCAATCCTTCCCGCTCAATCTTCTGGTACTCTTTACCCTGCTTGCTGATGCCGGAAGTGGAGGACTCTTTGATTTCGGCGGGATGATAGACCATTTTCAAGTTGGTCAGGCCATCCAGATTTTTCAGCAGGTAGGTCATGCCTTCCTTGGTTACATACGTGCGACCGGCAAGGATGTTCCACTGATTGCCTACTGGAGAAAGCCCCATGCAGGTGGCTACAATCAGGCATTCCCTGACCGCATCAACGTTATAGGAAATGCCCTCCTTGTACTGTGTCGGCTGGCATTCATCGGTGCGGAAGCCGAGCTGGGAGCCTTTCAGCTTCATGATGGATTCCATGATGGGGGGAGTCAGGGCGTCGCGCAGCCGGTTCATGGCAATGCCCATGTTGATGGCCTTTTCAAAGCTGCCTTTGCAGCTCAATGCCTGCTGGGCTTCCAGGGCCAGATTGTCCAGGCTGACGGCCAGCTCGGTGGACTTGGAGGGAGCCATTACTTTCTCTTGCCGCGTGGCTTCACTTGGTGTATTCATAACTCGTTACTAATTGTAATTTTGTAGGTTGCATTCGTAACAGGCCGGGGACCAGTTGCCGCTGGCCCCGGCCAACTCATTCTTATCGGTCGATCTCTCCAGTAAACATCGACTTCGTGCACATGTACACGTCCCCGCGGTGAATTCGGTTTTCCGGGAGAGCCTTCGCCAGCTTATCGGCAATATCCTTAATCGCGTTGCGTTCCGGAATGTCGGCGCGAATCATTTGATATACAAAGTTCAACTGACCATCATTCAGGCGGACGCGGAGGCGAACCTTGATTTCATAGGTGGTATCTTCCTCGGCTCCTTCGATAACGGGAATGGCAATGGTGAACTCCGTGGGAATATTCAGCTCCCCGCTCTTGGAATTTACCGTTTCGTTGTATTCCAACTTCGTTTCTCCGTCAGAGATGCGATAGGCAGATTTGAACGATACCTTACGCCCCATTTCAAATTTGCTCACCAGCGTCAGCATTTCAGAAGGAGAGGGGGAAGTGATGTCTTTGCAATTCTCCTCAATAAATTCCACAAAAGCTTTCTGGGGCATCGGTTCCCCGGAGAATCTATTCCAATTTTTCCATTCCACGGTTTTGCAGAGGCGCATAACAGCGGTATGATCTCCCCAGCCAAGGCCATCTTTGGAGTGATAGTTAAAGACTGCATCCACTTTGCTATCAGACACATAGATCACGCTCTTGACGTCATTCTCGTAGTCTTCTGCCTTCACGTGATCAATCAACGTTTCCAGGTCCAGCAATTGGACTCTCCCGGCCTTGCGCGGGGGCGTGTTGTGCATGCAATCCAGATGATGCAGTTTGTATCCATCCGGTACGACGACGGCACGACCATTCGCTACTTCCTGTACACGGACGGCTGCCAGAGTTTCTTCGTTTAAATTATCCATATGATTTAATTCTATGATGTTTATTGTTAGTAATTGCGGGTTTGTTGGAGGGCTTAGGCGCGCTTGGATACCTTGGCGGGCATCCCGGCATCAGCATCGGCGGCAGCGGGAGCCGGGAATGTCACCTTCACAGGGGCATCCAGAGGCAACTGCCCTTGGGCGGGGTCGTCCGTATGCAGGGCGCCGGAGGTATCGGCAAACATGATGCGCGGGGCAATCGTCGGGTCCGGGATGCTGGCCGTGACCTTCGGCTCAATGACCACCTGATTCATGCCGCCCTTACGCTTCACGTTAAGCTTGAGGGTCATGGTGCCGTTGTTGCCCGTCTCCAGCACAGCGGAAACAAGGTTGGTCAGCTTGGTGTCCAAGGCAGTAAGGAGCGCCCCTTCGTTGATTTCAGAGAGGTTCTCGAAAAAGACCTCTCCGGGCATTTGCCGTGTAGTTTCTTTACTCATGATATTGATTATCTAATGGTTAGTGATGGAAATGAATTAGTCTTGGCATTCCTCGCATTCGCATCCGGCGATACCTAATATGGCAGCAATGGGGTTCACGCCAACATTCCTATGGGATTTCTCAAAAGCAAGTTTCACCCCTTGAGAAACCACTTCGGGACTACCGGAGAAACAAGTTCCGGCAGCAAAGAGATAACCGCGAGCCGCGAGCCATTCCGTACCCTTTGCTCCTGGCATTTCCGTGACAGCAGCACAGGTGGCATTCTTGCCACTTACTCTGTCTCCCTTCTCAATGAGTATATGCAGCAAGACAGGGGTTTGGCATCGGTTCACCATATCGCTTAAATGATTGTATGCCTCTTCAATCATCTCCACGGTAACGGGTGCCTGTTCGGCGGCGGTATCACAGCAGCATGCTTCGTCCGGCGTGCAGGTCTGTGTATCTTCCTTCTCTATTTCCTCAATGGGCTTGACAAGTTCAACACAGGCGACGGAAAGGTAGTTATATTTATCTGATAAAACACCCTCAGGAATGCAAACATCACATTCATAACGCTCGTCTTCACAAAGTGTCACTTGGTCTCCAATTTTATTGTTTTCGCCCAATTTCCGGACATTTCCGCACCCGAAAAGCCTCCCGTGGTATCCGGTGATTCGCACCAAATCCCCCTTGCGGAATTTCCGCGCCGGGTCATATTTCGGCTGGGCGGGCTCAAGAGCAGAAGGTTCACAAAAGCCATTTCCCGTTTTGCCGCCATCATGGCGGATAGTGATATTAATAGGGCATAAACCAGACCCGTCATCTTTTTTGATCGTTCCCCGGATAATAACTTCGGTTCCGGGCTTACATTCGTTTCTTTGCATGGTGTTTTTGTTCTATTGTTTTGTTGTTGTTCCAGTTAGGTTAGTTGGAAAGGGTTGTTGCCGTGTTCTCTTTTATGGCCTTGGAAATACGTTCCGCACACCAAAGAGTGGCGCCCCGCTTTTGGTGCGGTAGGCAGTCTTTTTTCATGATTTCCGGGGCAGTTTTCGCAAGCTTATAGAGCCATACACGGCCTTTGCGGTGCCGGAACTGTGGGAGTTTGAGCAGGTCTTCAGCACGCAACCAGGTTTCACCGCTTGTTTCAGGGCAGTATTTCCCCTCCATGATCGCAACAAGGCGATCAATGCGGGTAAACAGCCCTTCAATCAAACGTTGATCATTGGTGTTCATAGTCCTGAAAAAATCATTACGGCTAAGTAGAAAAATCCGACAATGAACGCTGCGGCAGCAAGATAGACCAAGGCAATGACCAGACCAAAGAGCAGCCGCGTTACAGCTTCCTTCCGGCGTCCCCTGGTACTGTTCTTGCAGGCTTGCAAGCGGCGGCGCTCCTTCCGGGGGTCAAGAGACTGGTAGGGGTTCTTCCTTGCCCTGTCCGGGATGCCGTTGATTTGCTCCCAGGCACAAGAGGCGCAGAGGCAGCGGCAGCAATACGCGTTCCCGCGGCGGTCTCCGATAATGGACCAGTAAGCGCCCCTGCCGGGTTCCTGCCCGCAGGAGTAGCAAAGGAACGGTGCTTTGCTGTTTGCATTGGTGATGGTCTCCACCATCCCCATATAGGGGCCTTGGTGGATTGGCCGTTGTAATATTTCGCATGTATTCATTTTCTGGTGTTGGTTTGTGGTTAGGCTCAAAAATGGCCGCCGTATTCATCAGCATACGGGAAAGCGAGTTCTTCTTCCGTTTCTTCCCAGCCGCAGTCTTCACAGCATCCCCAGCACAGAGGATCAGTCTCGTCATATTCGATGACGGCGCCGCATTCCGGGCAGTGGAAATCTCCGTTGATGTCTGCGTATGGCCTCATGATTTTGCTTCCTTTTTTTGGATATTATCGCTCTAACAAATCCAGATGTATCTTTTTAGCACATAAAAGCAACTAAATATTTCCCCTTTTAGGACATTTCACGGGGTTGACCGCAGTCTTTTTTGTGGGTGAGGATTTCTCTTCTTCCTTGCTTTTCAGCGCGTAGTTCATAAGAATTCCTGTAACAATGATGGATTTTTTCAAACCCGTTGTTTTTTCTGTTTTGTTGAGCCAGTCTCTCAAATCCTGGGAGGCTTTCTTGAGGTTCGTTTTCATTCGTGTTCTCCTTTCGCGTTCGCTTCTTGCGTGCGGTTGATGGTTACATAATACCAATTTTACGTATTCCGTCAACCCATAAAATACTTAAATATGTTATTTCTTATTCTCAAGTTATCTTGACACTTACGGAATTTGCGTATACATTCCGCCTATGCTCAACGAAGAGGAAATAAAAAAATGGCTCAAAGATACGGGGAAAAATCGTCAATGGCTTGCTGAAAAAACACTCTCCAAAAAACGAACAGTTGACGGTTGGCTATCTGATGGAAACACAATCCCTCCCGCAAAACTTGCTGTTATTGAACGCCTCATGACCGGCGAAGAGGAAATCCGGTTTGAACTTCCGGAAAACTTTGAGGCCATCATCCGCGAGAAAGCCGAGGCTGCCAAAAAGAGCATTGATGATCTAGTGATCGAAATCCTTGAAATGACTGTCCAGGAGCAGAAAAAAAAGCAACAGGCAAGCGGCACGTATCCAGAAGCCGTTGAAAAGCTACACCCTGCCTTGGACAACGATGACGAGCCGGAAGAGGTCAACAACGTCATTCTTCGCCCGGTCAAATTGCCGGAAATCATGGTTGTTGGGAACGTCGCTGCAGGGGAAATCACGTGGACCGATCTTGACGAGCCATACCCGGTATTTGACAAGGGTATCACGGCCTTGCACGTGGAAGGAACATCAATGGAGCCGGAAATCAAAAACGGGCAGGTTGTGCTTGTCCGTCCCGTTCCAAAAAATGCGGACTTGGAAAAATACGTTGACGAAATTGTCGTTTACGACGGTGGAGACAGCTTGCCCGGCATCACGCTCAAGAGGCTGGTGGCTGATGACGAGGGCCACTTCTTCCTTGTCCCTGTCAACCCGGGTTTCCGGAGGCGCATTCCCATCACCGGTCAAATCAAAGCTTGCATGGTTGGCAAGATTGACCTGACCAAGTAACCACCACCCCCGTTCCACAGGCCCGCGGACATCCCGCGGGTTTTTTGTTGCACGGATTTTCATTGGTAGGTATTGTGATAAAAACCAATTCCTCAAATAAAAATGAATGTAAAAAGTATTATTGCAACAATCCTCATTGCATCTTCGTTAATTGGTAGTGGGAAAGAAATTAAGGTGGGAGATATTGAAATAGCTGGTGCTAAGTATAAAAAAGCAACGATAGAATACTCTTCCGGATTGAATGCGAAAATACATCATGATGAAGGAGTAAAAACAATACCAATATCGCAATTAACACAAGAATATCAAGCAACTCTAGGCATAACTACGGACACCATTGCTAGCGAAATAGGAAAAGCAAAGGAACAACGGAAAGTTGCTGCTGAAAAGCATGCGAAACTAAAAAAACAACTAGAACAAAAAAAGCAAGAACTTGCGAGATCAGAAAAATATTCTGTTATTGTATATGGCCACACAAAAGACGCTGCGTTAGTTTATGCTGCACGCTCATATGAGCATACTACTCCCGCAATCACGTCTGGACTTGGTAGCGTAGGGGGAGGTGGTGGTTATATCAAATCATTTTCCTACACTGTTTACCGTGAGATAAAAAGCGAACCATATAAAGTGGTAGGGTTTAAAAATCCTGCCGTGTACAAAAAAGGACAAGTATTACATTTTAGAGCTATCCCAAATGGAAATACTACTATTGATGGAAAATCATTTCCTATTCTAAAATTCTTGAAATTCATTAAAGACCAGTAGACAAGAAAGTTTGTAAAAGCATTTTTTGATTTTTGTACAAAGATGTTAGAACGGCGGTTCATACTTTCTTCTTGTTCTGCTATATGATCACTTGAAACCAAGTCCGTTTCCGTCCTTTCTTACAAGGCATGCATCTAAGAGGCACCACGGAATGGTAAGGAAAAGTCCAACCCCTGTAAGAGTAATAATAAGCTGGAACACTCCACTTACTACGCGATTCGCATAAAAATTATGAAGGCCGAGCGTTCCGAAAAGTAGAGCTAGGACAACATATACACCCGTTGATTTTCTTTGTGCATTCAACGCTATGTTCGCTTGCTGGGTAGTAACATGCAAAATCTGATTTATCAAATTTTGTTGATTCTGTTCTTGTTGTACAGGCATGATATTACCGCAGCTTGGATTAAACATGTCGTCATACGTCGCCCAATATTCACCGGCAGCAGGTCGCACTAAGCACGACCCGTCAATTATGTTATTTGAGCGCAGAAGCTTTAAATACTCTGCGTTGAACGGCCCATTACTTTCCCCATTTTTTGGCATAATGTAGTATTGCAACTCCGTCGCATCATTACTCATACCCAAAAACATAAAGGAATCCCACGGAGCGGACAATCAAAATAATGTTGACAGTTATGACCATGAAGACAAGCTTACTAGAGTATGGTATTTTCACATGCCTTTCTTCCCATTCTGCGCCAATCTGCCATAAAAGCACATTTTTCTATTCATTCTTTTCTCAAAAGGTAAAAGTACCAGAAAAAACTTGCCCCCGTCTGCCTTTTTGGAAATATGGCGCCATGGATGAATTTAGCGACAAAATCCGGGCGTTTTTAGAGGACATGGAAATGAGCAGGGAAGTTTTTGCATCTCTGTGTGGAGTCAGCAAACGCCATGTCGACAAATGGCTTTCATATCTCCCGATACCAAAGGCACGACAAACCGTGATCGAACGCATTATGAGAGAGGAATACGCCCGGCGCCGGAAAAGTGATCAGAATCCAGATATGGATATTATTGAGGTGCACTTTCCACGCAACCGGTATGACCAAGCCAGGAAGATGGCAGACATCCACGGCATGACCGTCCAGGAATGGGCCTCCCGGACTCTTCTAGCCCTTTCCAGCGTGCCGCACCACGATCTATAAAAATGCCCCATATGCGGCAAGGATATTCCGCCACGCCTTGACGGTCCAGGAATAGGCTTCTTGCCCTCTTGCAGCGCTTTTCATTATTCCGAAGCAGAATAATTCTCATAATGAAAAATAAAAACAATCTCAACAATTACAAAAGCCACAAAATAAGATTGTTTCAATATGTTCCATGGAATGTAGTGGAGATCATTATTACTAATGGATATATGAAGGCCACTTTGCCTTCTGAATGTAACGATATTTTAGAGCATATTGGAGCATGTACATCAAAGAAAGATTTTGCCGTACAAAGAGAACTACAAAAAATAAACACTGTTGGGATGCTGTGTTTTAGTAGAACATCCAAATCTTCTACGATGTGGGGGCATTACGCCGATCACCATAGAGGTGCAGTTTTAGTATTTGAAATGGATGTTATAAAGGCTCATTATGAGATGAAACAAGATATTCTGTGTTTCGTTATCAAGGATCGTCTTAAAAAAGATTCTGATCTCATAAAGAATATTATACATGTTGTTAATTATTCAGAAAGAAGACCTTCTATAATTTTTCATGAACAAGATAAGCAACTTTTTGAAATACTAGATAGCCAAATCAAAAGGTTTACTAACAAAGGAAACGACTGGAAATACGAACAAGAAATGAGAATATTTCTAGATTTAAAAAATCCAGACTACATATATGGAGGAAAATATTTTTACAATCATCTTTTACCCTATTTAAAACAAATAGTTGTAGGTGTAAACCATGAATATGGTATAGAATATGTAAAAACATTTATAAAAAAATATAGAAAATCAAAATCTATAAAAATTTCATCCTCTTATTTTAATAATATTGAGTATATTACAGAAACAGAAGTAGAAGATTCTCCATCTCTGGAAACAATGAAAGAATGGCCTTCAGAGATAATTTTATATGATACTGAATCCGATTTATCTTATAAAAGTATATCCATTTAAAATATATATAATAAATACTGAATCATTATGAAACCCAATATAGACAATATTTCTTATTAACAAAAAGAATACGATCCAAAATGAAACAAAGTAAAACGTTCCTAGTATTGGGTGTATTTCTTATTTTTGCGGCAACATTCGGTTTTGATTGGCTCCTACGCTTCTTCAATCATCTACCTTATCCGCAGACTTCCGGTGAGTTTGGAGATCAATTTGGAGTTTTGAATTCTCTTTTTTCTGGCTTAGCATTCGTTATCCTTATCTACACCTTACGTCAACAGGAAGAACAAATTCGTCTTCAGAGGGAAGACCTCCAAAATCAAAAAGAAGATTTAAAGCTACAACGGGAGGAAATGCAGAGACAATGTGAGGAACAGAAGCGTCAAGCCGATGAATTTGAAAAACAAAACCAATTAATGGAAATCAAAACATTCGAATCTTTCTTCTATAACCATTTAAATCAAATAACAGAATTAAAAAAAGATATAATAAAAAACGAAATAAAATATCACAATAGTATTTATCCATTAATAGAAGGATTGGTAGAATCACTACATTGCCTTTCTTACGATATAAATAATAAAATAATACAAAGCAATATTAAATGGTCATTAAATATAATGAAACCTTATGGAGATTCATTATATATACTATTTCAAGATATCTTGAATAGAAAATTTGAAAAAGACAGGAAATATCTATATCTTCGTATAATTTTTACTTCCCTTAATAAGAGTGACAGGGAGGCTATTTGGTTTTATGGAAAATTTTTCAAATACAACAAAATTGTGTTGGAATTAGAATTAGATAATTTATTATTTTCCAATGTAGCATTCAATGAGATTTTAGTTAGTCCAATAATAGAAAAGCTAAGAAAAGGTATGGATATGGAAATAAATTCTTGGTTGCGAAGATAAAAGTTCGAAATAAAAAAATTACGTATTATTGAATTTTCTAAAAAATCAGATGATAAAAATCACTTATTATTCTATTCAATAAGACGATTTTATGGCTTAAATTTAATCCGAGCCTGCGCCACACTGAACGCATCGTCGCAGCGGTTCAGCCAGCCACGCCCGAAGGTCGGGAACTGCTTGCACGAGCGGTAGAACGCCTTGCGCTTTTCCTGCAGGCCAATGAGGAATACCGCTTCATCCGTGCCAGCCAACTGGTCCTGTAGCTCCTGTCGGGTCTTGGGTCCAACAATGCCGTCCACCGCGAGCCCGGCGCCGTGGATATTCAGCGCACGCTGCAATATTTTCCCGGTGTTCCTGCTGCCGGAATTGAAGTAATGGTCGCGCAGGATGAATTCCGTAGCCGGGTGGGAGTCAGAACCAATCCAGGAGTGCACGGCGGAGGTATTGTCCAGCACGTATTGCAGACATCCTTCCCAGGCCTCTTCCCGTTTTCCGGCATCAAGCAGGGCTTTCAGGCGGTTGAATACCGCGGGTTCAATGCCGTCGCAAATGCCGCAAATCTCCCATTTGCCGCCCTTGTCGGCGGCAGGAAGACGGGAGACCCGCAGGGATGCCGGCCCGGTTACGCGGGCATCTTCAAAGCGGAGGATGGCCGCAGCCATGTTTCTTTCAGTGTTGTTCATAACTTGTTCGTTTTGTTGTTTAATCCTCGTCAATGAGGGATTTGTTGGCGGCTTTCGCCAGCTCGCAGCTTGGGCACTTGTTGATCAGTTGAGTCATCAGGGCGTCAATCTTGGCGTCCTTTTTCTCCATCTGATCCTGATGGCGCTGCTGGTCCTCACGGCGCATCTTGAGCACCATCGTGACAACCCAGCCCATGACCCCCAAACTACCCATACCCGCCACGTCGGATAAAGCAGGGTCAATAGACGTAAGGACGCCGCTTGAGGCAGCCAACGATGCCCCGATCGTGATCAACATGCCCAAACTGTTCACGGTTTATTTCTTGGTGGGAATTACCTGCACGACGGGCTGAACCTCCGTCTTGGGCTGGGCCTGGGAATAGGAGATATGCCCCTGCTCAATGACGAGGCAGGAACCGTCCTTGCAGACCTCCGTCCGGTCCGGCGTCACTTCTACGCTGTGCCCGCAACCGGACAGGGACATTCCCCAGCCGCCAAGGATGGCGCCGACAATACCCACCCCGGCCCAGTACAATGCCTTTTTCCACCAGGTGGAAGCCCCGGAAGCCTTGATGCCGAGATATTCTTTCACGTCATTCAGCGCGTGCGTGGCTATGATCGGGATAGCTTGTTCTGCTACGGCCAGCCACGCCGCTTTTTCAAATTCCGGTAATTTATCCCAGGGGATATATGGATCGGGATATTGACTATATACGCCATACATTTCCTTGGCGACCGACTCGGCATGATTGCATTGATTGTTAGTAGTCATTTGATTATGTTGTTATTGGTTAGGGGTAGTGAAGTACTTGAAAAACGCCACGGCGGCGGGGTCTGTGAGGACAAAAGCCGGGTAATTGATGGTGGTGAATATCCGTCTGCCTCCCTGGTCATTGACGGCCTCGACGGTCAGAGACACGGCCTCAATCATTTCATCGGTTCCGTCCTCTTTAAGGCTTAGGGCATCTTTCCCCAGCCGCGCCCACACCTGGGAGGCTTGCCAGTCCTCGCCCATGCTGGCAATCGCGGCCACCGCTGCCTCCAGAGCCGGGGCCTGATCAGCGGGTATGTCATCCTGGGTGTAATGGTCAGTGTGAGTGTAGCCGCCCGCGTCCCGGTATACGACTGTCATGGTGTACTTGTCCCACTGTCCGGGTCTGGGGAATTGTAGATGTATCTCTTGCATATTATTGTTGTTAAGCTAATTGATTGATTTCCACGACGGCGGCCTGACCGTAGTGATGGGCCACAAACGCCCACACCTGCCGGGGTTGCCCGGTCGTGTTGGGGGCCAGCGTCAGCGTGATCTGGCCGCCGCCGGCTGGCGCCTGCTCCGCGGATTGGCTGCACCACACGGCGGCGGGGTCATGCCCGCGCATTGTGTCGTTAATGACGTACACAGCCTCCGCCAGCGTGGAGGATACCGTCAGCGTTACCTCGCCGCCTTCCGCTCCCACCTCCAGCGCGGAAGCCGCCACCTCCGGCACGGGCTTGACCGTCGCATCACGCATCACAACGCGCTCCATGATCGGCCAGACATCGGTGACGCCCAGCGCAGGGGCTGCGTCAATCCTCATGCCTCCCATCCGCAGCCCCACCTGATACGTGCTGCTCACCTCGTGCGCCTTGGCTTTAGCCGTGAAGCAG
>ERZ1036402.285-NODE-285-length-35686-cov-22.729112_pt1 | contig 35686 bp, 44 predicted proteins | sample MGYA00514216_ERZ1036402 | MGnify/ENA primary metagenome ERZ1036402 (study PRJEB33795, sample SAMN09464942) | human gut metagenome | host: Homo sapiens | place: USA: Stanford, California | collected 2016-11 | study: EMG produced TPA metagenomics assembly of the...
CATTATAAGCGGCGGACATCTGCATCTGCCTCACAATGGTAGTTACCCAGGAGGGAATCAGGGTCTCCATGTAGTACCCCATCCGCCGCCAATCATCTGCGGCCCGCTGCTCTATCAGCGCCTCGTAAGAGATAGCCTCCTGGGCCGTGGCGGGCAAAGGGACGCGCACGCCACCGTTGGCGTTGATTGTGGCGTCATAGGTCTGGGGCTGTGTCCAGGTGTAAGCCTGGGATGTGTCCACAGTGCCCACGTCTCCACGCGGGATAGCCATGTCCATTATCCACGATCCCGGCGTGCTGCCGGGCGTCAGCGTGGCGGTCGCCTGGCTGCCCGGCTCGCCCGTCGTAATGGTGCCCGTCGTGATGGTCAATCCATTAACCGCCGCCTGGGCCTGATCGCGGGCGGCAGCTGCCGATTGAGCGGCAGCCTGGGAATTGCCGGCAGCAGTCCGCACGTCAGTACCCAGGTCCTGCACCTGCGTCACGGTCGCCACCTCCACGCCGCCTACGAGCACCCCATCGTCATAGTCCACCGTTACGGTCATCCGGGGCGCCACGTCATACTGCGTGATCACGACGGGATGGGATACCTGGTCGGCTCTGCCCCGGCCATCCTTGGGTGGTGTCATCACGCCATGGGCCCCTAGGGCATAAGTGACCAAATGATCAGCATCCGCTCCGGTGCACACCTCCAGGATGATCTTGTCTCCCCGCGTGAGGGATACTCCTGGTGTGAATGCCCAGGTAACAGGCTCGTTGCCGCCGGGCAGCGTCACAGGATCGGAGACGCCCACCACTACGTAAGCCCCCTGGACCAGACGCCAGATGCGCAGCCAGTACGATCCATGTGCATCCTCTCCGGACAGATAGGTCATGACCACTTGGCGCACGCGACTATGGTCGGTCAAATGTCCAGCCAGCAGCTCATCTCCCCAGGACATGGCATAGCAGGCCATCATGGTTGGCGTCTCAGCCACTCCTGTATCCAGGAGGGATGACCCGGTGCTCGGTGTCACCTGTACGCCGGCTGCCCGGAGGGCGTCGGGCAGCTGGTTGGCCAGGGATGCTGCCACCATCTCCTCCCAGTTGACGATGACGTCATCCGGAGGGACGACGTCTGCCGGCATGATATCCTGGCGCACTCTTACCTTGATCAGGGAGGAGGTGCGCTGGGAGCCGTCTGCGCCAATAAGGACCACCTCCGCGACCAGGTCGATGTGGTCGGCGCTGCCCATGGCCGCGATCAACTGGGTCGTGTTGACCGACAAGCTGCCAACATAGGCCAGCCCCAGGGCATCGTCGACCGGCTCCAGGTTGGTGGCGGCCAGTACCAGGGTATCGTCACCCAGGGCGGTCTTGACGGCCAGCGCCGGTCTTGTGCCGGAGGGAGTCACCGGAGTGCCCTCATCCAGCAGAGTGATGCGCAGGGGCAGCTTGTCGCCGCGCACCAGGGACAAGTCGGTAACCGGGATGCCGCCAGGGTGCATGACGGCCATGGTGGCCAAGTCAATCAGGAGTATCATATCAGTGTGGGGGGGAAGGAGAGTGGAGAGTTGAAAAGGATTCCTCCCGGCGGGATCGCCGGGAGGAAGTGGCGTGCTTAGGCCGCCGGATAGTCCGCGTCAGGCGTCAGCTTGCAGAGCGGGTTGTAAACAACGCTGAGCTCAAATTCGGCCAGGGACGGATCGGAGGCCGCCTTGGCCGGGTTGACCAGGCGCAGGCGGCCCTGCATGCAGGCGCTCATGATCCTGACGCCGTCGCGGTAGGCGTCGGTCCACTCCGTGTAGACATAGACGTCGATCTGCGTGGAGCCGGCGGCAAACACAACCTGCTCCGTGCCCCAGTCCTCCTTGAGGCCAAAGGACAACTGCAGGAATTCCGGGGTGATGTAGTTGCTGGCAAACAAGAATTTACGCTTGGTGACCAGCTGCATCTCCTCGGTCTCGTAGGTGCCGCCGCCGCTGGTACCCTCAAGCTCGGCCGTCTTGGGCTCAATCTGGGGGTTGCTGGTGCGAACCTTGCCCATGTAGAGCCAGGGACCGGGGTCCTCGTCGCTCGGAGGGACGGGCAGCCAGTCTGCAGACACGGTCTTGGCTTGGTCGCCGCTGCCGATGGAGGCTCCGAATTTGGCGATGCTGACCTTGGAGCCGATGATCAGGCCGGGGATAACAAATCTAGACATATCAGTGATTAGTGGTTGGTTAATGGTTGGTAGTTACACGCCGATGATGACGGCCAGCTTGGCCGCCTCCAGGGCCTTGGCCTGGGAGGCTGTCACTTTGGCGGTCGCACCTGCACGCCCGTAAGCGCCGTTGATGAGCGTGCCCGTCTTGGTCACGCGGACTAACACCAGCGTCTCCTCCTGGGCGGGCGCCTGCGGAGTCGTGCCGGTCGTATCTGTGTTGTTGGTTGTATTGGTCTTAGCCATGGTTGTGTGTTGTGGGTAGGATGATTAAAAATTGACGGGGGCATAGAGGATGATGGCGCGGCCGCGGAAGCCGGTCAGCTTGGACTTGCTCATATCGTAATCCTCGACGGAGGCCACGGAGGGCATGTCGTAGCAGACGCGGTCGACAACCGGGTCCCAGGTGCGGACCGCGTGCAGCGCCTGCCCTACCATGCCGGACAGACAGCGCAGAGGCGGCATGCCTCCGGGCATCCCGGCCGTCCTGGCAAAGCAGCTCACGGCCAGCACGGCGTGCATGCGCACCATCGGAGCATCAACGCCCATGTCCAGCAGGGGGACGTATCCTGCAGGAGTGACGGCGACGCTGCCGGGCTTGCCAATGGCCACGCGGTTGATGGCGTCCACCTGGTCCTGGTCGTCCCAAACGGTTAGGCACACCATCGGAGCCAGGACGTCGTCCTGCTGCAGGTGCTTGATAAGATGCTCGGCGAGCTTGTAATCCTTGTCCATTGTGGGGAGAGTTGAGTGTTGAGAGTGGAGAGTTGAGTTACTTATTACCTGTTAACTGTTAACTGAATCGTCTGCTTGATTAAGCAGGCGATCCATCACTAGGGTGGCGGCGTGCACGGCATACTCGCGCATCTGCTCGCGGGAGGGCATCACCTCCGGATGGGCTGGGATGGTGGCGGATTTGACGAGAGCGCCCAGCGGGGTGACGTCCTGGTAGTGGCCGTCCTTGTTGCGGCGCTTGCGCTGTTTGACGCGGGCCAGGATGGCGCTGCCGGTCTCGACGTTGCCCAGGACCATGACCTCCTCCTCCGGGATGTGGAGGCTGGCCAGGGAGCGCCGGCGGATGGGAGAGTCCCTAAACGGGATGAGCAGGCTCTTGATGGGGCGGCCGGTCACCTCCGACTTGCGCTCGGTGGGCCTGACGGTGCCGCCCAGCCACTGCAGGCGCACGCCTGTCTTGGTAATGTCGATGGTGGCCTTGTTGTCCCGGATGACGGGAGGATTGACGGAGCGCTTGGACGCGCCCCAAAATCCCTGGGACTGGGTGCGGTCGACCATACGCTGGAAACTATCCCTCACCGCCTGGCGGGCGGCCCTGGCCACGTCGGCCACCATCTCCGTGCGGATGGCGGGAGCCAGGGGGAGCCGGTTAAGCCCGATCACATCTACGTGCAACCTGATCATGAGTTGACATCGGTTAAGGGTTGAGGCATAAGAGGGACATGAGTGGGATGGACGGCAAGATCAGTAACCGCGACCTGCGCTGGTGGCTCAAGGAGCTGGCCAGACCGCGCGATGCTGCAGCCACCACTGTCCGGCCGGAGGCGTCCGACTGGGAAAGCCGAGCCCGCGCCCAGGGCTGGCAGCCGGCCAGACCGTCTGAAAGCGGCCGCCATGACAACGGCCGCCAGAACCGCCATCTCCGGCGTAAGGGTTGATCTGTTATTACTGCTCGCTGACATAGACGTAGGTGGGTGTACCGTCCCTCCCCCGGACGATCTTGTTGACCCCGTGGCGCACGCCCTGCATGAACAGGACCTCGCTCTCGTTGGTGTGGGGATGCTGGTCGGACTTGTTGACAAGACGCCTCTGATCCTGGAGTGTGCGGACGATGGTGTCGATGCGGTGGCCGGAGCGGTAGTCCTCGTTGACAAGGATGATCCTTTCGTTGCCCGGTTTGCCTCCGGCCGCAAACCGCTGCGCCGTCTCCTCCGTGCGTGACCAGCTGTCCACCATCTTGGTGGGCAATGCCTGGTAGCCGTCGCGCTTGATGGCAGCCAGGAACTGGTCGGCGTTGTTAGAGTCGATGGACATGCCCCGGTAGAGCGTGCCGCTCTCCCGGACGTCGGTGGGCTTGATGCGGTTGACGGCATCGTAGAGGGCGTCCCACTCCTCCTGGGTGGCGTAGTCCTGGACGCCACGCTGGCTCCTGTCAAATTTGCGCTGGTCCTCCACGAATTTGACCATGGCCCTGGCCTGGGTGTCCGGGATGACGGGAGGGCGCTGCCCGCAGATCACACGCCCGGCCTCGCTCCAGTGCACCGGGCGTGTGCCGTTGGGGTCGGTGTAGTAGACGCGGTCTCCCTCCACCTCCACGCAATCCTCCAGAGCCTCGACAAATGCCTGCTGCAGGTCGCCGTCCATCTTGGCGATGGACGCCTCCAGGCTGGCGTTGAGTGACTCGCCGTCCATGTCATCCACCGTCGCCTCCGGGATAACCAGGCCGTGGCGCTGAGCCTCCTCGTAGTCAACCGGGTCAACCCCCATGCCGGAGTTAAAATCAAACGGAGGATAGTCCAGGTCAAATCGGCTGAGCTTGCGCCAGATGGGCGAGGTAAGCAGCGCGATGTGGGAGCCGTCGGTGGCCACGCCCTCGTAGTTGACGGCAGCTGCCGCCTCCCTCCAGCGGGCGGCCCAGTCCCTGGGCTGGCGGCTGTAGCGGATACGCACCAGGCGCTGGGCCGGATAGGCCAGCGACCCCATCATGGAGTCCCGGTAGGCTCGCTCTTGGACCATGGCCACGTTGGTCTCCAGGATCAGGCGCTGGCGGGCGTCGGAGTTGAGGTCCTGGATGGTGCCCTCTGTGCCGGGCTCCGGCTGGTAGCCGGTGGCCTTGAGCATCGCGCGGACCTCGCGCAGGGCGTCGGCCTCGGACAGGTTGCCGTCCACAATGCCCTGGCTGCGATCCCTAAATCCCTGCACACGCGCATAGTGCCCCTGCCTGGCCGTCCAGTAGGAGCGCTCGCGGATATCCGGGTCCACGCCGTCCCAGTCCGCCGACGACATGCCGGCAGCAGGCACCGTGACCTTGGCACGCATGATATCCGAGGGAGAGGGCATTGCTGTTGAGTGAGGAGGGTTGAGAGTGGAGAGTTGAGCTGCTGTTACCTGTTAACTCCCCGTCCGGGGGACGGGAACAACCCCGGAGCTCCGGAGCCGTAGGCAGGGCGCGGTCCCTGGACGTAGGGGCGCTTACCGGGAGGCACGGGCATGCGGCCATCCGGACCGATCACCCGGTGGGTGCCGGCCCGGACGGCCTCCAGCCGCTCGCGGGCGGCTGTGTTGGCCTTATCCCGGTCCTCGGAGACCATCACCGCAAACCGCTTGAGCAGACGCCAGGCGATCATGTCCAGGGCCTCCGGCTTGAGCGTGCGCGGGATGGTGGTGTCGCTCTGCAGGTCCATCACATTGGCGGCGTTGGCAGCAATGGCCTCGCGCACGGCTGCCGTCACGTCCTGGATGATGCCGGGGATGACGGCGCCATCCGTGTCGGCGGCCGTGATGGCCTCCAGCTCCGCTCGGTCGATGGCCTCCGTGAGCATGTCCGCCGTCAATGTGATCCAGCTTGACATTGTTGTTGAGAGTAGAGGGTGGAGAGTTAAGAGTTGGGTTGCTCGTCCGGGGACTCCGGGGCGGGATCGTCGAGGTGCAGGATCATATCGACGATCGTGTCACACATGCCGATGGCCTCGGCTGCCTTGCGCAGGTCGAGCACCTCGTAAGGTTTGGTCCGGGCCAGGATGCCGCTGATCACGCCTCCGGCGATGATGGATGTCACGTGCTGTCTGGGAGTCAATCCAATCCGCTCGGCAGTCAGGAGGGCGAGGGGAGGCTGCTCTCCGGTGGCACTGTCGTCATGGACGTTGGAGGTCAGACCATGCAGGGCATCGTAATCGTGACTGGTCATGTTGGGGCCGGGATCGTCCCCTGCCTCCTGGTTGGTGCCATCACCCTTGTCAGCAGCCGTGGGGGTATCTACGGCAGCTTGATGGGTGGGACTGGCTGCAGGCTCCGGTGTGGATGCCTCGGCAGCGGTGTCCTCCACGGTCGGCGTGGTCTGGTTATGGTCGGTATTGGTGGGGGCCGCCTCCTGGGCGGGAGCCTGAGGAGCGTAAGTATTGTTGGTATTGGTTGATTTCTTGGTTGCCATCTTGATTGAGGGTTGAGTGTTAATTGAGAGGGAGCGTGGAGGCAAGAGCATCTCAACTCTTAACTCTCCATACTCCACTCTGCATTAGGCGATCTGCATGCGCATCATGCAGGAGGGAGCCGAGAAGACCACCTTGTGGTGGCCCTTGATGCGCAGCCACTCTGTGGAGATGTCGTCGTCGCGGTAGGTCTCCACCGTGCTGTACATGTCGTCTCCGGCGATGTTGAGTGTCTTGAGCGCCGTGATGTCGCTGGGAGAGGGGTCGTCGTCAGCGTAGAACAGGTAGAAATTGCTGCCTACGATGCTGACGTTGTCCACCTCTGCTCCCGCCACGCCTCCAGGGTTGTAAGAGGCAATGGAGCGCATGATCTTGACCGGCGGGATGTCGTCTCCTTTTAGACCGATAAAATCCAGGAACTTATCCTGGGTGAGCACCTTGGGAGACCCCTCACCCATCTTGTACTGGATTTGCTTGTTGGCCTCAATGAGGTCCCAGATATCGCCTGTAGTCAGGATGCGGTTGGGATAGACTCCATTATTGTTGGCGAATTTTTTAGCCATCTTTTTCAGAATATCCGCCAAGGGCAGGTCCAGGTTGGTCCACTTGTTGGCCTCGTTGGTGTCGCCCACCTTGGTGATGCTGGGGATGATGGAGTTGGCGTAATCAAACACCTCCTTGTTGTGGCTGATCAACATGCGGCGGGCCAGTCCCCGGGTCTTGGCCTGGCGCAGGCTGTTGCGGTAGACCTCCTGGTCGATGGCTCCGAGCAGCTCGCGGTCATCAATACCGATCTTGAGGGAGTGCTCCTCCAGCATGACCGGGATGTCCTCTCCCTGGATGTCGATGGTGCGAGGTGCCTCGTACATGCCGCGCCGGGTATCGGAGACCGCAAACGCGTCCTGGCGCAGGTAGCGCTTGTAGGAGGTCAGCAAGCCGGGGGCCTTGACACCCGGAGCAAGAAAGCGTGCCGGGTCGTGGAGTTGAGTGCCGTACCAGCCGACGATGTAGTTGGTCAGCGGCAGGTTGACGGCGTAAGTTGCAGATGTACTCATGCTATGTAATAGTTAATAGGTAAGAGTTAATAGTTAGGCTTGGGCGGCAGTGGCGGCCGGCCGGGCAACGAGGATGGCCTCATGGAGGCAGTCGCCCTGGCCGCTGGTGTTGGGGGCTACGGATTTGGCCACGACGACCTCGCCGGCTGTTCCGGTGGCCGCCTTGACGGTGGCATCGGCACAGGCCACCAGGTCGGTGCCGTCCTCGATGGTGCCGGGCGTCCCGTTGAGGCGAACCTGGACAATGCCCGGATGGTTCATGCGGACCAGATCGCCGCCGTTGCCGTCGGTTCCGTCGCGTCCGTCGGGGTTGCTGACCACTCCGTCAGGGATGTCGGTGGCTGACGTCACCAGGGACATGGTCTGTCCGTCGGCGTCAGCCTTGACCAGCTTGCCCTCGCTCTTGTCGGTGCCGGTGGTGCCCGACGCCCAGAGACGGCGTTCTACGGGGGTTTGTTTGATAATCATCTTGTTTAGAGTTAAGTGTTGAGAGTTAAGAGTGGAGTTACTTGCTGCGGGAGGACGTGAATTCCTCGGCCGCCCTGGTCCAGGTGCGGTTGTACTCGCCCGGAGTGAGTGCGCGGCCGTGCTTGGTGACCTCGGCGTCCACCGCCTTGCGGCAATGGGCCACCAGATCGACGTCGCTCTGCGGGACCTTGACGGCCTTGCCCTCCGGCGTGCGGTGGGTGACTACCCCCGCAGGAGTGACCTTGCGGTCCATGCGCCGGCCGCCCTGGTTGCTGTGCAGCTGGCGTGTGAGAGGTGCCTTGCTGTGGGCCTGGGTGCCTCCGTTGGACTCGGCAACCTGCTGCTTTAGCAAGTCAAAGTCGGTCTTGAGGTCCGTCACGGCCTTGAGGATGTCATCCCCGGTAGCCGTCTCGGAGAGGTTGAGCGCCTTGGCGATCTCATTGCAGATGCCAAGCCAGCCCTCGTCCTCGGAGTTGCAGTTGGTTTCGTCCTCGTCGTCGTTGTTGGTGTTGGTAGTATCGGCCTCCTCTTTCTTCTTCTTTTCCTCCTCCGTGGACGGAGGGGGATTGTCGGAGTTGGTGTTGGTATCGTTGGCCTTGTTCTTGTCCTCATCTCCGGCGGGATCGTCGGAGTGCAGGACCCGTTGCTGTGTTGCTTTCTTGCTCATGTTATTGTGGTGATGAGAGATAGTGGCGCTGCGGCTGTGGACGACCACATCGCCTGCAGCGGATTGGCGGATGATGCCCGGCTGGGCCTCGTGGTCCGGGTTGTTGGTGACAGCCAGGCCGGACAGGCGCGTCGGCCTGTAGCCGTCCTTGTATGCCTGTTGGTAGTCGGCCAGGCGGTACTCGGTGCTAAATGCCCAGTACTTGCCCTGGTTGAGGTCGTGGTGGGTGTCCTTGACCCAGGCGATGTAGGCGGCCTGGTAGAGGCGGCCGTCGACCCGGCCATAGTCCAGGGCCTTGCACCAGCCCAGAGCCGGGTTGTCGCCGGTGGTGCGCAGATGCAGGTGGTCGTTGTTGACCTGGATGCCGTTGCCTCCATTGATGGCAGGATCGTAGGACTCGCAGATGGCCTGCAGTGCTGCCTCGTCGATGACCTCGTCCACGTCCCAGCGCTTGGCAGGCGGGATGGAGGTGTCGGGCACCGGGATGGTGTAGGTGCCGGCCGGCTCAATCAGGTACCAGCCTGATTGCGGGACCTGGCCGACGGGGTACGGAGCGCAGGCAGCCGGGTCAAATTCCGGGATGCCGCGGGCGATGTATCTGTCTCGGTAGTTGCTCATGCGTTGGATTGGGCTGAATTTGCGCCGTGCAGGGGTCGTGCAGGGGTGGATAATGTGAGAGACGGGTCAATGGCCGCCGCGCGGCGTCTCCCCTCGTTGCGGGCCTCCTGGAGGCGTCGGGCAATCTGGAGGGCGGTGGAGACGATCTCCTCCTCGCCGGGCACCTGCAGCATCAGGGCCAGCTGGGCCTGCTCCTCTGGGGAGAGAGGCAGCATCTCCAGCGTGACCCGCTCCAGGCGCTTGTCGATATCTTGCAGGCGGTGGGCGACCACCTCCTCCAGACGGCGGCGGGCCGGCTCCCAGAGCGTGGTGCTGCGGTGCAGAGCCAGGGTAGTGATGGCGTCTCGGCGGCGTGAGTTAAGCGTGTAGGGCGTCTCCTGGGGGGCGGGCTGCAGGGGCATCTTGACGACACCCTCCATCGCTTGCTGCTGGGGCACGTAGCCGGCGGCCTTGATGGCGTAGAGTTGGGAGGAGGAGACCCCGGCGGTCACCTGCCAGCCGGTGCGCTCGCTGACCTCGGCGTCGTCGATGTCGTAGCCGGCGGCACGCAGGGCGGCGGCGTTGGCAATCTCCTTGTCCGGCGTGGTCTTGTCCACGCAGGAGAGGGAGAAATCCACCAGGTGCGGCTGGCCGGGGTGGTACTCGTCCAGCACCCGGTAGACCAACTGGGCCGTCAGCACGGAGGCAATGTCCCCAGCCTCACCAGCCGCCCAGTCGGCAAATCCGTCGGCCTGTGCTCCCCCGGCCAAGGTACCGGAGCCGGACTCGGTCATCACGGTCAGCTTGCCGGCCGTGGTCAGCATGGCGATCTCCTCGGTGGCCACCTTGTAACGGCGGTCAAACAAGTCGACGCTCGTCTGGGATATCGGGATGGACTTGATATCGGAGTCGTGGTCGATGACGCCGGTGGCCGCCGAGTAGCACATGGCCGACATCTTGATGTACTCCTGACGCAGCTCCTCGGAGCAGTCAGGAGGAAGCACAAAAAATGCCGGCGGCGTACCCAGCCTCTCCAAGAACACGTCCCACTGGGCCAGCGTCGTGCTACGGTTAAGCACCAGCATCTGGGCGGGCATGTCGATGGGCCGGGGATGCAGGCGCAGGATGAGGTCGTCCAGCGGGACCGGCAAGGCCTCTCCCCGGTAGCGGCCAAACTGGGCGTTGGGATTGTACCCCCAGGGACCCCGGTAGCCGTCCCGGCACATCAGCCAGTTGTCAATGGGCAACAGATGCAGGCCATCGCTGTCGGCGTAGGGCTGTAAGAATTTGTAGTGCCGGCGGGACGCCTGGGACAGGGCGGTGATGGCCTCGTCCATGTTAACGATGGCATTGCACAGGTCGGTAATGGTGCGCTGCTGGCTCTCGGCCAGCAGGCTGTCGCGGTCGTCCAGGTCCGGCTTGACCGTGATAGACCAGTCGTACTTGCTCAGAGCGTCGTCCCGCTTGGTAATACAGGTCATCAGCATGGCGTCGTAGCGCTCCATCTGTTCCCAGATCCACTGCTGCTCGGCATAGGCGCCCAGCTGGCAGTCCTGCAGGCAGCGCCGTATGGTATCCACGCTCAGGTAGTCCAGCGGGCACACGCGCTCAATCTGGCGGCGGCGTACCTTGTCCAGCTCGGCCAGGGCGAGTGCGGCAAACATGGCCGGCTTGCTGTCCTGGGATGCCTTGTCCGGCGCGGTAAGCGCCCGCTGCACACCCTCTGCATGGGGCCTGCGGTGGAGGATGTAATTATAGAGTCGTCTGATCATACTATGCTGCCAGGAGTTGATGTAGGATGGGACGGCCGCCAAAGAGCGAGCCGTGGGAGCGGCCGCCAAACAGACCGGCACCCGTGATGATGCGGCCGCTGCCTGGCGCCGGGAGGTGATGCTGCACGTGGCCGTCGGCGGCGCGCAGGGCCAGAGCCAGGGCGGTGCACCGGTCGGAGTGGCCCTCCCTGGTGTGCGGCGCCTCATAGCTGTAGTCGGTCCCGCGGAAAATCTGTTGCATGGCGTGCAGGTCCTCGCGCACCTCCACGTCGATCGGGATGCGGACGCGGGTCGGAGCCTCAAAGGCCTGACGGAGGCGTGGGAAAATCAATCTCTTAAACGCCGTCGTAAAGGTGCAGAGCTCAATTTTGCTAAACTCGTGGCCCTCTGGATGCCAGCGCCCAAACTCCTTGACCAGCACGTCTCCCATGCCGATGCCCACCCCCGTGTAGTCGTAGCAGACACGGCGCGCCGCCTTGATGCGGTGGCGCAGCACCTCCATCTGCTCCGGCACGGACATGTTGCGCAGCACCAGCACCTCGCGGGTGATCAGCACGTCTCCCACCCGCTCCAGCGTCCAGCAGACCGTCGGGTCGTTGGTGCGGCCAAAGTCGATGCCCAGGCGCAGGTCCAGCTTGTTGCCCAGGTAGATGGCCGGGTCGCAGGATACCGTGGCACTCGCGGACTCAGCCGTGGCGATCAGGTCGTAGGGCAGCAGCACGTTGGAGGAGTCCAGGAATTCGCACATGTACTCCTGCGCCCAGCCGATGGGGTCGTCCAGGGATTCCCGGAGCTCGTCGATATCAATAGGGAGACCATCCTCCACCGCCTTGGCAATCGTCACCACATGGCAGGACCAGTGCTGCTTGCGGCCCTCCCTGGGGTTAAGCAGGTTGTCGTTGATGATCTTGTACGTCCTGGCGCCACGTCCGGTCTTGCCGTTGGGGGTAGTAATGAGACGGACCTTTTTTTCGCCCCCGCGCAGGGGGTTGGTGATAGATGGCAGAACAGCACGCCACGTCGCATCGGAGTCCTCGAAAAAGGCAAACTCCGTTAATACTAAGTTAGCGGAGAATCCTCGCACGGTATCCGGACGGCCGGGAACAGCCAGGATGCGGCTGCCGTTCTCAAACGTGATGGAGCCGGACTTGAGCAGGGTGTTGGGGCCGTCCTGGCGCTCGATCTCCTCGGCAGCCAACGCAATGCTGAAAGCCTCTGCCCACTCCTTGCACTTGGACAGCGACTCCATCGCCTGGCGTTCGGAGGGGGCTGCGATCATCCAGGTGGTCTTGGGCCTGATCATCGCATCCCTCACGGCCTCGGCGGCGGTGCTAAAATCCTTACCGGACTGACGGCTCCAGATACCGGCTTTAAACCGGCTCTCGTCCGCCACCCACTGCGCCTGGTAAGGCAGCAGCAGCTCTAGCGGCGTTGTGATCAGAGAGGAGGACATCGGAGTAGAGGGTTGAGAGTGGAGAGATGAGAGTTGAGTTGCTGTTAACTATTAACTGTTACCTATTACCTCGGCAGCATCAGCAGCCGAATATCGCTCGCAGCTTGTGGTCGCGCTCCTCCGGGGTGAGGGTGGACTGGGTGACCTGTTTGGCGGCGTCGGCCTGGGCAGCCTTGGCCTCCAGTATCTTGAGGCGGCGCCGGTCCTGGGACAGCTGCTCGGCCTTGAGGATGAGGTTGACCAGGATGCTCAGCGCCTTGGGGTCGCAGGACGGGGAGGCGGCCAGGTCCAGGGCGGCGGAGCGGATGGCCCGCATGGTGGCCTCGTCCACCCCCTCCACGGATATCTTGTTGAGCTCCTCGGCCGTCTTGTTCTGCCGGGCCAGACGCGCCGGCAGAATCTGTGAGTGGTAATACCTGCGGATAGCCTCCTGGCTCAGCTTGATACCGTCCTCCTCCAGGCGCTGCTGCACCTTGCGGTAAGACTCGCCGGAGAGCAGCATGGTGTCTATGTCGTCCTTGATGATGGGCGGCAGCTGGGAGCCGATCACACTGTCTGGTCTGGGCTTGCGGAGCATGGCGGTTAGCGGCGGTAGACGATGTGGATGATGAGGGCGACAAACGCCAGGGAGGACACGGCTACGATGGCGTCGGGGATGGTCATATCTGAGTAAGCTGGACGCGGCCGGCGTCGGTGATGGCGTACTTGCGCTCGCCGGTGATCATGCAGGTGGTGGAGGTGATCAGGCGCAGAGCCTCCAGCTCCTGGATGGCCAGGTCGATATCGGCAGTACCTGGACTCGGAGACATGTCCAGGGAGACCTCGGCCCGGAGGGCAGACACGCGCTGGGTATAGGCAGCGGGCAGCCGGTCGAGGACCTGCAGGATGGTGATCTTGATGTTGGCGCGGGTGGTCATAAGGATTTACGGGTCTTAAGGATGTCGATCATCAGGGTGAGGGTGCCGGACATCTCGTTAAGCTTGACGGTGATGCCGTTGAGCCTCTTGTGCATGTCGTCGGTGGTCTTGGCCTGGAGGGCCTTGAGTTCCGCCATCTCCTCACGGGTGGCGAATTTGTCCTCCAGGTAGACTCGGCGGCGGGTGTCGTCGGTCTGCTGGCTGGATTTGCGGCCCTTGGTCACATACCAGGTGCCGGCTGATCCGAGAGCGGACCCCAGGATGATGCCTACCGCCTCCGGAGGGATGCCTGCAGCGGCGTCTGCTATTAGTGCAAGGATCATGATCAGAGGAGTTGGGCCAGCGTGCTGGCCCCGGTGGTGTAAGCGCGGTGGAGGGTGGCCGTGGGGAGGGAGCCCAGCTGGACATGGCCGGGATCGTAGGGCGAGCGCCAGTCTCCACCCCACACCAGGCCCAGCTTATGGGCCAGGGCTGCCACGGGCTTGTAGATGGAGTCCGGTCCCTCGCTGGGTGCCCAGATATCGACCCCGCCCCTAAACAGGCAGACGTCGGCCGCAATACCAAAATTGTGCATGGACTGTCCTCCCCTGGCGTTGGTCACCTTGGGACGCTTGGCGTAGAGCTTGTCTTGCTCGTCGTAGGTGCGGAGTCCGCAGATGAGCCGCCAGTCGGCAAGACCGCGCAGGGCCGTCATCATCTGGCGCACCTTGAGCGCGGCCAGGGGCTGGAGGGTGAGCAGGTTGTCCTCCGTGCGCTTGTCCAGCCGGCCGTAGCGAGTCTGCAGTTGCTTGTGGCTCTCGCGCCACTGGGCCGCCGCCTCGCGGGTCAGCGGACCGGTGAGGCCGTCAAGCTGGCCCCGGTAAAATCCGGCAAATTTGAGCGCGCGCTGCCACGCCAGTGTGTTGGATTGTAATTCTGCGTAGGTCATTACTGTGGAGAGTGGAGGGTTAAGAGTTGAGAGTTATTTGGAGGTAGATTGGACAACCGGGGCAACGACTACCTCCGGAGCCGACTGGGACCAGAGCAGCTTGTGCTCCGTGCGATCGACCACCAGGGATGAGCCACCACGGATGACCACCACCTGCCCGTCGGTAAGAGCCACGCTGGTGGCTACCGGGTCGGCATCCTTGCTGCAGGAGTTGCCAAGCAGGATCATCAACGCGCCCAGGACGATCATCAGGCGGGTCGTCCCGGACAAGGGTGAGGAGGACCCGGAGCCATTGGGGATGGACGACGGATCCTGATCAGGATCCTGGCTCCGGTCCTCTACGGGGGATGTGGCATCCTCCCCCATGGAAGCGACGGGGAGAGGGAGGACGCCGGCCGGATTGGCGGACTGGCCACTCTGGCCATCCTCTCCGGCAAGCTGGATAGTGCCGCGGCTGAAAAAGCCCAGCAAGGTGTTGACCGCACCAAGGGCGGCCGTAAATTCAATGGGGTTGTTGGCCAGCCAGTCGCGCACCGAGGGCAGCAGCATGGAGGCGAGGGCGGCGAGGTTGGTCCACAGGATATAGGACAGGTACCAGGGAGTCTTGTTGGCGGCGGTGTTCCCGGCTCCACCCGGAGCCGGGATTGTATCATGCGCACCAGTAGTATTATCAACAGGAGATGGATCGTTGCTCATGGGGGGACTCTACCCCACTTTTAGGCCATCCTCTATTGCACTTGTTGCTTACAATTTATTTGTTGCACATTAGTTATAAAAAATTAAAGGTCGTCTGTAACAGACGTGCCTGGCTGACGGCCCGATCTTGGACGGAGACAGCCAGGGACTCTACCTGACGACGGTAGAGCAGCAGCTTGCGCCCTTGCGGGTTGGGCCGCCATGCAATGAGTTGGCCCAGCCGCACCATACGTCTGACTGTCTGAGGGGAGGTGCTCAGCAACTCCGCCGCCTCCGCTACCGTGCAGCGGGGACCGGCGGACCATTGTTTGATTGTCGCGTCGTCCATGCCTCAACCTTACCACATCCGATGCCACCCTCTAATGTATGACACAACATCCCCCCTGCAGAGTATCTGCAGGGGGGATGCACGAAAGATCAGGCCAGCAGTACCAGACCAAGCCGGTCGGATGCGATACGGCTGTCCCGTTATTAGCGGCCAACCACCTTGGCAATTACGGCGACGATCAGTGCAATAACGATACTCGATATCCCCACCTCCCATAGATCCAGTAATGCTGAGGGGCTAAAGAGGGATATCAGTATGACCCCCACAGCCGGGAGGGCGCAAAATATAGCCAATACATTGAGAGCAGTGTTGGATCCGTCCTGCTTTTTATGGTGCTCCGGGATGATAAGGGGACGTGTGTCTTGTTTGGTCGGTGATTGATATAGTCTGCGGAGTAAGACATCAGACAATGGTATCCATTGGTCACCGCCTACAGGACAGACCAACGTTGTAGCCAGGATGTTTCTTGATTGATACATGGTCAACAAGCTGTCTAGTGAGGCCGGACCTTGTGCCTGATTATCTACGACGTAATAATATTGGTCGTCAGACATAATTTATCGTAATCTATTTATTGTAAATACTGTTATCTTCTTCAACTTTGGCATTATGATCGTCGTCGATGTCGTCTTCTAGATAAGCCAATGATGCTCTCATTGATTTTCTGGCAAACTCTAATTTTCCTTGCAACTTGAAAATTGTTTGTATGGGAGCTGGTATGGAGTCAGCTACACATGTTTCTTCGGCCCCCCATAGCCAACCCATAGTAACACCTAGAGTATTAGCAAGCCTACCGAGTTCTGCGGCTCCAGGATTTCTCCCTATTTCTGGGTTCAGATATTCCGATATCGTACTTTGGCCTATTTTTGCCATATACGCTAAGTTATTCTGGTTAAGACCTCTTTCTTCCATTTTCTCCTTCATTCGAGATATAAATATTTCATTTGCCGATTTTCTTCTTGCCATGATTCGAGATATGGATATTCTGTTTTTAGATTCCGCCCTACAAGGGCGGTCATAAAAAGAACCTATCAAATCTACAATGGGTACACAAGCAAAGAACATCAATATGCAATGGTTGTTGGGCAGGGGATACACTCCGGCCGAGGCAGCCGAGATACTAGGAGTATCGTCCACCCATGTCCGCAAGGTCCTCAACGGGACACCAGACCGGGGTAACGCCTTAAGGGCTCGCATTAGTCAATTACCCCGCAAAAAGCTCACAGCGTTAAGGAGGACCAAGTAATCATGCTGCGGACCGTCGTCAAACTCATTGCCGCCATAGCGGTCATAGCCCTGGCATTCGCGGGGATGATCAAGATGGGCGGCTGGTATCTGGATACCGAGGAGCAACAGGTGCGCGACGGCGTCAAGGACCCACGTACCGCCATCCTGCCCGTCATAGAGAGGTAACACGATGATGGACGATACTCCTGTTGATATGGACGCCTCCATGACCGAGGAGGAGTGGGCTATTTGGCGTGCTGCGTGGAGTGTACCGGAGGTGCGCCGCCGGTGCGGCATAGATCACTACGAGCCTCTGACTTACGAAGAGATTGGTCAATACATGGGCGTGTCCGACAAGGCCGTCTGGGCAATCCAGGACATGGCCATGCTCAAAATCAAGGTGGCCCTCAACCGCTACATCATCCAACAGGAGATCAACAGACAACAACACTCTAGCAATCAATCATGAGCAATTACTTATCCATACCGCCCGAGACGCGAGTGGCGCTGGATGTCAGCGAGGCCAACCGCCTGCACCGCTACGCCCAGGCCCAAGCCGAGATGGCGGCAGCGGCCGGGCGCAATGCCGTGATGGCAGGCCTCAAGCTGGGCAAGCTGCTGGTAGAGCTCAAGGCTGCGACTCCCCATGGAGAGTGGGGGCAATTGTTTAGAGGACGGAAAAATCCAAATTCCGCGCATGAGCGGAATTTAAATGTAACCCATGGGTTACATTTTGAATTCAGTTCAGATGTCTCCAACCGCTACATGCGCTGCTACAAGACAGCAGCCGGGCGATTGGCCAATGTAGAGAGATATCTCCTGGACGCCGGACTGAGCGGTGAGCCTGTAAATGATCTGGCCGCCCTGGTGGACAAGACCACCGACGGGGCCGAAACCCCACGGCAAATGATGCTCAACCTGGGAGTTATCTCTACCCGCAAGCGGACAACGCATGACCGGGTTAAGCCCCTGGGATTTACTGGAGCCGGCAACCCTGACGGAGCGCAGGCCCTCACCCCCATGGACAAGCTGGCCAATGACCTGGCCGCCCTCAATCTCCCCCCGGATGAGCTGGAGCGCCGCCGGCACCAGGCCGAGCAGGATGCGGCCTGCCTCCTCAAGCAGCTGGGGACCTTTATCGACCAGGGCTACGTCCACCTGCTGCGCCTCCAGGAGCGCGAGCTCTTTGCCGAGGCCTTGTCCACCTACGCCCGCAAGATATCCAACGTCGACGAGCAGCACATCAAGGCCACGATGGATGGATTGGTCAACGGCACAACAACACTTTAAGACAATGGACAATATCATCATGGACGATTTGCCGCTGGCTGAGCGAGGCAGAGTACTTGTCATCTATGCGGCCTGCAAGCGCATCAAGGAGGCCAGCGCCTGCTATGGTGGCCAGCAGGGCGCTATCCGGGATGCCGCCGCCCTCTGTGGCATATCTTCCGTCACCATGCGCCGCTGGTATGATATCTGGCGCAACAGCGGAGACAATCCCCTCTCCCTGGTGGACCGCCGCTACCGCAAGATACAGGCCCGTAGCCGCGTTACCCTCAGCAAATTCTTGGCCTATTGGCACGGTCTCTGTATCCGGTGCCAGCGCAATGGGGGCATACCCACCGCCAGGCTGCAGCTTATCAAGACCTGGACGGAGAGGCGCAATACCATCCCCGGCTATGAGGACTGGGCGGGCTGGCCGCGCATCCCCTCCGGCTGGAGCCTGCGCAACCTGCAGCGGCTTGCCCCCCAGACCCTGGAGACGGTGGCGCTCAAGCAGGGCATCCGCACGGCAGCGCCCCAGCTGGCCCAGGTACTGGCCACCCGCGAGGGACTCTGGCTGGGCAGTCATTTCCTCTTTGACGACGTGTGGTTGGACCTCCAGGTCTTATCCGGACGCGACAAGGGGCAGCCCCTGCAGCTGGGTGTGCTGGAGTACCTTACGGGCAAGCGTGTAGCGTGGGGGCAAAAGATACGCCGACGCGACGAGGAGACGGGCAAGATGATCCATCTTAACAAGAGGGACATGCGCAGCATCCTGGCCCTGTGGGGAGCTACCGTCGGATACTCCCCACGAGGAACCACCCTCGTGGTCGAGAATGGGACGGCCGCCATTGACAAGGAGATGGAGGAGCTGCTCTACCATGCCAGCGGCGGTCTGATCAAGGTGGACCGCTCCGGCATCGGAGGCGTGCGCCAGACGCTCAAGCAGGGCCATGGCGGCCGTGGGGTGGGCAACCCGCGCCACAAGGCCCCCCTGGAGAGTTACCACAACCTGCAGCACAACCGCATCAGCCATCTGCCTGGGGCCACCGGCCATGACCGCACTCCGCCGGAGACCCTCCACGGTCTGGCACACGCCGAGGACCAGCTCATCAAGGCGATGGACAAGCTGCCCGCGGATAGAGCCGGTCAACTCAAGCACTACATGCTGACCATGGACGAGTTGAGCCATGAGCTCACTAAGATCGTCAGCGACATTAACGCCCGCACCGACCACAAGCTGGAGGGCTGGGAGCGCTGCGGCTACACGGTCGAGGAGCTGCGCCTCTCGCCATCCGCCCCCTGGACTCCGTCCTGCGAGGTGGAGCCGTCCATGGCCGCCCAGATTATCCGGACTGCCTGCGAGACCGGGGCCGACCTGGTGCACCGGCGCCGGATGAGCCCAACCGAGGCCTGGGATTACGAGGAGGCCAAGCCGGGCAATAGGCTTATTAAGCTGCCCGCCTGGTGCATCTGCCAGATACTGGGCATGGACCTGGCCCGCCCCATCAAGGTGGCCAGCGCCTACATCCGGATGCGCGACAAGGCTATCCAGGACGAGGAGCTGATCTATGAGGCCCGCGTGGTTACTCCTGACGGAGCCATCCGGGAGCTGGCCCACGGCAAGTACCAGGGCTACGTCAATCCCTACGATGCCAACCAGCTATTTGTGTGCGGTCAGGACGGCCGCATCATCGGCACTGCAGGCCTCGTGCAGAGGGTCTGCACGGCGGATACACACGCCGTGGAGCAGGCCATGGGCAAGGCGGCCGGGCGCCGGGAGCATCAGCTGGAGTATGCCCGCATCATCGGAGCCAAGGACGAGGCGGATATTGTCCGCAAGCGCGAGCACAACAGGCGGTTGATGGAGGGCAAGCCGGTCACGGCAGCCGAGTATGCCCAGGCATACTCCCTCACCCCCACTCCCGCCGATAAGCGGGCCGTGACCAGGGCAGCTACGGCGGCGGCCGAGTCCATGCCGGACATCAGCCTCATCCCCGCCAGCGGCAACGATGACGACGAGCTGCCCCACGACCTGCCCGATGTAAGATTTTTATAACTACAACAATCACAATAATAAAATATGGACGACATCACCAAAATCAACAACAATGCCAACCTGAGCAGGTATCTGGACCGCATCCAGGATACGCCGTACAAACCGGCGCACAAGAAGATGCTCACCGACCTGATCAACTACGCAGTGGACCATGACTGGACGCTCCGCACGCTGGCCGACAAGCTACCGGTGAGCACGACGGTCATGCACCGGCTGCTGATTGGCGCTTACCAGGCCCCGACCGGCCCTCATCTTTCCAAGCTTGATGACCTGTGCGGCCTGCTGGCCCTGCGCCAGCAATCCGCGTCTGACGGGCCGTTTATTGAGACGGCTCTGGCGCGCTACGTGATGCAGATTGCCGAGCTGACCCACGTTAATCAATACGCCTCCATGTTAGTAGGTAAGACGCAGTGGGGCAAGACCTGGGCGCTCAAGGAGTATGCCCGCCGCCACCCCGGCACGGTCATCCTGGTGCGCTGCCCGGTAGTCACCAGTCCGGGACGGCTGCTCTACCGCATTGCCGCTCAATTAGGATTGTCAGTTAAAGGCAACACGGAATTCATGATTTCCAAGATTGTCAACCGCCTGACTCCGGAGCACCTGCTCATTGTCGACGAGATTCATCATGCGCTGGACAGTGACAAAACTGGCCGCAAGGGGATTGAGCAGCTGCGGGAGATTTACGACGAGACCCAGTGCGGCATGCTCCTGGTGGGCACGCCCGTTCTGGCCGAGTACGTCGAAAAAAATGACAAGTGGAAAGGCATCCTGGAACAGACCTCCAAGCGCGGGGCGGCCAATATCTACCGCCTCCCGGACCATATCGAAACCCGCGACCTGGAAACCCTGTGGACTTATTACGGCTATCCGACTCCCAGCCGGGCCATGCTGGCCACCCTCAAGCAGCAGGCCAATTTGTACGGATTCGGAAAAACTACCAAGCGCCTGCGCAAAGGGGTGGAGGCCGCCAACAATGCAGGAGTGGACCTTACCTGGGACTACTATTTAGCCGCCGTCCGAAAACTTGAAGAAATGGAAGCCGGAAAAATGCCGGAACACGTATAACCACAAACAATAAGCAGACATGAAACAACAACCCAACACCGAGACAACCATACGATCCATCACAGTGCCGCCAGAGACCCTGGCCGCCATCCGGATTGCCGAAGGCATACCGCAGCTGGTTGACCTCGTCGGCACGGCGCTGACAACATGGGGAGCCATTGGTACGACCGATCCGGTCGAGCTGGGCGATATCCACCAGGCCCTCACCGATGCCGCTGATCAGCTGCCCGATCTCCTGCAGGACCTGACCCTGCTGCGAGATGCCATGCTCGCGCAGGACAATGTTTAACCACCCCATACCAGTATGCGCAAGAAGACCATCAAGTACAGCATCGTTGACCTGGACGGCACCCGATATGTGGTCCTCCGCCTGGCCGACCTCGACGCCCTCATCACCACGCATCACAGCCTGTCCCTGGAGCTCATCCCGGTATTAAGCGAGGCGCAGTGGGAGCGGCACCGGCAGCTGCTCTACATCACCCAGCATATCCACATTGAGCGGGTCAGCCACTGCAAGGTGGCCCTCCTGTCCAAGACAGATTACGACTTGCTCAATCTGGCCATATCTCATCTGCACACCCTACTGGGCAAGATGCGCCTGGACAGCATCACCGTCGGTCCATCCGAGGCCGATCAACCCACCTCAACCACCAACCAATAACATCATTACTATCATGTACAGCACCAACACCAATCAACAACAGGACGGGCGGCGGCAAGCCCCCAACTTCACGCTAGACCGGGAGGGGAACCAATGAAAGACCTGTTTACCGCCACACCTGCGGAGCGTGAGATCATTGAGCGCATCGCCAAGCGGGCCTGCGCCCTATACCACAAGTACGGCAATACAGACGTCGATGAGCTGGATATCCAGATGGATTTGGAGGCGTGCCACTGCAACGGCTGCCCTCTAAGGTTATCTGACATGGAGCAGGCTGATGATTTTAACCTGATGCACGATGTCACGGGCATCAACGCGCATCTTAACCACGACACGGGCAAGCTGGAGAGGTGTTTCCTCCCCCGGTTTGCCGGCGGCAAGAGAGAGGAGGTCCAGCCATCATGACTGATCCCATCTACTGCTATTACCACCGGCACGCGCGTCTGGAGATCATCCAGCGCCATGGGCAGACCTATGCGGTCTGCCCGGAGTGCCGAGCCGTCCTGGCTGATAGGCTCAGGGGGGATATCTATATATCCCATCACGGGGGATATGCTGCATCCGACGACCTGCTCCACAAGCTGATCGACGGTGCCGAGCCGGTTAATCCCATCCCCCCCATCTACATGTACATTGACCAGCCATGACCTACGATCCAGAGACCCTGTGCACGCTGATCAGCATGCAGCTGTCCAGATTTGTCGCCTCCGGCAACTACTGGACTATCTACGACCCACGCTGGCCGGGCATGATCGCCATCCGTCTGGAGCAGCTGGGAGAGCGCTACGTCCCGGTGGATGGGGCTAAATTCTACGCATGGCTACAGACGCCCGGTCTCACCTGGCAGGACGTCGTATCCATGGTGGCTCGCAAACGCAAACAAATCAACAAGCAACACACATAACAATGACTAAATTAACAACACGCAACACCGGACTGGCCACCCTGGCCGAGTACGAGCAATGCCTGGACCAGATCGCCGAGCTGACCGTCAAGCGAGACAAGGCTCAGGCCCGACTGGACAAGGCCATTCTGGCCGCCCGCGAGGAGCACGGCGGGGTAGTTGATGGCCTCAACAACCTGATCACCGCCAAGCTGGCCCAGGCCGAGCAATATGCCACCCGCAATCGGGAGGCGCTCCTGCAAGGAGACGCCAAGTCCGGAGAAACCGGCAAGGCCCGCTGGGGTTGGAGACTGGGCAATCCCACACTGGTACTCCTCTCCCGCAAATTCACCTGGGGAGCCGTTTGCTCCAGGATCAAGGAGATGGGACTCACCGCCTACCTCAAGGTGTCCGATCCCAAGCCGGACAAGGACAAGCTCAAGGCCGAGCTGGATGATGAGCGGCTGGCCGTCCTGGGACTGCGCATTGAGCAGACGGAGGCCTACTGGGTAGAGCCTAAGACTGACACAGCAGGGAGGATAAGCGCATGACTGATATTGAGGTCAAGGACATGGGGCACCACATCATCCTGTCCATTACCACAGGAGCGATCCGTGGAAGCAGTACCGCAACATTGATCTATCTAACGCCAACGCAGCACAAGCAACTGATCAATGCTCTGATTAACCCTACACCCTTCAAACCCAACATCGATATATGAGCAAACCACTTACCAAGCGACAGATCACCGTACTGTCCATCATGGCCGGCAAGGCCTACAAGTGCATCCAGTCCCAGGGTTGCCCCCTGCCGTCCCTGGTGGATTGGCGGCATGACGAGGTTTGGGCTGCCACAGGAGTCACCGAGTCACTTACCAAGGCAACCCAGGAGCACTACGTGCCTATCTATAATAGACTGGCTGCCTACCTGGGCACGTCCTCCATCAAGGACCGGACTTGGTCGGAGATGGACACGGCCCTCCACAACCTGCGCGAGGCTATGATGCGCTACGAGACCAGCCCAGACTATCTGGCCGAGATCGTGCGGGACCAGTTGCACCTGCCTTGCACGGGTCGGGATGTGTACCAGGCATTGCGGCATTACGCTGCCGTGGAGCATGTCCAGCACCTGATGTATACTATCATCAACCGGGGTCGGGAGGATGCCCGCAAACTAGCCTCCGAGACTGGCCAGGATACCTACGAGCCGCATGCTGATCCGCGCACGATGCCGCCCGGCAAGCTGGCTGATCATGTGGGGGCTGTACGCATTGTCACCACTCCTGGGCCGCATAAGCCCACCGCGCGGGGATTCCGCAATAATATATGGATGCCAGACCAGGAGGTGCAGTCATGAGTGATCCTGACTATCCGCTCACCTGGCCGGAGGCTCTTAGAGCTGCCAAGGAGGGAGCCATGATTGAGTCTGCCTACTTATCTCAATCGGATGGATACCGCATTATGGCAGTATTCAGCCCATCCAAGGGGGTGCTAGTCGATCATATTTGGCAGGACTGGGTTATTGACATCGGCAGTAACGAGGTCCGATCTGGATGGCGCATCGTCCCACAGGAGGAGGTGCAGTCATGAGGATACTGGACACGATCCTGCGCCTATTGCCATATCAGCGAACCATACTGGATACGGATATACCTGCCGACGCGGCATTGGAGTGGTGCCGGAGCCCTCGCCGAGGCATTAGGTTGGTTCAGTCTCGCCCCCCGCGAGTAATGTAGTGAGAGGATACTCCGGCCGTGTAGTCGTCGATGAGTTTAATCCCATCCTCATCGACATGGAGCAGCCCAGTGTTCCGTCGGATAACAACTAACTTTTCGCCCTCACAGGGGCGTGGATTGAAACAAAAATAAAGAAACCATCGTGAAAACCCTAAAGCCAGGAGACAAACTCAACTGTTATGTTGTAGATGACAATGGCCAACAGTCCAATCTAGCTATCCAGATACTTGTTGTCGCCACCAAGCAATCCCTGTATGCTGACGGTCTCTATTCTTCTATCCTAGGCATCGTCGATGAGCGGACGGGTAAGCTGATAGATGATCATCAGGGTGAGGAGATGACTCCATTTGTCCGCGCTTTATGCGATGACTAGCCCAGATACCATTCAGGCCGCCAGGGACAACCTGGCGGCCTTTTTGTTTCAATCATCTTCCTCATCAGGATCATCAGGATCAATTATGATCCAAACGTTATTGAGGACATCTCTCGCCCACACAGTATTTTCACGCCCTTGCCGGGTCCCCCAGGTTAATACGACAGATGCCTGATTAAGATAATATATCTGCGGTTGTTCTTTACCTCTATCGTCTGGGGATATTACGGTATAGGTTCCGTTAATTTGAATGGGTGATGCAGGGGAATGATATACTGGAGCAGGCATAATTATTATTCTATCATCCTACTTGCGGCTGTCGATTTTATTATGCACTCGCAGACCCGTGTTCGTGCAGGGGTCTGGTGGCTATATTTCAATCATCTTCCTCATCATTCCTGATCACAATCCACACGTTGTCGAGTACGTCCCGCACCCAGCATGTCGTCTTGCCTCCCTCACGAGTTGCCCATATCAATACAACGGCGGTATCGTGCAGGTGATAAATCTGCGGATTCTTTTTCCTCCGGTCTTCTGGCGATATAACGGTAACGGAGCCGTACAATGGCATGCAATATATAGGTGTACACATGCAGGTCATCCTATCATGATTTTTTACATTGTCTTTTCTTGATCGCTTAGCATTTGCAGCCCTTGCGCAGCATCCCTGCATAGCTTGTGCACTTCTATCAGATACTTGTCATTTCTCCACATTCCGGCTCCGACTTTTATAAGATAGCTCATGTCTGTCCAGGATCGCGTCAACTCCCGTGTTTTCTAAGATTCCAACGTCTTTCAACCCTAAATCAACTTATATCAACTATCCTGTCATCCCTCAGCGTCGGCGGTATTGGTGATGGTTTCAATCCACGCACTCCTTGCGGAGTGCGACACATGGGTTCGATTAGTTCGCTTAGTTCGTTTCGGTTTCAATCCACGCACTCCTTGCGGAGTGCGACACAAGGTTGAAAGCTACAGGTCCATTGCACCGAGTTTCAATCCACGCACTCCTTGCGGAGTGCGACGGGAGCGGGAGAAATGTTCTTGCCACAAGGCGTGGTTTCAATCCACGCACTCCTTGCGGAGTGCGACTCCATCTACGTGCTAAATTGGCCTTGTTCCCCGGTTTCAATCCACGCACTCCTTGCGGAGTGCGACCCACTTACTCTTTTACCGTGAACGAATTATAAGCGTTTCAATCCACGCACTCCTTGCGGAGTGCGACAAGAAGGTATCTTTGATATTCTGGTAATGGATGGTTTCAATCCACGCACTCCTTGCGGAGTGCGACGGGCGCATGGCTCCGCGTGAAAAACAAAGACGGCAAGTTTCAATCCACGCACTCCTTGCGGAGTGCGACTGCGCCTGACCATATACATTGTTATTCAACAGCGCAAACGATACTTTGCGCCAACCTCCCGAAGAAGGCCATCATCACCTAGCCTTCTCTTCTAAGTATTCATCTGTCAATCTTCCATTCCCAATGTATTACGCCAATCGCCGATCTCCCGGGAAATTGGTGTGAGCTTGGGGTTGGCGCAAAGGCCGTGCTCAGACAGCTTTTAAATGATCAAAGGGCCGGAAATGTCGAAACTCTTCTCCTTGCCCAATTGCTCTATTTTATGATGCCAATTGGACCCCATGTGATAAATTCTCAGGCTGTCGCTCTCGTTATCAATAATCTTAAGCAGCTTGTTCCTGATGTCAACCAATTGGGCCGGAGCCAGCTCACATTCAAACACGGAATTCTGCACTCTCTGACCGATATTTTCACAGGCGCGGGCAACTTGACGCAACCGCCGCTGCCCGGCCTTGTCATCCGTAGCTACATCATAAGTAATGAGAATATACATGGCTAAGGAGCGTTTTACTTGCCAATAAACGGAGGATAGCAGTCCAGGTCTCCGCGCAAATGACGTGCTAGCAAAAGGGCCTGGATGTGAATCAGCAATCCCTGTGTCGTCTTTTCCTGAAGGAAGGGGTGCACCAAAACGGTCTTCTTGCGCTCTTGCCAGGCATTCAATACTTTCTTACGGGAATCTTCCTTCAAAAAGACGGCGCCGGATTCCTCCTTGTCGAAATCATCTGCGGAAATTTGCTTGCGGTTGATTAGCGTAAGAGCCAGGCGATCAGCCAGCGGCGCCCGGAATTCTTCCATCAGGTCCAAGGCCATTCCGGGACGCCCCGGACGGTCGCGATGCAGAAAACCGGCGGCCGCATCAATGCCGGCGCTTTCCAGAGCGGACCTGGCATCATGGCACAACAGACTATATAGAAAAGATAGAAGGGCGTTAAAACAATCCTTGGGAGGACGCCTGTTGCGGCCTTCAAACACTAACTCCGGCTCTTCCGTCCTCTGGCAATGGGACACGCAGGAAAAATATGTTTCCGCAGCGGAACCTTCAATGCCCCGCAGCATATCGCCGGAACTGCACCCGCGGGCCATGCGGCAAAAAGCAGCCAGACGGTCCACCGCTTCCGACAAATCTTTCCCGTAAGTTCTCTGCGCTCTTAAAAGCAAACTGCGGCAATTGGCAATTTTGGCTCCTATCATTTCCCGGGCAACGCCAACCCATCTTGCCTCATCATCAGCCCAGCGGTATTGCTCCCGGCGCAGCAGGATATTTCCCTTCATGAAGCCCTGGACGCCAGCCAGGAATTTACCGTAAGGATTGCAGAAGGAAAGCGTGATGCCGCGCTCCGCACAGGCCCCCATCAAATAAGGGGAAACTCCTATGTCCCATCCCAGCGTCACAATACCCTCCAAATTATGGAGGGGAACCCGCAGCAAACATGTTCCTTCCGAATTGACTTTCACGGTATCGCCATCCTTGGACAGCCAGCATCCCTCCAGCGTCACAAACAAGGTATTTAAATGTTTCTTCATAAATCATCAGCTTCACTTGCACCAAGACTATCTTCAAACACACTATCCACCCGGGCTTTCATGGTCTGCCTGTGCTCTCGGCAAACGTCAGGAAGACAATCATTGACCAGGGAACAGGACTTGCAGGCTTTGGAATACATGGGCAACGGCGTAACGATGCCCGTCAACACCTCTCTGGCATTCTGGATAACCAAGGCTGTCAAGGAACGCAGCTCCTTGTCAAACGGCACCTCAAACCTTCTCTGGGTTTTTCCATAAAACAGAAAACCGACAGGGACTTCTATGGCAAACATCTCCTCCAGGCATAATGCCTGGGCACACACTTGAACCTCATCCGCACGATGCGGCTTCGGCTTGCCAACCTTATATTCCACAGGCGTCATGGCAACCACCTCCCCTCCCTTTTTGGAATAAACAGCTTCCACGACATCCGCAATACCGTGAATACCCCACTGTCCGGAAGAAACGTGCAGAGAGCGCAGCACTTTTTTCAATCCGCGGGTTTCCGTCATCCCGGAATCGGCTCGTTCATGAAACACGTTCCCCTCTGCCGTGAACTGGTTCTCCTCCCATGCACATTCCAGATGAATCAAAGCACACTGTCTGGGACAGTACAGGTAATGCTGCAATGCCGCCAAGGGTACGGAATATGAGAGACGAGTACTCATAAAATAGAAACAGGCATCTGGCGGAAAAGCATCTCATACTTCGGCGCCGGACTCAATGTATAATGTAAAAAATATTTAAATATATATTGATTTTCCCAACATTTTCATGCCACATATACGTAATATGAATAATGAGAAATTTCATATTGCCCACCGTAAATGGCTGGACAATGAAACATCTGTAGACGAGCCTCTTTACACATTTCCAAATGATAAGACAGATATCCCAGGACATCTGAACATGGTACGGTATTATGTGGGTCAATTGACCAAGGAGTTACCCGAGTCCATACGTGAAGCATGGCTCCAATGGGCTGAAGCCGCCGCACTCTGGCACGATCTGGGAAAGTTTTCCGAGGAATTCCAACGGCATATATGCCTTTCTTCGTCTTCTTCAGAAACTGTGGAACAACATTCTGGCAAAAAAGTAGACCATTCCACTGCCGGAGCAAAACACGCCAGCACCCATTGGGGCACCTCCAAAACACCCTACGGCGATATGCTGGCTTACGTCATTGCAGGCCATCACGCAGGACTTCCCAACGGCGCCGACCTTTTCCTTGAACGGTTTTACAAGGATATCCCCGAGTGGGAATCCTACGCTCCTGCCGAAGTATGTTCCTTCATAGAGCCTTCGCCTCCGCTTCTCTGGCACAAAAAATCACAAGCCTCAAAACGCAACCTAGGCTTTGCTGTAGCCATGCAGATACGCATGCTTTTCTCTTTTCTGACCGACAGTGATTTTCTGGGAACCGAACACTTCATGTCCCAAGAGAAACGGAATATGAGGCCATCCTGGCCCGAAGATATCCTGGAACAGATGAGCCACAGGGTTGAAACGCATTTGAGCAACATGGAGAATGCTCCGGATCCTGCTCCTATTCAACATCTGCGGCACAGGATACATCATCAATGTCTTTCCCAGGCACAGGTTCCTCAGGGAATCTACCAACTCAATGTTCCTACGGGCGGGGGGAAAACCCTCTCTTCCCTCAGTTTTGCGCTTGCCCATGCCAGACACCGCCACATGAGACGCGTAATCTACGTGATCCCCTTTACGAGCATTATTGACCAGACATCGCGCACCTTTAGAGAAGTCATGGCTCCCTTGGAAGAACAATTCGGAATGGAATGCGTATTGGAACATCACTCCAATCTAGCGGCGGATAAAGACACGGAGAGAGTCAGGCTGATGTCGGAAAACTGGGATGCACCCTTGATTGTTACCACCAGTGTCCAGTTTTTCGAATCCCTGTTTTCCAACAGACCGTCCACCTGCAGAAAGTTGCACAGCATCGCCAACTCCGTCATTATTTTTGATGAGGCCCAAAGCCTGCCTTCACATTTGCTGGCCCCGTGCCTGGAAGCCATGAGAACCCTGGAAAAAGATTATGGCTGTACCCTGGTACTTTGCACGGCAACCCAGCCGGCTCTTGAGTGCAAGGAGGAATTCCCGATTGGCTGGCCTGCCGAAGAGCTCACCAGCCTGCTTGGGACCGACTTCGAACGCCAGCTGGAGCTATCCATGCAGCGTGTAACCATCCAGCACCTGGGCGAGATGGATCAGAACACTCTTATGAGTCATTGGAAAACGCTCCCGGACAAATCCGCCTTATTCATTGTCAACACCACCAAGGAAGCCCAATCCCTGTTTGACGCCTTTTCCTCCCAGACATCCACCCATATCCTGCACCTTTCCGCCAGAATGTTCCCCATCCACCGGGAGAGAGTCATTGAAACCGTCAAACAGGAGCTGGAGCAGGAAAAAAATATTATTCTTATTGCCACCAGGGTCATTGAAGCGGGTATAGATATTTCCTTCCCCGTAGTTTACAGGGCCTGTGCCGGAATTGATTCCATCGCCCAGGCAGCCGGCCGCTGCAATCGCCATGGCGAGAGGGGCGGAAAAGGGCTAGTTTTCATTTATGAATCCACGGATTTTCCTATTCCTGGCATCTTGGACGACCTCCGTGCAGCCGCTTCCGCCACCCGGGAGATTCTGGCTCAGGAACCGGATGCAGATCTTCTTTCTCCTGAAATTTCCAATCTGTTTTTCAGGACCTATTACAATAATCGTAAAGATCAGACAAATCTCTGGGACAGCAAGAATATTAAAGATATGACCCAACTCACGCCCGTACCTGAGAAAATGTTCAAGTCTCTTAAATTCAAAGATATTGATAAAAACTTTAAAATGATTCCCGATGCGTCCCGTTCAATAATGATCGCCATAGACCAGGAAGCGTGCCATATCCGGGAACGCCTAGAGATCCTTGATTCCCAAGGGCTTTATCCAGACAAAAACCTGCGGCGTGAAATTCAGCGGTACAGCGTACAAGTATATGATAACGAATGGCCTGTTTTACAAGATCATGGCATCGACTCATACATTGACGATACCATTCACGTTCTTCAGCCTTCCCAGGATGTTTACGATGAGCATAAAGGGATTTTATCCTTGCGGCAAAGCGATCCAGCGTATATAGGTTTCATCTGTTAGCCATGACTGAAACTGGAATTTTACTGCATGTTTGGGGAGAATGGGCCTGTTTTACAAGACCGGAATTAAAGGCAGAGAGATACTCCTATGAAGTCATGACTCCGTCCGCAGCCATAGGAATTTTAAGCGCCATTTATTGGAAACCTGAAATTCGCTGGCACATTGATAAAATTCATGTGCTAAAACCTATTAAGCTTGTTTCCATCCGGAGAAACGAAGTTTCGGCCAAAGCAACGGCGCCTAAATCCGACGTCATCAAAAATGGAGGGGAAGCCCACCTGGGACTTCTGGTTGAGGATACCCGCCAGCAACGTTCCTCCACCATCCTTCAAGATGTAGAATACCTCATCGAAGCTCATTTTTCCGTCCTTAAGGCACAGGGAAATATCAATGACCAGGCAAAGCATCATGAAATGTTCAAACGCAGGGCCATGAAAGGACAGTCATTCCATCAACCTTATTTTGGAACAAGGGAATTTCCCGTTTCCTTCGAATGGTGGAATCAGCAAACGCCTCCGCCTTCTTCATTGCCTCCGGACCAACAAAACCGGAATCTGGGCATGATGCTGCATGAAATAGAATTCGTGCCTGACAGAAAAGGAAAAATTATCAGCTCCCATGATGGGAAGAAGCTTTCTGCGGTGCCCCATTTCTTTCCGGCTGAACTGAACTCAGGCATCCTTCATGTTCCATCCCTGAACCGTACCAATTCCTGATATGATCATTCCGGCATTAAGCGAGCTTTACGACAGATTGTCCCAGGATCCAGACGTCACGGCGAAAGGGGATTTACCTACCATCGGGAAAAGCCGCCAGAAAATTTCTTTCCGTATTATTCTGAAACCTGACGGAACCCTTGTAGGCATGGATGACATCCGGGCCATGGACGCCCCGGAGGGGAAAAAGGCAGCAAAACTTCATTCCATTCCTATTTTGGTCCTGGGCTCCAGCAAACCTTCCGGTTCAGGCTTGAACCCCTGTTTCCTATGGGATAACTGCGGATACCTGCTGGGATACAAAGGAGAAACAGGGGAAAAAGAACAGAAGCGCATCCGGGAAGCATTTTCCAGTTTCAGAGACAAGCATCTTTCCGTGGAAAGCTCCGTCAATCATCCTCATTTCTCTGCGGTATGCCGTTTTCTGGAGCAATGGGATCCCGGCCAAACACCTTCCCATCTGGCATCTCCCGATTTGTGGATATCCAATGGCATTTTCCGTATTGCGGGAGAAATGAAACATGTTCATGAAACTCCGGAAATTCAGGACTGGTGGTTCCATGGAGGCGAGGAGCAATGGCAGGGCAGCAAAAAGGAAAAGGAGAAAGGGATTTGTCTTGTTTCCGGAAAGGAAGAACCGCTGGCCCTTTTACATGAACCCGCCATTAAAGGGGTTCTGGGAGCTCAGGTTTCAGGGGCCAAGATAGTATCATTCAACTGCTCCTCTTTCACATCATACGGCAAAGACCAGAGCCTCAACGCTCCCGTAGGTGAAAACACCGCCTTTGCGTATTGCAATGCCCTCAATTACCTGCTCTCCCATTCCCAATACAACACGCGCATAGGAGATGCCAGCGTGGTCTTCTGGGCAGACGCCCCCAAGGAAACCATGGACATGGAGGCCTTCCTTTTTGGCGCTGTAACGACAGGCAAAACGTTGCCTCCTGCCATGGATCACGCAGCAGTGGATCAACTCTCCAAGATCACAGAGTTACTGCGGAACGGGGAGCTTTCCAAAGGCAAACTGGACCATGCAGACGTACCCTTCTTCATCCTGGGAATTTCACCGAATGCCTCCCGCCTTTCCATCCGTTTCTGGTATCAATCGACCTTTGGAGAATTAATGGAAAATATCCAGACCCATTACCGGGATATCTCGCTTGCCCGTCAATGGACGGAAAAAAACAGTAACTATCCTGATCCGGAATTGCCAAAGCCCTTTGATATTTTAAAAGAAACCGTCCGGGATATGAAAGAGCTTCCTTCCCTGTACAGTGGGGTTCTGATGAAGTCCATTCTCTTCCATTTACCCTATCCGGACATCATTGCCCAAGCTATTATCAGGCGCATTAGAATTGACAAAAAAGTCAACTACATCCGTTGTTCCCTGCTCAAGGGATGGCTTTACAGAAAAACCAACAACCATGATCTTACGACCATGCAAACAATCAATCCAGACAATCACAACATCGGTTACCTGCTGGGCAGGCTCTTTGCCGTCTATGTAAAAACCCAGGAAGACGCCTTAGGGAAGGACCTCAACCGTACCGTCCGTGACTCCTATTTCTCCAGTATGTGCGCACACCCCCGCTCCGTCTATTCCACTGTTAATAAACTATACCAGTATCATTTAAAACAGCTTGTCAAGCAAAAGCATGGAGAAGGAACTAAAATTAACAGAGAAAAGTTGGTTCAGGAAATCAAATCCCACATTCCGGACAATGTTCCGGTCCATATGGGACTGGAACAACAAGCTTATTTCGACCTGGGTTTTTATCATCAAATGAACGACTTTTTCACAGAAAAAGAGATTTCTCAAACAACTAAAACACAAACCACTGACAATAATGAACAAAATTGACTTTCTCATTCTGTTTGACGTCACAGACGCCAACCCGAACGGTGATCCGGATGCGGGAAACCTGCCGCGCATGGATGCTGAATCCGGCCATGGCTTGATTACAGACGTATGCCTGAAACGCAAGGTCCGCAATTTCATTCAATTGACCAAGGACGGCGAACCCGGCTACGAAATTTATGTTAAGGAAAAAGCCATCCTGAACAACCAGCAGAACCGGGCCTACGTGGCTTTGGAGATCAACCAGAAGGATGCCAAACAGGCGGATTACGATAAGGCAAAATCCTGGATGTGCCAGACATTCTTTGACATACGCACCTTTGGTGCCGTAATGACTACGGGCGTCAATTGCGGACAAGTACGCGGCCCCATCCAGATATCCTTTGCCCGCACCATTGATCCCGTTTCCACCTCGGAATTTGCCGTCACCCGGTGTGCCGTAACAACGGAAGCGGAATCCATTAAGCAAAAAGGAGACAACCGTACCATGGGAAGAAAATTCACCCTTCCCTACGCTTTATACAAAACGCAGGGATGTTTAAACCCTTTCCTCGCTAAACAGACCGGATTTTCAGAAAATGACTGGAAGGTTTTTCAGAATGCCTTAGTCCACCTTTTTGATTTTGATGCGTCTGCCGCTCGTCCTTCCGGCTCCATGGCTATTCGTAAAATTGTTCTGTTCAAGCATGACAGCGAGCTGGGGAATGCTCCTGCCCACAAATTATTTGATGCCGTTTCCGTCGTCAAACATGAGAATGTGGAATTTCCTCGGTCTATCCAAGACTATGATATCACCATCCATCACGACTTAATTCCGGCTGGAGTCACCGTTGAAGAAATTGATTGCTGAGAAATCAGCAAGAATTCATTCATCGTTGAATTCAAAAGGCAGCTTCCATTATCCATGGAAGCTGCCTTTTGCTTTACCTCTAAATCTCATTCAACTAAACCACGCTGAGACCGGATATATTTTTCATCTGCAAGTACTACGGACGTTTCTATCTGTCTTTCCGGAACCGTCCAATACTTCTTTAACAGCAGCTTCCGTTCTTCAGGCCCTACCAAATGAAACCCGTTTTTCTGGTAGAAGTCGATCGCCCAGATCGCATCCGCCCACGTGCCTATTAAAACAGGTTTCTCCTGATCTTTTCGTAAATAGTTAAGAAGCTGGACTCCGATTCCTCCCCGACGGGCGCACGTCCTGACATAGGCGTGACGTATGAGCTTAACGTCATCCCGGTCCTGAATCCCCATGACGCCAAGAAGGCATCCCTTATCTTCAAAACAATAGAACACCACGCCATCTCTGATCTGCTCCTTTAATTCATCCACGGGCATGTAAGGTTCCTTCCATCTGTCGGTAGGAATCCTGTCTTTATAAACCACGGCTGAATCATTGATAATTTCATAAATTGTTTCCAATTCCGACTCCAAACACTTTCTAATCATTTCGTCTAACCCTCTCTTGATGCAAAATGCAACGGAAACCTAACATTCTATTGCCATACTTCAACAACAAATTCTTCTTGAAGAGAAGGTTTATTTATATCACAAACTACCTTTTTAAAGATGCAAGCTTCACTATTATTTTTCTTTATTACTCCAAGAAAGTCGGCTCCAAGTCCATTCTCCCTCAGCAACCTATACTTAATGAAATGCCATTTAGTAAGGCTGGTGTTTGATGTTCACATCTACATTTCCATGCAAGTGTGACAACCTTCCAAAACGTGTCCCTTGGCACATCCACGCACCCGTGAGGGTGCGACTGAGCCAGCGGGGGAGCAATGATCAGCATCCGTTGTTTCAATTCACGCACCTGTGAAGGTGCGACCCCTGCTGCGGGCGGAGATACACGGGGAGCGTGAGTTTCAATTCACGCACCTGTGAAGGTGCGACCCTGTTTCCGGGGCAGGTGGGCCGCTTCCAGGCGGTTTCAATTCACGCACCTGTGAAGGTGCGACAACAACTAAGAAAATGATTGACTACAACCCTATAGTTTCAATTCACGCACCTGTGAAGGTGCGACTTGTAAATATTAGCGGTACAGTACCTAACATAAGGTTTCAATTCACGCACCTGTGAAGGTGCGACCCGGTCTTCATCCAGTACATCATACCCTTCTCCGGTTTCAATTCACGCACCTGTGAAGGTGCGACAGTATAATGGGATATTCCGTTTTGCTTTATCATGTTTCAATTCACGCACCTGTGAAGGTGCGACTAGTAGGAAATAGGCTAAGTGTATAGGTATGAGGTTTCAATTCACGCACCTGTGAAGGTGCGACAGTTAAGCTTGCGGACTGCTATGAAGTAAGGCAGTTTCAATTCACGCACCTGTGAAGGTGCGACAGTCGGGGGAAAGGCTGCCCAAGACATAGCCATCGTTTCAATTCACGCACCTGTGAAGGTGCGACCAGGCAATCTCCTCCTCCATGTCAAACTCCACAGTTTCAATTCACGCACCTGTGAAGGTGCGACTTCTAAAGCAATCAACTCTTTACGATAATCCAAAGTTTCAATTCACGCACCTGTGAAGGTGCGACGGTAATCGGGAGTTATCCAAAGGT
>ERZ1036402.286-NODE-286-length-35557-cov-25.575376_pt1 | contig 35557 bp, 32 predicted proteins | sample MGYA00514216_ERZ1036402 | MGnify/ENA primary metagenome ERZ1036402 (study PRJEB33795, sample SAMN09464942) | human gut metagenome | host: Homo sapiens | place: USA: Stanford, California | collected 2016-11 | study: EMG produced TPA metagenomics assembly of the...
CCCCCCCCGGTCTGGAATACGCCTTTAATCCGGCGCGGCCATTTCTGCCCTCCCCCGCACACCGCCCGGAACGGTGCGAAGAAATCATCGCCATCCAGACAGCGGGACTGGCTAAAAGAATGGAGCACACCGATGCACGGCGGCTTGTCATCGGCATCTCCGGCGGTCTAGACTCCACGCTGGCCCTGCTTATTTGCGAGCGCGCCTGCCGGGCGTTGAAGCGCCCCGCCTCCGACATTCTGGCCGTCACGATGCCGGGCTTCGGCACCACGGACAGAACCCACGACAATGCCGTAACCATGTGCCGCCTTCTGGGCGCGGAGCTTCGGGAAATCCCCATTTCCGAATGCTGCCTCCGGCACTTCGGCGACATCGGGCACGATCCCGCCGAACGCACCACTACCTATGAAAACGTCCAGGCCCGCGAACGCACGCAAATCCTGATGGACCTGGCCAATAAAACCGGGGGGCTGGTCGTGGGAACGGGAGACCTGTCGGAAATAGCCCTGGGCTGGAGCACCTACAACGGAGACCACATGTCCATGTACGCGGTCAACTGCTCCATTCCGAAGACGCTGATACGGTGCCTCATTGAACACATCGCCGGAGAATCGTCCCCGGAACTGGCCGCCACCCTCGCGGACATCAACAATACCCCCGTCAGCCCGGAGCTTCTGCCTCCGTCAGGCGACGGCTCCATTGAACAGCGTACGGAAGACGTGCTGGGGCCTTACGACCTGCACGACTTTTTCCTCTTCCACTTCATCAAATACGGGGCAGAGCCGGACAAAATCCTGTATCTGGCGGAGCACGCCTTCCGCGGCGAATTCCAGCCGGACTTCATCCGCCGCTGCCTGGGCATCTTCATCCGCCGCTTCTTCCGGCAGCAATTCAAGCGCAGCTGCATGCCGGACGGCCCCAAGGTAGGCACGATTGCCCTTTCTCCGCGAGGAGACTGGCGCATGCCTTCCGACGCCTGCGGAACAGTGTGGGAAAAAGATATTTCCCACCGTTGAACCCTTCCGGAGGGCTGCTGCACGCTGACCTTCTCCGGCGCCCCGGCATGAATTGCCCTACAGGGAAGCTCAATGCCCGGGGGCCAGCTTCAACCCGATAATGCCTATCAGCAGGAAGGTGGCCGCCAGCATGCGCCAGACATTGGAGGAATCCCCGAACCACAGGATGCCCACCAGAAACGTTCCCAGCGCGCCGATGCCCGTCCACACCGCATAAGCGGTGCCGATGGGAATGCTGCGCTGGGCCAGCCACAGAAGAAAACCGCTCAGGGCCATGCTGAACACGGAGAACGCAATGCAGGCGGCAAACCTGCCGGAACCCGTGCCGGGCGCCTGTGAAAGCTTGAAGCCCAGAGGCCATCCGATCTCACAGAGACCGGCCAACACCAGATAAATCCAGGACATATATTGAAACGGGGAATCATCTTCCGTTTGCCGGCCCTCCCGAATGGGAAGAGCTCCAAGGGCAACGGATGCCTTGCAGGGTAACTGCGTCCTCCCCGGAATCAAGCCGACAAACCATCCGCACCCTGTCATACATCAAATGAATATTCCCATGAGAAAACGAGAGATTTCGATATATGTAAACAACATTCTTTAATTCTCTTTCATTCTTTTTGAGGGTGGACGCAGGCATTTTCCTATAAAGTTCTCTACAATAATACCACAAGACATGGCTATACTCTGAAATCTTCCAACTAATGGTCCTAATGATAACAACCGGGGAGAGATACCATCATCATAAATACAATGCCATTGAAAGCATTAAACTATATTTCAACGAACAGCATGGTGCAGGTAAAACCTGCACCATGCTCACTCGTCGGCTATCAAAAGCCCACATATATTTCAATCCTCGAATTCATGAAGAATTCGACAGAGAAGAAGATACCCGACAAAATCTTTTTTGTCACGTCCTTTATATGGGGGCTATTGAGCGAACCACTAGATCATGAAAACCTCTGATACCCATCCAGGCTTTGATATTAAACAACAATTTGAACTACTGTATGGCAAATTCAAACTAGCCACTACCTCAAAATAGAGGATGAAATAATCCATCCTCCCCATAAAACTTATTTAGCCACGGGGGGTTTCTTGCCGGAAGGCAGCCCCGTATCCTTTCCGTCGGTCAGCCAGTCAATCGTGACGGGCACGAATTTCAACTTCTTGATGTTCGCCTGATTCTCCTCATAAAGCACACCCACGACACCGGGTTCTACCATGGCGAGGCTGGAATAGGCAAAACCGCCTTCTCCCAACAGTTTTTTCACCGGCCAGGTTTTGCCGTTGTCATAGCTCATCGCCACCTGTCCCTTGATACGCCGTCCGGCGCTGGGGCCGGAAAACAGGAGGCGGCTCTTGCCGCCAAAGGCAGGCTGGTCCGTCAGAGAATAAGTCATCAGGGAATTCTGCGTGCTGTCGCAAAACAATTCCGGAGCATCTTCCACTTCACCCCATGTCTCACCGCCGTCCTGTGACCACACGATGCGGCGGCAATTGCCTCCGCCCCAGTGGCGCGCGACCATGACCACGCCTCCGTTATCCGTCTCCGCGATGGACGTTTCATTCACCAGGCCCTTCATATTGGCGGTCGGCTGGCCCTGCTTCCAATTCTTTCCGCCGTCATCGCTGTAAATGCAGGAAATCACCCATTTGCCGAACGGCCCTTCATTCATCGGAATCACCAGGCGCCCCTTGTGGGGGCCGCTCTTCAACTGGGTTCCCGCATTCGGGCCGGAAGCCATGATGTCCACGCCGGTGGGGCGCTTGGTCGTCTTCGTGATATCCTCCGGCTTCGTCCAGGAGGAACCGCCATTCCTGCTCTGGATCATGAAATTGCGGATGCACTTCTCGTCATCCCAACCCTGAGGGATATTGGGCTGCCGTTCCTTGACTCCTGCGGGATAACGCTGGAATACGACGGTCACGGTCTTGGTCTTGGCATCATAAACCGGGCACGGATTGTTAAACGTGGCCCCATGCGACTTGGCGATCGCCCGGGGGCGTGACCAGGTTTTTCCGCCATTCTTGCTGACGCTCATGATAATGTCGTTCTCCCCCTGGTCAGTATTCTTATACCGGCCTTCGGCAAACGCCAAAAGCTGCCCCTTTCCGATATTGAGCAAGGCGGGAATGCGGATGGACGCATAAGGATTCCCTTCCCCGGCGCTGAATACGGTCACCGCCTTGTCCGTGGGAAAATCCGTCTTCTCCCCCTGTCCGAAGGCGGGCAGAACTGCGGCGCACACCGCACCCATCAAAAACTTGAACATGGAATTCATCATTACTGGACTTTATCTTGTTCCGAAGGGCTCTACAACCGCAATCCATGCCGTACCATCCTAAGACCAGAGCAGAAACTCTGACTCTCTCCAAAGGAATGGATAAACCATGCTGAAGGAGTGAGAAACCAAAAAAATCTGGCAGTCACATGAAAATCTACCTGGACTTCGTCTTGTTCATCCCATTCCGGGAATCCAGGGGATAGTCGAAAAACGGACACCAATTGTCCATGCGGTAAACGACGTCCTGAATCCGGGTCTTCACCTTCTCCCCCTGGGAATCCCGCAGGCATCCGCGCGCCCCGGTGCGCGGGCCGGAAGGAAGTTTCTCCTTCAAGGTCATTCCGTACCGGAGATGACAGCCGGAAGGGTCGGACGACGTTATGATGCGGACGGCGTCTCTGCCGTTCAGGGTGACGGACTTGATCTCCAGGGGTTCGCCCAGCCCGTTCACCAGGGAAAAGCCGTAATTGCCCGGATCAAGGATCGTCTTGGTATCCAGCGCCAGCGGAGGCACGGGCACGAAAAACTTCACGTCTACCGTCCAATCCTTCCCCTTCCTGCCAACTGCATGGGCGACGGGATGGATGGGCTTCCAATGCACGCCCTCCACCAGCACCTTGTACATGACGTATCCGGCATACTCCCCGTAAAGCCGGGACATGGGAGCGGTCAAATGCACCCCGTTGCTATAGGAAAAATGGTACATGGGCGTGGTCATGATGTACCGGCTGTCCTTCTCCAGGGCCAGATCCAGCTGGGCCACGGCAATCGCGGGATAATCCGTGGGATTCTGGGCAAAATAATTGAGATGGGAGGCAACCTGGTATCCAAAGCAGAGCACATCGTTCTTCTGTCCGGTAACGGCCTTGGCGTCCGCGTCAATATCCTGAATCAGCGCGCGCATCTTCTCCTTGTACCATTCCCCGGTTTTCCTGTCCTGCTGGTCGGTTTCCCCCTGCGTCCACAGGAAACACGGCATGGAAAATGACTTGCCGGCCTTGGAGGCCAGCTTACGCCCCGCTGTCAAATCATCCAGAATACGCTGATAGGGGGCGTTGCCTTTGGAAAGAACACCGATGCTGACGCCGCCCACTCCGTCAGCAGAGCACAGAAACCGGACCTTGGATGCTTTACCCGAGCTGCGCTTCTTCAGCAGGCGCATGAAATTACCGACCGCTCCGGAAACGGGTGTCTCTCCCCTGGCTCCGTCAGGTGAAACGCCCTCTACCAGGGGAATCACAGCGCTCCGGTCATTGCCGCCCTCAAAAGGACGAACGCCGCCCTTGAACATCAAATTGCCGTCCTTCTGCTCCGTCGTCACCACCGGCTTTGCCGTCCACCCTACGGAAAGCGACTGCCCGTAGGACGGCAAATAATTCCAGTCTGTTAAAACGGGCTTCTCCGCAAAACCATAAGGACTGCCAGCCATCAACAGGCAAAAAAGAACTCCGGTACTAAAACATGTGCTTACCTTCATGACAATACGCTGAATCATGGTCATGTACGGTCCGGTACCTATCGAAAATTCAACATGCTGAAGAAAATAACCGGGGAATGAATGAAACTTCCTCCTGCCCAAAACACTACACATGAAAATGTTGAATATCATTCAACAGACATGACGCCCGTAGCTGCCCCATTGATGAACATGGAAATTCCGGGCAGCCATCCGTTTTACCATGATGATTTCTCTCCCATGGATTCTCCCGGAAAATAACGCCTTTTTGCAACCTGGTCCATCCGGGAAACTGTGGACCGTTAATAAGATTCAGCCCATTCAACCATACCTGGACCTCTAAAACCCCTCTTCTTCACCGTGAAGACAAGCAAGCTAATCAATGACCAGTTTTTTCAGGACTTCCTTATCTTCATCCAGCACTACCGTTCTGGATGCATGTTCATAGCATTGGCGGGAATACTTGCGGGCTTCCTCCTTGAACTGCCCGTTATCCAGGCCATGCAATGCGGCAAAAGCCTTCAACAACTTGATGTCAATCGCCATAATCCCTCCTTCGTCGCGCAGAATAGGGCTGAAAATATCCGAAAACAAATTGGAGACGGTCAACGGAGGCACCCATATCCTCTCGTGCTTCACGCCGGGACGGCGTTCTTCCTGGGCATACTTCGTCAGCAGCCGCACGCCCCGGTTAATAATATCAATACCCGTTCCGTAATCATTGACGGCCGCAGACAGGGCCCTGGCAGCAATCTCGGCAAGCACGCACAATCCAAACCTGGGGTCCTGTTCAAAATTGCGCTCATGGCCGATGATAAACGCTCCAAGCAAATCACGCCGGGTTTCATTTGACACAGGCTTGTCAGCATAAACCAGAACCAAGGTAACGGACACGAAATCCCCCGGGAGCGAGACGACGTAAAGATCAAGATCTCTATCCCTGGAGAGATGGTCCAGCTTTTCAATATCAATATATTGAATATTGCCTGTCTGATCGCTCCTGACGGGAACTGCATTTTCCGGAATATCAAGCTCCCTGTCAACCAGGGGATTGGCGCCCAGATAGGGCTCCCGGGCGCGTTCCAGCAATGCCCTCTCCGTTACTCCCTCCACCAGCTCCGAAGTCTCTCCCACCCGGCCAAGCCTGGACAAATGCTCAATCCATCGGATAAGCGTGACCAGAATAATGGCAATCACCCCCAGCGTGACAACAAATAGCACCACCCTTCCCCGCTGGTCATACATGCCGGAATTCAGGAAAATAATCGCAATCAGACTGAAAATGAAGGAACCGATGAACGTGGAAAGAGCATTCTGGGCCGTGGAATCCTCCATCAGCAGTTTCGTGGCCCTGGGCGTCACGCTCGACGTCGCCGCCGCATAAGCGGAAACAACCGTGGTTAAGGAAAAAGTCGTAACCGCCAGCATGCTTGAAGCCAGGATATTCAAAATCGTATCGACCGTATCGGCCCCGATCTTTTGAAAAATATCAAACGGAACAAACTCGCCCAGGTAAATGGAAGCAATAGCCGTAACAATAGCCAGCAGCGCAAAATAGGTAGCCTTGACCCAAAGAAGCTTGTTAGCCCGCAAAAACAATAACCTGATTTGAAAAATGAAGGATCCTTTCATCAGAAGCTGGGATTGGAGAAAATAGACTAAGACCGCTATTTTATTAGGAGCAGCATTCACGCCTTCTTGTTCAAGAATAAGACTGTCAAATAGAAATGGACCTGTTACTTTAATAACTCACTCCTAAAATTTCAGGATATTAAAAAAGTATTTATAAAAATTAGGATAAATCCATTTTTGGTTAAATTAGAATTAGCTGTAAAAATCATCTTATTGATTGAATGATAATTCCAATGTCATTTAATTCGTATTAAGAAATAACTGTAAATCGGAAAAAGAAAAACGCCCAAGCCAAAGCTTGGGCGCTGATCTCCTTATAATGAACAGAATAATTAGCGAAATTTTCTATTCGGATAAGGATCTTTTGGGGCATCTCCTTGTCCAGAAAGATTCTTCCATGGACCTCCGCTTTTGCAATATGGGCAAGGAGGCAGAGATGTAGAGGATTGCCGCGTAATAGTCCTCCCACAGTTTTGGCATTGATAGGTTCCCGCAGAAGCGTCGCTACCAGTTGGAATATTGCTTTTATCAACCATATTCGAATACTACAAAAAATTGTATCGTTGTCAACGATGTTAGATTATCCATCAAAAAATAACCACTCATGGGGAGAGAGAAGATAATTTTAATTCAAATATGAAAAAGCATCGTAGCATTCAGAAAATCCACCGGATAACTCTAGCTATATAGTGATCAAGAATTACAGGATAGCCTGAAATACGGAGGAAACAAAGGATGTCTATGAATAGCACAACATTAAAGCATCTTCCTTCTTCAAATCGCCCGGTTTTCTGTCGAAGCCGGGCGATTTTTCCGTTTGCCGGTAAGAAGAGAAATGGTGAAAGAACAGGAAAACGGAGCGTGTAACTTGTAACATCGTAGAATCACCCATTTCCCACGTTATCATGAACCGGATCATTTCATTCCTCTCCCTGCCCCTGTTGTCGCTCGCATCCGTACTTGCGGCCAACACTCCGGAAAGCATCGGCAACGACCTCCAACTATTCAAGGATGCCTCCTGCACGGCTTTGAAGCAGCATGTTAAAGACATTTCCGCCTTCCAGTCTGACGCGATGAAGGAACTCGCGGGCAAAATCCTGGCAGGCAACTACAAGCCGGACTACCTGTATGCCGAATACCAGGCCCTCCCCTCACCGCGCCAGACGGGCAAAAACCTTAGAATCGGAGAGGGATTCAGTAAATACGACAACATGACGGGCGTCTATCTGGAAAAAGGGCAGCACGTCGTGCTGGTCGGCAAGACGGATGGGCGTGAAATCAGTCTTCTGCTCCCGAACCTGATGCGCAAGCCGGCCGAAGGAGTGCAGCCGACGAAGGATCCCAACGGCTGGGGACTGCACAAAAAGCAAATACCCCTTAAGGAAGGAATCAACATCATTGATGTAGAAACGCCCGCCAACGCCTACATCAGCTACTTCAGCAACGATGCCGACACGGCGCCGAAAATCCCCGTCCATTTCGTGACGGGCAAAGTCAACGGCTATTTCGACACCACCCGGGGCGATACCAACGAAGACTGGGTACGCCTGCTTGACCAGGCCGTCTCCCCGATCATGGACGCCCGGGGAAAATACATCCAGGTTGCCTACCCCGTCGAATTCCTGAAAAAATTCACCAGGGACCGCGGCACTGAACTCATCAACGCCTACGACAAGCTGATAGGCATCCAATACCAGCTGATGGGCCTTGAGAAATACGGCAAAATCCCGAAAAACCGCGTCTTTGCCCGCGTGAACTTCAACTACTACATGTTCCGCGACGGTGATGGAGTAGCCTACCTGGGAGACAATGGTACGATGCGAATGGTGACCGATCCTGAAAACGTCCTCAAAGGCGACGCCTGTTGGGGCTTCTCCCACGAAGTCGGCCACGTGATGCAAATGCGCCCGATGACCTGGGGCGGCATGACGGAAGTCAGCAACAACATCTTCTCTCTTCAAGCCGCCGCCAAAACGGGCAACGAAAGCCGCTTGAAACGCCAGGGCAGCTACGACAAGGCGCGCAAGGAAATCATCGATGGGAAAATTGCCTACCTGCAATCAAAGGACGTTTTCAACAAGCTGGTCCCCCTGTGGCAGCTCCATCTCTACTTTACCGAAAACGGACATCCCGACTTCTATCCTGACGTCATGGAATACCTGCGCAACAACGCGGGAAACTACGGAGGGAATGATACCATCAAATACCAGTTCGAATTCATCAGGGCATGCTGTGACGTCACAAAAACCGACCTAACCGACTTCTTCGAGAAATGGGGCTTCTTCGAAACCGGACAATTCCATATCGGCGACTATGCCCGTCACGATTTCAATGTTACTCCTGAAATGGTGGCTGAAACGAAAAAATGGATTACCGACAAAGCCTACCCGAAACCTAAAACTAACATCGAAGAAATAAGTGAATAAAGTTATTAGGAAAACCTACTTATACCTCCTAAAATTCATGATATGCCATGTTACCCAGTAAGAATAGAAAACTTTTTTCCATTAGGAAATGGACGAAACGAAAAAAGAGGAAAATCCATTTCACCTATTGTAAGAAAAAATAATTTTTATAGTAATGTTGCAGTCTTGTGTTGAAATTCAAATTTTAACATGAAAAAATTTAACGAATATTTCAAAACTGATTGGAGTAACTGTCATAATTATTCTGAAACTATTGGTTTAATAATAGAGAAAAAAAACTTAAGATTATTCTTTTTAATTTTTGCAGAATATTCTCTGATTACAAATTCTCCTGCAGCCTCAACAATCGATATTCTCTTTGCATCATACAAATTTTTTCTTATTGCAGGATTTATATAATCCAATATATATATATATTTATTAACAAAAACAGCATTCTCATTTCCATCATAAAATATCGTTGGATCATTTTGTTCATGCCCTGTTTCTCTTATTAATAACATTAAATCATTATTTTTATTTTGTAGAATATTGTAGTTATTAGTTTGGAAAATTTGATGTATTCTAGAATAATAAGAACTTTCAATTTCACCGAAACCATTTCGATGTGTTAATATATTATACAATGATTCATATTCATTTTCTTGCCAATTCCCGTCAATATCGTATAATATTTTATAGTTGATGCAAAAAAAAGTATCTGGTATATATTTTGTGTCTTCAGGATTCAATAGTATTGGAATAATTTTCTCTGAATCTGATTTTTTTCTATAATGAAGTGCGTAAATTCTATTCATTTCGTGAGCTATTCCTAACCCATGATCCTGTGACGGATCTTTATATTTCATATAAAGATCCTCATCACATATTAATAATATAAAGTCAGAATTATCTAAACAATTATCCATCCATTGAAAGAAATTTTTACATGTATCCTTAATAAGAAAATCTATTTCTATATTTATATCATCTTCTTTTAAGTGATGTACTAAATTTAAAAGAAGATGTTTTTTGTAAGCACTATCTTTTTGTGATCGTGCATAAGATATATAAACCGATGCTTTCTTAGGCATAATATAATAAGATTAGAGTTTATAAGTAGTATAGGCTATTGAATTGAATCACGATATTAAATTCTCCTTTTCTTAACAAGATTCCAATAATGTTCTCCTAATATCGTCAATTTACAAGATTTGTTCTCCATGGCAGCATAATACATATGCTCTGAATCTACAGGAACAACTAAATTAACTCTATTATATTTTTGAAGAATTTTAAATTTTTTAATATTTTCTTCAATAGGACATTCGCTGTCAGGCTCAAAAGATGGGTCCAATTTGAATTCTTTACATTTTTCTGGAAATAAACTAGTAATCTCTTTCACATCACTTAATGCTATTGGAGGATTCACTTTTCTTAAAGTTGTAAACTGTTTAATATTTGTCTTGAAAATAGGTCTTTGTTCCCATGCTCCTAAAGATTGGTCGATATGTGCATAGATGCTTCCCGGTGTAATATCTCCAAGTAAATTGGCAGCACTACCATTTAGGGCGTCTACAAACAATTTTGTAAATACGCCAGAACCATTTTCCTCCATAGCATATTGATTGGCACTAGAAGCAGTGAGAATCGTCATGCCTTCTTTTAAAACTGATGCATCCATATATGAGGGATTGCCCATTATGCCGGAATGGCAACAATCCAGCACAATTATTTTATTTATTGCAGGAGATAAGTTGGCAATGTTAAGTAAGTCAGACATTGAAAGTCCATCATCTCCTGCTGCACACTCTGATGTAATTAAATAACCTCCTGTACTTTCTATGTATCCATGTCCTGAAAAATAGAATAGAGCTATTTCACTATTATCTCTAAACAGTTCTTCTATTTTATTTTTTAAAAATTTTCTATTAATAGAAGAAGAGTCACTAGAAGAAGGACATAGTTCTGTATCGAAATTTTTTGTTCCGTCGCTATGCGTACTTAATACAGCATCAACAGAATATGCATCTTTACAACATCCAAAAAGAAGAGATATATTTTTGTAGTAATCAATTCCTACGATTAAGGCTTTTCTCATATTGCATTCTTCCCTTCTTTCATAACATGTTCTATGGCAGAAGAAATAAATTCCCAATTCCAAGTAATAATTCTATTTTTTTGCAATCCTTCCGGTAAAGATGAAAAAGCATTGGCTCCATCAACATAAATTCCAAAAATGGGAACATTTGAAGAAAGGGCAAAAGATATTTCTTTCGTTACCCCTAATGCACTTGCTGTTTGTCTTCCTACAAGAACAATTACCATATTACATTTTGCTATTTTGTTTGAAATCAATTTTTCCCATTGTAACTGCGGTAGATGCTCTTTTGAGGACCAGTCTTCAATATCAAAAGGAGTTTTTGCACATTTGCTCTGCCCTATAAAAAGATCTTTTTCTCTCTTATTATTATCGAAATCGAAACTTATAAACGCTCTTGGATATGACATAATTTATAGATATTAGATTATCAGTATACTAATGTATTAATTCTGATAGTCAAGATATCTAGAAAATTCCTCTTCTTTCTTCCTTATATCCCTACAAATAAAAACATCAATATACTCCTTATTAATATATTATGCATAAAAATTGTTGTCGGACAGGAATAACCTGATTAATTCGCAGCCTGCCCGACATCCTCACATTTAGACAAATGCTTTGTATTTGTCTAAACGAGCTTACAGCCGTCTTCCGTTTTTACTCTCGCTTTCGAATTCAAATCTCTTCCGATATTGAAAGCAAAAATAAAAAACGCTCTCGCTTAAGAGAACGTTCACTGTAAAATTAATGGCGGACAGGGAGGGATTCGAAGCCTCGAATTATTGATTATAAGTGGTTAACAGCGAATTCACTGGACTGAAAATGGATGCTTTTGGGGTGACAATATGTAAGTTATTCATTACAAATGCTTCTTAATTTCATGGGAAGGCCATTTCCTTTCACCTCTTCCCCCGTATATCTTCCGGTATCTCTGGCCCAACAACTCCTTCCTGCATGGTTCTGGTGAGACCAGAATTTCGACTTGCCATGTTCTTTCAAATGTTCTAAAAGTACACATATCATTCATCCAAGTGTGTACTTTTGACTCATGACTATCCCTGCTCCAATCAAAGATTTTTTCCGTAACAAAGGCGGTGTTGTCCGGAGGGGGGAACTTCTTCCTGCGCTGATGACTGCAAGAATGCTGCAGAAATATATGGAGATGGGGATTATCCAAAGATGGGGACGCGGCTTTTACTGTCTTAACGATAAAAGCCTGCCTTACGAGCCGGAAATGCTCATGGTTGCCAGGAGATATCCTGCTGCGGTTATCTGCCTTGTGTCTGCGCTTTCATTCCATGACATGACGACACAAATTCCCCATGCGGTTGATATTGCCATTCCTTACCAGGGGAATGCTCCCAGGTCTTCCTATCCACTCGTGCACACATTCCGGTTTCGTGATGCCATTTATGAAGCGGGCATTGAAACACATGACATGCAAGGAGTGCCTCTGAAAGTCTACAATATGGAAAAGACTCTGGTGGACGTGTTCCGTTTCAGGAACAGGGTCGGAATGGATGTGTTTCTGGAAGCCCTCAAAATGTACGCGAATAATCATCCCGTCAATCTTCCCCTCATTCATGAATATGCCGCTCTTCGCGGAGTTACCCGAACGATCATGCCTTATCTGGAAACACTCGTATGAGCAAGGAACATCCCGCCAACAAGGCCGCTTCAATAAGAGACAAGCTTTACAACCTGTCTCGGAAAAGCGGACGGAATTTCCAGGAAATCGTTCAGTACTATGCGATGGAGAGATTCCTGTACCGTCTGGGACAATCTGAATTTCAACATAGTTTTGTCCTCAAAGGAGCGCTTATGCTGCGCGTCTGGAATGTTCCACAGGCAAGGGCAACAATGGATATAGACTTGTTGGGCAAATTGGATAATAGCGCTTCATTCATTGAGGCGTGCATTCAAAAGATTCTGGACGTACCCGTGCCGGATGACGGGCTGTCATTTGATCCAGAGTCGGTGACTTCCATGGAAATAACCCAGGAATCGGATTACCGGGGACGCCGCATTTTGTTTTTCGGGTATCTGGAACGGATGAGAATCCGGATGAAGATTGACATAGGCTTTTCCGATATTGTTCTGTCGGCTCCCATTCCCATTCATTTTCCTACGGCGCTGGATATGGATCCACCCATGTTGCAGGATATACACGGGAAAGCGCTATTGCTGAAAAATTCCATGCCATGGTTTTCCTGGGACTTCAAAATTCCAGGATGAAGGATTTTTATGACATTTATGTTCTGTCCAGCCATCATTCGTTTGAAGGAAATCTTCTAAGCCGATCCCTCCAGGCTACTTTTGAAAGGCGCCATCTGGATATTCCATCCTCTTTGATAATAACGTCTTCTTCATTCCTGAAAATGAAGGAGGTGCAATGGACTGCCTTTCTAAAGAAATTTCCCGTCTCTCTGCTTTCCGGGATTCCGGTTCATTTGAAAGAGGTCGTTCAAAGGATTTCGTTTTTCCTGCTACCTCCATGCGAAGCATTATTGTCCAAGGCTTCTTTCGAGAAAACCTGGAATCCGTCGACTGGCAGCTGGGATGAATCAATGTCGTGAACCGTCACTTCTTCTGAAAGGTTTGTTGCTATTAAAACGGAAAGATTCCCCCCAGTGAAGGAGGGAATCCATGCCGTTCTCCGGGATGATCCTAGAGGGCTTTGACCTTGTAGTAGTACTTGTGTTCGTCCAGGGTTTGTTTGAGCGAATCAATCAGGTCCGTCCTGTCTGCCGGTATGTACACGGCGTCATGGAGGCTGATGCAGACTGGATGATTCCGGCAGAACTCCCGGAGGATATCCTCGTAGTGGAACAGGGTATGGGAAGATTCCAGATCGTCGATCGCCTTGATGAAGGATTCCATTTCATCGAAGTAGTCGTCGGTAAGGAATTCCCTCAATTGGTTTTTGCATCTGGTGACCCACCTGTTCGTTACATTATCAGACACCAGGGAGAATATCCATGTCAGGAGTTTCTCCTTGGTTTCTTCCCTTTCGTCTTGATCTGTAGGAAGAAGGGTATTGGTTTTGATGGCTTCAAGCATCTTTGTGCATTTGCCATGGGAGGCAAGGCATTGGACAATGGAGTTGGTGAGGTCGATTTCCACCATATCAACGCCATAGATGTTTTTGAATACATGCTGCCTGATGGACGAAGGCATCTGGGTGAACATGTTGTAAACCCGGGGATGCTCGTCATTTTTGCTGTATGTATTATGGAAGCGCTTGCCGGCAATTTCAGATATGAAGGCTGTCTTGCCGGTTGGCTTTTTCTTCCTGGCGCTTTCAATGATCAGCTTGAACGCCGGAGCATTGATTTCAGCTTTGAAAATGGAACTGGTGTTGTTCATTTTCAAAACGTAGGAAGGAACCCTGATTGCCTCGATACCAAGGTTGGTTAACGCCTCTTCAAATACAGGGGTGATTTTTGCCCTGGTCTTTTTATTGAGCGAACCATCCTTGATATCAGGATTGAAAACCATCTTGTAGAGATCTTGTTTGACCTTGTTTACAGGAATGGTGAAGTAGACGTATTTTTTGAAAAGAGGACCGTCTGGATGTTGGCTTCTTGCTGAAACAGGAAAGAAGGAGGCAAGCCAGTTTTGTTCCCTTACTTGCTTGATATCCTTTTTCAGCAAGCCAATTTTCTCTGCCATTTGTTTGGCATCGATAAGGTTGGAGTTATTGATGATGGTTTTTGCAACACGGGTGGTTGCACCGATTTTGTTTATTTTATTTGATGTATGTTTTTGTAACATAGGCCTTCATCATCTGAATGGCCTTTTTAATATGATGTATTCTAATATTATGAGAATTTTAGAATTTTTATTTCTTTAATAATAAACGTGTTATAGAATTTTTGTTGATGGATTCATTCTGATGCTGTATGAATATTTCCGACAAAATGAGGAAAAGAAGACGGCAATTCGTTCCTGCAACCAAGCAGGACGCCAGGAAGCTGACTGCGGAGGAACGGGAGCAGCTCCGCAGGAAAGCCGTACTTCTCTATAAAAGGGAAAACCCAGTCCCTGTCATATCAAGAAAACTGGGGATGCGCCCTGGAACTATCTACCGATGGATTGATAATTACCTAAACGGAGGATCAATCAAATACAGGGAGAATAAAAGGGGGAGACGTCCTCTTGATCCTTCCAGGCTCTCTACCTGGCAAAAATGGGTAAGAGAACAAAGAGCAGCTTATCAAGGTTCAGGAAAATGGGTCCCTGCTCTTCCCGATCATCTGGATCTATACAAGGGGAAGGAATTTCTGGAATGGTGCCGGGTTGTGGAAAACTACAAAATCATCTATCTGCTTCACATAAGGCAGCAGTTGGAAAAATTGGGAATCAGGGAAGATGATGCCAGCAGTCTCTCTGACCTCTTTTTTCTTTGGAACCAATACATGGACCCCCAGTTTGGGGAAACAGGATGGAAGGCGTATTGCCTGTTTCTTCTGGGTGGTGAATACGGAGTCCCCAAAAAGAAATTCATCCGGCGCTATTGTGATGCCACTATTCTTGAAAACCTGTCGCAAGATGCCCTATGGATTTACAATGAATACTCTGATAATCCCGTCAAGAAATCGGAACTTTTCAATAATGCCGCTTTATACAGAGGCAAAGAGTTCTTCAAATGGTGTTCTGAGCTGACGGAAGAAGACAGGTATGTTTATTACTTCCAGATCAAGAGAAAACTGGATGAATTGAGAATTCGAGGAAATGATTCGGTCTCACTTCTGGACAGGGATTTTATAAAGAATCAGTATTTTAAATCTGGCCGCAAGAACACCGGATGGATGAAGTACTGCATGTTCCTGCTAGGAAAACCATTCGAATTCGGTAGTAAAAAAATCTGGTACAATGAAATTTAATTCTCAATGGATTTGAAGGCATATAGAGAATTTCCGGGTATCCATCCGGTATTATAACAAGGGGAGCATTCCGCTAATTCTTACAAATGATTCTGGAGAATTATTCAGAATAAGCTGTTTGCTCTCTTAGGGGTATTTCCTGATGCACAAAAGACTATTTTTTGTAATATGCTGATAACAATTTCATTATACAAAAAATGGTCTCATACAATGTATATATAAAATAAATGGAGAAGGAATTTTTCCCCGTATACCTGATACATGCCCAAGGGAATTTGCCCATAACGGAGCCTGGTCTATCCCATACGGATTTGGGAACATGTACTCCAAGACAGCTGTCTGCCAGTTTTTGAGCTCAATAGGAAGAATGGAGATATTTTAGTAATAAGGACATAGGACTTCATTTCTGATGAATAGATGAGTCCCGTGTAATTTGACCATGGCGGAGTCCGGATAGCCCCATACGGAGTTTGGAATCCTTCTCCCAAGACAACTGTCCAGGGCATGTTTTTTACATAAAATGGATATGGAAAGAATGTGGAATGCTCATGATCAATGGAATAGGAACAGCAGGTTCAAGTTATTCAAGGCATGGATCATGGAAATTGTTCCATAAAGAAGCCTGGATTGCCCTATATGGATTTGATGGGAATAGGCCAAGTGTGCCCACTGGGGGAAATTGAACCTGGATTCATTCCATTATTCAAATAACTCGCTGGGCATGTATTGCGTAATACAGATTCGGGAAGACTATGAGAATCATCCATGTAAAATTGTCCTATTATGATTTTGGCGACAAAGATTCATTTCAAATACGGCTGTCCTGACCATCCAAGCGAGAAAGATATCCAATCCATTTATCTTTCAGGAGAAGGATTAGAGGGGTTTTATCCCAAGGAACAAGTGTACGACATGCTTGTCCGGGGAGAGGTTATCAGGGTCAACATTTACCCCTATCCTCTACTGGAAGAAATGACGAGTTACAAGGGAGAGAAGTATGTGCGTTCAATGCCTAACGAAAGCAGGCACGACAATTTGCTTAATTTGCCCCGTGTGTAATTTTGTCTATATCAATTCGCCTTTTGATATAGACAAAAGGTTTTGTGTGTATTGTGCAATAGTCAAACAAGGCACGTCCCATGTCACCTCCGATTGGGAATCCGGTTAATCCAGATTGAGTGATTCAACGTATTCGGGAGTCAGTCCCCAATAGAGCTCCGCATCCTTTTTCCTGGTCGGCTTGTAGTAGTGCTTCCGTATCATCTGGATGCTGTTTCCCATTTCGTCGGCTACGCTGGCCATATTGCCGAAACAGGTGACCTTGTAGGTGCAGTAGCTGTGTCGGTATCCGTTCTGTTTGGCTTCGATGTACTCGGGAATTGTTCTTCTGAAGGCGTCATAAATGCGGTCTACGTGTTTCTTGCATCGTCCAAAGTCAAAGACGAGTCCGTTGGTATGTTCGCATGTAAGAAGCCATTTCTTAGCGACGCTGGGGAGATGGACAATGCGTCTTCCTGTTTTTCCTGCTGAAAGGTAGAAGTCTCCGTCTTCATCGGGATTGCTCAAATCAAGTTCTTCCCAGGTGATGTATTCAAATTCGGACAGTCTTACTCCGCAAAACATGGCGATGACCAAGGGAGCAAGCATTCTGTGTTGATGAGTTTTGGTATAATAAAGGATTTGAACGGCTTCATCGACGGAATAAATGCCGGGTTCAGGACGTACTGCCTTGGGGCATTTGATGTTGGTCATGTCAATTTCACACCATTTGAAGAATGAGATGACGGCCGCCCGGTAATGCTGTCGTGTCTTTTCAGCTATATCCAAACTATAGAGCCATTTTTCCACTTCATCCTTCTGGATAGTGCTGACGATTTTCTTTCCGAATACATCCTTGAAGACGTTGACTCTGGAAAGGGTAAGGCGGATGTTTTCCCTGTTGGATGCTGTGAGGAGCTTGTGCTTTTTCCATTCCTTGAACAGATCCCCGACTGTCCTGCTCTGCTTGGGATGGGCTACGAAGCTCATGTATCTTCTGATGAATTCCGCAAGTGAGATGGAAGGATTGGTTTTGTAGAAACGGTCGATCATGATTCTGTCTTCTGGATCAATGACTGTTTCTTCTACAAGCCCGGTCTGTGAAAGTTCTTTTTCAAGGATCCGGCATTTTTCCAGTCCTTCCTTCCTGTCCTTGACCCGGCATTTGTTGTTCCTGGTGGAACCGTCGGGATTGATGGTGTTCCAGTAGACACGAAACCTTCCGTCGTTCTCCTGAACCAGTCTGCATAATTTGAACTTCTTCGCTGCCATGTATGAGTTCATTATACCGTGGAAACAAGAGTTCGTACGCGATAAAACTAAATTATGGTAAGTTATTTATGTCGTAAAATAATTCGATTTTATTATCCGTCGATTCCCATTTTTGAAGCCGTAAAGAAGCATGCAATCCAGAAGGAAATGGATAAGAACCAGATACCGATATTTTTCCAATCCAAGTCTCCTCCGTCAGCTCCTATGGCGTTTCCTCTACCCAAGAATTGATACAATCGGTATGCGTCTCCTATTTTGGTCAAGCATCCCAACAGGAGGTAAAACAGGATGCTTTTTGATGAACCGACTTTGGGTGGTGTACCTTCCGTATGACGATGGGTGGATAACGTATTTCCCTGATGATCGCAAATGTGGATAGCGTTTCCCTTGAGCATGGAAACGCACTCAGAAGAACATCCCATCAGTTTTCCTTTTTGAGTGAACAGGATTTGTCCTTCAGGAGATATTACGCGGACATGTGTTCCTTGTTGGTATGCAGCTCCGATCATGAACCCATCATGTCGTGAACCACGGGATTCGTAAGCGATAAAATGCAATAACAGTCAATTATTTTGTCGTAATGAGCAGTTATTTCCCTGACTTGATAGGAGGAATATCCTGACAGAAAAAAGCTACGTCCCTATTCAGTTTTTCCGCGATTTCGCAGATGGTATAAAATGTGATGTTGCGCTCTCCCCGTTCAATGCTGCCGTAGTAGCTTCTATCCAAATTGGCAACATGCGCAAATCCTTCCTGAGAGAATCCCTGGGCTTTTCTCTCGTTTCTGATCCTTTCTCCTAATTCCTTGAGTACATTTTGCTTGGACATCTATTCATTATCGCAGAAATGAGAAATTTATGTCCACGGTCTAAAATACCTCTTTACAGTTGTGGAGATACGCGATATTCAAACGCTATCACCTACTAACCAAGGAGAATGAACAACCAAAATCGATTATGAAGTTACACCTGCCTACAGTACTGCTGGCGGCCGTGCTTGCCTGCGTCTCGCAACCGGTCATCGCTACGGAAACAATCAATCTGAATACCCATAACTGGGATCAGTATGTCGGAGATTATGGAAATCCAGGATATCCGCAATTTGATAATGTTAATTTGAGTCTTAACGGTAATTGGGCTGTTAACCTTGATAAATTCTATAACATCACTTGGGGAGCAACGGATGATGGTTCCTATACGTTAACGGGTCAGGGAACCATGGATTTCAAGGATGAGGTATTCACTATATTTGGAGGTACTTCAAAGGGTCTAGGTATAGGTAATGCAAAATATATGATCTCTTCCGGCATAGTTCTCCAAAACGCAACACTGGAAGCGTATGGTGGTGCACAAGTAACATTCAATGGTTCAATTTCTCCAGCAACCAACAAAGAAACTCCTTGTTCGTTTTCTGTCTATTCCGAGGATGAGCATTTGTCGCTTATCGACCTGAGAGGAGCTACAATCAAGGATAGTGATTTCGTTAAACTGGAATTTGACCAGGGAACCATTATCAGGGACCAATATACTGTATCTGCAACACACGGGTTCGAAATTTGGTATTCTTCGAATTCTACATTTACAGGAAAATCCGTTTTGCAAGGAAATCTGACATTGGCAAACAATGGAAAAGTAACTGTTTGGGGAGGTAATGATACATTGTATTCCAATATGTCCATTACGGGTACTTTGTCCATTACCGGAAATACCAAAATAGAGTTTTTCAATGATAGTCCCGCAAATGGAGTTTACTTAAATCCTGAATCCGGGACTGTCGTATTTTACTGTAAAAGCATTACGGGAGACACCGGGCTTTTGAGTGCCATTGAAAGTACATGGACATATGATGATGAAACGATTTCCCGGAACATTGCTGACAAGAAGTTCGTTTCCATTGCTCAAACCGATGGACGTTACGCCCTGACATTGGTTGACAACGGTTATAATCCCGGTCAACCGGAACAACCGGGAACAATTATTACGGATGGTAAGGCTCCCGACACTCTTTCCAAGGATGTTGTTGTTTCCTTGGCGAACGGTGGCAATGTTGACGCAACCGAAGTTACAAGCGGACTCAATAATTCCTATGTGCATGGGACGGGAGGAAGTTTGCTTACTTCTGATTCACAAACATTTACCATGGCAGGATCAGACACCCTCGGATTCAGCATTGTTGGAGAAAATGGAAATGCAGGCGCAGACATTCAGGTCGGTCAGGTTGGAGGAAACATTACCGATGCCGCCATTGTTTTGACCGGAGGCAAATACGAATCCAAACAGGTCAATGTTCAGAGCGGTTTACTGGAAATCGGTCAAAACACTGTCCTCGGAACAACTGATTCCATGCTGACCGTTGGAGTTTCCAATGGTTCAGGTAATACTATCGCCGCTTCCGTCAACAACAGGGGAACAATCAACAATGATGTTACCATCAATTCAGGCGCATCTCTGGACAACAGGAATACCGTCAATGGAGATGTTCTGGTCAATGGATCGTCCATCCTGAGCAACAATGGCACGGTAAAGGGGATAGTAACAGTATCGGAAAATGGTTCTGTCAATGGTAGCGGTGTTTTCGCTTCTACCATTCTCCAATCCAACGCTCTGCTCTATGTCGGCAACAGTCCCGGCTTCCAGCAACACAATGACCTGACTTTGGATAATGGTTCAAGGCTTGGTTTCTACTTGGACGGGATTACCGCCGCTACCTTGGCAAACCATGGTTCAGGCACATATTCCAATCTTTCCGTGACCAATTCCATTACTGTTGATGGAACGGTGAATACCGAAGTTGAAGTAAGTCTGGGAATTTTGGCCGCAGGGACGGAAGCGTTTACCTTGGATCTCATCAAAACCAATGGAACAGTTTCCGGGAACGGTGATTTTGTTCTTTCTCTGGATGATAAAAACCATCTCCTTAAAGAAGGCAATCTTCTCTGGAATGCATCTACAGGCACACTCAGTTTCACGGGACAAGTGGACGAAGCCGTAGCAGGCGCCCTTGTAGGCAAGGACGGTTCCAATATCGCTAATTCCCTGTGGTCGAGTACGAGTGTTGTCAAAAACTTCGGACAAACGGCCACATCCCAGTTCAAAGTTTCCCAACCGGGAGATTCCAATGTATGGGTGAGTGGATTGGGAGATTTCGTGACCATGAACTCCACTTCACATGCGGACGGCTTCCAGTACAACGGAGGCGGATATGCGGCAGGGATTGATTATTCCTGGACGAAGAAATTCCGGGCTGGTATTGCTTTCGGACAAACATTCGGAACGTTCAAATCTGATGACAACCAGGCATCCATCAAACAGGACAGCATCATGACAGGTCTGTACGCCAATTATCTGGAAACACAGTGTGACAAGCAGAGTTTGGGATTGAGCGGATACTTCGCCTATGGTTCCGTGGAAAACAGAGCCAATACCCTTGTCGGTAATTCCTCATACCTTCCCGGTCATGCCAAATGGAATGACGACGTGGTTACTTTCGGATTAAAAGCTGACTGGAACATCAAGGTCACTGACAAAACAACGCTGACTCCCTTCATTGGAATTGATTACGTCCATGGAGCGCAGGAAAGCTTTACGGAAACATATTCCAACGGCAGCCGTCAATACAGGGACGGCAATATGCAGGTGTGGAGTGTTCCGGTAGGCATTACGGTCAAAAAAGAAGTATCGGTCGGAGGAGGGCAACTTCTTCTTCCTGAATTGACACTCGCCTATGTCGGAGATGTATCCAGAACGAATCCTTCGGTCAAATCCACTATTTACGGAATCGACAACAAGCACGAAGGAAGTAATCCGGGCAGAAGCGCCTTCATGATGAATGCAGGAACTAACTGGGTTATTAACCAGAACTGGAGCGTAGGAGCATTCTACACTCTGGAGGCTAGAAGCAGCCAGGTGAATCAATCCGCCTCACTTTCAGCCAGATACAGCTTCTAATTAGACAAATAACAGTCATCAAAGGATGGAATCGGCAATGGTTCCATCCTTTCTTATTTCTGACGCTGGCAAATCAAGTCCTTGTGCCGCCTCAACCACATGCCATACAGGGCACGGCAAATGGCACCATACCCCCATCAAATCAAACGCACTCCCCCAATTCACAGCCTATCCCCATTCCATGCCAGTATATACGGAGAGGCTTTCTAACGAAGGGGGTGCTTTGCCAAATGCTTCAAAATTGTTTTTCCGAAAAATGGAAAACTTTTTCTCCATTAGGAAATGTATCAGGTGAGAAAAGAGGAAAGTCCATTTGCCCCAATGTAAGGCAAAATTATTTTTTACGGTAATTTTTCAGATTTGCGGATGTTAATACCCATCATTCCTTTGAAATCCTTATAAATTATCCTGGAGTCATTCAGAATAAATTACCCTTCACCGATAAGGAATACAGCGTACAATTGAGCGGAAACTCAGTACAATTTCTCCATGAGGATTTTGTACGAAGCCGTTTTTAATTAAACATTTCCTCGCGGTCATTCAATTCAGCTCCACTTCTTAGAATCAAAGGAATACAGCTCCATTAATTCTAAATTGATTCCTACGGAAATTATTCAGAAAGGGAGGTAATTGGTAAGGGGAGCGGTTGAAAAATCCGTACAATCAATTCTGGGGATATTCAGAATAAAATAAGCAGCCTATAGATGATTCTCCATATACTACTATCAGCATTTCCTAAAATATAGATTCCCAAAGTAATCCTGTACTATGGAGTAATGGAGTGTAAAAAAAAAAGGATTATGAAAACGTATTTAAAATCTACAAATATATTGCAATGAGCAAGTTATGAAAAATATAGTCTCATACAATGTATATTAAAGATAAAAGAGAGGGTTTTCAAATGTATACCTCTGTATTCCATGTATTGTTCCCTCGGAAATCCCATGGAATTCACAAGCATATTGAAATAAATAAGTTACAAGGAAATAGATCTCATTCAATGTATGAATATAATAAATGGAGGAATTACCAAATGCATGATTATGTATGACCAGGTTCCAGGACTTCCAAGGTCAACCAGTTTTGTACGAAGGCATTTTTAATTAAAATTATTCTAAGCAATTAATCCTAAAATGATTCCTATGAAAATTGTTTAGGATATAGAGGAAGACTTAGAGATTGCAGAACGAATTTTAGGAGAAATTAGAGGAAGAAAAATCACTCATGGACAGTGATTCCGAATAAGAAAATCCTGATTGGAACAGATTTTGGGGCAACATCCCTCATCCAGAAGAATCACACCATTGGGGAGAATGTATGGAAGATTGGCATGATTACGATTGGAGAAATGAACAGAAGAAAATGGATTGCAGAAGGCAAGAGAAGAAATGGATGAGATTAGTAAAGCAATGAAGATAAATTTTAATATCTTATATTATTAATATTGCTTCACAAGCAAGATATTCATTCAAAACTATTTTTACGGTAATTGATAAATTTTCTTCAGTAACTGCATATCTATATCTTCCTTCTTGAACTATGATCCACTCTGGTGCATAAAACTGATTTTGCCCTGCCACAATAACTCCCATAAATGCCCTTGTACCAAGTTCGGGAAGAACATCTATAGAAGAATAAGGATTATAAAAAAAACGATCTTGAAGTTCTTCTGAGAGAGTATGTAAAGGTGCATATTTCATCTCCATTTCAGCAAAATAAACTGGATACAGTTCGTAACATGCATGGCCTAAAACTAATTTGCGTAATACATTTTCTATTCTAGGAAGCTCTACATTCCATATTGTTTTATCTTCGGAATCCAAAATTCTAGCTTCCGATAATCTACGTTGCAATAAAGGAGAATGCTCAAATGCTTTCTTTATTTTTTCCCTTTTCAAATAATTAAGATCAGCACTGTTCGACGAAATACATTCGAGCAAGGCTGCTAAATACAGTTCATCCTCCGAAAAGGATGAATTACAACATTTACAGGAATTAACGATAGGAATATTTTCCGGATAAGGTTCATCTAAAAGAATCTTTGATGGAACGTGATCTCGAGTATAGGATGTTTTTGTGCCGCAATAAGCACAACCGTCCTTTAGTCTATCGTCAAAAAAAAGATGCTTGGGATCCATGCCAAATAGAAATCTGTCAAAGTTATAGATTAATTTATATATGATACAACTCTTTTTCTACATTTTTAAGGATAGAAAAGGGATATGTTATATTGCAAATATTCATAGATTTGATATTCTTACGTTATGGATGTCTTTTCACCAGAGAAGCGAAGCCAAGTGATGTCCCGAATCAGAAGCAAGGACACCAAGCCTGAGAAAATTATCCGGTCAATTCTTCACAAACTAGGTTTTAGGTTCCGCATCAACCGTAAAGATCTTCCTGGCAAACCAGATATCGTACTACCAAAATACAGAACAGTCATTTTTGTGCATGGCTGCTTCTGGCATCAACATGAAGGATGTAAAATAGCTTCTAAACCCAAAAGTAATTCGGAATATTGGAAGACTAAATTTACAAAAAATATAGAGAGAGACAAGAAGAACCAGGAGGAGCTTAAGTTGATGGGATACAGAGTTATTATTATCTGGGAATGTGAGGCTAAGGTAATTCAGAAGAGTCCTGAAATACTGAAATCCATGTTACTGATAAAGCCTGAATAACGAGGATCATTTAGGGGATTTGTTCCATGAATGCTTCAAAGAACTTATCTCCAACTTCCTGGATATCATAACGGTTAATTAAAGAATAAAGTTCTTCTACATGAGAATAGGGTAGGTACCACATTTTCATTCCATCACGTTTTTCCTTTTTTGAATGGGAAAATACAAAATTACGTTGGGCATCATCTGCGACAATAACCCAGTGCATACCTGCAAGTTTTGGAGCTTTTTTCCTGAAAATATCCATCCTGCCGATTCCACTGTCCACCCCTGTTGAATGCTCGATTTCCATGACAAAAGGCATGGCAGTGTTGTCTTCGGAAAACCAAATGCAGTCAATTAATCTACCAGCAGATGATGCATCAGGGAAAGCTTTCAATAATGGAATGCTGCTCAAATCCTTGATCATTCCTGGAAAGTTACTCAAGAGCTCGCCCTTATATTTGATGCTTTGATCGTTAGCAGCAACATAAGGGCGATATCCCAGTTTTACGCCTATTTGTATCAGTGCAATTTGTATTTGAGCATGCCGCCTTCTAACTTCAATGGGTATGTCGAGTTTAACTGCAGGAGCTTCCGTCGCAACGTCTGAAAGCTCAATAGCCTCATATATTGCTGATTGAGTAGGTATCTCTGAAATTGTGTAGTCAACATCCTTTGTGCAAATCTGCCCCAATGGATGTCCTTCTTCATTAGGCAGGTATATAAGGTGTTTATGCCCTTCCTTTTGGACAATTTTACCATCATTCAACTGCTCCAAACGTCCTGGCCAGCAAACCCAGAAATTGGATAGATGAGCAACTAACGCTTCCAATACTGACCTTGCATTGTATGAAGCCCCAACTGCACGGTCTATATTAGTAGGAAGTCCACTTTTCAAGGCCAACGCATACCTTTGCACAAAAGCATACGAGATATTTTCATTTTTTGCCGAATCCAAGGAGTCTTGCTGTGAACATCGGCGGAAAACAATTCGTTCGTAACCAATTACTTGGACTATACGAATTTTATTTTTTGTTACAGGGTTGACATAGGTATACTCTCTGTCAACAGGAAGACGCCTCAGTTGGTCAAACAGGAGATTCGCATCAAGGCTCATTACTGAGAGAGGCTAGCATAGATTTGAGTGTCTTTGCAAGCCCCTTTGCCAGAATGAAAGGTACGCCATTTCCTATTGTTTTGAACATTGAGCTCAAACTCATATCATCAGGGAAGGAAAATTCTTTCGGTAGTGTCTGTATTGCCAACGCTTCTGCTACAGTAATTCTCCTAGGTTCGGTAGGATGAATATGGACCTCGTTATTCCCATAACAAGCAGTGGGAGAAAACTGGTTCCTATGCAATCGTTTTCCACTTTTCCGAGAATCGTCCCCCTCTTGTATTGTAAGAAATTTAGATAATGCGGCCCTAGGAACAAAGCCTCTATTATTAGGATGTTCTGTTACTTTGTTTAGCTCAAACCAGTATTGAACAGTTTGATCCCTAGGTGTTTGCTCCTTATTCTTGATTAAAAATGAAGCATCTCTCTGGGCGTATTTCTTCCAGGGAAATTGTTGTTCGCCTATTTCTCCTTCCGGCAGTCCTAATTTTGACCGCAACGGTTCGCTGAAGCCAATCAAAATAATACGTTCCCGGTGCTGAGGTGCACCATATTCCAAAGCATTGACAAGCCGTTCCGCCATACTATACCCAGCATTCAAAAGGTCATGTTTCAATTCATCGAAAAAAGCCCTGTGTTTAGCTGTACGATACAATCCTTTTACATTTTCAAACAGAAACCAATCAGGTTTTTCTTGAAGTATTATATCTATATATGTCCTTGATAATTTTCCATTTTCACCATGTTTCCCTGCCTGTTTTCCGGCGACACTAAAATCGGGGCAAGGAGGACCTCCAATAAATCCGACTAACCCCTTACTTTTAGATGCTTTAACTTGTTCTGAAAATGTACTATTAGATAAAAATTCTTCGACAGAGCATAAATGATGTCCATATTTTGGGGGCTTAATTTTAAATTTTTCCCGATTATACTGGTATGCCTTTAAAAAGTCCGCATTATATTCATTTACTAGTTCAACTCTAAATCCTTCTGATTCAAATCCAAGATCTAGAAATCCTGATCCAGAAAAAAAAGAGAAGATACTACCTAGAGCCTTCTTAGAATGAAAATTACACTCAGTCACTAGAGAAGTATAGCAGATTTAGAGAGATTCGTAAACACTGGAAAACTAGAAAACTCCATTTACCGTGACCAGTAATGATGGAAGTAATTTCCCCATTTCTTCCCCATGCCCCTGCAAACAAAAACCGCAATATACTCATAATGAATATATTGCGGCAGAAAATTGATGGCGGACAGGGAGGGATTCGAACCCTCGGTACTGTTGCCAGTACACACACTTTCCAGGCGTGCTCATTCGACCACTCTGACACCTGCCCGTTGATAGATTGTCTTAGATAGGAAAGCGGGGGTAATGTAACGGCAGAAGAGAGGCTTGGCAATCTTTTTTTCACTTGGGAGGTGTTTTCCTGTTTTTCCCAAGCTCTTCTCGCCTCTTCCCGTTGCCTGAAAAGGATGGAAAACACAGAGGTATTGCCTGGGACTCTTCAAAGAGAATGGGAAAGGAATCATGCATACCATACAAAAAACAGGCTTCTGTTATCTACAGAAGCCTGTCATTGAACAAGGTTGAGTCCTTCGTGCCCGATGCCTCCTTCTTTAGAAGGGCAAAGAACGTTTTTCCTATTTTTTCAACATTTGCGTCTTTCAGGAAGGGACTCTCGCTGTCCAGTCATTATTTCTTTTCCGGGCGTTCGAGGTCGATGCCCCATTTTTCCTGCATGAATTTTTTGTGGAATTCGAGTTTCTCCTTGAAGCGGTTCAGGTTTTTCACCTCCTTGGGGGACCAGGCGGTTTCCACGAGGGCCAGAGCGCGCGGGTAAGCCTGGTAGAAGACGCGTTCAATGTTCGGCAGGCGTTCCGCCCACAGGCAGCAGTCTACGCCGCGCACACGTTCCATTTCCTTGGTGGAGAGGCCATGGTCCGGTTCCAGAGAGTACACGTTTTCCAGCGTGTTGACGGGCATCCAGCCCGTGTCCGGCTGGCCGGAGGGCCAGTCGCCGGGAAGCTGGGGATAGTCAAAGTAGCATTTGCCGTTGGGGGCGCAGATAACGTCCACCTTGTCGCCCGTGGTGTTGGCTACCGTTTTAGGCGTGTGGCCGCCTCTCCACGTAGTGACGATCACGCCATCCGGGTATTTGCCCATGGGCTCGTACCAGAAGACGGCCGTTTTTCCGCGGCTTTTCAGCATTTTGGCGCACCGGGTGAAGAATTCCACCATTTCCTTTTGCGCGGCGGCCTTTTTGTTTTCCTCACGGATGCCGGCTTTCTCACGGAAGTCCGCGCATTTGGGGCATTTCATCCAGTTGTCTTCCGGCGCTTCGTCTCCGCCCAGATGCACGTATTGGGACGGGAAGATGTCTTTGAGTTCATTGAAGACGGCGTTATAGAATTTCCACACGTCCGGGTTGCCGGGGCATACCAGCGTGTAGGAGATGCCCGCATTCGTGCGCACTTCCAGCTTGGGGTTCGGGAAACAGAGGAATTCCGGATAGGCGGTGCAAAGAGCCTGGTTGTGGCCGGGCACGTCTATTTCCGGGATGATTTCAATGTTCCGGGCGGCGGCGTATTTTACCAGGTCCTTAAGCTGTTCCTTGGTGTACATGCCTCCATGGGGAGTTTTGTTGCCAAAGGTTTCCTTACGCTTGGAGGCCACGCTTTCCAGCTTGGGGTATCCGGGCACCGGAAGGCGCCAGCCCTGGTCATCCGTGAGGTGGAAATGGAGTTTGTTGAATTTGTAGAAGGACATCACATCAATGAATTTTTTGACGTCCTCCACCGGCACGAAGTGGCGTGCGGTGTCCATCATCATGCTGCGCCAGCCAAACCGGGGCTTGTCTTCAATGACGCCGCAGGGTATGCCGTCCTCCTTGTATTGGGCCTGGAGCTGTTCCAGCGTGTTTTTGGCATAAAAGAGGCCCGCGCGGTCGCCAGCCTGGATTTCCACGCCCTGCGGCTTGATGGTGAGCTTGTATCCCTCCGGCCCCAGGGCCTTATTGGCGGCCTGCTTGAGGATTTTGGGGGATTTACATACTCCGGAGGAAGTGCTGACTTCGACAGGTTCCGGGATGATGTGATAGGGACGGGATTCCACGCCGCCAGCGGCAAAAACGCTGCCGCTCATCACCAGCAGAAGAGGTAGGATACGCCATTTCATTGCGCACGATTCTGACGGAACCGTATTCCATCCGCAATCAAAAAAGACCAGAGGCTTACGGCATGTCCCGGAAAAGGCGCTTCCCGCCTGCACTTCCATCTTGACGGATGCCTCAAAGACAGGTTTGCTAGTCCTGCGCATGGGAGAGTCCTTTTACACACGCACTACGGAGACCCCCCCCTCCGCCTTTGATTTGTCCCTCCGACCGCCTGCCTTCAGCGAGTTCCGCGGGCAGGAGAAGATCAAGGATCGCCTGATGCTGATGGTGGAAGCCGCCAAACAGCGCGACGACGTGCTGGACCACATTCTGCTGAGCGGCCCCCCTGGCCTGGGGAAGACGACGCTTGCCAATATTATCGCGAATGCCGTCGGCTGCCGCATCCATACGACGTCCGGCCCCCAGATCGAGAAGGCGGGGGACCTGGCAGGCGTGCTGACCAATCTGGAAAAAGGGGACATCCTGTTTATTGACGAGATCCACCGCCTGCATCCGGCCATTGAGGAGTACCTGTACCCGGCCATGGAGGATTTCCGGCTGGATATTATTATCGACCAGGGCCCGAACGCCCGCTCCATCCAGCTGAATCTTCCCAAGTTCACCCTGGTGGGGGCCACCACCCGCGCCGGGATGCTGACCAGCCCGCTGCGTTCCCGCTTCGGCCTCGTGAACCGGCTGGATTATTACACGCAGGAGGATTTGTGCGCGATCATCGAGCGATCCGCCGGATTGCTGAACGTTCCCGTGGAACCGTCAGGCGCGTTACAGATCGCCCTGCGCTCCCGCGGCACTCCCCGCGTGGCCAATTCCCTGCTGCGCTGGGTGCGGGATTACGCCCAGGTACGCGGCGACGGCGTGATTACGGAGCAACTGGCGCACGATGCCCTGACCATGATCGAGATTGACGACGACGGCCTGGACGAGATGGACAAGCGCCTGCTGGAAGCCATGATTTACAAGTTTAACGGCGGTCCGGTGGGCCTGTCCTCCCTGGCCGTGGCCGTGGGGGAAGACGCTTCCACGCTGGAGGACGTGCACGAGCCTTTCCTGATCATGCAGGGGTACATCAACCGTACCCCCAGGGGACGCGTGGCGATGCCTTCCGCCTATCTCAAGATGGGGGCCACGCCGCCCGCCAACGGACAGGGATGGCTGTTGTAAGCCATCCGTTTACGGCATGGCAGGAGTCCCGTGTTTTGTGCTGGTCATCAGGCCTCCTTTCTTTTAGACTGTCCCCACATAAAACGTCAGGACGTTTTCTGTTCATCATACGCCCAAAGCTATGGCCGCAAATTCTGATATCGCCTTTAAAAGACTGCCCGTCAAGATCATCGGTACGGGCTCCTATGTTCCGGAACGCCGTCTGACCAATGCGGACCTGGAGAAGATGGTGGACACTTCCCACGAATGGATCATCGAACGCACGGGCATCGTGGAACGCCGCATCGCCGCCCCTGACGAGTACACCTCCCACATGGGGACGAAGGCCGCCCAGCGGGCGCTGGAATCCTGCGGATTGCAGCCGGAGGATATCGACCTGATCATCGTCTCCACCATTACGCCGGATACGTTCACTCCTTCCACCTCCTGCTATATCCAGGACGCCCTGGGCGCCAAGAATGCCGCCGCCTTTGACATTTCCGCCGCCTGCTCCGGCTTCCTGTTCGCCATGAAAACGGCCGTCCAGTTCCTCGGCACGGGCCAGATGAAGACGGCCCTCATCATCGCCGCGGAAAAACTTTCCACCGTCGTCAACTGGGAGGACCGCACCACCTGCGTCCTCTTCGGGGACGGCGCCGGAGCCGCCGTGCTCCAGGCTTCCACGGGAGAGGAAGGGGAAGGCTCCATCCTCGCTACGGACATCGGCACGGACGGCGCCCTGCACGACCTGCTCCAGATTCCGGGCGGCGGCTCCCGCTGCCCCACCACGGTGGAGAACGCCCACGAACGCCTGGCTACCCTCGCCATGCGCGGCAAGGAGACCTTCCGCCAGGCAGTTCCCCGCATGAAGGATTCTGCCGCCAGCGTGATTGAACGCGCCGGTCTGACGTCGGATGACATCAAGCTGATCATTCCCCACCAGGCCAACCTCCGCATCATCAATGCCGTGGCCCAGCGTCTTTCCATCCCGGAGGACAAGGTGTTCATCAATATTGAGAAATACGGCAACACTTCCGCCGCCGCCGTGGCCATCGCCTTTGACGAAGCGCGCCGCACCGGCAGGTTCGGCAAGGGGGACAACGTCGTCCTGGTCACCTTCGGCGCAGGCCTCACATGGGGCGCCGCAGCCATCCGCTGGTAATTTCCGTTATTCCATTCCAGAAACTTACATTACACATGACAACCGAACCGTACGGCAAAAAGAATCCGTTCCCCGCACCCGTCCTTTCCGTCAAGCACCTCACCGGGGAAGGCAGCCCGAAAGAAACGATCCATATTGAATACAGCCTGGACGGCGCCGGAATGGTGTACGTTGCCGGAGACGCCCTGGCCGTCATTCCCTCCAATGATTCTTCCCTGGTGGACGCCCTGATTGAAAAGCTCGGCCTCAGCCCGGATTCCCAGGTTCCCACGCCGGAGGGGGGAGCCGCCAGCCTGCGGGACGCCCTGATCAACTGCTATGACATCACCAATGTCAACAAGGCCCTGCTGACCAAATGGGCAACCGCTTCCGGCAGTCAGGAGCTGGAAACCCTGCTGGCCGGGGACAAGGACGCGCTCAGCGATTTCCTGTGGGGACGCGACGTGCTGGATCTGGCAACGGAGTATCCGGCCTCCTTTGAATCTGCGGAGGCTTTTGCAGGCATCCTGAAAAAGATCATGCCGCGCCTTTATTCCATCGCCTCCAGCCCGAACGCCCACCCTGAAGAAGTGCATCTGTGCGTGGGCGCGGTGCGCTACACGGCCCGGGACCGCAAGCGCGGCGGCGTGTGCTCTACTTACATGGCGGACCGCCTCCAGCCGGGACATACGGCCAGGGTGTTCGTGCATACCAACAAGAATTTCCGCCTGCCGGAAGACGGGGATACCCCCATCATCATGGTTGGCCCCGGCACCGGCATCGCCCCCTTCCGGGCATTCTGGGAGGAACGCATCGCCTCCGGGGACAAGGGCGGCAATTGGCTGTTCTTCGGCAACCCATACAAAGCTACCGATTTCTGCTATGAAGACGAGCTGGCCAAATTGACGGCGGACGGCAGATTGAAATTGTCCGTAGCCTGGTCCCGTGACCAGGAGAAGAAGGTATACGTTCAGCATCTCATGGTCCAGGAAGGCGAAGAGCTCTGGAAATGGCTGGAAAACGGCGCATGCTTCTACGTCTGCGGAGACGCCTCCCGCATGGCCAAGGACGTTGACGCCGCCCTTCATGAAGTTATCCAGACCTGGGGCCACAAGACTCCGGAAGAAGCTGCGGAGTACGTAGCGGACATGAAACAGCACCGCCGCTACCAGCGGGACGTGTATTAATCCGGTTGACGCTTTCTTTCCTTTTACCGCGCCTTTCCACTATCCGTGGGAAGGCGCTTTTTCTTTTTACTACGGAGAAGCCGTTACCGGTAAATCCGGTTGACGCAGGGAAGAGCGGCTTGCCTTTTCTCCTCCATCCCTTTTTCCGGGTTTTCCGGACCCCTTGCGGAAAGGGAATTTACTTGCCCCATAGAAATCCCTTATACAACCCATTTATCAGGAGGGACCAGGGGCGCATGCACCATCTTTCCGCCCTGTCCGCCCAGACGCACCAGCAGTTTACCCGGGCCTGGAGCTTGTCAAACGCCTTTCCCATCTCAGCCGGCTCCTCCCGCGAGCAAGCCTGCACATAAGCATTAAAACAGGGTCCCTCCAGCCATCCATGCAGCATGGAACCAATCTCTTTGAGGAGCCGGATACGGGCTTCTTTCTCCATCTTCAGCAGTCTGGGCACATGTAATTCCCGCAAAATTAAAAAGTGCACGGCAAACTGCCATTCCCTGTGCGGCATCAGTTTCCATTCCTCCAGCCGGCGCGTCAGCAGGTCTTCCACGGAAATATCACGGCAAGCCTGCTCCTGCATGGCAGAGCCGGCACGCTGTACATAGATGGAGCCCACTCTTTTTCCCAAGCCAATCATCGCCGTTCTTCTCATCAACCGCATCCAATACAGGACATCCTCTCCGTATTTCATGCCTGCTTCCCACAAGGGAAGAGAAGATGCCAGGGAGGAATTCAGAACAACGCTGCTCGTATGGATGGATAAAAGCCCTCTTAACCCCAGTTTCCTGACTACGAAGGAGCACGGTTTTCCCTTCCTGCGGGGAATGCAATCCTCCCTGTTCCATGTATATCTGGCGGCATAAACGTACACGCCGGGATGCTTCCGGAAAAAATCATATGCCATCTTCAAATGATCAGGATACCAGTAGCCATCTCCATCAAGGAACGCCACGTATTTTCCTTTGGCCGCTTTCATTCCCGTGTTTCTGGCATGCGAAGCGCCTCCATTTTCCTGGGAAATGACGTTAATTCTGGAATCCTGAAAAAATTCCACCACTTGAAGGGTGCCATCCGTCGAGCCGTCATCAACGATGATCAATTCAAAATTCTTAAATTCCTGATCCAATACGGATTGAACGGTTTTTCTCAAATAATGCTCCAGATTATAGGCGATTAAAATCACGCTGAATTCTATCCAACCATAGCGGCTATCCCGGAGATGCCTGTTCTTTTCTTCCATTTTCCAGATTTAAAACTCGGTGGAGAAATACAGGATTTCTAATCCGGGTTCTTTGTCCGGATACATGAAGGTTTACCAACATGCACATTATGAGCTTTTTATACGGCTTCATGCTGCTGCACGACAGGAAGGACATTTCTTTCCAGGATTGCCTCCCCTCAACTGTCACCATTTATATTAAGTATTTTTTATTGAATCCGGATTAGAAATTCGCGGTTAAGCCATCAGTTCTCATTTTTAGTAACAAAACATAAAATGCTTTTTGCTTTCCTATCCTGATTCCTGTTTTTCCGGACAACCAAAGAAGGAGGATTCCATGAAATACGGCACTTCCTTCATTTTTTCCCTACATCCCTCCGATCAATCCCTTCGGTTTGAAAAGACGCTTCCCGGAGGCTTTCACCTATCGACAAAGATTATGCATCGCCCTTCCCTGCATGCAGTTCATCCCCCTGCGTCCCTATCTGCCAAATGACCGGTATCAAGATTTCCCCTTCTTCTTTTTCGCGCATGAATACGCATTCATCCCCTTTTTCCCATTCCACGCACTCAAACCTGCACACGCTATTCCCCATGCAGCAGAGGAAACAGCCATGCAGAACATGGTTCCATGAACACTTCACGGAGATTTTATCCAAGAGCTTTTTCCCTGCCCTGGCGGTCCCTTTCCATCCGGGGTCTTCAGGCACCCCCTACCGCACTCCACAAACGGCTCTTTTCACTTTCCTGAGCTTGAAAAAGAAGACCATGCAGAACAGATACAGTTTTTGCGGCAAGCAATGGACGATGCCCATCCATCCCGGCTTCCTTAGCGCCCACCTTCGGCGAAAGGAATAGTTCCACCAGTTCTGCTGTTGATCAATGCAACGTATCGCCTTTCTTCTCTCCTCCATTTCGGCAAGCAATTCTTCCCGCGAACGGAAAACCGGAGTGCGGCCCTTCAACAAGTCCTTACACAGTTCCAGGCCGGCTTCCTTGCTTTTCTTCAACTGGCGCCGCATCATCCGATCCCTTTTTTCAAAGGCCGCAGCCGTTTTCATGCTGGCAAACCGTGCTGCACTGTTGACGGCACAAATATTTTTGACGGCAAACCTGTAATAGTACAGGGAGACATCCGGCAATTCATAGATGCTGCCTTGCAGCCACACATGAAATCCCATCAGGTCATCTTCAAAATTGTCCGTCATCGGCAGGGAGCGCCCCCATTGGCAGGCGCTTTTCCTGATCATCATACTGCCTCCGTAATGGGCAGTGGAGGAGAAAGTCCCCTCTTGAAGCCTGATCACCGGGGCCTCTTCCGGAACAGCGGGAAACGCCGGGAATTCGAACATAACGCCGGCTTCCTCATACACGCGGGTCATCTGGCTGACGACAGCCACGGCATCCGGATGCCTTGCCACCACTCCGGCAAAAATCCTGCACCTCCAGGGGAAGGAACAGTCATCTCCGTCCTGACGGAGAATCCATTCATGGGTGGCCAGCTCCACGGCCTGCCGTATATGCGGCCCGCGCCCCAGAGGGGTTTCATTCCGGTTCAATACCACGCGGTGCGGTCCCCGGTACTCCGCCGCCATTTCCTGCATGACTGCAAAAGTACCGTCGGAAGAACCGTCATCAGACAGGATGATTTCTACCGGCCCCTCGTAATCCTGCCCGAATACGCTCCGGATGGCATCTCCAATGCAATATTCCTCATTATGCCCAGTCAGAATAATGCTGATGGAGGGGAGTTCCGGAGGATTCATGAAGAAAAGCGGCACGGAAAAGGAAATGTGAATCCCGAGATGGACTATGATCCACAGTACTTATAGATAAGGCGTCACGTTTGTACCGGATTAAGAATCCG
>ERZ1036402.300-NODE-300-length-34223-cov-4.749707_pt1 | contig 34223 bp, 35 predicted proteins | sample MGYA00514216_ERZ1036402 | MGnify/ENA primary metagenome ERZ1036402 (study PRJEB33795, sample SAMN09464942) | human gut metagenome | host: Homo sapiens | place: USA: Stanford, California | collected 2016-11 | study: EMG produced TPA metagenomics assembly of the...
GACAAAGACAGCATAAAAGAAAATGAAGCAGGTGGACGATACTTCCCATCAGAAAACTTTACATTAAAATAAATGTGGAAACAAAGAGAGCCTTGACAGGAACTAAAACCAGTCAAGGCTTTTCTTTATACTATCGTAATACTAAACTTACGGCGTGCTGTGGTGTGATAGGCCGAGTTAGGGAAAGTAGAAATCCCAAAAAGGTAATACGGGTAGCACTTATGGAGAGTTATGGAGAGATAGGGCGAGTGCCTGTTAATCTTTTAAGAATGGAAGTCCTGCCGCATCAATATCCATAGCAACCGCAAATGCACCAGAACCTTCTGCCTGCTTCATCTTTTCACGAATGATCTCTATATTCCACGGCTTGATCGTCGGAATCCCTTTTCCTTCCACTCGTCTGATTGCATCGGTCGCATACTTCATTACATCCGGATTTACCCCGTCTCCGGTCATTGCGGCAATCCCCGCCTCTGCACATGCAGCCACCATCACATCATTGTAGGACTGATCATTGTATTTTTCTCCATAATGAAGATTCACTGCCCCAACCGGACCTGCAAAAAACGGATAACGAAATTTCTGTCCCCACAGTACAAAGCTTGTATCCACTTCTTCATGCTCAGAAATGGTATCCATCTGTACACGGATTTCCTGCCATTTATCAAAATTGCGGATGGCTGTATCCCCCATCCCTTTCGCTCCCGGTCCCGGCATTTGATTCCGGCATGCCCTTCCATTGCACACCATGCACGCTTTACAATATTTCCCAATATCTTGTTTTGCATTTGTTACTATTTCCTCGTATGTCATCCTATTTCCTTCTTTCTTTATCATTCATTATTTCTTTCCGCAAACAAATCAGAAACAATCTCACACTTAATTTCCCCAGAGAAGAAATGTCACTGTCTTTCCGTCTGTCAATACTCGTTTCTGTACGGTCTCTCCGGTTATTTTATTGACAGTTACTTCATATAGCACTTGTTCAGCGGTCTCATTTCCCGGTACTTTTGTTGTAACTTTCACAAGGTACTCACTCTTCGTACTTTCCTGTTCAAGCACCGTCATCTCTTCTCCTTTCGCATCCTCTGTTCCCTTCGCATAATATTCTTCTAACTTTTTCTGAATTTCTGAATCAGAATACACTGGTGTCTGTTCTTCTTCCTGTTGTATCGGATTTTCCGGTGTCTTTATCCCTTCCTGACTCTGTCCGGCATTCTCCGTTTCTGCTTCTTTCTTCTTTGCTTCTTCTGCTTTCTTTTTTGCCGCTTCGTCTTTCTTCGCCTTTTCTTCCTGTGCTTTCTTTTCCTCTGCTTTCTTCGCTTCTTCTTTTTTCTTTGCTTCCTCCGCCTTCTTTGCTGCTTCTGGATCTGCTTCACCGGTAATCCGCTCTGAAAGCGTCTTCCACTTCAGCCCTGACACCGTCTTTCCCATACTGTCCAGTTTTTTCTGGAATGCTTCCTTTGACAGAGCTTCCTTGTCGTTATAATATGGCTGTTCTGGATGTCCCTCCATATCAAAGGTATATTGTTCTGTCTGAATCACTGTATGTTCTCCATCCATCCGATAAAAACTCGCATTTCCATAAGAGGCTCCGCCAGAACCATAGATATACATTGTCCCATTCTCATAAATCTGAAGCAGAGACCGCTCCGCCAATGTCTGATCTTCAAACATATTTTTGGCATCTACTCCATCAAAGCAGTACACTCCTACTACCCGCTCATCACCACCATTGCTCCTGCTTCCGATCAGCAATTCCTTTTCTCCACTCTCATCGATATCATACATCGTATAAATAATTTCTGTTTTCCCCTTATCTGTCTCAGTTAAAAATACTAATAATGGGTTGATATTTGGATATCCCTCTGGATCTTTCTGCACCTCTGATGCTCCCATGAGAAGTGCTTCTTGATATTCATCTAAAATTTTCTGATAGGCTTCATCTTTTTTTTGTTCTTTCTTAAGACGTTCTTCTGTTCTTTTTGCTGCCGCCTCAATTTCTTTTTTGTCAAATTTTAATGTTACCTTACGCTGTACCGGCTTTAATACAGATGAATCATATGTTTCATAAAACTCGCTTAGTTCTTCTGTTCCATTCTGCTCTGTCGTCGTAAGCTCTGCTAAGATTTCCACCCCGCTCTCATCGAATTCAAACCATAATTCTGAATACCCTCTCATCCGTTTTGCAGTGGCATTCAATCCGATTTTTTCCAGTTTTGCAGAAATATCTGTAATCTCTTTCTCATGATCCTCCCCGGTCAGAAGTCCTTTGGTCGATGCATATTCCCGGAAAGTCCCATCGTAGTCCACTGCAAACATTCCATACTCATGCGAACGTGCTGTCAGAGAATACTGATTTGCTGTACTTCCGCAGATATAGATCTTTCCACCTGACTCCTTTAAGAAAATACCTTGACGCTCTGTCTCTGCATTTCCCATCACATTTCGAAGTGCAAGATATTCTGCTGCAAGCTTGATACTTTTCTCTTTCTTCTCATACATCTGAAGATAAACATGGTTGTGTTTTTCATCCTTTTTTTCCTTATCTTCCTCACCGGTCTTCAGCATCAGAACAAGCAGCTCTTTTTCTCCATCGCCATCAAAATCTTTCAGTTTGGATGCGAGTACCCCCTTTTGCTTCTCCAGCCGCTCAGGCTGTACTATCTTTTTCTCGCCATCTTTCTTCACATATTTTGATTCATAAGTACCCGCAGTACATTTTCCATATTTCGGTACGAGAACCTTGTCCACATACGTTTCCAGACTGACTGCTTTTGTGTCGTCTATTTTATCCTGATCTTGCGTATGCTCTCCTTTATCTTCTTCCTCCCCTTTATTCTCTTCCTGACTGCTTGAATTTGGGGAAGGTTTCTCATCTGGTACCGGTTCTGCTGCCGGTTTCTCATTACTCTGTGCTTCTTTTTTCGGTACTTCCTGCCCTTTTGCCACAGCACCATTCTCTTTTGCCTTCTTCAAGATTGCCTCTGCCTTTTTTTCTTTTCCCTGTGCGGTATAGATTTCTGCTAATTTATCGTAAGATTTTCGTTCCTTCGGATCGATCTTGATTGACTCCAGATAGAGTTCCTCCGCTTTTTCATACTCCATATCTTCCAGATATTTGTCTGCCATCGCTATCTTCGTCTGAAATGTCTTTTCCTGCTTATCTTTCATCCCGAAATAGACACCTGTCGTCACTCCAGCGATCAGAACTGCACTGATTCCCACTGCCGCTGCAATCTGAAAATTTTTGCGCCTCTTCGTCTCCTGCTGTTCTGCCTCCTGTTTCCTCTCTTGTTCTATCTCCTGAAAATTCTCTGTCTCCTCTGCCTCAAAGTCTTTCTGCAGATTTTCTTCCACCTTTTTCTCTGCAGATTTTTCTTCCTGCGTCGATTCCTTCGGAATCTGAACCAATTCTGCCCCGCACTTTCCGCAAAATTTTGCATGATCTGCATTTTCTGCTCCACATTTTCTACAGTACATACCTATTCTCCTTCCTTTATCTGACTGTAAATTTCAGATGATAATGCCACAATTTTCTCTCGGGCTGCCTGTGTGTCTGTAAGCTGATCTGCCATCACACATAAAATATATGGGGTCTCACCAGCCCATACGATTGCTGCATCATTCTCTACATCGGCAAGTTCTCCTGTCTTATTTCCTGTTTCTACCCCTTCTGGAATACCCGCTGGAATTTTTCCAGTGCGCTGCTGCTGCTTTAATAAATTTAACATCTGCTCTGCGTGTGGATGTCTCCCTTGGCAAACATCAAACAAAAAATTGCCACAATCCTCTGCTGATGTGTAATTTTCTCCCAGCGTACTGTCTGCCAGAAGCATTCTTCCCATAGAAGAATCTTTGTAACCTTTTTCCTGACAATAAACATTCACCTGTTCCATCCCCGCAGTTTCCTCACCACCGCCGAGCATTCTTGTCAATTCGTTGGCTGCATCGTTATCGCTGACTGTGATCATCGCCGTGAGAAGCCGATCGAGTTCTGCAGCTCCGTACTGTGCTGCCAAATTGTCATACTGTTCATAAACAGCTCCCATAATGTACAATTTGATCAGACTTGCCGCCTTTTGCTTCTCCGCTCCAACTACTGCAAAGGAACCGCTTGACAATTGCTTCACATACACATTCCACTTTTCTCCAAGCGCTGTCCTTTCTGCAATCCTGTTCTGGATCAGCTCTTCCATAGCGTCCATTTCCAAAGGCGCGCGGACTTCCTCTTCCATCTGCTGTTTCTCCTGTCGGGTCTTTGCTTCTGCTTCTTCTTTCTCCTCCAACAGAGTCTGTCTTCTTTTTAAGACTTCCTTTCTCTCTTCTTTTTGTAATACAGCCCCTGCATCGATTTCCTGTGTCTGTTTCTCAATTTCCTTGCACTGACTTTCCAAAAACAGCCATCCAGTTCCAACAGCCAGAAGCATTCCCACACAGACTGCACTGTAAATCCATCCTGCTTTTTTCCCTTTTCCTCTTTCTCTCTTTTTCATACTGCACCTCTTGCCATAGCTCTAATTTCCAGCCGCAAAATACTGGTCAATTCCATTTGCAATGCCCCTGACCATTTTCTTTTCATACTCCGGATCCTGCATATTTACATCATCCTGCTCATTGGTCATGTATCCCATCTCCAGAATGATAACCGGAATCTGACTCCAGTTGATCCCAGTCATGTTATCATAGAGCTGCACTCCGTCATTTTCCATACCACACTCCTGACAGTAAGCATTGATCACAGCTTCCCCGAGCGCATAGCTTTTCGGATGAAGTGCTCCAACATAGGGATTTTCTGCGGAAGGTACCATCGTCATTGCTCCCTTTGCCAATGGATCCTCACTTCCATTTGCATGGATCCTCACATAAATATCGGATCCTTCCTCCGCTGCCATAAGCGCTCTCTCACTGTTGCTGATTGCCGTATCATGATCTTCTCTTGTGAGTACCACTTCATATCCTCTCTGTTCCAGTTCCAGACGAAGCTGCTTGGAAATATTTAATGTCAGTTCATACTCCGGAACATTTGTATAACGCCCCTGCGTACCAGAAGATGCCTTCGCTTTCATTTCCTGTGATCCTGGTCCCATGGGCTCCAAGTCGCTCATATCTACATTCGGACCTTGATGACCCGGATCGATTGCAATTTTCTTTCCCTTCGCCTGTGGCTGTTCCTCAGTGATCACTTCTTTTTTCCCCTCTGCCTCTCTTTGTGCCTGTTCTTTTTCTAATTCTTCCACTTCTTTTTCCAGTTCCTGAATTTCCTTCTCTATATTCTGCGCTGCTTCTTTTGCTGCTCGCTTCTCTGCTTTCGCTGTATACAATTTTCGCGCCGCTGCAGCGCATCCGACTGATACAATGACCAGCAGACAAGTGCAGGAAACTACTATGATTTTCTGACTTGTTTTCACAATTTTCCCCCTTCTTTCCAGTAGCTCTGGCACACTGTGATAAAAGACAGAGATGTCTCACACCTCTGTCTTTTCGCCTATCCGTCTCTCACTCACGACTGCGGACAGATTTTCTTTATTCTTGTTTTGTTCCGCACTTTGTGCAGAAAACTGCCCCTTGCGGAATCTGTTTTCCACACTTTATGCAGAACCTCACTTGCTGCTGCGAAGCCTGCATTCCTTCCTTCATATCCTCTACTTTTGCTCCGCATCCTACACAAAACGCCATTCCCGGTTCCAACACTGCGCCACACCTTGGGCAAGTCTTAATGCTCTCAATCGCCTCAATCTCCGAACGGATTGCTTCAATTCTTTGATAACTTGCCTGAACCATCCGTACCAGCTCAGCCAGCTGTGGCTCTGGATCATTCTGCTTTAACTCATAATACATATGACCAAGGTTCTGACAATATTTATCAATTTTTTTCTGCTCTTCATTGATCTGTGATTTCAAACTTGTGATATCAGCCATTCCTTTTGCTTTCTGCATGACATTTTGACCTGTGACTGAAATTTTCTTTCCTAATTCATCAAAAAAAGCCATTGTTCTCTCTCCTTCTCTTCCTGTTACTAATTGTACATTCCTCCAAACAGGCAGGTGACATCGTCATCCAGCTCGATGAGTTTATCCTTTCCTCTGTACAACTTCAATGTTCCCGTAGAGTCATCGTCATCATAATCTACAAGGACCGCTATTTTTTTCTCATCTACAACTTTATAATCAAAAGCATCATCTGCGATCACTTTTGCATTTTTTCCGTCAAACATCTTTAACGTAAACAGATTCTTGGAAGTATTGTAGTCTGTCTTATAGATTGGATATTTCTGTTCTTTCGTAAATTCTAAGGTACCTATCATAACATCACTGTCAATCAATTCTTCATTACAATACAGATCCCCCATTCCTTCATCCATATCCGTCAGATAATAAATATCTCCGTCTTTTGCACCCATCATGACATCTACATCTTCTGCAATGACACTGCATTTTCCATAGTCTGCAACGCTTCCTGAGCTACTCTCATATGGAGCTAAAATCATAGATCCCATGATCCCGGCAATTCCCAGCACACTTACAACAGTCATTGCTGTTGCAATCCATTTTCCTCTCCCGGACATCCCAAAGACCGCTGCTACTGCTGCAATCACTGCGAATGCCGATGGCAAAATGTAGATCAGATACGGATAAATCTCTTCCAGAGCTCCACCGGAAAGTGTGTCTGCCAATAGAAATCGAAGGCTGATGAAGCTGACTGCTGCCAATGCTAAAAAGACTGCTGCAATTACTAACGGCGTTTTATTCCAGCTGCCATTTTTCTTGCTTTGCGATTGCTTTTCCTTCTTTGGCCTTTCTTTCTGTTTTTTGGGTTGCTCTGATTCTTGCTTATTTTTCTGACTGCCACTTTCCCTCACAGAATCGTTCTGGCTACGACAGTTGCATATTTCTCCTTCCTGGATCTTGCGACCACAATATTTACAATACATTCTCATCCCTCCATTCTTCTTATCCTTACTTTTTAATAAGGAAGCTTCCCTCTTAAATAATATACTCTTTCTTTTGTCATATCTGCTGCCGGTCCATTTGGAAAACTAGAGTGATCAATTGTCGTTCCCTGCCAGTAATTAGCAATCATCGCCTCTTTCTGTTGGATCCAGCTAACCTGCTCATCTGTAAGATTTCCTAATTCTGCTCCCGGAAGCACTGCCTCCAGTTCAGCCCACAGCTCATTTAGCAAATTATCCCACAGTTCATATCTGCCCTGTGCAATACTCATCTGTCTCTCCACAGAATCCCCTGCGGAAGCTTCTGCCGCTAATTGTTTATCAGCTGCCTCTGTCGAAGCCAGTCTCGAATCCCACCATTCTTGCGCCGACATTTGAGAACTGCTATTAGAAGAAAGATTGGACTCGCTTTCTGCTTGCTCCTGTACCTTCTTTAATTCTTCCTCTTTTTGCTGAAGCTGTTCTTTTAGTTCCTTCTCTTTTTGCTCTTGTTCTTCTGCTTCTTTCTTTTTCTTCTCTTCTTCTTTCTGTTCTTCCTTTTCTCGTGCTTGTTCTTCCGCTTTCCGTTCTTCTTCTATCTCTTTTTCTCTTTTCTCATGTTCTTCTTGCACCGCCTCCAGCCGTTTTTCCTGGATCACATATACTGCAAAAATTCCACCGCAGAACATCACCAGCACAAGACCGATCAGAATCCCCATCCATAAATTCTTTTTCTTCTTTTTTCCAGATTGCTGCTCATCGCCTGCTTCTTCGTTATCCTCTTCCCAATCTTGGAATCCATCTTGATCATTTTGTTCTGAATTTTTATCTACCTCTAAAAGTGGAGAACCACAACGTTTACAAAACTTTTTATCCTCCTCATATTCCGCACCGCACTTCTGACATTTCTTCATCTTCTCTGATTCCTTCCTCATCCCTTATTGCTTCGTTCCACATTCCATGCAGAAAAGATGGCCCGGTTTTACAATACTTCCGCAGTTCGGACAAATTCTTTCTTGAAGTTCTTCTTCTTTTTCCGCTTCCTTCTCCGCTTTCTCTTCTCCATATCTCGTACCGCACATAATACAAAACTCCTGATCTTCTTCCATAGGCGCTCCACATTCTTTGCATACTTTCTCTGAGGATATGCTCACCGCCTCCTGAAGTTCCTGCACAAATGGATCTTCGTTTTCCAGTTCCAGTGGCTCCTCTGTACTGATCGGCTCAACCTCTTCCTCCGACTGTTGTTCTTCTGCAAGGATTTCTTCTACCGATTCTTTTGCCGCTGAAGCTTCCTCTTCCAAAATTTCTTTGACAATTCTATCTTCTTCTACAGCTTCCTCTTCTTTTTCTGCAAGGAGCTTTTCTTCCTCTCTCAGTTCCTCTTCTTCCTGGATCAGTTCATCCACGGATGGCTGTTCTTCCTGAATTTCTTTCATCTTATGTCCACAATTATTGCAGAAATTAAAATGAATGCTGACTTCATATCCGCATGCCGGGCATACCACAATCCCTTTGAGTGCAAGAATCTCTTTTTCATAATTTTCTACTGTCTCCTTACTCTCCCGAATCTGCGTACACATCTCCATCAATTCGCTCTCTGCCCTGTCCCCATACACTTTGTAATAAGTTTCTCCAAGCTCCCTGTAAATCTTTTCCTGTCTTTCCTTCTCTGAAGAAACCGCTGCTGTCAGCTTCATGATTTCTGAAATATTTTTTGTTTTCTGTGCCATTCCATCAAAAAATTCCATAATAATGTCCTCCTTATACTTTTCTCTATCCTATACGGCATCCACATTTGCCGCAAAAGATTGCCTGTCCTTTTAGCTCATTCCCACATTGCGGGCAAAAAGCTTTCTCGTCGTTCTGTTCCTGACTACATTTCAGCTCAGTAATTGCATCAAATAATGGTAAGAGTTCCGGAAGAGGGTCTTCAAACCGTCCTTCATAATATGCCTTTCCAAGCTTTGTGTACAAATTTTCAAGTTTCTTCTCTATATCCTTCATCCTTTCATCCCTTCTCTCATTTCCACCTTATTCTAACAAAAAGCTGTTCTTTCGTGACGCAATCCATATCTCCATGCCACGCGGCAGATAATAGATGCGGTTCTTTCCAAGTGGCTGTCCACTTTTTAAATATACTGTGCTTGTCTTCGCCGGCTGCACTGCATATTCTTCACGCTGTTCAATATACCAAATTCCTGCTTCTGCACCTTCCGGGGTCTGATCCACATAAATCTGTTCACCCTCGATATGAAAAAATACTTCACACCGATTTTCCAGCAACAATGTCCTATCCTTGTAACTTCCTTCTTTTCCGGTAACCGCCCCTTCAAATTTCTGATTGCTCATCTACTCCCGCCCTTCTCTCTATCACTGTTTCCTACTGTTTGATTTTCTCTACTCCATACTGATTTCTTCCAGAAGATGTTTTCTCTGTCTTCTAAATCTTCCAATCGTGCTGACTAGAAATAGTACGCAGGCAATTCCCCCAAGGCTTCCTGCTGCTGCCATGATCCATCCGGGTGTCACTCCCATTTTACAGCCATCCTCCCTTCTTAGCCTGCGCATACAACTGTTCCAACAAATCCATCTCCATATCCTTTTCTTCCTCATCCTCATACAGTTCCATCGCCTGCTCATAAAATTCCTTAAACTTTTTGTAATCTCTCGCATCGTTTTTCAGTAATTTCTGCCGGTCAATTTCAAGAAATGCGTATCTTTTATAGACATTATAATCTTCCCCGTAGGATTCTTCCATTGTTTTTAAATATTTTTCTGCCTGATCAAGATTTTTTTGTTTCTGACAGAGAATCACAAGATTATTGTATGTATCATAAGATTCCCATCCATTTTCAATAATCTTCTGGAAATTTCTAATTGCCTCTTCTCTGTATTTTCCAAGACCTGTATTCTCTGCAAGATCAATGTTCACCTGCGCCAACCGCTCCAGAATCATCATCTGATTTTCCAACGGTAGGGAAGCTTCTGCCTCCTTCAGCAACTTCTGCTCTTGTTCCCGGTTATCCTCTTTCTCATACAATTCACTCATCATCAGATATGCCCTTGTCTTCAGGTCTGTATCTTTAGTGATCTCGATACATTTCTGGAAAGAAGTCAGCGCCTGTTTTGGTTCCTCCAAAAATTTTTCGACCTCTCCCTTCGCATAATACAGTGCATCCTCGTTGTTTCCTTGCTCCATCGCTTCTTCCAGAATTTTCTCTGCCGATTCCGGGTATCCGGCATATGCCAATGTGATCGCATAATCCTTATAATACATTTCTGCACCCTCACCGGTCTTTTCAAGCAGTTCATACGTCTCTACCGCATCTTCATATTCTTCCATCTGAAACTGACTGTCTGCCTTTAAATAGTAGATATCCGCCATGCGCTTCGCATTTTGCTTTATCTTCTCATTCTGAAGAATATCATAATCAATAAATGCGATACACTCCTCATATGCTTTCTGTTCATACAGTGCACAGGCATTCTGATAATAGCTCTCCAACGAAGACGTTCTTAGTCTGACTGCCTCCCGATAGACCTCTTCTTCCTTGTCAAACTCCTGCTCCGCAATCAATTGTTCCTGCTTTTCCACCAGTTCATTGTAGCGATCTATCTTCTCAAGCCTTATCGTATATACACCATACCCAGTCAATGCGATACAGCCTGCCAGACAGGCACACCCGATCACACGCTCTGCCCATTGACGTGCCAGAAGCATCTTATAGCGCCTATCCTTCTTCGGAAGCATCTGTAATGCCTGGAGCATCTCCGCCGCACTCTGAAACCGTTTCCTTGGATCCTGCTCCAGCGCCCGCTCAATCACGGATGCAAAGGTCTCCCCTGCCTTTTCATTTAAAAGTGTCCGATCCGGCTTTCCCTCGTTCTCTGTAAGCTTTTCTCCTGTAATAATATGATACAACGTTGCCCCAAGACTATATAAGTCTGCCCGTTCATCAATCTTTACGAAATTTTCACGAATCCCTTCCTTTATGTTTCTCACTCGCTGATATTGCTCCGGAGAAGTATATCCATCTGTATATCCAAGCACAGTGCCCGAATTCATAAAAAAGGAAATATTGAAATCAATCAGACAGATATCTCCTTTCGGAGTCAACATAATATTGGCAGGTTTGATATCTCCATGAATGATCGGCGGAATCTGTTCATGAAGGTACTGAAGCGCGCTGCATAGCTGCATGGCCCAGCGAATCACTTCTTTTTTCTGAAAATATCTGCCTTCCTGAAGCAATGTTTTCAGAGATTTTCCGGGAATAAAACTCATGACCGTATATGCATTACTCCCAATCTCAAAGAAGTCCAACACTTGCGGCAGGTAAGAATGGTTCAGATTTTTTAAGATATCTACTTCTTTTCGTTTCTCTTTCAAAGCCATTCCCTGATTTTTGATCTGCTTTACAACAACTTCTTTTTTTAGCCGCTTATGGATTGCCTTATATACAATCCCTCCGCTTCCTTCTCCTAATTTTCCAATAATCTCATATGTATCTGAAAACTTTTCCACTCTGCTCTCCCTCTGTCCCATCTGCTTTTTCTTTTGCATTTTCTAATCTATTCTAAATTGAAACTTCTCATCTGCAAGATAAAAAAACTTTCCATCCTCCAACTTTTCCTGACTCTGAATGCTTTTTCCATCCACAAAAGTATGGTTCAAAGAATTCAAATCTTTCAAAAAATAGATCCCATTCTCCTCAGCGATGTAAGCATGCCTTCTGCTGATTGCCGGATTTCCCTGTATGGTATAATCTACGTCAGCAGACTTTCCTATTATAAATGGGCTTTTCTTCACTTCCATCTTTTCATCTGTCCGCATTCGTATCACATATGCCTTACCAGTCCAATGATTTTTCTTATTCAATGGAAGTATTTCCTCTCGTATGAGGATCTCCTCCCGAAAGCCACTCTGTTTTCTCGGTGGAATTTCCACCTCTGCCCTGTATCTCCATTCCTTCAGATCCTTTTCCACTTTTTCCTCACCTCTTCTACACGATCTCTTGGCCGCTGCCGTTTGAATGATTTTCCATCCCTTTCTTTTCCACAATTCCTCCGATCAAGATGTTCGTTATCATAATAAATTATAGCAAAAATGCCTTTTTTTGCCAATATCTTCCACTTTCTTTTCTCATAGAACGGATTATATTCCGACAATAATCTCTTTTTTATTTCATTGATATTTTCCATAAGTCATCGGACTTATAGAAAAATGTAATTTCCCTTTTAAAATGGCAGAGCGCAGTGCTATAATGAATCCCGTAAAAAATAAATTAGGAATCGCAGATTCAGAAAGGTCGGACAATGAATACCTCTCAATATATTATCGGCATTGATCTTGGGGGAACTAACCTCAAAATTTCTGCCTATACTTTTTCTCAATTTCATAAACTGTATGAACGGCGAATCGCTACCCGCCCAAAAAAAGGCTGGGAATATGTCATGAACCAAATTCATACCGCGATTTTGGAACTATATACCGTACTTCCTAAACAAAATGCTGTCTGTATCGGCGTTGGAATTCCCGGACTACTTGATATTGAAACCGGCGTTTCTATCTTTTCTTCGAAATTTCCAAAATGGGAAAATATGCCCGTTGCCAGATGGCTGAGCGAGAAAACAGGTCTTCCGGTCTATATAGACAACGATGTCCGTGTAAACCTTTATGGAGAATGGCTATGCGGTGCCGGAAAACACAAAAAAAATATCGTACTGCTCACACTTGGAACTGGAATTGGCGCCGGAATCGTTATAGATGGTCACGTTCTCTATGGTGCTACGGCAAGCGCTGGTGAAATCGGACATATGAATATGTTCCGTCCTGGACGTCCCTGCCGCTGTGGAAGTGATGGCTGTCTGGGACGCTATGTCTCTGCCTCTGGTATTCTTGATACAATAAAAGAAAAAATCACCGCTGGAAATTCCACAATCATGTCAGAATGGGTAAATGGAAATCCAGATAAAATTACTGCAAAAATGATTTCCAACGCCTATGACCTCGGTGACCAGATGGCTATCGACACAATGAATGAAACGGGAGTCATATTAGGCTACGGACTTGTAAATGTGATCAATCTGTTCAACCCTGAGATTCTTATCATAGGTGGCGGAATGTCGGCTGCAGGAGAACGGCTTTTACAACCTGCTCGCAAAATTGTAGCAGAACATGCGCTGCGACTTTCCCGCGAGCATTGTACAATCGTAACTGCCCAGCTTGGTGATAGTGCCGGAATGCTTGGTGCTGCACTTTATGCCAGACAGCGGTTCGAAAATGGAACTCGTTTTTAAACTCAAACGAGTAAACGACAATAATTATGAAAAAGGAAATAACTATATGGAGAAGCTGAGAAAAGAAATAGAAACATACCTTCCATTCAATGAACAGGAAGGACAAGATCAAAGACAATTTTTAAGACTTCTGGAACACATGCCAGATCTTCTCACCAGAGAAAATGATGTTGCCCACATCACAGTTTCTGCATGGATCGTAAATCCAAGCCGCACAAAAGTTCTGATGGCATATCATAACATTTACCAATCATGGGCTTGGCTTGGCGGGCATGCAGATGGGAACCCGGATGTCAGAGAAGTAATCCGAAAAGAAATTGAGGAAGAAAGCGGTCTGACAGACATTCGCTTCCTCACAGATGACATTTTTTCTCTGGAAAGTCTGACTGTAGATGGACATGAGAAACGTGGAACGTACATTTCCTCTCATCTTCATCTAAATCTCACTTTTCTTCTGGAAGCCGATGAACATTTGCCACTCCGGATCAAACCTGATGAAAACAGCCAGATTGGATGGATCAACATATCTGAGATTGCAGAAAAATCTACGGAAAAATGGTTCGTCGATAGAATTTACTCCAAGCTTTGTCAAAAAGTTCTCCGGGATTTTCCTCCCAGAGAATATTATAAAGCATACGAGGACAGGTATAAGACTATTCACCAAAAAGGAGCCAGTTGGTTCAGCAATACTCCCACTCCAATCGTGATGGAGCTACTTGAAAAATATGGAATTTCTCTCTCCTCCCCAATTCTTGAAATTGGCTGTGGTGAAGGGAGAGATGCGAAAGCTTTGCTGGAAAAGGGATATTGTTTGAAAGCCACCGATGTTTCTCCGGAAGCAATTTCCTACTGTAAGACAACTTTTCCGAAATATGCTTCAAATTTTGAAGTTTTAGACTGTCTTGACCCGACACATCCTTTCCAATATGATTTCATCTATTCTGTCGCAGTTCTTCATATGCTTGTATTGAAAGGAGATCGGAATGCCTTCTACCGTTTCATCTCCGAGCATCTAAAAGAGAATGGGCTTGCACTCATCTGCACAATGGGAGATGGGAAAGTAGAAAGAGAAACGAACATCCGCAATGCATTTTCCTTGGAAGAACGCCAGCATCCGTCCGGCACTGTCACAGTTGCTGCCACATCATGTAAAATGGTATCCTTCTCCACGTTCGAAGAAGAACTGAACGAAAATCATTTTACGATTGTCGAAAAAGACCTCACGGAATCTTTTCCGGATTTTCCGGTCCTAATGTATGCGCTTATAAAAAGGTAAATAAAAATCGTCCATTTAATATTTCAGGGGCTGTCGCACTAATTATTCAGCGCGACAGCCCCCACATCCATTTTATCTGTACTAAATCATTGGCTTTATTATCTGTAATCGAACAAAACTGCCACACATACGACAATTTTATCTCACTCTATACATAACGTATTTCTCACTTTCACAACTTCTAATTCTTAATACTCAAACTGACGGTAATATCTGCGGATGGAAAGTGGATGTCTTAAGAACAATTCCATATAAGCATCAACACGATTATTGACTCCATGCATTACTAAATGAGAAATCGTTCCTCTATACTCTGGACTGATTCCTTTCAATTCATGTTCTTTTGTATCAATAATTGTATAGTTTGCATTTACACGTGGAAGAAATCTTGCAACACGTTCGGCTAATGGGCGCTGCTCATCTTCTCCCATGAATAGAGTAACCGGTGTATCCTCAACGATAATTTCCTGCATTCCATGGAAAAATTCCTGGCAACTAATAGATTTTGTACGAATCCACATCTGCTCTTCCCAATAACACATTGCATATGAATAAGTTGCTCCATACTGATTACCCGAACCGATGAAATAATGTGGAAGATCCTGATTCTCTTTCCAAAATGCCACCTTATTTTTTGCATATTCATATGCCCATTCATCAGAATCTTTCTCAACCTGAACTAACACATCTGCAAGATATGTTTCCATTTCTTTGTTGTAGCGGTCATAATCATCAAACTCCCCGTTTTTATACATCAGATAATTTGCTACCATATAAAATTTCAACTGTTCATTCATTGGATACACAATTAAGTAATCTTGCTTATCCGCCTGTGTAAGAGTCGTCCCCGGATTATCAATAAATGAAAATACCTTTGCACCAATTTCATGTACCCTATCCACCAATTCAACCATTTCTTTTGTATTTCCAGAAACCGAAGATATAATTACAACAGATTTGTTTGTAAACTTTTTATTTCCTGTTGTAAGAAACTCTGATGCATTTTCAACAAATACCGGAAGTCTTGAACGTCCGCGCATATATACTTCTACCTGCATACTGGAGGCATAGGTACCTCCAATACCGATAAAATAAATTCCGTCAAATCCTTCTTCCCATATCTGGTCAATTATTTTTTCAATCTGTGGACGAAGCGCAAGTGCTCCATTCACACTGTCAATCTGTGCCTGTTCATTAAAATTACGCAAGCAAGCCCCAGCTGTTTCTTTCCATGCCCTCGCTTCATATTTCATATTCAAAATCTCCTTTCGATTATTTTCTCATTAATATAATACCGTTGTCTGCAAATCCAAATTCAGGAAAAACTGAATCGCACGTTGGATCATTTTGTCCCAATAAGGCCACTCATGATCCCCCGGTCCTTCCATATACACATGTCCATAGCCAAATTTTTCAGCAGTATTCTTAAATTTCTGATTATTTTTATATAGAAAATCTTCTGTTCCACAAAACTGAATCAGTCTTGGATGTTTTTCATCCTTTGCAAGTTTTTCTATCAAAAACAAAGGATCTTCCCACTTTTCCGGTCTCCCCTGTTGTCCATGAAAGCTCCGTATCTCTTGGGGGGACATATCCTCCCATCTCCCCTCAAGCACCATTTCTGCAAATCCAACATAATCAAGTACCCCTGACAAGCTTGCCACAGCTTCATACTGCCTAGGTCTATTCAAAGCAATCTTTACCGCTCCATATCCCCCCATACTCTCTCCTGCTATAAATGTGTTCTCACGTTTCTGATCCAAATGGAACCATTTTCCACAAATAGCTGGAAGTTCATCTGCAACATAGTGAAAATAATCAACCCCTACTGTTCCTGAAGTATAGAAACTTCTCTGAACCTCGGGCATAATTACTATCAAATTATATTTCTTTGAATAATACTCAATCTTAGAAAATCTGATCCATTCATCACAGTTTCCAGCCAGACCATGAAGCAAATAAAGAACTTTCGGCGTTCCCTCATAAAGTGGAGTCACATCATTAGAAATATCTGGAAATATCACATTAATCCGTGTCGTCATCTTTAATTTCTCTGAATAAAAGTTTCCCGTAAATAATCCCATTCTTTTTACCTTCTATCTGAAAATTGTACATTAAAGTTACATTTATCTCCGCGCACATAATTGCGATTGAATTCAATTGCTCTGCCATTGGTATCACGTGTAAGGCTTTGAAAGAGCATCACCGGCGTCCCTGCCTCTATTCCTAATATTTTTGCATCGCCTACCCCGGGTCGAACCAAATCCAATGTCTGCTCTGCTTTTGCCAGATGAATTCCATACATTTCATACACCTCATATAAAGAAAACACCGACAAATCAATCCCTTCCATTTTAGGAATCAAATAATGCGGAATGTACAATTCCTCCAAAGAAATCGGATCTCCATCAGCATAACACATGCGCTTAATATAAAAAACAGGTTCGCCCGGTTCAATGCCAAACATATTTCCATACAAATTACCTGCCTGCCTCAAATACTTAGACACAATTTTAAAAGACGGTTTCATATTTCTGTCCCGCATCGTTTGCGTAAAACCTTCTAATTTCTCCATATTCCGTTCGATCTTATGTCCTAAAACATACACTTCTTTATCCGAAATATATTTCAACAATCCCTCTTTGACCAATACATCAATGGCTGTTCTTACAATTTGCTTCTGCACACCAAACATTTCTGCAAGCTCCGTATCTGAAGGTATTTTCGTTCCCGGATACAATTCCCCATCTTCTATTTCTATTCGTAGAATCTCGCTCACCTGCTGAACAATCATCTTTTTACAGGCAGTTTTCATATTTCAACTCCTTACCCTTTCATTACCATGCACCAAAGTACTTTAATGTTTCTGTTGCATTTGCCGCACCTTTTTCCATTGCTGCTTCTATAGAAAGTCCCTCTACAATTCCAGTTAAAAAACCTGCGATATAACTATCTCCTGCTCCCATACTATCCACCAATTGATTACAAGGAACAATTCCAAATCGATGATACGTTCTACCATCATAACACAGACTTCCTTCTTCTCCCATCATACAAATGACAAGCTTAGGTCCCTGTTTTTGAATTTCTTCCATTTGTTTTCTTACTTCTCTCGTATCTCCTGTATCTACAGAGTAAAAAAGGTAATCTGTATACGGTATCGCTTTTATGCTCTCCTCAGACGCTGGCCTTGTTGCACAATCAAATGCAGTAACGATTCCCTTTTCTTTCAATTCTTTAAACTGTTCCTCTACTTTTCCCCATACATCACAAATCACAACATCAAAATTTTTGATATAATCAATGTCTTCCTCTGTAAGTTTGTAATTTTCTAATACACCTTCGTCGTAATCTCCAAATACTCTTTCCCCATCTGTCAATTCAACCTGAGTAACAGCTGTTTTCCCTTTTTCCACACGCAGATGCGAAGTGTCAACTCCTTTCGCTTTGATAGTTTCTATCATAATCTGCCCATAGGCATCATCTCCTACCGGTCCAATATATGCAGCCTCCCCTCCCAAACGGACTGTATAAACTGCCATATTCACCGGTCCACCTCCCGGAAATGCTTTACCTCCATCTATATTGTTATAATAATCAATACAATTGCTTCCAACTGCTGCTAATCTCATATAGTATCACTCCTTTCTGATCCGGTATCTGTTCTTGTTAGAACATTCGTATACTGTACCTGATCCGGTCGTGCCATAATTCTGAAGAATTCAATACTTTCTCCGGCTATATCATTTACAACACCTGACTGATAATACAAATACTGTCCTTCTTCTACCTTTAACAGCCTTGCTTCTTCCTCTGTAGCAAACGTAATTCCAATCTTTTCTTTTCCTTTCGTCAGCAATATCTTTGAATCATCCAGTACCTTATAAAGCGATTCCTCTGCAAAATTATGAGTTTCCAAACCCTCACACTTTCCATAGTTAATATAACTATCCTCGAGCATCAGAGGAACATTGTTTCTAATCCGCAATCGATATAAGTGAAATACTTTATCTCCCTCTTTTATTTGGAGTTTTCTTGCAATATATTCACCACACAACTCTATTCTCGAAATCAACACTTCTGTCCACAAAAAATACCCTGTTTTCCTCATCGCTTCCGAAGTAGACTGAACCGCCCGAATATCTCGCACTAATCTCGGAGGCGCCACATAAGTTCCGGATCCTTTTATACTATATAATTTTCTCTCTTCAACTAATTGTTGAATGGCTGCATGGAGAGTAGAACGATTCAGCTTCCACATTGTACACATTTCTCGTTCACTGGGAAGCTTTGCATGTGCTTTCAATTGATTTTCTTTTATATACCATTCAATTTGTTCCATCGCCATATCCTGCGGACGGATTTTTTTCATTTTCTCCATACAGCCATCACCTTTTCCATCATCTTTTTCTACTACTAAAATTCAGTGATTATGCACTCTCCTTTTTATTCTTTTTGTCCCAGTAATAGAATACCGGAAGTCCTGTAACTACTGCAATAAATGCACAGATTAAACTCTGTACCGGTGCATATGTAAGTTCTCCCCAGATGAGTGTACTTGTCATAATAATTGCAATAAGAGGCATAATCGGTCCGCCCGGACATTTATAGGACGGATCATATCCTTTTTCTTTTCCTTTTTTACGAAGTACAAAAATCGTACAGAACGTAAGAACATTTTTCAGCAATGCTACCATTGTAAAGTATCCGAGCAGCGCAGACAAGTCTGAAGCAAAAATTAATACAATTGCTACAGCACACTGTATGATAATTGAGAAATAAGGAGTCTCATATTTCGGATGTACTTTTGCAAAGGATTTGAAAAACAAGTTATCCTTAGCCATAGCATACTCTATACGAGGCTGAAACATAATACAGGAAGATAAAGATCCAATTACTACGATAATTGCCATAATTGCAACAACTGTACCTGCATAATGTCCAATTCCCGGAAGTTTAGATGCCAATAATGCAATTGGTGCATCCGATGCAGCCATTTCATCAATTGAAAGAATTCCGGAAGCTACAAATGTCAGTCCTGCATAAAGAGCAAGTACTACAACAGCTGTAAGGATCAGCCCCAACGGCATATTCTTTTTCGGATTTTTAATTTCTCCCGACATATAACAAGCAGCGCCCATACCGTCATATGACCATGTTGTAGCAGCTACACCTGCAATCAAAGCCGCGAATCCGCCAGATGCATATCCTTTCAACGGTGCAGATGATAACAACAGATCTCCCTGCAGGTTAAACAGACCAATACCAATAACCAAGGCAAATGGTAAAATCTTTAGAGCTGTAATAAATGTCTGGAATTTACCACCGCCTTCTACAGAACGTAAATGTACCCCCATGAAGATAAGTACAAATACTACAGCAATCATTTTCAAAGCCAAACCATGGATTGGAACAAAAAATGCAAGATAATTTACAATTGCCAATGCCATAATTGAAATTGACGGCGGATCTGTCGCCCAGAAACTAATCCATCCACACAAGAATGCAAGCGGACGGGATCCTGCTTCACGGAAATAAACATATTGTCCCCCATCTTCCGGATAGGCAGATGCTAATTCAGAATATACAAAGTTCGCAGGAATCTGGAGCAAGCCACCTATAATGAATGCCAATACCAGAAACAAGCTACTACCGGCAGCATTTGCTACCTCAGATAAAGATGAAAAAATACCAGAGCCTACTGTAGTACCAACGCCAAGTGCAATAACAGCGCCTAGACCAAGTTTACGGCCAAGTTCATTTTTATTTTCAGACATGAAAACTCTCCTTCCCTTTTTAATATATTGGAAAAGACTTGTGCATAATCTTTCCCTTTTCTTTAGTTGCATATAGACTTCGACGCCTTTTTATATTGTAAACAGCACTCCGACTCCGCTGTCACAAATCTTTTGAAAATCTATTATTTGCTAATTCACTCTTATAGTTCTCACACAATTCCTGCCTGTGCCATTAACTCACGCATGTTATCAATGGCACGTTTAGCATAAAAGCGCGGTTCATTAATATAATTTGTAACCAATTCAAGTGTTGCAGTCTTATCATAACCGATTCTTTTCATTTCATATAGCATTTCCTTGATTGGAATATTCCCTTCCCCCGGTACTATATGAGTATCTGAACCATTTTCTCCATCAATAATGTGCATATGATCCATCTTATCTCCGAGTTTATCAAAATAAGCCATAATACTTTCATGCTGTACAAACGGTGGAACAATATCACACATACCAACAACATATGGATTATCCACTCTTCTAAACAGCTCTACCAAATCATTTGCCCTGGTAAAGAAATTGGATTCATATGGTGTCAGAGCCTCAACTACAAGTTTTACTTCTAACTTTGCAGCATAATCACCTAGCTCTTGAATATTTTTTTCCAATCGCCCCCACAATTCATCATATGTAGCAAGATATCCACCGTTTGCAGGGCTTGTAAGCACAAATTCTGCTCCCATTTCTTTTGCCATCTCAAGTGATAACTTCAAGTATTCAATAGCATCCCTTCTCTGTGACTCCGAACCAATCATATAATTGTAAGGGTATGCATTGTGCTCCGGTGTATACCCAACCACCGGCATTTCATACTTTTCAATTAGTCGGCGCACCTCATTAATATCTCCAGCTTTCAAATCTGGTGCATATGCATGTGGACGTCCGCCCCAAAGCTCAATATAGTCATAACCGTACTCTTTGGCATCCATAAAACAATGCTCCAGTGGATTCCGTTGATATCCGGATGTAAACATTCCAACTTTTAACATTATCTTATCCTCCTCGTTTTGTTTTTGTTAAAAACAGTATATAATAATTCCATACCTGTTTTCTATTCGCAAGAAGCCCAAAATTCAAATATAAAAAATGTATAAATTCCTACAACCACATTGTCCACATTCCCATTTTCATACCACTTATATGTTTTTAACTAATAATTCCTATTTGTATCTATCAATATTTATTCAATTTATATGTACCGGTATATTTTCTTTATACATTTATACCAATTTCATCAGGTACTCTTATTTTGATACTTATTTTTTAGTTATCCATCCAATTGTCAATGCTTTCTAGATTATGATAAATTATAAGTATTCTACAAATAGGGTGCACTATCTGTTAGAACGCTTCGATGACTTTTATTCATTAAGGTACAGACATCTAGTAATTCCGACATATCTACCAGATGTCTGACTCATTCAAGGCGTGCCTGTTATTTAAGGACGTCCTCACTTTTACTCTTAATAAAATATTTTCAAATTCATTTTCCTATAAAAAATTAACAAAAAATAAGGAGGCTTGAAAACAATGTGTGAATACGCAGATTGCATTTTATTATCAAACTGTATTTTTACAGCCACGGAAAAAACGCCTATCTCAGGATATATCGCCATCAAAAATGATCGAATACTTTCTGTTGGAAAAGGTCCTGTCCTATCTGAAATAGTAGGTGCTAATACAAAATATCTTGATTATGGCAATCAAACAATTACACCTGGATTCTCAGATATACACTGCTTTTTTACAGGCTATTCTGTCGGATTTGTAGGAATTGACTTATCAGACGCTTCTTCCCAAGAAGAAATCCTTAATATCGTCAAAGAATATGTGCAAAAAATTCCTTCTGACAAACCTGTCTTTGGGCATGGATGGAACCCAGAAACAATACACCCAATGGGTACGACTTTGTTAGATGAATCTTTTCCTAATCGTCCGGTTCTTCTATTTGCAGAGGGTTGTGAAACTTGCTGGATGAATCAGGCTGCTATGGAACATTACCAATTTACTCCTGACACCTGTTATCCTGAAAGTTATGTTCGTCTCTTACCTGACTTATTGGGAGACAGAGATTTTATTATTCCAGAATTTAAACGCTACATAAAAATGATGAATAGTAAAGGAATCACTTCTGTAAAAGAAATGGGCTTCGACCAGTTCTATGGATTTACTGATATCCTTGCAGAATTAGAGGCAGAAAACGCCTTAACCGTTCGTGTAAACTTTATGAGTCAGCCTGTTGCCGAACCTTTAAACCTCGCATACGGTAAAGCAATGCGTGAAAAATTCCAGGGTGAGTTTGTTCGTTTTTCCGGATACAACCAAATGACCGATGGCTCTATAAGTGAACTTTGCGGCGATTTGAAAGTTCCTTATTTGTGTGCAGATACAACCTGTGCACTGAACATTGACTGGGAGCTTTTGGGAAACGATGCCCGTAAAGTCGATGCAGAAGGCTTCCGCTTTTCGTTACACGCCCAAGGAGATGCTGCTATTTCAAAAGTATTAGACATTTATGAATCTTGTAAAAGAGATGAGAAGGGAAAACTTGTAAACCGCCACAGCATCACTGATCTTGAATTCAGCGATCCAAAGGATTTAGAACGCATGGGGAAACTGGGTGTGATTGCTGAAATATATCCTCAGATTCAATCTATTGCCAATAGAAAAGACAAACTCACCATGATTGAAGAAAAAATTGGTATGGAACGCGGGCAATATTACTGGAACAGGCGTAAAATGGCTGACAGTGGAGTGTTACTGAGCTGTGGAACCGATCTTCCGCTTCTCATTGATGATATCCCTGAATCTATTTATCACGCAGTTGGTGGTTATTTCCCTGAAGGAGGCGAGACCTTTAACAAACAAAATATGTTGACTATTCCGGAATTACTGACTGCATGGAGTGCCGGCGGCGCTTATAATCTATATCAAGAAAAAGAGCTTGGCACACTGGAGAACGGGAAAAAAGCTGATATTGTTGTGTTCGATGGAAATTTGTTTGAAACTGCCATTGAAGATATCCGTTCGCGTAAGGTAGACGTAACATTCGTCAACGGACAAATCGTATATAGCCGCAATTAGAAGCGTATTGTATCTATATAACTTGTTTTAACAACTTATATTCTCATTACGAAAGGAGTACTTCAATTATGAGAGAGTCTTATTTTATGGGAATTGATACAGGAACGAATTCCAGTAAAGGTGTACTAATTGATCCCCATGGGCAAATCATCGCAGAACATGCAACCGAGCATGCTATGACAAATCCAGCGCCTGGGCACTATGAACACGATGCCGATAAAGATTGGTGGGGGGATTTATGTATCATCAGTAATGCACTGATTAAAAAATCTAAAGTTTCTCCGTATGATATTAAAGCTATTGGAACAAGCGCACTCGGAGCCGATTGCCTGCCGATAGATGAGCAATGTCGCCCTCTGCGCAAAGCTATTCTGTATGGTATCGATGCACGTGCAACAGATGAGATGGAACAACTCACAGAAATGTATGGGGAAGAGCAGATTCGGCAGTGGTATGGACGCCCGCTATGCTCTAGCGATGTCATGCCTAAGATTCTTTGGATTAAAAACAAGGAACCGGAAATATATGCAAAAACCTACAAATTTCTAACCGGTTCCAGTTTTATAGCTGCCAAACTCACCGGAAATTATGTCGTCGATCGCTTTTTAGGACTTGCAAGTTTTAATCCCCTTTATTTGAATGACGGGACTCCTAATCCTGAAACCTGCCGACCAATCTGTCGTCCTGATCAACTGGCAGAAGTAAAAGAAGCCAATGACATCGCCGGCTATGTAACGGAAACTGCCGCAAAAGAAACAGGTCTTGCTGTTGGCACCCCTGTCATCGTAGGAACAGATGATTCCGGCGCCGAAGCAATCAGCACAGGGGTTGTTGCTCCCGGTAAAATGATGATTCAATTTGGTTCCTCTATCTACATGATTCTTGGAACAGAAGAATTGATTGACGATGAACGCTTGTGGCGCGAAGAATTTATTGTTCCCGGACTGTGCGATATTTCTGCTGGTACCAATGCAGCCGGTTCTCTCACCAAATGGTACAGAGATACTATTTTCCCAGATGTACTTCAGCTGGAAAAAGATGGTGGTCCTGATGCATACAACACAATGATGAAAGATCTTGATAAGATTCCTGCCGGAAGTAATGGACTGATTACACTTCCTTATTTTGCTGGTGAGAGAACTCCAATAAACGATCCTCAGGCAAAGGGAATCTTATTCGGATTAACACTTGCACATACACGCCAACATATGTACCGGAGTGCTTTAGAATCTGTTGCTTACTCAGTAAATCAGCAATTAAAGATCATGCTTGACCATGACATTTCCATTGATCAGATTTTTGCTGTAGGCGGCGGTGTTAAAAATGAATTATGGATGCAGATTGTTGCAGATGTTACCGGTAAAGCAATTAGCATACCTGCCATTACCGTAGGTGCAAGTTTTGGTGATGCCTTAATGGCAGCATCCGGAATCAAATATCCCGGTTTTGAATCTTTCAATAAACTAACAGATTTCATAAAGCCTGGAAAAACTTATTATCCAAACAAAGAAACTCATGAAGCATATAAAAAATATCAGAAAATTTATGATTCTCTTTATCCTGCAACTGTAGACTTAATGCATCTATTATCAGACTAACTTTTACATCTTATGCCCCAAAAGACTATGTCACAAGACAGTCTTGCCAATAAAAAGTGCAGTAGAAAGAGTGTATTGAAACTCTTCTACTGCATTTTTATCTGATTTTCTATTCATGAAGATGAATCGTAAATGAACTCCTATCACTTCTAATAAAAGAACGGCTATACGCAATAGGCCTTCCATTACTGTCCCAATAATCACAGCTCAACATAATCAATGCAACACCTTCCGGAATATCCAGCAGCTTTTTTATTTTACCCGTCCCCTCTATAATTTCCATTGTCTGCTGCATGCTGGAAAGCTCTATTCCATAAAATGCAAAAATATCTTTTATTGTAAAAACCGATGAGTTCACTACTTCCAACTCCGGCAAGACTTCCTTGGGAACATATATATCTTCAATAGCCAATGGTTCATTATCCAAAGTTATTTGGTGCCGCACGCAGAATATTAAATCATCCGGCTCGATACTAAAATAATTCGCGTACTTATTCCCTGCCGGCCTATATACTTTCGCCTGCTCTTTTACTGATACCCGTTTTGTTCCTGAAGACATCACATTAACAAAACCGCCGTGCTCTTCCAAATTCTCTTCATACTTATCACCAACAACAAATACTCCTTTTCCCTGAACACGCCTCAAAACCCCCTCATTGACCAAAGTGTCAACTGCATTCCGGACAGTCAGTCTATTAATACCGTAAGTTTCTGCCAGTTTATTTTCAGAAGGAATTGCGGTTCCCGGAAGATATTCTCCCTCTTCTATTCGATTTCTGATGATTTCCCTAAGTTGAAGATAAATCGGTGTGCGATAACTCAATTTTTCATCTTTATACTCTACATTTTCTTCGATAAGATTTAATTTATTATCCATAAATTTGCCCTGCTTTTCTATTTATTCCCGCTCAATTCTGCTAACAAGTTTGAATTTGTCTCCTCGAATCAGTTGTTTATAATACATAATCATCAAACCTTCTTCATCCTTCACTACCCCAGATGTAAAAAATAACGGCGAGTCCGGTGTGATTTCCAACAATTCTGCCTCTTGTTCGCCTGCATACGTAACGCTGATATGTTCTTCCCCCGAAATCTGTTTTCTGTGATATACGTTTTTCAAAATACGTCCCATGCTGGTTTTATCAGTATAATACTTTTCAAAATCCGGATACCGTTGGCAATCAAGATAGGTTGTCTCCAAGATACAGGGAACTCCATCCATTTTTCTAAGAAGAATATATTCATAAACTTGTTGTCCTAGCGGAACATGCAACTTCTTGGAGATCTGTTTGGTTGCTTCCATTTTTCTGGTGGAAATAATTTTCTTCGCCAGAATAGCTCCCTGCTGTCGAAGTTCTCCTACCATCGAATCTACTCCTACCATATTTCGATTCTTTTTCCCTACGGATACATAAACACCCACTCCATTGATTCTATATAATACACCACGACCAACAAGTGTGTCTACCGCCTGTCGCAAAGTAGACCTGCTTACTCCCCACATCTCGCACAAATCCCTCTCTGATGGAATTCTTGTATTCGGAGCCAGTCGATTAACTACAATAAAATCTTCCAGTTTTTCTACCGCCTCAGTTCCTGGTGGTATCCGATATTCCATATTTTCCCCTCCCTATCATTATTATATCTTCTCGAAATTTTCAGCTCTGATTTTGTAAGACTTTCAGAGTCCTATTTTAAAAATCACCACTTTTTTGCCAAAAACACTTGACAACTCACCCATAATTTTCAGCCATGCCGCCTATCAGAATCCTTTTGTATCTGATTCCCTTAAATTTTATCCTGACTCTTTTGCTCGGATGGATATGAAGCTGCAAAATACCGACGCCCAAAAGCGGACTGGAAACATAGATATTTCTTTTCCAGACCACTTTTAAATACAGAATCATTTTATCACCTTTTGCTTACTTTTCCAACCAAAATATAATTTGAACACGTTATTATGTTGTACTTGATATTTATACAATATAGGAAAGTTTCTTTTCCACCGTTTATACCACCCAAGAAACAAACATCGTACGGGAACTGACTAAAAGCTGATTCAATACAATATTCAAAAAATTCACACAGACGTATATAAAGAGATGTTTTTGAATCCTTCTTTGTTTTGAGAACATTTCAAATGCGATAACTCTTGACTTTTATATATGATATGGTATTCCATAACTATAATTGTTTGTTTTTTTAATACTTATCTATCAAGATAATATTATGGAGGTGTAACTATGTCAATTATCACAATGGATCAAATCGCTGTCATGAGCATGCAGTATGTTCACTATACGCTTGATTACTATTTGGATTCTATGCAGCGCTGCGGCATTAAGAACATCGACTTGTGGGGGCGGCTCCCCTCATTACTGTCGATTGGATTACGCAACATCCGCGGCAGCAACACGCAAAATTCGTGAAATCCGCAAAAAGGCAGAAGCTCTCGGAATGCAACTCGTCATTTATACACCTGAAACACTGGGATATCCGTACAGTTTCAGTGCACCCGAACAAGCAATCTGCGATCGCACATTAGATTACTTTGATATGGCAATGGATGATGCTTTGGAAATGGGAACAAACTGTGTATTCATAAACACCGGTTGCGGGTCTCAGGATATTCCCCGCGAAGAAAGCTGGAAACGTGCAGTAGAAAGTATCAGTAAAATCTGTGAAATGGCACAAAGACGTGGAATCTCAATGATGCTGGAACAGATCCAACCTTATGAGAGTAATCTGCTTGTTAATCTTCCACAGATGAAAGCTATACTTGAAGAAGTAAACAGCCCGGCATTAAAAACTTGTGTCGATTTAGTCGCTATGGAGGTTGTCGATAAAAACCTGGAAAACTACTACGCTGTTCTGGTTGGAAGACACCATTCAATTCATCCATTATGCTGACGGCAATCCTTCCGGACACTACATTCTCGGAGATGGTAATCTTCCATTGAAAGAATATATGAAAATTCTGGAAAAGCACAATTATACAGGAATCATAGATTTGGAAATCAATGATTCTATCTATTGGGATGATACACACACTTCTGTTCAACGTTCTGTGGACTATCTGCGTGAGTTTCTCCCTGAAAAATAGCGGCATAATATTTTACACCTGATAAAACGTACAAAAACACCGCCCAAGCCTTTGACATCGAAAGGCAATGGGCGGTATCTATTTTATTTTTCTTCCTGAATAATCACGTTAATTGTACGGTGAGCCGGTCCATCAAATTCACAGAAATATATTTCTTGAGCTCCCCCTTTTACTATTTCACCATCTATCACCGGGAAATGACAATGATTTCCAGTCAGCAATGCCTTCAAGTGCCCTGTCGGATTTCCTGCTGTACTTCCATAATCCCGGAGCATTCTTGCATGACTATATGGATAATCTTCTGGAATTAATCTTCCGAGAAAATTCTCAATATCACTTTCCAGACATTCCAATGCTTCATTCACCGTTACCCCCGTTGTCGTATGCTTTGTAAGTACTGTAACCATTCCATTCTGAATTCCACTTCTTTTTATAATATCCAGAACCTTAGGAGTAATTACTGTGTATTCGTTGTATTCTTTTGTTAATAGTGTAATCGCTTCAACATACATCTTTTTTACTCCTTTCCTTCCGGAATTCCACCCAAAAATTCAATTGCATTTTTCCCGCAGATTAAATCCAGTGTACTCTCACGGAATCCTATTTCTTTAATCGCATGTGCCATCCGAATCTGCTCGAATCTCGGATTGTTGCTTCCAAACATCACTTGATGTCTCAAGCTCCGATCAATCCATGTCATCGGAACATCTCTTGTTAGCATTTGTGTATAAAACTCCTTGGCATTGTCAAAGTACAGCGCACCAGTATCTGTATATACATTCGGATATTTTAACATCAGCATGGCGGTTTCTCTGCACCATGGCCATCCGAAATGCGCCAGACAAATTTTCAATTTCGGTCTGGATGCCGCCAGTTCCTCAAACATTTCCGGGCGACAGTACTTCGTCAGTGTATCAGGCTCCCATGACATTCCACTGTGGAAAATAATTGGTTTTTCATATTTTTCACAGATATCATACAGCGGCATCATTTTTTCTTCCATTGGATAAAAATGACCTTTTCCCGGATGCAACTTTAGTCCACTTAATTTTAATTCTGCAAAGGCCTTCTCCAGCACTTCAGCTGCGTCATCTGCAAATGGATCAACTGCCGCAAATCCGATAAATTTATCTGGAGCCATATCAACTAGTCGGCGAATTTCTTCATTGCTTACCAGTACTTTCCCATCCTGCTGTGTACGATAATCTTCTGGAAGTAAACATAGATAATCCAAACCTGCACATTTCATCTGATTAAAAATATGTTCCAGTGGCGCCGTTCCGTTTTTGTGAATATCTAGTGTATTATGTCTTAATTCTTCTAGCTCCGAATCATTATTGATAGGTTTATAAAAAGCAGGATGAACATGTATATCTATAAACATTTTTTGCTTCCTCTCCATATTTTTCAATAAATGCTTTCCAAACATTCCTCTCTATTCTACCCACGGTTCAAATACCTGAACTACTGAAGCAGCAACTTCTGCACCTTTTTTCAGGCATTCATCTATTGTTTTTCCATTTAATATTCCATAAAGAAATCCAGCAATAAAACTATCTCCTGCTCCAACCGTATTGGTCACTTCCACTTTCACAATATCACCTGCATAGAACTTTTCTCCATCCCATGCTAAACTGCCTTCTTCACCAAATGTCGCTACTGCAACCTTCATTCCTCGACTTACTTTATCTTTTAGGAATTCTTCAATCCATGTATCTCTCCCTTCATGATAGGAATAGAACCCATATGTAACGTACGGCAGCGTCTCCTCTACCAGAGGATGATCCAGTCTGTCTGCATAGTCAAATGCAATCGGAGTTCCTTTTGCTGCAATCACCGGCAGGGTATTCTCTGCCTTTCCCCAAAGTGCTGTATGAACCAGGTCATGCTCAGCCGCAAACGCAATATCATCCTCATCAAAAACGATATTTTCCAATACTCCTTCCACGTAATCTCCATGTACGCGATCTTTGCCATCCATGTCCATATAAGTCACTGCTGTCGCACCGTTGCCAACCTTTAGATGACTGACATTCACACCTTCCTTTTTCAATGTTTCTAACATCCATTTCCCGTTTTCATCATTTCCTGTTGTACTGATAATAGAAACAGGTATTCCAAGTTTTTGAAGATTCACACCTGTATCTACAACATTTCCTGTTGGATATTTTTTCCCAATGCGTTCGTAAACATCAATACAATTATCTCCTATTTCTGCAACTCTCATTTTCATCCTTCTCCTTTACTCGTTTTGTTTTAACTTTTATAATCTTTATAAGCAATCCTCGTTTTCCATAGACACATCATATTCATGGTGCAACATTTTTGTAATAATTTCTGCTACGGCATCATGATTATTATCACTCTCTGTCACAAAATCCGCTTCTTCTTTGACAACATCCAAGGCATTCGCTACTGCAATTCCAACTGCTGCGTGATGCAACATATCCAAATCATTATAGTAGTTCCCAACAGTTATGATATCGTCATCGCAAATCCCGAGTATATCTGCCAAGAACTGTATTCCTTTCCACTTTGATACACCATCTACCATAATATCAATGCAGTCCGGTTCTGAATTCACATAATATACTTCGGGAGCTGAAGAATCAATATACGCAGCCACATCATTCATATTTTGCGTTGCCATAAATCCTTCCAGTCCCTGCTCCCAATCTATTTCATCAAGCGAAGCAATCGTTTCGGGAATCACACCGACATTTTTGGCATACTCCAGAGTCTCATTAGTCATCTTTGTCACTTGCCAAGTCAAGCCACTGCAAATCTGAAGTTGTATATCATGTTTCAGACAGTATGTAATCAATCTTTTGCACACCTGTGGCGGAATCAACTCATTATAAAGCACTTTCCGATCTGCACATCGCAAGATCTTTCCTCCTGTATTAAGGATCTGATAATCTACGATCCACTGATCCTCCCCCAATGTAAGCATATCAATATCTCTGCGCCCAGTTACAAACACTATAATATGTCCTTCTTGCTGCGCCAGTCTGATAGCTTCTTTACTCTTTTCCCCTAACCTGTAATTATCACATACCGCAGTCCCATCTATATCCATTGCCAGCAGTTTTCGTCCCATTTTCTTTTCCCTTTATATCATAAAGACTCTCGATACTTGTAGACAACCTGCATAAATTCTTTTACACGGTTCACATCCACACGATTTTCAAATATACCATTATACTTAAATGTTGTTCCTACAACAGCAGCATCCGCTGTAGCTAATTTCTTTTCAATTGTATTCACACGACATCCGGTATTACACAACACAACAATTTCTGGATTCGCTTGCTTTACACTTGCAATTAATGCATCATCCACATCTTGTCCAGCCGCATTTGCCGAAATGCACAATCCATCAGGTGCTGCCTTCGCGATTGTGCTCTTAGCAATTTCCGCTAACGGACGGGTATCCAAATTCCGATCTGATTCCGGATTGATAAAATACAACATTTTCAAATCATCTAACGGAAGCGCTGCTTTTCTTCTTAACAAACTGCTGAAATCATTATTATAAAGTCCACCATCACCTACATATACCCCGCAAAATGTACCACGGACAAATTGCGCTTTCACCGCTGCTGCCAGTTCCAGGCATGCCCGTCCGTCACTGATTGCATCTACTCCATACGGAACTTTAATCTCAGAACGCAAGTTTCCAATTACATATGCCATTGCTGCCGGTGTTACCATATCCATATTTCGCTGATAAGGCAGACTGAACTCATTACTAAAAATAATGCCATCTACACCACCGTCCTGTAGTGCATGCAAGTCTGCGCGTGCATGTTCTACCACTACATCCATATCATCTCCTGATTTGTATAACGGATCTCCAGGCAGCGCATCAATATGGAGCATTGCAATAATCGGTTTCTTCACTCCGAACATTTTTTCAGTCCATAACATTTCCTTTTCCTCCTAAATAACTTTTTATTTTTTAATACATTTATTATACATAAATTATATCACTCATATGTATATTGTCAATATTCTATTTTCACCGATCAATCAAACAACATATTTTTTAATATCAAATATTTTTAAAAGCGCAAAAATTAGTAGTTTTATACAATTTCATTACATTTTTTACATTTTTATTGCACATAAATCAAGTTCATGATATTATTCATTTATCTACTGTATATACATTTTTAATATTTTTAATACAATTTTATGATTATTTTATTTGTTTTAGATGTTTTATAAGATTTGTATTGGATTGAAAGGAGGTATCTATCATGCGAACACGATACGACTACTTTACAGAAAATTCTGTGCGTATCTCAACAACAGAATTTTCTACGTTAAACACGGAAATATTTCTCCTTACCTAATCGGGGGAAATATTTTTAATTTCTAATATTTACATTATTCAAAAAAGATAAGGAGATTTTTACTATGGATGCTGTATATGTTGGGTGGTTATCTATTCTTCCACCAATAATTGCCATTATTTTGGCATTGATTACAAAGGAGGTTCTCTTCTCACTGATAGCAGGTGTTTTATCAGGAGCAGTTATTTATTCTATTGCTTCCGGGATGAATCCGATTGTTGGTTCTGTTTCCACTGTATTTGACGTCATGATCCAAAAGGCTGATATGAATATCATAATTTTCTGTTTTTTATTAGGCGGATTAGTGTATCTGGTCAATGCTTCTGGCGGAGCTCAAGCTTATGGAAAATGGGCATCGAAAGTCATTCGTACCAAACGCTCATCCCTTTTACTCACTAGTCTGCTCGGTTGTCTGATTTTTTTGGACGACTATTTTAACTGTTTGACAGTAGGAACGGTTATGAAACCTGTAACTGACAGACATAATGTCAGCCGGGCAAAGTTTGCATATATTATTGATGCAACCGCCGCACCAATCTGCATTATCGCACCAATTTCAAGCTGGGCTGCCGCCGTAGGTAGTTACCTAAAAAATACAGGTGCTTTCGACTCCGAATTTAAAGCCTTTGTCACAGCTATTCCATATAACTTTTATGCTATTCTCAGCCTTCTGATGGTTTTTCTCATTTCTGTCTTTGCTTTAGATTTTGGTCCTATGGCAAAGCATGAAGCATTAGCAAAGCAGGGAATCCTTGGCGGGCTTGAAGAACAAAATGAGACAACATCCCAGACAAAGACAGGACGTGTTGCTGATATGATTGTTCCAATTCTTGTATTAATTATAACTGCCATCCTCGGTATGCTTTATAATGGTGGATACTGGAGTGGAGATCCTGCTCTTCACAACATCACCGCCGCACTTGGAAACTGTGTTGCAGCTCAAGCTCTTGTTTGGGGAAGTTTTGCAGGAGTCGTTACTGCACTTTTAATGTATGTTCCAAGAAAAATCATGACTTTTAAAGAATTCATGGATAACTTCACAAAAGGTATGCAACAAATGATTACTTCTGGTTGCATCTTAATGCTTGCATGGACAATCGGAGGCGTCTGCCGCGATCTGCTGAGTACGCCTGATTTTGTGAAAACTTTTGTAGAAACAACAGGCATCCCAGGGGCCTTGCTTCCTGCACTTGTATTCATACTTGCTGCGTTCTTAAGTTTTGCTACAGGAACTTCATGGGGAACATTTGGTATCCTAATTCCAATCATCATCCCAGTTGCCCAGGCAATTTGTCCAGAACTACTGCTCTCCTCCCTTGCAGCAACTTTGGCAGGAAGTGTGTTTGGGGATCACTGTTCACCGATATCAGATACCACAATCCTTTCGAGTGCCGGAGCCGGTGTAGATCACCTTACTCATGTTTCAACCCAAATGATTTACTCACTCACAGTTGCTGGGTGCAGCCTAATTGGATATTTGATTATTGGCATTACAAACGGAAACTTAATACTTGCACTTGGAACATCTATTCTTATCATGATTTTATTCACTATTATTATGCATCGGCGTTCCAATGCACTTCTGGCAAAAAATTAATTCTATTAAATATAATAAAACAAACTATTTTAGACTATAAAAAGGAGCGTTGCTACATAGGTCATTCTCGCCTATTTTGCAACGCCTCTTTTCTATTTTGCAACAGCCTTTATTTCTTCAGTTTCTTTTTTTTTCAGTATCCAATACATTTAAAAATTTCGCAAGATCTTTTCCTAC
>ERZ1036402.317-NODE-317-length-31628-cov-7.970544_pt1 | contig 31628 bp, 20 predicted proteins | sample MGYA00514216_ERZ1036402 | MGnify/ENA primary metagenome ERZ1036402 (study PRJEB33795, sample SAMN09464942) | human gut metagenome | host: Homo sapiens | place: USA: Stanford, California | collected 2016-11 | study: EMG produced TPA metagenomics assembly of the...
ATGATGTTGAGAAAATCTATGAGCTTCTTGAGAAAAATAAGAAGCTGGCATAGCAGCAGTTGAAAATTAAAAATAATCAATATGAAGCAGTCTTTGGGCGGGAGCACAGAGGCTGCTTCTTTTTTGGCTAAGGGATACTGACAGTAGGACGGGGCTTAATCCCCTGAGCCCAGGCTGGTGCACACTCTCTCGCTTGAGCTACGCTGCACTGCCAAGATACTGTAGGAATTATGCCTTAAAGATTTACGATGCCCGACGAAACCGTCGAAACGCGCCGTCCATGGCGCGGTTCTCCTTGCCCTGCCATCCGTGGCAGGGCATTTCTGTGTATCGTGTGCATAATTCAACAGTATCTAAGCAGCTTCGCTATTCGCTCACGAGAGAAAGCGTGCCCCAGCTGGTCTCACGTGATAAAGCCCCTTGCACTGTGGCAGAATGCAGGCTGATAGGCGTGCAGTGCAGAAACAGTATGAAAAAATATAAGTATGGAAAAAGAAAAATTATGATGACAAAGAACTGCCGCTATGCTACAATCAACTCAAAGCATTATATTTCTGTAAGCGGCACCACATAACAGTTTTTCAGGTGCACACCACTTTGAAGAGGGCAGACCACTTCGCATCATTCTACAAAGGACATGGAAGTTTTCGATGCTTTAATTACCAATCAACAGCAGGAAAATTGAAATGCCGTATGTAGACAGAATGCAGAAAATGTAGTCAAAAGGCGGATGAACTGTATACAGTGTGTAAACATAAAGAAGGACAGCACATGTATACCTTGTAAACGGTACCACTGTATCCTCATTGGCACCAAATTTTCCTGCTCACACAAGAGAACAGGAGGAGAAGGATTGAGTGCAAAAGACTCAATGGCAAAGGAATACTTTGCTGACAATGCCAGGTTTGCTGACCTGTGCAACAATATACTGTATGGAGGAAGAGAGGTTATCCTGCCGGAAAACCTTAAGGAAAGGGATACCACGGAGGTTCTGACCGCACTAGGGCTTGACAAAAAGACCATAGCGATGCAGAAGATGAGGGACATCTTCAAAAATGCCAGCATCAAATATACCGGCAAATCATATGTCGTACTGATAGGAGTAGAAAATCAGTCGGATATACACTATGCCATTCCGGTAAAAAACATGTTTTATGATGTGATGGCATACGGCAACCAGGTAAAGGAAACAGCAAAAAAGCACCGAAAAGAAAAGGATACGGCAACATCGGATGAATTTCTCTCGGGATTTACAAAAACTGATAAGCTGATTCCGGTGATTACGATTACAGTATATCTCGGAACAAAGGAATGGGATGGTCCAAGAAAGCTGTCAGATATGTTTGGTGATGTGGATGAAGAGCTTCTGCCATTCATACCGGATTACAGGATTAATCTGCTGGCACCGAGGGAGATAACAGACTTTACCGGATTCAGGACATCAATCAGGCAGCTTTTCGAGGTACTGAAGAATGCATATGATAAAGAAAAGATGCAGGAAGTGCTGCAGAATGATGAAAAGTTTAGCAAGGTGGACAGAGAGACGGTTGAGGCAATCAACCTGTTTGCAGGAACGGATATAGACATAGATGGGAAAGAAGAGGTGATTGATATGTGTAAGGCATGGGAAGATCAGAAAAATGAGGGCAGAGAATTAGGCAGAGAAGAGGGCAGAGAAGAAGGTCGAGAATTAGGAGAAAGACAAAAGATAATTTCTCAGATTGTAAAAAAGCTGCAAAAGGACAAGAGTGTGGCAGAGATAGCAGGTGACCTGGAAGAAAAAGAGGAGGTTATCGCTCCAATTTACGAAGCGGCATTGTCAATGAAGCCGGATTATGATGTTGAGAAAATCTATGAGCTTCTTGAGAAAAATAAGAAGCTGGCATAGCAACTGTAGGTACTGGCAGTAGGACGGGGCTTCATCCCATGAGCCATGGCTTGTGAACACTCTCTCACGTGAGCTACGCTACGCAGCCAAGATACTGTAGGAATTATGCCTTAAAGATTTACGATACTCGACGAAAACGTCGAAACGCGCCGTCCGTGGCGCGGTTCTCCTTGAGCTCCCATCCGTGGAAGCTCATTTCTGTGTATCGTGTGCATAATTCAACAGTATCTAGGCTGCTTCGCTATTCGCTCACGCGGGAGAGTGTGCCCAGCCGGTCTCATGGGATGAAGCCCCTTACGCTGTGGCAAAAAATATAATGACAAAGCATCATAGCTCTGCTACAATCTGTTTAAAGAGACAATTTATGAAAGAGATAAGCTGATTCCTGTAATTACGATTACAGTGTATCTCGGAACAAAGGGAGATAACAGACTTTACCGGATTCAGGACATCTATCAGGCAGCTTTTCGAGGTACTGCAGAATGCGAATGATAAGGAAAAAATGCAGGAAGTGCTGCAGAATGATGAAAAGTTTAGCAATGTAGACAGAGAGACGGTTGAGGCAATCAACCTGTTTGCAGGAACAGATATAGACATGGATGAGAAAGAAGAGGTGATTGATATGTGTAAGGCGTGGGAAGATCAGAAAAATGAAGGCAGAGAATTGGGAGAACGACAAAAGATAATCTCACTGGTTGTAAAAAAGCTGCAAAAGGACAAGAGTGTGGCAGAAATAGCAGATGACCTGGAAGAAAAAGAGGAGGTTATCGCTCCAATTTACGAAGCAGCCTTGTTAATGAAGCCGGATTATGATGTTGAGAAAATCTATGAGCTTATTGAGAAAAATAAGAAGTTGGCATAGCAACTGTAGGTACTGGCAGTAGGACGGGGCTTCATCCCATGAGCCATGGCTTGTGAACACTCTCTCACGTGAGCTACGCTACGCAGCCAAGATACTGTAGGAATTATGCCTTAAAGATTTACGATACTCGACGAAAACGTCGAAACGCGCCGTCCGTGGCGCGGTTCTCCTTGAGCTCCCATCCGTGGGAGCTCATTTCTGTGTATAGTGTGCATAATTCAACAGTATCTAGGCAGCTCCGCTATTCGCTCACGAGAGAGAGCGTGCACAAGCCGGGCACATGGAATGAAGCCCCTTGCGCTGTGGCAAAAAATATAATGACAAAGCATCATAGCTCTGCTACAATCAGTTTAAAGAGAAAATTTACGAAAGAGGATAAGCTGATTCCAGTAATTACAATTACAGTATATCTTGGCTCCGAGGGAGATAACAGCCTTTACAGGATTCAGGACATCCATCAGGCTGCTTTTCGAGGTATTACAGAATGCTTATGATAAGGAAAAAATGCAGGAAGTGCTGCAGAATGATGAAAAGTTTAGCAAGGTGGACAGAGAGACGGTCGAGGCAATCAACCTGTTTGCAGGAACGGATATAGATATAGATGAGAAAGAAGAGGTGATTGATATGTGTAAGGCATGGGAAGAACAGAAAAATGAAGGCAGAGAATTAGGCAGAGAAGAAGGCAGAATTCGTCAGGCAAAAGTAACGGCTTTAAAACTTCAGAAAAAAGGACACTCAATAGAAGATATAGCTGAATGTGTGGATTTTGATGAGGAAACTGTAAAAAAATGGCTTGTGAGCTAATATTGTAGTGAAATGTAAATTAGAGGAAGCAATCTTTGGGCGAGAACTCGGAGGTTGCTTCCTCTTTTGCTGACAGTAGGATGGGGCTTCATTCTCTACGAACGGCTGGCGAATATACTCTCGGGTGAGCGAATAGCGAAGCTGCTTAGATACTGTTGAATTATGCGCATGAAACACAGAAATGAACTGCCACTGGGATGTAATATATCGTTACTGGTCACACTGATGGTGTGAGCAGTAATGGGCAAGGAGAACCGCGCCACGGACGGCGCGTTTCGACGGTTTCGTCAAGCATAGAAAATCTAAAAGCATAATTCCTACAGTATCTAAGCAGCTTCGCTATGCGCTCACGAGAGAGAGCGTGCACAAGCCGGTCACATGGAGTGAAGCCCCTCACACTGTGCCAAAATACAGCCTGGAATATAATTCTTTGAAAAAATATGATTTAAATGCAATAAAACGGTTAAAATTTGGTTAAAATTGCTAAAAAAGGCGAAAAAAATTATACAGTAATGATACTATTGTACTAGAAAATAACTTGCATTATGCTTTGATTTATGGTACAATGAGCGCATACAAACCAAAGAGATGCTGATAGGGCACAGCTCTTTGCACAAAAAACCATGTTATAATGAAAAGGAGAAAAGAACTATGGTAAAGAATGTATTTAAAAAGTTAGGAAAGAAACAGAAGAACAACAAAGGTTTCTCTCTCGTAGAGCTTATTGTTGTAATCGCCATCATGGCAGTGCTCGTAGGTGTACTTGCTCCACAGCTTATGAAGTATGTTGAAAAGTCAAGAGAAGCTACAGATATTCAGAACTGCGATAGTATTGCATCCTCATTAAAAGCATATTACTCTGATAAAGAGGATCAGACTGCTGATGTTGAAATTGTGATTGAGGGTACAGGTATTACCACTGGAGCTAGTGATGCGGCAATCGTTGATTCGGGATTGACTGGTGCTAAATTGAAGGGTAAAAACTGGACTTCAATTACAATCACATATACTCCATCAAACGGAAGTGTTTCATATACAATAGCGGGTGGTGATGATGCTTACTATAAAGTTGATGAAAATGATGCTGGTAAATTCATAAAGAATGAAGGTTAAATAAAAGGACTACCAACCATGACCACAGAACTGATACCCATCTACATCTTAATATTTGCATTCGGTATAGTTATAGGCAGCTTCCTAAATGTCTGTATCTACCGCATACCGCAGCATGAGACAGTGGTGACCGAAAGGTCCCACTGCATGAGATGCGGGTATCAGCTCGCGTGGTACGATATGGTGCCGGTTTTCAGTTGGCTGTTTCTTCGTGGCAGATGCCGCAAGTGCAAAGAACCGATATCACCTCAATACCCTATTATTGAGGCACTAAACGGTATATTATACATAGTAGTTTTTGCAGTAAATGGACTTGAGCTTACGAGTATCATCTACTGCTTTCTTACATCTGCACTCATAGTTTTGAGTGTGATAGACTGGAGAACATATGAAATTCCATTAGGAATCAATATATTTATACTGGTGCTTGGAATCCTGCATGTGTTTTTAGACCATGATAACTGGTCTGAATATGTGATAGGATTCTTTTGTGTCAGTTTATTTCTTGAAATCCTTCTTCTTGTAAGTGGAGGAAGAGCCATAGGTGGCGGAGACGTCAAGCTCATGGCATGTGCAGGCCTTGCGATAGGCTGGCAGAATATTACATTAGCATTTTTCTTAGGATGCATCATCGGTTCTGTGATACATCTGATTCGTATGAAAGTAACAAACGCAGGCAACAGGCTTGCGATGGGACCGTACTTGGCAGCCGGAATATTTATTTCGATGCTATGGGGTGAGAAAATGATATCGGCATATTTGACACTCGCAGGCTTTTGAAAAACGTGTTATAATATAGCGTACTTAGTATAAAACAGGTAGTACGACAAGCAGTGAGACAAAAGCAGAGAAAACACAGATATGCCGAAATATATATATAGAATGTTTGTAACTGAACAGTTACGAATGTTTTACAGATGTATACAGTGTAAAACAAAGATAAACACGGAGGACTAGGTTATGGCAAATAGGGTACTCGGTATTGAAATAGGGGAGAACCTTACCGGAGTAGTTGAGATTGATTACAAAGCAAAAAATCCCAAGATTTACAATATGTTCGGCTTCCCGACACCACCGGGGATGATTAATGATGGAGTGGTACAGCCGGATGGGATGTTTCGTTCTATCTTATACAGTAAGCTGAAGGAAAAGAAGATTGCCACCAAAAAAGCTGTTTTTGTTTTAAATTCAGCGCGTATAGCAAGCAGAGATATTGAGCTTCCGCTTGTTAAGGAAAAACAGCTTAAGGAAATGATTGCAATGAATGCATCGGATTATTTTCCGGTGGATTTGAGCCAGTACAAGCTGGTACATCAGATTATAGAGAAGATTGACAGACCGGAAGAAAAGAAATTACGTCTTTCGGTTATTGCTGTGCCTAATGATCTTATTTTGTCGTATGGTGCTCTTGCAGCTGATTGCAGGCTGCAGCTTGTAGCACTTGACTATAGTGGAAATGCCATCAAGCAGCTCATGAGAAGAGAGATTCCCGGAGATGTGAAGGTGACTGTCAAGGTGGATGAGGTTTCTACCACACTGACTGTAATGGATGGAAGCATGGTAAAGCTGCAGCGCAATGTCAACCATGGACTTGCTGATGCTATTGAGGCGATTCAGGATAGTGAGCTTTTTGGAGAGTATCTGTCATTTACCGATGCAGTTGATGTGGCACGCAGAAAGACCTGCCTTGCAATAAGGCCTGATGGCACAGTACCTGATGAGCCGGCGGGCGGCGGCATGGATCCTATGGGGCATGAGATTGATTCTGAGCGCTTTAAGAAGCTTCGCCTGAATGTATCATATTCACTTTCCAATCTGATAAGCAGTCTCGGACGAGTTATAGACTATTATCAGTCGAGAAACTCAGATACTCCTATCGAGAGAATTTTCCTCATTGGCTTAGGTGCTGATTTCAGCGGACTCTCAAAGCTTTTGACCAATGAGCTGAATGTCAAGGTGGTTCCGCTTCAGCAGTTTGACGGTATACATGTGGCAAAGAGCATAAACCTCGCAGAGGCAAAGCTGGCAGAGTATTTCAACTGTGTCGGATGTTCACTGAGCCCGCTTGATATACTTGACAGTAAGAAAAACAAGGGAATCGGTGCTCCGCTTATGGCAGGAACAGCTGCAGGTGCCATGCCATCCGGCGGCGCACAGGCAGGTATGCAGGGAAAACCACCTGTCGGTCCTGATGGGAAGCCTCTTCCCGTACCGGCAGGGGAGGAAGCCGAAAAGCCTGTTTCTTTTGCAGTGCAGCTTCTCATTTTTGGCTTGTGTGTGGTAGTTGCAGTTGGTATCACGGCATACAGTATTTTTTCAAATCTTGTTTTAACTTCAGACAATATGACGCTTAAAGCTCGTGTTTCTGATTTGTCATATGCACAGAATATATATGATGTGTATAACCAGACCAAGAAGGACTATGACTGGACCAAGCTTCTTGAGAGCGCCTCATCCAACAAGAATGATGAGATAACGGGCTTCGTGGATGAGCTGGAGCAGAAGCTTCCGTCAGAGGCAAAGCTTGTGAATATGTCTGTTACGACTGATGGTGTTTCGATGACCATCAAGACAGGCAGCAAGGATATAGCGGCTGATGTAATTGCACAGCTTCGTACATTTGAGAGTATCATGGTATCCAATGTGTCAACCATCACGGAGGAGGTTGATGAGACCGGTGCTTCAAAGGTTCAGTTCACAGTAGATTGCACATATGTAAAGGCTGATGACAGTGCTGCTTCTGAATCGGCAGATGGCACAGGCAGTGAGCCGGCTGATACATCAGGGGACACGTCCTCACAGGCACAGACGGATAGCAATTCATCATCAGATACAGACAGTACAAATCAGTAGGGGGTGTTAGGATGTCAACGAGAGATAAAAAGTTACTTATTATATTAGCGGGTGTTGCCATTTTAGCACTGACATATTTTTTGATTTTTATTCCACAGTCCAATAAGAGGGATTCGCTCAAGAGTGAAAACATGAACCTGAAATCACAGTACAATCAGCTTTCAGCACTTGCGGCAAAGGCGGATGACTACACAGAGAAGACAAAGGATATGTCTGATGCCATGCAGCAGGTATATGACAATTTCCCTTCATATTTACAGATAGAAAACGGCATCATGGATGCGGTTGCTATCGAGAAATCTACCAATACAAATATTACAGAGCTTACAGTCGGCTCACCGACAGCTATTGATGTGAATAATCCGACCGGTGAAGCCGGTACAGATTCTTCGTCAGGAAGCAGTTCAGACAGCAGTACCACGGATAGCAGTAATGCAGACAGTTCGCAGAGCTCTCAGACCGCTGATGGCAACAGCTCTCAGTCACAGACAGGCGACGGCAGTGCAGCTGATGGCAGTACATCAACAGGCTCTGCAAAGTCTACGGTTACAGGTTATCAGCTTTATGATGTCAGCACAGTTATGGCATTCAAGACAGAGTATCATGGGCTTAAGGCTATGCTTGGAGAGGTGATTGGTTCATCACAGAAGAAAACTATCAGCACGCTCAACGTGAGCTTTGATGATTCGACAGGCAAGCTGACAGGTGAGATGCTTGTGGATTCATATTTCCTGTATGGACTTGATAAGCCATATGAGGCACCATACATACCTGCAGTACCACATGGTACAAATAATCTGTTTGGTACAACAAACTAACTGATTATTATAATATTAGGTTATTAGATTAGCGGGTTATTGAGACCGTAAGTGATAAATATCAAATGTTAGATTATTGAGTTATGAGATAACAAAATACAAGAGGGGAGGAAGCAGATTTGAGAAAGCTAAAAAACGATGATCGAGGAGTAACACTTGTGGAGATTATTGTGTCGATTGCTATTCTCGCAATAATCGTGCTTCCTTTTTTGAATGCATTTGTCACAGCTACAAAGACCAATGTAAAGGCTAAAAACGAGATGAATGCTACACATCTGGCGACAAACATTATGGAGGGTATTGAAAAGAACTCCATGAAGACACTGGCATATCAGTTTAACTATCCGTCGGAGGGCTTTGATGTGGCGGACGGTTTTAATATATCAGATGGAAGCAGTGCATGTGAGCTTCTTAAGAAGTCGGGTAAGTTTGATAATGTAAAGAGGCTTGAGGATATCAGTGCTGAGATTGTAAACAAGGACGATGTCATCACTAGCTGTATCCACAAGACTGATGCATCAGCCAAAATAAGCGATACATCGCTTTGGAATTTCAGGGAGTCGGATGCGCACAAGTATTATTTCTATATGTCTGGTGTGCAGTCAGGCACAAAGAAATACAATGCTCTTGTGACAGTGGATGCAAAATCGGACGCAGAGTCGGACAATAAGGTTAAAAAGTACAACATGGACGAGGTAGCGGATATGTCGGCCATGGATGCAAATTTTGACTGCATGAGTGCAGACAAGTATTCTGCTACAAATATTATATATGCATTTAATAATATGCCTGGTGTAGGCGGCATCACTCAGCAGGATATCAAAAGAACTATCACCATAGATATAGAAAAGTATGGAGCTTCGAGTAATAAGGCTACCAAGGTTACGGTGTCGTATTCATATTCTATCAATAAGAATGGAGTAAGAAAGACTTTTCCGGATCCGAATAGTGCACTGAAGGATGATTATACCATGGTGATTTATGATAATTCTTCAGATACTGTGAACCATAATCTAAGGAATGTCTATCTGTTTTACAATCCATGGTACACATCTACAGGAACACTTTACAATACCTGCAACGATGTCATTATAATCAATAATAAGGACAAGCTGGACTGCACGGTAAACATTGTAAAGCAAAAGACTATATCGGATCAGTCAGAGTTGAGCACGAAGGAGAGTACATATAAGGCATATGTGAAGGTAAGTGAGCCGGGAAATCGTACAGGTCATGCTTATACTCATATAGCCACCAATCTGAATGTAAATATGGGAGCACCGGATAATCCACTACAGCCCGATCAAGCTATATATGGCTTTAATAACAATGTAATTCAGAATGATGTAAAGGCAATTGTCGATATAAAGAATCTGACAAAAAGCAATGCATCTGAAAGGCTGTATGATGTGAAGGTGGCTGTATACGAGAGCAAGGCTTCACTGGATGATATATTTAAGGATAAAGACCCGGTTGTTACGATGACCGGAAGCATGGGGTATTAATTATGAAGCGTAATGATAACCGTGGTGCTTCCTTTGTGATGGTTGTAGTTGCAATGGCTATAGTGGCTGTTTTAGCTGTGACTGTGCTGTGGATAGCGCTTATGAACCTCCAGATGAAGGTGACGGACGAAAAAAATACAGACAACTTTTACTCGGCAGAGGGTGTGCTGGATCAGATATGTACCGGTCTGCAGGGAGATATTTCCAAGGCTTACTCAGCAGGATATACAAAGGTTATGGAGAATTACTCTGACAGCAGCATAAATGAGGCCGGCAGACAGAGTATATTTGCGCAGGAGTATTTAAAGAGCTTAAAGGGAAGTCTTGAGTCTGACAATACCGGTATGCACTATAAAACTGAAAAGCTTAAAGACTATGTGGATAGTAAGCTCACAGACGAAAACTCAAAGCCACACGCTGTGGTCAAGGCGGTAAATGCCGATGAAAATGGAAATGGACTGCTCAAGGTATACAACAGCCGCGCAGTCATTAATGGCATCAGGGTAGAGTATACCGATGAAAAGGGATTTAAATCAATAATAGAAACAGATATTTCTCTGGGAGTTCCATCCATGAGCTTTACAGCATCGGGAGGAGTTCCGGAGCTTTTTACATATTCTCTTGTCGGAAATGAAGGACTGGATATTATATCAGGACTTAATAAAGTGAATCTATCCGGTAATCTCTACGCCGGCTGTGAAAATGCGGCAGGCACAGGGACTTCTACTACGAGTGTTACCATTCCAAACAATGCCACACTTGATGTAAAGGATACCAGCTATATGATTGCAGAGGGCGATATAGAGGTGGGAGACTTTGCCGGAAAAGATACTGGTACAATAAAAAAGAATATGGCGGGGGTACACAATAACAGTACACTTTCTGTTGATTCACAGTGCCAGCTGTGGACAAGCAACATAAATGTAAATGGTGCAACAGTCAATTTAGATGGCATGACATATGTGGCAGATGACATGACCTTAAAGGGTACAGGCTCAAAGGTTACACTTGGCAAGAATAATAAGAATAACAATGCGAAGTACGTCGGCTTTGGCAACGGAGGTGCTGACAAGGAAAATCCTGTCGCAGGCGATAGCTCTGCTATTATCATAAACGGCAGGGAGGCATCTCTTGATATGTCAAATATCAGGGAGCTTATGTTAGCAGGAACCGCATATATCAATACCCAGGCTATTGTAAACTCAAGTAGTGTGGGTACACAAAACAGCAATGTGGGCATGGGTGAGTCAATCTCTGTAAAGGGTGACCAGATAGCATACCTTGTGCCGCCTGAGTGCATAGGCACAAGTGGAGATGGTGCGGATGCCAAATCGCTTTACAACAAGAATCCACTTTCCTATAAGGAGTACAAGGATATCACGGCAACCGGACAGGATCAGACAAAGTATACTGAAGTTAATGCTAATGTGGTCAGCACAAAGACAGGTAAGTCTCTCTCGGCATATCTGCCGGAGAAAAAGACAATCGACAACTGTATAAAGAAGGTCTTTGTTCCTTCTACTGATAATAGTGATGATGGACTTGTATACTATTATGTAAATCTGCCAACGAACAAGGCAGCTGAGTATTACAGAGACTATTTTGGCGCAGACAGTGACAAGCTCAATAGATACACTAAGTTCTATACTGACAGCATAAAGGTAAATGAGGCAGCAAGCATCTATACTGCCGGCAATTACAGCATCTACGATGGCAGCAATTTAAGCCTTTTGAAGGGCATAGCTGATGGTGTGGACATGGATGCACAGTCAGATGCCTTACAGCGCACGTATACTGCACTAAACTCAAAGCTTTTGACAAATTATGCGGATTTAACGACAAATGCAGCAAGTGTTTCGCTTTTTACAAATATAGTTAACAATACCAATTTGTTGAAAATAGTGCCAAATTCCGGTAATAAACATATATTTGAGACTGAGTATCAGGGGAAAAAATACCAGGCAATTGTCAAAAACGGTAACTACACCTATGATGCAAATGACAAATCACATAATGTGGATATAATTGTTGCTACGGGAGATGTGACACTGAATGCTGACTTTACAGGTACCATAGTTGCAAAGGGCAGGATAATTGTAAACAAAGACCAATGCGAGATTGATAATGGTACTCAGGAGGTATTTAAGGCATTGCTTCTTGAAAAGGTAAGTGATGCAGACGATGCACTGCACCTGTATGATGTGTTCATGGACGGTGCCAACTATCTGGGTAATGTTTCTTCTTTTTCAAATAAGAAAGAGGCGGACACAAAAATAGATTATGCTATGCTCATTACATACCAGAACTGGACCAAGGAGTAGAAAACAAGCGGCTTTTAAGGCGCAAAACAGCTGCGAAATATTTATATTTGGCAAATTTTGACGATATATACAAGGGAGGAATCCAATATGTCTGTAACAGAAAAAAAGAATAATGGCGGTTTCTCTCTGGTAGAGCTTATAGTAGTGATAGCGATATCTGTCGTACTTATAGGTGCGGCAACCATATCCATTCGTTCGGTCATGGGTGTTGAGGTGAAGCAGTGTGCCAGAAATATTGAATCGATAATTAACAAAACAAGAGTTACCACGATGGGAAAGGACAGCGCAGTTCTTGAGATATATAAGGATGCATCAGATGGTGCCTACTATTATAAGACAACCATAAATGGTACAGTATCTGCTCCGAGCAAAGTCGGAAAGAGCAGGATTGATGTTTACTATTCCATGAAGGATGATTATAGTGATAAGACACAATTGAACAGCTCAGACAAGATAATGCTTCAGTTTGACAGAAGCTCAGGTGCACAAAAGCCTGATGCCAATGGTAAGTGCTGCAGCCGTATCTGGATTCAAAAAAACAGCACAGAAAAGGTTATCACGATATACAAGGAGACCGGTAAGGTGGTATGTGAGTAATTTACATAGTTTAATGATGAATATTTTATTTTGACGCAAGGCTGTTATAAGGTTGTATGATGAAATCGGAGAGGAAGATGAACCATGAAACTTTTAAGGCGCATGAACAAATCAAATAATAGGAAAAACAGTGGCTTTACACTTGTTGAGCTTGTCATTGTCATGGCGATAATGGGAATACTGGGTCTGGCTGTTGTGGGCTTTATCGGTACGAGCACGAAGCAGTATAAATACGCTTCAAAGGATGTAGATTTACAGTATGAGGCACAGCTTACGATGAATCAGATAGGAGACCTGATAATTGATGCGCAAAAGGGTGTCAAGTATGAGCCTGCTACAGTGGCAGCGCCGGTGGAGGTGGCATCAGCAGCCCCTGAGGCCGGTTATATTGCAACTGCATCAGCGGAAGAAGCGTCATCCGAAGAAGCATCATCTGAGGAAACATCATCCGACAGCAAGCTGATTATCTACAACAAGGATTGTACATACAATATCATATACAGACCATCAGAGCACAAAATTTATCTGCGAAAGGATACACTGGATCCTGCAACAGGTGCGGTGAAGGCAGATGGTCAGGGCAAGGAATCTCTTATGGCAGAAAATGTCACAGGCTTTACACCTGATTTAAGCGAGGCAGAAAGCAAGAATTCTGTCGGAATTGTCGTGGACTTTAAGGCAGGAGACAAGAAGTATACTTCAAAGCAGAACTTCACTATGCGCAATAAGGTACCGACTGGGGCAGATGTGGAGTATGTGGCACCGGCAGAGCCTGAAGGAATAAGGATATATTACAAAGGCAAGGATGTAACCAACGGAACAGTATACTATGAGATGAAGAAAAATCAGAATAAATTAAAGTTTACTGATAAGATTCTGGGTGGAAAGTATGACTCAAAAAATGTAACGTGGGATCATTCCGGAACCAAAAATGGTGGAAACTTTAATGCTAATGGTGATGTATATAATGTAGAACTTATGGATAATGAAACTACAGATCAATTTGTTATCACAGTAACATCCAAAGACGATACGTCATTGACGGCAAAGGTAACTGTAAACGTAGCACATCCAATCAATATTCTGCATTGTGATGCAGATAAGCATTTCAATTTAGGACAGACGCATCAATTGTTTATTGATGAAGGGGAGTTGAAAAATTCTTCATTAAATGGCAAATATCAGATTAAGGATTTTGTATGGCATATGGAGGTAGAAAGTGTCAGCTCAACAGGTGCAACAGAGCACAAGGGAGATATATCCTTTAGAATGGGCGATGATGGCAAGCTGATTTATGGCCCGGAGGGCAATGGTGAGCCTGATGGAATATTTAAGTTTAGTTCAAATGAGATTGCAGGAGAAACAGGAGCACAAGGTAAGCTAGATGATCCTAAATATAAGAACTATCTTAATTATTATATTTTAGGTTATAATAAAGAAATGCATATCACTCTCGGAAATGATTTTCTTACCGGAGAGAAATTAAATATCAGCGTCTGGCTTGGACTTGAGGATATGCCGGAGTTTAAGTCAAATACAATTACGTTTTACACATATCATGAAACAGAGTAGTTTTTTACAAAAGGAGCAATCGCAATGAGCAAATTAAGAAAAAAAATAGTGGTTCCAATATCACTCACACTTACAGGATGTCTCGTTGTGGCAGCTTTTGTGCTGAATGACAGCCTAACAAAGGTCGATGCAAATGTAGCATTCAATGGAATATCTGATATAGTCAGCTCACATGGCAAGGACAAGCCCTTCAATATAGTGGAGGTGGTGCCTGACAAGAAAATGGCATCCATCGGTTATCTGATTGACGGTCAGGAGCCTGACGATTGGTTTGGAACACTGTCAAAGATGTCTGACAAAGAGGGGGACGGTGTACAAAAAAGGGCTGATTATATGGCAGGTCTGAAAACAAAGCTTGAGCCTATTACTACATATAAAAAGGATAACACAAAGCCTCTGTACTATGAGCAGTATGAGGAGAGCTATGTCAGTCTGGGCAATGACTGGAGTGAGCTTGCCCTTGTAGATATGGATAAAATAAATCAGGGCACCGAAGGCTACAAGATGACAAAGCAGGAGAAGGGTGACTACAAGTTCAATACCGATTACCAGCTTGCTGTAAATGAAGATGGACTGCCTACAGGTCATTACAGACAGAATGTTGACCATTATGTTTTCATGCAGGGCGAGGATGAGACAGAAGATGGCTCTGAATCTGTGGATACAGGAAAAAGAGGCTACTACAGTGTTGCGTTTACTGCAGTCAAATTGCCGGATGGCATGACAAATACACAGTATCTGGTAGGGACTGATAATTCACAGAAAGCTGATGGAAATACAGACAGCGGTACAGCTGGTAATATCGATAGCAGCACAGACAATACGACAGATACAGGCACAGCAGATGACACATCAGACAAGCATGTGGTTTATTCTATAAAGAGCGCATATGCCATTGGTTCTGCTGAGGGCATGCAAAACATAGCAAAATATGACCCAAAGGCATATATTTACAGAAAAGACAATTCAGATATCACATCACCATATGAATTTGTTGCAAGAGCTGACCAGATGGCAAGTCTGCCTGATGGCAGTAAGCCGGATTATGAGAAGTATACATACTGTACGGTTGAGATGGAGTATGTGCCTGCAGATAAAATCATTGATGACGAGACCTACTACGAGGTGGACACTAAGGTACCTATTGAGTTTAATTACGATGAGACCGGCGAGTATGGAGCAGTGCTTGACTCACAGAATCCATACGAGAAGATAGATGATGGCACACCGGACAATCAGCCGGCAGGTAACACAGGCAGGGTAATCCTCACTGATACAGACGGATATTTTGATATAGTTAAGGACAGCCAGACATACACCTATGTGGGTGAGGGAAATGGTGATTATATCATGGAGGCTGATAAAAACGGCTCGCTTGATTATCCTGTAAATACCACACGCATATATTATAAGGGTGGTTTCAAGAACAATAACTGGTTCAGAACAGGTGTATTTAACCAGGAGGGCAAGACAGGCGATGCTGATAAGACTGCCAATATGACCTTCAATGTAAAAACGGTCACACCCAAGGAGCTTGAGCAGATAGATGTGTCAACAATTGATTTACTCTATCTTTCCGGCTCAAAGTCCGTCCTTTCAAAGGATTTAGGAGACGATGCTGCAAAATATAATACTGATAATGACATTTCATGGGACAAGGTAAAGCAGATAGTCCAGCGTGTACACCAGAGTGGTATAATGATGCCTGTTATAGTGGATAATGGTATTGTGTGGCCTGATTCGAATGCAGATTACTCCAGCAACATTAAAAAGCTTGCAGGTCTTTTAAGCTGTAACAATTTCAGTTCCTTGAATTTTACTAAGGACTCTGCTGATAATTTTATTAACTGGGGGAATGACATAAAATACTATAAGGTTGACAGTGGAACCCATAAATATGGTTTTGTAATTGGCAACGAATATGTTATTCCACGAAACTATAATCCTAGTACGGATGTGCCATTTGTTTTAAGAGATGATTTTGCTTCTGCATTTATTGCAAATGAAGATGAAACTCAATTTGTCGAAGCAGCTAAAAATGAAAATTTTGACGAGATAGCAGAGTATATCAACTCAGAGAATACAAGCAGGAAAAAAGAAAATGATACTCTTGGAAAGGACGAGTATGCATACTATGACAAGGAGATTTCAAAGGCGATAGTTTTAAGCTATATCATATCGTATGCCGATAAAAGAGACATTATAAATCCGACAGATAGTCTGAACATACTGGATATAGAGCCTGGAACTGTAAAAAATGAGTCTGACGCTTTAAATTATGATAAGCTAAAAAATTGGCTTGGATCAAGATGCCCGGAGAAAAAAAAGGTTACAATAACAAGGGTTACGAGTGCAGAATTTATTGGAAGAATAGAGGATCTCAATAATTATGATATGATATATATGGGACTTGTAGCCGATAATCTGAATTATAGAGATGGTCATACAGTATATAATGATTGGAAAATGGATGGGCTTAAATACTCAAATGTTGGTGACATTGTTGTTATAAATCCGAAAGATGTGGTAAATTATTGGGGATATGATATGCTCAAGAATGGTCATGCGGGATTGCTGGATACTGATTATATAAATGATGGAGAGGCGCTTAATACTCAGCTTACATTAAGAGGAAATGGAAATAATGCTGATTATTTAACTGCTCCAAACACATACAGAGGTTCAGGCAATGATATTACTAAGCAGAAGGTTTCAGAATTGGAGGATTATATAAAGGCGGGCTTTCCTGTCGTCTTTTCAGATGGCTTTTTCAGCAATGATAGCAAGTATAAAAGTGGAATTAATGAGGATTACATTGATAACTGTTCAAATGTTTTTACCTTATTATGTGATGTAAAAGATAAAGATAATGTTCTTAAAGTGGACAACAAGGGAGACTTAAAAAATAAGTCAAATGAGACAGCGGTGCTTGTTACATACCTGACTACTGAAAAACCTGAAATATTACTCAAGGAGCAGGAAAAAGTAAAAGATACAGATTATGTTGAGATTAGTAATAATCAGATTACATTGGAATTTTCAATAAACAATGCAGGTGGTGCGGATTCTAAAGCGAGTTTTAATGCACAGCTGTTCTTGGATTCAAATTCTGATGGTAAGTTTTCGACGACCAATGAAGGAATAGCTGCAAATAAAATAAAACTATATTGTGATGGTACTATTGTGAATCCGGTAATGGGTGATGATGGTAAATATATGTATAGTCTGAATGCAGGCAATTATAATTATAAACTGGTTTATGATTTGCCGAATGGCTATGTAGGAGTTATGCCTTGGCAGCTTCGTGTAAGTCAGGCTACAAATAGCTACAGATATGATCAGAAATCCGGATATGTGTATGCCAAAAATTCAAAAGGCAGTCCTACAAAAGTCAAGATTCTTCAGATTAATTCAACCTTGAAGCATAATGAGGGCTTTAGGGGAAATTTTGATATGCAGGCGCAGAAGAATGATAGCAATACAAAGTTTCATAAATTACTTAGTCAAGTGAAGGATTTTGACCTGGATATAGAAACAGTTCGTTATGACAACGTACCTAAAATGGATGAGGTATGTGATAAGCTGCAGACATACGATATGCTTGTAATTGGATTTGGTGATTGTTATGATATTGATAATACAAATAACCATCTCGATAAAATAAAAGCATATATCCAGTCAGGAAAACCGGTATTGTTTGCTCATGATACAACGTCATTTTGTAATAATAAAAATGATAATAAATATAATAATGTCTGGGGATATAAGTTTAACTCTATAATTCGTGATACTGTCGGACTGGACAGGTATGGAATCTTGTCAAATGAGTATTTAAAGAAGGGCAATACATTACAGAGTACTGATGAGGATTTTGATAAAGCTGTACAGACTGCCAAAAAGAATAATACTGATATTGCATATGAGCCAAAATCTGATAATTCAGTTATTGTCAGACAGAATCAGGGATTTACTTATGCAGATTTAAATCAGTATCAGTGGAAAGATAATGGTAACGATCATGGCGAGTACAGGCTGTATTCAGGGCTAGATGGTAATGATTTTGAAGCTAAGACTAATAAGGCAGTCAAGGTTAATTCAGGACAGATTACCACATATCCTTTTAAGATTGCTGACGAAATAAATATAGCTACCACTCATAAGCAGTACTACCAGCTGGATATGAATCAGGATGCTGATGGTGATGGTGAGAGTGATATTGTTGTATGGTATACCTTGTCAAACCATGGAATTTATGAGCAGTCTCCAAAGGATGTAAGAAATAATTATTATATTTACACAATGGGAAATGTAACATACTCAGGTGTAGGACATTCCGATTTCTCAAATAATGATGATGAATTGAAACTTTATATAAACACTATGATTGCTGCATATAGTGCATCAGTTCATGAGCCGTCAATTTATCTTAAGGAGAATGCAGATACTGATTCAAATGACATAACTACATTATATGCAACTATTGATGATGCCATTGAAGAAGAAGCAGCTAATAAAGCGGATGCCAGACTAGATGGTGCAGACAGTACGCAGGATGTTTATTTTACGGTAAAGGATTCAAACCTTGTGCGAAATCAGATTGATGAAAAAACTGTTGTTTATTTGGATTTTTATATCGAGGATCCGCAAAAAAATCCAAATGATGAAACGATTGGCACCGGAAATGATAAGATTTACTTAAAGAAGGTGGACTGGGATATCTATACACTGAATAATGATGGAACAGAAAATGAACAGATAAATAACAGTAAAGAAAACAGTCAATTAAATAAGGATCCAAGGGACTTCTTTGAAAATAACAAGACATATAAGGTAAAGGTACCATTGAGTGCTTTACCGGAGGGAGCTAATTCTATAAAGATTTATGCCGTAGGATATAGTAAGATTTACCAGTCACAGGTGAGCGGTGGTGATAAAGAAACTACAACAGCAAAGGCATACAAGACCTTCCAGATACAGCGTGTAGGTCTTGCTGATTTGGATTAGTTTTCAAAGGCTCCTGGCTATCACATACTTTTCGTTTAAGCACAATTTATCAAACAGAGACTTATATAAACCATTTATATAGTCTCTGTTTTTTTACTGTTTCTTTATACTTTCTTTATTGAATTATCCGCGCTTATTGATAAAATAGATAGTATGCGCACGATTGCGGATATTTTTGCATTCGTGTATGGGGGATAATTAACCGGAAAGAAAGGAAACGTTTATGAGTAAAATTTTCAAAAACCTGATTCCATACTGGCGATGGATCATATTAATATTTGTTTTTCTCATTGCTCAGGCTTACTGTGATCTGGCTTTGCCTGCGTACACATCTGACATCATTGATGTTGGTATCCAGGATCATGGCATTGAGCATATCCTGCCAAAGGAGATTACATCGGAGGATTATCAGATGGCACAGACATTTATGCTGTCTGACGAGAAAGAAAAATTTACGGACTGTTACGAGGCGCAGGATGCTTCAAAATCTGATGACGGTGTGGCAAAATACAAGCTGACAGCTGATTCGGACACACTTGATAAGCTGGATGAGGAGCTTTTGGTTCCTCTTGTCATGGCATATCAGGCTTTTCAGTCGGGTGAGCAGATGGATGTGGATGCATCGGCTATCCCGCAGGGAGTAGCGCTCGATGATAACATGATAAAGCAGATAAGAAGCAAGGTGCAGGAAAAAATCGATGCGGTGGGTTCAGCTACTTTAAAGTCCATGGGTGTAACTTTTGCGACAAAGTGTGATGAGAATGCAGGAATCGACGTGGATGCCAATCAGGTTGCTTATCTGTGGAAGGCAGGCGCCAAGATGGCAGCCTTTGCAGCTATTATGCTTATAGCAGCATGTGTTGTAGGTTTTGCGGCTTCAAAGGTCGGTGCCGCTGTCGGCAGGGATTTGAGGGAGAAGACCTTTTCAAAGGTTGTAGGTTTTTCAAATGCCGAGATTAACAAATTCTCTACGGCATCACTGATTACGAGAAGCACGAACGATATACAGCAGATTCAGATGGTTACTACTATGATGCTTCGTATGGTGCTTTACGCGCCAATCGTTGGTATCGGTGGTATCATCAAGGTGGCACAGACCAAATCCGGCATGGAGTGGGTGATTGCCATTGCGGTTGCTGCCATCATGGTTTTTATTTTCACACTGGTTGGCATTGCGATGCCAAAGTTCAAGATTATGCAGAGTCTTGTAGACAAGGTAAACCTTGTTTCTCGTGAGATTCTTACAGGTCTTTCCGTTATCAGGGCTTTCGGCCGTGAGAAGGAGGAGGAAAAGAGGTTTGATGAGGCTAACCGTGAGCTTACACGCACACAGCTGTTTACAAACCGTGTCATGACCTTTATGATGCCGGGTATGTCCATGATCATGTACTGCATCACACTTGGTATCGTGTGGGTTGCAGCAGGCAGAATAGACAATGGCTCCATGCAGGTAGGTACCATGACTGCGTTTATTACATATGCCATGATGATTGTTATGTCATTCCTCATGCTTTCAGCCATGTCCATCATGCTTCCGAGAGCTGGTGTTGCGGCAGAGCGTATCGATGAGGTTATAAAGACAAACAGCACTGTAAATGATCCAAAAGAGCCTGTTACTGAGGCTGATCACAGAGGTGTTATCCGTTTCAACCATGTGGATTTCAGATATCCGGGAGCAAAGGAGGATGTGCTTTCAGACATTGATTTTGTGGCGGAGCCGGGCAAAACCACAGCTATCATCGGAAGTACCGGCTGTGGAAAGTCTACACTTGTAAACCTGATTCCGCGTTTCTATGACGTGACTGGAGGCTCAATAGAGCTTGATGGACACGATATCAGAGACTACACACTAAGCGAGCTTCGCGAGTCAATAGGCTTTGTTCCGCAGAAGGGTATTCTTTTTTCGGGAACCATCGCCTCAAACCTGCGCTTTGGTAAAGCAGACGCGAGTGATGAGCAGATAAAAAAGGCTGCGGATATCGCACAGGCTTCTGAGTTTATCGAGACAAAGAATGACAGGTATGAAAGCTCAATCGCACAGGGCGGCTCAAACGTGTCAGGTGGTCAGAAGCAGAGGCTTGCCATAGCAAGAGCTATCGCAAAGGACCCTCATATTTATGTGTTTGATGACAGCTTTTCAGCACTCGATATGAAGACTGACGCGCGTCTGCGTGCAGCCTTAGCAGAGGTTACAGAGAGTGCTTCCGTTATTATCGTGGCACAGCGTATCAGCACGATTATTCATGCTGACCAGATTCTCGTGCTCGATGACGGTAAAATCGTAGGAAAAGGCACCCACGAGGAGCTTCTTAAGAATTGCGATGTATATATGCAGATTGCACAGTCACAGCTTTCAGCCAAGGAACTTGGAATTGATGATAACAAAAAGGAGGGCATGTAAGATGAGTGAGAATAATAACGAACAGTTTAAGATGCCTCCTAAGAGGCCAAGAGGGCCAATGGGACGTGGCCCCGGAATGGTCACAGAAAAGGCCAGGGATTTCAAGGGCTCTACAAAGAAACTCATAAAGTATCTCGGCAGATACTGGGCTGCTATCATTGCAGTTATGATTTTTGCAGCAGTTTCGACTGTCTTCTCCGTTGCAGGACCGAAGGTCATGGGTAAAGCCACCACTGCGCTTGCCGAGGGACTCATGAACAAGATTGCGGGAACAGGCGGCATAGATTTTGATTATATTGCAAAGGTTCTTTTGTTTACGCTGGCTTTATATGTGGTGAGTGCCATCTTTATGTTTGTCCAGGGGCTTATCATGACAGGCATCACGCAGAAGACCTGCTATAGGATGCGTAAGGACATCACGAGCAAAATCAACCGTATGCCGATGAAGTATTTCGAGTCAAGGACATACGGTGAGGTACTTTCGCGTATCACAAACGACGTGGACACACTCGGACAGAGCTTGAACCAGAGTATCACACAGATTATTACATCTGTTGCCACTTTGGTCGGTACACTGGTCATGATGCTGTCTATTTCACCGCTCATGACGCTGATTTCACTCGTTATCCTGCCAGTTTCGATGATACTTATTTCGTTTGTCATAAAGCATTCACAGAAATACTTCAGACAGCAGCAGGAGTATCTGGGACACATAAACGGACAGGTCGAGGAGGTGTACGGAGGCCACCTCGTCATAAAGGCATATAATAAAGAGGCAGAGACTGTAAAGACCTTTAAGGAGGCCAACAATGTGCTCTACAAATCCGCTTGGAAATCGCAGTTTCTCTCAGGACTTATGATGCCTATCATGCAGTTTGTAGGAAACTTAGGATACGCGGGAGTTGCCATCTCAGGAGGTATACTTGCCATAAAGAATGTCATCACAATCGGTGATATCCAGGCCTTTATACAGTATGTGAAGAATTTCACACAGCCTATCCAGCAGATAGCGCAGGTGGCAAACCAGCTTCAGTCGATGGCGGCTGCATCTGAGCGTGTATTTGAGTTCCTCGAGGAGGAGGAAGAGGATATAACAGTGGAAAATCCTGTAAAGCCAGACCATATCGAGGGAAGTGTAGAGTTTTCGCATGTACACTTTGGTTATAATCCTGACCAGATCATCATCAATGATTTTTCTGCAAAGGTAAAGCCGGGACAGCAGGTTGCTATCGTTGGACCGACAGGAGCGGGAAAGACTACCATGGTCAAGCTTCTTATGAGATTTTATGATGTAAGCTCAGGTGCCATTCTTGTAGACGGACATGATATCAGGGATTACAACAGAGCCGATCTGCGAGATGCATTCGGCATGGTATTGCAGGACACATGGCTCTTTAAGGGCACCATTATGGAAAATATCCGCTACGGCCGTCTGGATGCCACAGATGAGGAGGTCATCGCGGCAGCAAAGGCAGCACATGCGCATCACTTTATCCAGACATTGCCGGGTGGCTACGATATGGAGCTCAACGAGGATGCATCCAATGTGTCACAGGGACAAAAGCAGCTTTTGACAATAGCAAGAGCCATTCTTGCAGACAATCCAATCCTTATCCTTGATGAGGCCACATCCTCTGTCGATACACGTACAGAAATCCGTATCCAGAAGGCACTCGACAATCTGATGAAGGGCAGAACAAGCTTTGTCATCGCCCACAGGCTGTCTACTATCAAGAATGCCGATATGATTCTTGTCATGAAGGACGGAGACATTATCGAGCAGGGTACACACGATGAGCTTCTTGCAAAGAACGGATTTTACGCAGAGCTGTATAACTCTCAGTTTGAAGAATAGAGAAAGCACGGGTATCGTGCAGTTTTGCGAATATGCGTGGGCTGAATGGTTACATAAAATTAAAAAAAAATACGCTCTCGACAAAATTCGACAAAATGTGTTATCATAAAAGCATACAATTTGTTTTGACATGACAGTAATTGGCGGCATAGGAGAGTTTGATGAGCACTTTAAATGTCGCAGTAGCAGACGAAAAGAAAAACATGCAGAGTTTATTAAAGGGCATGGAGTTTTTAGGAACAGCAAGAAGTAGTGATGAAGCATACAACATGATAAACGGTAATGCCGGTTCTGATGTGGTACTTGTGTATGTAAAGAGAGCATCCGGTGACACTGAGCCACTTGATGATACATATATGGAGAAAAAATCCCTTGAGACACAGGTGACGGATATCATTCATGAGATAGGTGTTCCGGCTCATATAAAGGGATATCAGTATCTTAGGACTGCGATAGTGATGTGCGTTGAGGATATGGAAATGCTTAGCTCTATCACAAAGCTTTTGTATCCCACTATTGCAAAGAAGTACAAGACTACCTCAAGCAGGGTGGAGAGAGCCATAAGGCATGCTATCGAGGTGGCATGGAGCAGAGGCAGGATGGATACGATAGACTCCATGTTTGGATACACTGTAAACTATGGTAAGGGCAAGCCTACCAATTCGGAGTTTATTGCCCTGATTACAGACAAAATACGTCTAGGGATGTAAAAATCGTCATTATAGACAAATAAAACCACGTTTTAATAAATTTACTAGGCAAAATGTACTCCCGCGTGATATAATATAGTATACATTCTATTGGTTTCAGGATGTATACTATATTTTTTATCAGATTAATCGTTGTTTAAATAACTGTAATCTGGGGGAGGTTTCAGCATGGACAAAATGAAAATATTAATGGCCGCATCAGAGGCAATACCTTATATGAAGACAGGTGGACTAGCTGACGTAGTGGGATCTTTACCGAAATATTTTGACAAGGACAGATATGACGTGAGAGTTATACTTCCGAAGTACAAATGTATGGATGATAAATTACTGCCACAGCTTAAGTTCGTCTGTCATTTTTATGTCAATCTCAACTGGCGCAGGCAGTATGTGGGGATTTTTACATCGCAGTATGATGGTGTGACATATTATTTTGTCGACAATGAGTTTTACTTTGCAGGAGATAAGCCATACAACAATATATACGAGGATGTGGAGAAGTTTGCTTTCTTTTCAAAGGCGGTGCTTGAGGCTTTGCCGGTTATAGATTTTGCCCCGGATGTGATACATTGTAATGACTGGCAGACAGGACTCTTGCCGGTTTTTCTAAAGACAGTATACGGCTCAGACAATTTCTATGCCGGTATCAAGACAGTCTTTACCATTCACAATATGAAGTTTCAAGGGCGATGGAAGATTAAAGAGGTGGCTGATGTTACAGGACTTCCGGAGCATATTTTTAATTCAGGGGAGCTGGAGTTCTATGGTGAGGCTAATTATTTAAAGGGCGGCATAGTATATGCAGATGAGATTACGACTGTCAGTCCGACATATGCAGATGAAATCTGTACACCTGAGGGCGGAGAGGGCCTGGATGGCCTGATGCTTGAGCGGCGCAGGCATTTGAGAGGCATTGTAAACGGTATAGATTATGATGTCTTTAATCCTATGAAGGATACATATCTGGATAAGCATTTTTCTGTAAGGGAATTGAGTGGAAAGGTCGTTAATAAGCGTCAGCTGCAGGAGAAGTATGGTCTGGCTGTGGATAAGGATGTCATGCTGATTGGAATAGTTTCGCGTCTGACAAAGCAGAAGGGCTTTGATCTGGTGGCATATGTGATGGAGGAGATGCTTTCCACCATGAATGTACAGTTTATAGTGCAGGGCACAGGAGAGCAGCAGTACGAGGAGATGTTTAATTATTTCCATGGCAGGTATCCGCAGAAGCTTGGAGTATATATCGGTTACTCAGAGGAAAATGCACATGAGATATATGCAGGCTGTGACGCATTTCTCATGCCGTCTCTTTTTGAGCCGTGCGGCTTGAGCCAGCTCATGTCTATGCGATATGGTACGCTGCCTATAGTCAGGGAGACCGGTGGTCTTAAGGACACTGTAGTGCCGTACAATGAGTACGAGAATACGGGCGATGGCTTTTCCTTTGCCAATTATAATGCGCATGATATGCTGCATGTCATCAAATATGCTCTTGATGTGTTTGAAAACCATAAGGACAGATGGCAGGAGATGATGCAGCGCGCCATGAGGCATGACTTCTCATGGAAGGCATCTGCGAAAGAGTATGAGAAGCTTTACGACATGCTGCTTGGCAACTAGTACATCGTTCTGCAAATAACAGGCCAATAATTTTCATGAATTTCCAAATATGTTCTTAGAAAGTAAAATACCGGATACATATCTATGATATGATATCCGGTATTTTGTGTTATCGGGTTATATGATTATCAGTAGACAGTGTCTGTTTTACTATCGTATATGTAGTACCTCTCGCCGAGTACTTCCTCGTCGCGTACCTCTGTAGAGTTTACCTCACAGATGAATTCGCTTAGGTTGCAGACATCTATATCGCTATCCAGCGGCATTACCAGAAATTCATGGATACTGCTTGGTATGAGCAGCATATTGCCGCCGAGCTTTTTTGCCAGCGAGCTTAGCACACCCGGGTAGAGTATGGCGGATGCGCCGTTTGTCTGCCTGCTGTTTGTAAGGATATACATAGGCAGGCTGTCAAAATCACAGACTGCGCGCATCTGATTGGCATAGCCCGGACATTTTTTGGCAAGAAACTCTGCCATGTTGATTATTGAGCATGGAAGTATCCTTGGTGTATTTTGCATTGAGGCGCGGATTAGTGTTTCTGTATCTATGCCCCAGCGTGACAGAAGCGCATCTGTGACTGTAATGGTGCCAAATTCAGGCAGTTGCGCTCCTACATATACTTCAAATATGATGGCAAAATCCAGATATTTGATATAGGGCACGTCCTTTAGCTGCTTTTGGTTTTTGTCGTAGCTTATGAGCTGGAAAATTATTTTCTCCTTTACCTTGGAAAAATCATCACAGAAGCTTATGTCAAAATCTTCAGTTGGCTTGAAATCATTGTAGGTGGATAAAATTGCATCGAGAATAGAATCAATGGATACACCATCAAGATACCAATGGTAGTAAGGATTGAGATAAATAGTCGGTGCTATATTGAATTTGGGATTGATAATCACCAATCCGTCGTAGATCATCCCGTTGTTCTTTTTGACAGGATGGATGGTAAGCTTGAAATTATTGTCAAGTCTTGCGGTTATTTCTGTTTCTATAGTATGTAAAAACTCCGTGTATTTCATGAATCTCCTTGCGGAGCATAAAAATATCGGATCTCGTGGAAAAGTAAAACCCACGAAGCAGGGCGCTTCGTGGGTTTTACTCTATCATTGTTTGTTGAAGTTTGCAATATGTATTTTTGTACAATTTTTAGACTTCATTTTTGTGATATCATACAAAATACAGCTGCGCAATCCATTTTTAATCTGATTTGAGCCTCTGCCACAGTGTGTTGTAAAGTGTTGCGTCATCATCATTTAAAGCTCTGTATACTTCACAGTTTTTGAGCATATCGGAAGGAGGATTAATCGCCTCATTTTCCTTCGTTTCTGCATCCTGGTTTTCGATGACAGACTGGATAGGTGATGCATAGTATACATATTCAAAGTTGAGCTGTGCCGGCTCATCACTGCAGATATAGTTCAAAAATTCCTGTGCGCCCTCTTTATTCTTGCATGTCTTTGGAATAAACCATGAGTCAATCCAGAGGTTTGAGCCCTCCTTTGGCACGATATAGTCCAGGTTATCGTTTTCAGCCATGGCTGCAGCTGCCTCACCGGAGTAGCACACTGCGATTGCCGCATTTTCAGCAACCATCTCATCACAGGTTTCATCCACGTAGTAGGCGAGCACATCACTGCTTTGTTTGTTCAGTATATCAAATGCTTCATCGAGCTTTGCTGTATCTGTCTCGTTTATCGAGTAGCCAAGTGTGCGAAGGGCGGGAGTAAAGGCATCACGGACAGAATTAATCATAATCATGTTGTCCTTGTATTTGCCGTTCCACAGGCAGTCCCAGGTATTTAGGTCTGATGCATCAGCCATCTTTTTATTGTATAGTATACCGAGTGTGCCGTAGAAATAAGGCACAGTGTATTCATGTGTCGGGTCAAAGGATGCGGACATGTCGATTATATCCTGATTTACATTTTGATAGTTTGGCATTGAGCTGTAGTCTATCTTGTTGACCTCACCCTCACTTATGAGCTTCTCGATGATGTAGTCAGAGGTGCAGATGACATCGTAATCGATGGCACCGGACTTGTACTTTGTGTACATCTCCTCAGGCTCCTCGTATTCCTCGTATTTAATGGTGATTCCGGTTTCCTGCTCGAAGCTGTCGATTACTGATTCATCGATGTATTTACCGTAGTTTAGCACTGTTATGGCATTGTCATTGTTCGTGCCTCCGGCGCTTATGGTAAATACCGAAAAGCAGCCGATTACGAGTACTGCAACAATTGCGATGCTCACACTACGCTTTACGATGCGCAGCTTTTTAGCCCTTGCAGGCTTCTTTGATGAGCTGACAGGTATCTGGTTTGAGTTGATGTTTACCACAACCAAAAGCAGCAGCACTGTGAAGAAAAGTATGGTTGACAGAGCATACAGCTCCGGCTTTACACCCTTTTTTAGCTCTGTGTAGAGCATGGTTGAGAGCGTGTTTACTCCCGCACCCTTCGTAAAGTAGGTGATGGAGAAGTCATCGAGTGACATTGTGACCGCCATCATAAAGCCGGAGAACACTCCGGGGCTTATTTCAGGCCAGGTGACCTTGAAAAATGCATATAGAGGTGATGCGCCCAGGTCAAGTGCGGCCTCATAGGTGTATTTGTTGGTCTGCTTGAGCTTTGGAAGCACATTGAGTATCACATAAGGGATATTGAACGTGATGTGTGCGATAAGCACTGTCACAAAGCCCAGATTCATGAATTTTACAAACAAAAGCATCATTGAGATACCGGTCACGATATCTGCATTGAGCATCGGGATGTTTGTAGCGCCCAGATAGATTGTCTGGTTACGTTTCTTCATGGCGCTTATACCCATGGCTGCGAGAGTTCCTATTATTGTAGAAATCACAGCTGCAAGCAGCGTAATCTGCAGTGTTGTAGAAAATGCCGACATAATCCGCTCACTCTGAAAGCACTTTATGTACCAGTCGAGCGTGAAGCCTCCCCATTTAACCTTGGATTTGGAGTTGTTGAAGGAGAGTACTATTAATACAACGATAGGTAGATACAGAAACAAAAAAATCAGTCCCATATATATCCTTGATGCTATTTTTTTTACCATAATGCGCTCTGGTCTCCTTCCTTATCAAACAGATTGACGAGTGCCATGCTGATTAATACGAATACCATGAGCACGAGTGAGAGACCGCTTCCTGCGCCCCACTGCGAGCCATGGACGAAATCCTGTTCTATGATATTTCCGATGAGCAGGACCTTGCCGCCACCGAGTATCTGTGAGATGGCAAAGGATGTGAGTGATGGCACGAAAACCATTACGATTCCGCTTATGACACCGGAAACTGTAAGTGGCAGTATAATCTTGAAAAGTATTGTGACTTTGTTTGCACCGAGGTCAAGAGCCGCCTCAATCCAGTCGTTTTTGATTCTGGTCATGGAGTTGTATATAGGCAGCAGCATGAATGGCAGAAAGTCATAGACCATGCCAAGCACGACTGCTCCGGAGGTATTCATGATGTTGAAGCCCGGCAGTCCGAGAGTGGTGAGTATCGAGTTGATGACACCGTTTTTGGACAAAAGCTGCTTCCATGCGAGTATTCGAAGCATAAAGTTCATCCACATAGGAAGCATGAAAACAAATACCACAAAGCTTTGGTTTTTAATCTTTAAGCCGTTTAAAATCATCGCAAGCGGATAGGACAGCACCAGGCATATTATGGTGCATATGATTCCAAGCCGTAGGGATAAAAGCAGTGCCTTGATATTGGTGTGCTGCGCTATTGCAGCCACATATTCAAATGTGAAGCCTCCGTCAGAGCTTTTAAATGCATAGTACACAATCATGAAAAGCGGAAGTATGATAAATCCGATAATCCATATGAGGTACGGCCCTGCGAGCAGCTGTTTCTTTATTTTAGACATCTATCTCCACCGCCTTTTCATCTGAGGACTCAGGCTTGTGCATTACCTGGATATTAAATGGAATCACCTTGATACCCACATGACTGCCGACCTCTACATATTTGGTGGTGTGTACCATCCAGTCGTAGCCGTTTGCCTTTACCTCAAGCTCATAGTGCACTCCCTTGAAGATATTTGACACGACATCGCCCTGCATGTAGCCGTCCTCCGCAGGCACCAGCTCCACATCCTCCGGGCGGATGACTATATCGACAGGCGTGTTCTCACCAAAGCCCTCGTCCACACAAGGCATCTTTACACCGAGTATCTCGACAAGCTTATCCTTTATCATAACACCGTCGATGATATTACTGTGCCCGATAAAGTCAGCGACAAAGGCATTTTCAGGCTCATTGTAAATGTCCTCCGGTGTGCCAATCTGTTGGATATAGCCCTGATTCATGACTACGATGGTGTCAGACATGGTAAGCGCCTCCTCCTGGTCGTGTGTGACGTAGACGAAGGTGATACCGAGCTCATTTTTGAAGCGGATAAGCTCATACTGCATGCTCTGGCGCAGCTTTAAGTCGAGAGCGCCAAGCGGCTCGTCTAACAGCAGTACCTTAGGCTCGTTTACAATAGCTCTTGCAATAGCGATACGCTGCTGCTGGCCTCCGCTAAGAGAATCCACAGAGCGGTTTTCAAAGCCGTCGAGATTGACGAGCTTTAATGCATACTTTATTTTGTCATCAATGTAAGCCTTGCTTTTTTTCTTTATTTTAAGACCAAACGCGATGTTTTCAGCTATTGTCATATGAGGGAAAAGAGAGTATTTCTGGAAAACAGTGTTCAGATTTCTCTCGTTTGCAGGCACATTTGTGATGTCCTTTGAATCAAACATGATTTTTCCCTTGTCCGGTGTCTCAAAGCCACCGAGCATGCGAAGTGTGGTGGTCTTTCCGCAGCCTGATGGTCCAAGCAGCGTCAGAAACTCGTTCTCCCTGATGTATAGATTTAAATCGTCGAGTACAACATTGCCGTTGTATGACTTTGTGATATCGATAAAATCAATTAATTTCTTTCCCATGGTGTAAACCTTTCTCATGTAATTATAGTATTGGTAGGAACTGTATGTTTATAATTTGCTGCTGTACACACTAAAAATGTGGCCGGCAGTAATTACAGCCCCATAAAAGAGCTTCTGCAGGGGAAGCGTCAGAAGCTTGGAGGATTGCTGACCCATATGAGCATGGCATCCTTTGAAGACTTATTTTCAATAAAATGCTTCTTGCCGGCTTTAAAATAAAAGGACTCACCGGCCTTTACGGTGTGCACCTTGCCACCATAGCAAAGCTTCACTGTGCCCTTTATCACATATCCAAACTCCTCACACTCCTGAGGCAGATATATTTCAGAACTGCCGCCCGGATGAAGAGTGAGCCTGACAGGCTCCATGGAGCGGGTCTGTGCGTTTGGAATGACCCATTCTATCTTGCTGTTTTTTTCCTCGTCAATTTTCTCGAAATAGTCGTTTGCCTTGTATACAATCTGCTCAGGTTCCGAATCCGTAAAAAACTCCGCCGGTGTCATACCCAGGCACTGGATGATATCAAGCAGGGTGCCGACTGACGGTGAATTCTGATTTCGCTCGAGCTGGGAGATAAATCCCTTCGTCAGCTCAGCCCTGTCAGCAAGCTCCTGCTGGGTAAGTCCGTACTGGATACGAAGCTCCTTCATACGATGTCCGATATCCATGTTTACTTCCTTTTCTAATACATTTTATGTTATAGTTGCTGTAGGTTTAATAATAGATTTTTTGTTTACTAAAAATAA
>ERZ1036402.330-NODE-330-length-29271-cov-3.923912_pt1 | contig 29271 bp, 29 predicted proteins | sample MGYA00514216_ERZ1036402 | MGnify/ENA primary metagenome ERZ1036402 (study PRJEB33795, sample SAMN09464942) | human gut metagenome | host: Homo sapiens | place: USA: Stanford, California | collected 2016-11 | study: EMG produced TPA metagenomics assembly of the...
TCTATATACCCCTTATTTGTAAGTATCTTACCCGCAATAATACAACCTCCATCACCAGAATAACAATCACACTTACAATTACAGTTGCTTAAAACTTTTTCTGTACGATGATTATGGCTCTTCGACACAAGTTCTTGCAATAAATCATGTAATGAATAAGTTCCTGCCTGAATACCAGTTTCAGTTCTATAATAATAATTTGTTATATTCCCGCTCCCAGAACTAATATCTACTACATTAGGGGCACTTACTGAAAATCTTCTATATCCTTGATTACTATTTTCAACAGTGTTCGTTCCCAATTCAGCAATTATTTGTGCTGGTGTCTGTCCATTCAGTAATTTACTATTTTCTGCTTCTGTTATCTTTCTTATTTCCCATTTTACTGTTCCATCATTTATCATTAATAATCCACCTGCCAATTATAATTTACAGAAGAACTGACAAGTAAACGAATTATTTTACAGCGATACAAATATAACCAAAAGAAATACCATACGGCGGTGTATACTGATCTCCAGAATTAACACCATAATTATAGCAAATAACCGCTCCAGTAGATTGATTTATAGACATGTTAGTAGCCCCAATACTCCATATAGCATATTTGCATTGCGACCTTGTATAGCCTGAAGGTAGGGGAATATACACTGTTGATGTTCCATTAGGTTTCATTTCTCCTGAAGACAATAATACTGTTGAATATATCTTTTGTTCTGGCACTGCTGCTAATAATTCGTTTTTAAAATCTTCTATTGCCTGTCCATTTAATTCTTCTGCATTACCTATTTTTCTAACTTCCCATTTAGAAGTACCGTCTACAAGGACAGTCCCCCCCATATCTGACAATTTCATTTGCCATGTAACATTCACCTCATTTATTTATCTTACACACTCTTAATAAAACTTAATCAAAAATAATGTTTTCCAATTCTTTTTTTGAAGTCGCTTTATCTACTTCTGCCTGTTTTTCCCAACCATTTTGCTTACAAATACCTCTATGTAAACCTAAATCTACATTCCATTGCAATAATTGATCTTTAGTTAAGAAATATATCTGTTTAACATCACTGTTCTTTGGATAACCTCTCATCGGATAACCATTAGGGAAGTTTTTAGCAAATTCTTCAGGAGCAAGATAGATAGTATTTAGATCACTGGAAACCGTATTTTGAGTATCTCTATCACTATCATAAGTCACTGTCTCACCAGAACATTCAGAAACGAAACCGCCTGTAATTTTACGTTCTGTCCAAATATCTATTTCAGAGAGTTTAGACTCTTTTAATTCAGCAAGTGTGGGTTCTTTTATTACTTCAATAATCGCACCATTGACCAATTTTATTTTACTGATATCATAACTTTCTTCTGATACTACAGCCATTTCATTACGACTTGCCAAATCTGCTGCATCTGGTTCATAGTTGCAAGACGCAACACAATCACCATTTTCATTAAAAATATAATACATTTATTTCACCTCATTTATTTAACTGCTATGCAAAGGTATCCAGCACCAGTTACAGAACCGCCACCTGCAGGTTCGCCGTTGCTATAGTTGCCTCCATAGCTTACAACACCATTGTTTTGATTCACTGATATGGTAGGCCTTGCGGTACTTGTAGCGTAAGTATAGACCGAAATGCTTGTCGGCCATACTGCGTACTTACATTGCGCTCTCGTATATCCACTTGGCAGAGGAATAGTTCCCCCATTACCTATTGTTCCTGCTGTTACACTCACACTAATCCCTTTCGGAACTTGACCTAAAGTATTCGCAATTATCTGTGCTGCTGTTTGACCACCTAACAAGAACGCATCAGGTGACTTTAATATAGAATAAACCAGCCACTTAGCTGTTCCATCTATACAGAAGTCCCCCCCGAATCTACATTTGTCGGTTCATTTGAACCAGTAGTTCCAGCCTGCACACATTTCAGGTAATAACCAGCATATGCAGGGTCAGAAAGAAATCTTATCGTACCTACAGCAACAGATTCATTTGACTTCCAGCAATCAGGAATATTTTTACCTTCGATCAGGTCATTAGAATTTAAAACAGCGACTTTATTATAAGCCACCACTTTCCATGTAACGCTGCCATCGGTCACAGAACTTTGTGAAGTTACAACAGGTTCACTTACCGCACTTATGCCAGAAGTTGTACATAACAAAAAAACCGCACTGTTATTTGCTAACTGTACGGTATCATTCACTTTATATTCTTTTGAAGCTTCCCAAGAACCAACACCACTGTCCTGTTTCTTCTTGATCCATGTAATAGAACCATCAATAACTTCTCTTGCGGTTGTATTCCAATCAGGCTCATTTGTAGCAGAATATCCAGCATTTTTCGCAACCGCGATAAATCCAGCAGCCATATTCGGGCTTCTTACTATATGACCTTCCTGATATTCTGTTTCCGGCTGCCATAAGCCATCCACAAGGCATTCCAGTGTTTCGTGTTCATTCTTCATATAGGCCTGCAGATCGTCCTGTGTTGTCGGTGTCGCAGAACCTTCATACATAAAGTATTTTTTTATGTCTTTTATAAATTTAGGTATTTGCATTTTATACCAGCTCCCTTCTAAATCCCTGCCAGGTCAAATCACAAACTGCTTCTATCGGCTTTCCTTCCGCATCGATGATCTGAATCTTGCACGGGTTGCGTGTGATAATTTTTACATTTGCCACCGATACCACACTCTGAATAGCATTGATCCGCACTGAAGTCGTGTAATAATACGGTGTTTTGATTGGCAGCGTCAGACCTTCCGCCGGAATCAGCAGATTACTGAAATTCTCCACCCTGTCCGGAACGTCGATAATTGCGTTCAGCTTTGCGATCTCCGCTCTGGCATCAGCTTCAGGCAATGAATGAACCTCCAAATGGAGTGAATCTGTCGCGTTGATAACTATTTTACCGGTATACGGTTTAAAAATACCGCTGAAGCGCCAGTAACTATTCAAAGCCTCTCCCCAGGCAATTTCCTGTGGTTTTGACCAGGCTAAACTGCCGCTTCCAAGACAATATTTGACTGTAGATGGCGAATTCAAACCATACTCAAGCCACAGCTGCCCGCCAGCCAGCGGCTGCAGATGCGACAGCACCAACAGCTCGTCATTGATCGATTTCCCTTTCAGTACACCGTTTTCCACAACACCGTCATGCTCAACTTTTTCCCAGTTATTTTCGGCCAAGTCGACCTTCCAAAGCACATTTTCTTCCAGCGGGTCGCCCAGATTCAAAACAGCATATGCCGCATTGACGCTCTCGTTGCCGCCGTTATCCACTGCCTTGATCATAACAGTGTGCACGCCCTGGCGCAGTGCCTGCGTTTCAAAAGGCTGCGACGTAATGACGCCGCTATGCAGCTCAAAAGCCGTCTGCCACTGCGGATTGCTGCCCTGCGTATACTTGATTTTAAAGCCTGCGATATCATTGACCTTCGGATAACCAAAATTCCACCAAAAGCGACGCGTACCATCCGGCAGCAATTCCGCATCCAGCAAAGCAACATCCGGCGGCGGCTTGTCTTTACCTGTTATCTCTGCCAGCTTGGTCGCCGCCGCGCCCTTCACACCGTCACGACTGACCGCCTGCACCGACACCCAATAAGACCCCTGCTGCAAACCTGTCAGCGTCGCACTGGTATCAAAGGTCGACGAGTACGTTTTATAACTCTTGCCGTCCCGCGATAAACTGACTGAATAGTGATCCAGATATGCATAATACATATCGTCCCACGTAATATCCATACCCATCTGCAAAATGCCTTCTGCACTGGTCCAGCTGTTTTCTTCCACGGTCAGCCCCGTTACCGAAGGCGGCGTAGTAGTATACGGCGGCTTGGAATTAGTATAATCCGGCATCACGATCGGCGCACCCAGCTCGTCATTATAAATCGACGGATTATACTGCCTGCAGGTCAGCTGATAAGTACCGGCATTAGTTTCATCGATCTCCGTGATACGAAACGGCATTTTACTGAAAATACCGCCGTAAGAAACCGTAATAACGTCGCCGCATTCCAAACTCATGCCCTGCGTCGCCACACTGAACGAAACCGATATCGAACAGGTCTTGTTCAAATCACGATACAACCTGGCTACACGCAGCGCCTGATTCTGCGAAGTACATCCCGCCAGCGTGATCGTTTTTTCAATAATACGGCCATCCTGCTCCAGCTGCGCTTCCAGATCTTCGACTACGACCTTGATCTCCGTCCAGTTCTGCGACGGATCAAAATAACCGATCTTATAACGGTTCGGCGTTTCTTCCAGCGAAGTCTGCGTGATCGACAGACTGTCTTTGATAATCGTTGTATCGTCAAAAGCATAGCAGGGAGTTTCTTCCTTCTCCACCCGCAGTGCGATCTGCCTGTTCAGCGTCAAAAATAAACCACCAACCGCCAGCATGGAACTCAGCTGTTCGATCGGTGTTTTCTGCGAATCTAAAATAATATTCAGTTTATAACGCGGAGCTTTCTGTTTCACGCCCTCGGCATCCAGATATTCCACTTTTTCATCACAATAGGCCGCTACGTCCTTAAAACTGTCGTCGTCGATCATAGTTTCTGAAATCCAGTGCCCTGTGCCATACCTTTTATTCGTCAAAAAATCTCTGATGATCCAGGCCGGGTTTTCGCTGTATTCCCTTACCCAGCCAGAACCGTTCCAAACCTTGACCAGCTGCCCCTGCACTATACAGTTGACTGTCGGGTTGCCGCCGCTCAGCCTGCCGCTTGCCACTAGGTCAGTCCTGATCCAGGCAGTGTTAGTGTAACCGCCTACGTCATTAAAATTATCGGGAGCAACACAATCGTTAAAAGCAAAGCTGCCGATCGCATAGCCTCGATTATCCAGCACTACCATATTACTGCGAGCCGGATCTGCCGGATCGCAATAGCAGCCCACAGGCTTAGACGAACTAAACTGCATATTTTTAGCGTTGATGCCTTTGCTGGTTCTGTCATCAACTGCGCCGTCTATCTTCCAGCCATTGCCGCACTCGTTCCTGATCTTTTCGATAACTGTCGACAAAAGCGCCGCCTGCTGATCCTGGCTCTCAACATCCTTCAGCGCATATGTATTTGTCTTACCGCCAGCCTTGAGATATAAAGTATTGCCACTGCGATAGACTGCCGCATCCTGATGCTGGATATTATAGATACTGATATTAGTATCATTTTTTATAAGTTCTTCGTTGGCACAGACGTTATACACGCCCTTGATACCGCCCTCACAGATAATGACATCCTTCTGCAGATATCTTTCGCCGTTATAGGGGTTATGCCATACTTGCAAACCGCCCCATTTTCTAGTACCATAGATTACAGGAATAACTGCATCCTGCGAGATGTCGTTGGTGGTAGTGCTGAACTTACTGTAATCATCCTGACTGTAGTCACCGTCAAGGTTGCCGAAGGCGTTTGGTTTTTGTGTTACTGACCATAAGGTGGAAGCGATTGACATACCGTACATACCAGCTGCGAAAGTCTGAGAAGCCTTTAACCCAAACCAGGTAGGACTACCTGCTCCAATAAAAAAACCTGCTGCCATGAATGCTATTTTACCAACTTTTTTACCTTTGCCCAAATTTTCACCTACTTTCTTCAAGGAGTTGATTTTATGAAAAAAATTGTACTGACTATGATGTTCTTGTTTACTTTTACTCTACCTGTATATGCAGAAATAGCTTACTTTCAAAACGAATTTACAGATTCAAAAGTTATTGTTAGTTCTATTGACCGTGATAAAAAAACAAGCTACTCAAAAGCACCAAACAATATAACTCTAAGAAAAGAACTTCTTAACAATAATACTAACTTTACACTAATTATTTTAACTACTAAGTCATCCATACCTGCTATTTTGGATAAAACCCACTTTAAGTTTAATAACACAAAAGTCATGTCATTAAAAACCTCTGTAGACCCAGATTCTTATTCATTATTTTTTGAACTAAATGATGACTTTATTAAAGCTATATCAACTGCAACTTCTGTCCAAGTTCAAACACCAATGTATTCTAATAACAAAAATAGAATCAAATACAAAGAATACGATATCTTACCAGCTGTTCTTGCCGAATGGAAGCAAGTCATCGCTATGGAATAAAACTATATATCTTTATACTGCTAACAAAACCTGAGTTCGACTTTGAGTCGGGCTCAGGTTTTTTAATTCGCACTTCATCTTCCTGATCTTTTCGATAACTGTCGACAAAAGCGCCGCCTGCTGATCCTGGCTCTCAACATCCTTCAGCGCATATGTATTTGTCTTACCGCCAGCCTTGAGATATAAAGTATTGCCACTGCGATAGACTGCCGCATCCTGATGCTGGATATTATAGATACTGATATTAGTATCATTTTTTATAAGTTCTTCGTTGGCACAGACGTTATACACGCCCTTGATACCGCCCTCACAGATAATGACATCCTTCTGCAGATATCTTTCGCCGTTATAGGGGTTATGCCATACTTGCAAACCGCCCCATTTTCTAGTACCATAGATTACAGGAATAACTGCATCCTGCGAGATGTCGTTGGTGGTAGTGCTGAACTTACTGTAATCATCCTGACTGTAGTCACCGTCAAGGTTGCCGAAGGCATTTGGTTTAGCTACTACAGACCAAATCGTTGAAGCGATTGACATACCGTACATACCAGCTGCAAACCAAGCTCCTTTCATTGCTTTATCAATACCAAACCAAGCTGGATTAGCCGCACCTAATGCAAATCCCGCAACAGAAAATAATATTTTGCCTGTTTTTTTACCTTTACCCAACCTCTCACCTACTTTCTTTTAGGAGTTGATTTTATGAAAAAATTTTTAACAATATTATTTGTGATGTTATTTATCAATAATCTTTCTTATGCCGAAATTATCCAGCAAAAAAATGATTTTGACGAAACGAATATTACGATGAGTATTTTTGAAAAAGATGTATTTTCATTTAGTGAAAATATGCCAAAAGAAATTTCATTCAAAAAATTAAATGTACCCAAAACAGACCCTTTGTACATTATTATTTTTAAAACTAGATTTGTTTCAAAGGAATTATATGTGGATTTAGAGCCTGTAAAAATGAAAGTAAACAACGACATCAATGAAATATATTACATCTTTCCTCATATAAATGACCACGGAGAACGTTGGAGATTATCATTATCCCTTTCATCTAATATTGTCAATGCAATAAAAAAAGCTGATTCTCTAGATTTTCAAATCCCAATCTATACAACAGACAAAATACAGGTGAAATATACTGAATATACTCTTCCTAAACCAGTATTAGACGAATGGAAGCAAGTCATCGCCATGGAATAACGAAAGAGAGCCTAATGGCTCTCTTTTTTATTGCCCGCGCAATAATATTAACTTAACCTGAATTCTTTCGGCACTGCCAGAAAGCCGCTGTAATGCTGACGATTGCCATACTTTTCGCACATCTCCGGAGTTTTATCGCAGTTGCGTTGTAGGGTCGCCGTATCTAAAATAGCTCCTAAAAACGGATACTGCGTCACGACATAGTGATTACCGTCATTATTATCAATAAAATTATCTTTGATCAGTTTGGTTTCGTAACCGATCGTAATAAGTCCGTTTTTATAGTAGCCTTCGGCAATATCTGCAGCATCGAGTTTGATTTTATTGGGCAGTGAGAGCAGCGGTTCGACATCAACCTTCCGTAAGTCTTTGTCCATACCGCACTGTTCGTCACCAAACGCTGCATTACAAAAATACTGCGTGATCCTGCTGGGAACCTTGTTATTGGGAAAGGCAGCTTTTACTGTAACCGTAAATTCGCCATTGCTATAGGTTGGTGTATCAAGATAGCCATAAAAAACTGTCATAGCTATTTCTTCGTCTTCCAGACTTTCCGGGTACTGAATACGGAAGATTTCGACATAACGGCCGCGAAAATCAAAACCTTCCAGCAGCGCTGTTATTTTGCTGTTATCAGTATCGGCTATTTTCAATTCCACGTTGTCGATCTTAGCGTCAACTGAAGATTTGATCGTGCCACGCTGCACCGGAACAGGATAATAATCACAACCGCCAAAGGTTATGACCTCATCACAGTTGCAGATACGGATGATGCCTGTTTTTAGATGCAGCACATAGAGTTCAATAAAAAAAGAGCTGGACTGCTCTTTGGCTGCTGCCATGCTGATAGGTAGAATTTTCATAAATTGACCACCCTCAATGTCAGCTCTACAGAAATCTTGCCGATAATGCGTCCGCGCTCATCAAAGCCCCAGGTATCAGTGGGTGCATAGTCGCTGGTAAACTGGCAGACAAACTGCTCCCCATTATAATTAAAATAAAACCGCTTCGACTTGCGGTGTTCCATGTAAAATGCTTCTAATGACGCCATTTCGGCAGCCATGCTTTCAAAGGTCATTTGAAAGGTAATGATCGGATTTATGCCAATTTCCTGTACCTGAAAGGCTCCTGATTCAAATTCGATAGTCCTGTCCAGATACTGGACACTGCGTTTTACTTCGCTTTTGGGTGTAAAAGTAAATGTTTTCAAGCTGTCACCTTCTTTCTGTAACCACTTTTAAAAAAGAGGTTGTTTTGCCTGAGCCTGACGATCATAGATCTTTGGAATTGCTGTAAGATCGTCAGCACCTTATGTTCACCGACATAGACGCCGGTATGGCCTTCGCCGTTGATTTCATATAAAACTATATCGCCGTACTGCATGGCATCGACATTTTTGACGCGTGTAAAGTGCTTATGCATAAACCGCGCCAGTCGATATGGTTCGTGCACATACCAGTCTTTGGCGATCGGTCGGCCGTCGCGCCATTCCAGATCAATGCCGTGTTCCTGATAGAACAGCTGGCACAGGCCGATACAATCGACACCATGATAATCGACGCCCAGAAATTTATAGGGCAGACCGACAAACTTTTTGAGATCCTGTTTTTCCATTTTGCACCTGCCGTCAGGCCCTGCGTCCCATAGCGTTGTTTTTAGACATTACGGCCTGCAAAATATCTGAGTTTTCGTTCAGGTATTCGGCAAAGCTGCGGGAATCGAGCGCCGTAATAATGACCTGTGTCGGCGCTTTGGCTGTATTATCCATCGCCCGCATGGCAACAGTTGCCAAAATTTCGTTGCTGCGGCGGTCACGAATACTGTTGACTTCCTCACCCACCTGCAGGGTGCGCAGTACTTCGTCGTCTTTGAGCGCCGGCACTAAGCCAATGCGCCCTGCCATAACGTTGCCGCCACTGTGCATTTTGGGGGCGGATACACCAATATCCTCGCCGCTATGAGCTTTAGTAAGAGTACCTAAACTCAATACAGTTTCATACGTTTTACCACCATATGAAAAACTATCACCTAAACTCGCCGCAGCACCACCACTTCCTCCACCAGACATTCCTAAAATCAAGCCCAGCAAGGATGCCTCCGCTTTGACTTTAAATAAACGTTGGATGGCTTCACGCGCCAGATCTTTCCATAAATTAGACCAAATGAATCGCAGTGTATTACCCTGAATAAAGAAGTCCACAGCAATGCCTGCCAACCCCTCGCGGATCTGCGCATTCTTTTGATATTCAAGGTCTCGCATTTGTCCTGCATGTTCAGCACGTAAAACTTTTTCAGCGTCTAACAAATTTTTGATCCGATGATATTCTGCCATATCATTTTTAGCTTTGTCACTTTGAAGTTCTTTTTCCCAGTTATAAATTTGCTGTTCCTGCTCGATCATGACCTGCTTCAGATATTCAATCTGAGCCACAGTGGCCCGTCGCTGTTCATCCGAATTCAAAGGAGTTCCCAGCGCCTTTGCTTTGATTGCGTATTCGTTCTGCATGGTAAGCATCTTTTGCGCATAAATATCTTCCGGTTTTTTAGAAACATACATGGACTTTAGATTTTGCTGTACACTACGCTGTTCCTCATCCAGATTTTTTATCTTGTTTTCAATTTCGGCCATTAAACTTAAAAGACTGCTCAGTTCCTTAACAGAACTGATGGTCTCTTTATTAGCAGCAATGCGCGCGGCTTTGACATCATCAGCAGCACTGGTATCATAGCCGATCGCTGACATCAATTCAGAATTTTTTACTATTTCACTGTCAAAATCATCCTGTAAGTTTTTCATGAAATCCTGCAGCTTTGTTTTTTCTCCTGCCAGTTCACTCAACCGTCTATTGTAAAGATCTATTTTCTCAGCCTGCTTTTCGATAGTTGTACCAAACTCATTTTCTTCGTCGATTATTTTTTGCATATCGGCAATATATTGCTCATCAATTGGCTTAGCCTCATACATCAATCGGTTTCTCTCGGCAAAGTTTTTGTTTTCGGAAACCATTTTATTGTAATCAACCGCTTGCGCGCCTGCCAGCATGCCATAACCGCCGCCATAGCCTTGCCCAAAATCTGCTGACGGCTGCGGCATATAATTATTAATCTGTTCTCTATGACTAAGCTGTGCTAGCAGAGTAGCTTCCTGATTTCTGAGTTTGGCCAGCTGCGCTTCTGTAGCAAAATATTTGTTTCTGGCATTATCATAATCAGTTTTGGCATTTACATAGGCCACTGAACTCGTATCCCGCCCCTCGGCTTCTAAAAAAGCTTTACGCTCTTTCATAATTCGGGCCTGTTCTTCCATCTCAGCCTGATATTGAGCCATTTGGCGACGTACTGTTTCCAGTATAATTTGTGATTTATCTACATCCTTTACTTTGTCTTCAAAAAAATTATAAGCACCGTTCACTGCTTGAACTGCGGCTCCAATTTCTGCAATAGTTTTTAACGCTATCAGCAATGGTACTGCCATACTGATCCCCTCACTTTCCCGGCCTGCAATGCTACGACTGCACCAATGCCTTGCCTGTCTGCTGCCAGCTCTGCTTCGGCAAGAGTCAGGATAGTTTTGAATAACAACAGCAGTTCCGTACCGCCTTGAAAGGCCGCTACAAATTCCGGCTGTAAGTTTTTCAATCCCTTTAACAGCTCTGTCAGTACAAGCATCAGGTTTTGTGCTGCGGTGGTGTTGCTTTGCTGCAGCTTTTCCAGCAGCTTGTCACCTTGCTGCTTCAAGGCCAGTAATTTTTGTTCTATCTTAGCTGCAGATTTTTTATACTGCACTGCCGAAAAGTCCTGCGTGCTAAATGCCGTCTGCATTTCTCTGCAAAGAGTCATACCCGCCAAACAACGCTCCCAAATTGGCAGCATCAAAACAGCCGGCAGCAATATCAGGCAAAAGTTTTTCGCCCTCTTTGTCAGCAGCTTGCTTCTGCGCTGCTTCTAAAATCACCTCCTGCAAGCGGCGTAATTGTTTTTGTCCCTGTGCATCCAGGCAATAACAGTCAACGCCTAGTTTATTCAGCTGCATTGCTGCATCAGCCGTTCCCATCCACAACAGCAGCACCCGCAAATAACGGCCGGCTTCTTCACCTTGCTTCTGAGAACATTCCATGAAGGCCACCAACAGCGCCTGCAAATACGAAAAGTCTATCCCAGAGCGGTAAGCAATGCCGCCTGCCTGTTCATTTGCTTCAGCAAGCTGCTGCGCTGTCATACCATATTCAGCACTCAATTTGCCCCAAATGTCGATTATTTCATTAGCAGTTTGTTCGGCATCATAAGCCGAAAGCAATTTTGCTGCATACTGGCGTAGAACAGATGCCAACGCCGTAGCGGCAGCTTTAAGTTCCATTTCGCCAACATGAGCAAGCTTGAGCGATGCACGCACCAGCGCTTTGACTGTTTCTTCGTCCTGATAATACTGCCGCCACAGATCAGCAACAGCAAATGTTTCCTGCACAGCTTTTTCATATGCAGACATAATATTAAGAAAATCTGCTGCCAGAAGATACATGGCGTCAGTATCTTTATCAGCTATCTGCGGCGTAATTTTATTGCCGCCTAAGTCAATTTCTGACAACGCCTGCAGCTTTGCTGGCAGATCGCCAAAAAGCAACGTAAACAGCTCCTGCTGTCCTGCCTCCTCAGCTCCGCAGCGTAATTTGGCAATAAAATAATCTACGTCGTTAAAATCAATATTGGCAGCACTGTTATTTAAACCAAAGGCTTCCTGTAAAAGCTCTGCTTCTCTGTGCAGCTGCTGGTAACCCTGCACTGTCTTACGCAGGCTGTCGAGCAATGCGCCGTTATCATTATTGTTGTTTTTTTGCACTTCTTTATATAAAACACCTGCCTGCCGCTCAGCGGCAGCCAACGCCTTTTGATAATTAAACAATGTCGCCGTTACATTTGTGCCCTGCAAATCCTGCTGCTGTGCATTTTGCAGTGCCTGATGCTTTTTTGTCACGCTTGCAGCGCTTTTATCAAGACTGTTTTTTAATGCTGCGGCAGTACGCAGCGTACCTGCGCAATCGTGCAGGAGTTTCACTTTGCTGATCTTGCCGTCAGTTTCTAATTTATCTATGTTCATTCATGCACCTCATTTTACTCGATCTGACCGGAATCGATCAAATACTGGATTGCATCGGCACCGGAATAGGTCGATGAATCCTGTGCCTGCATCTCTTCGTTATTCTTTTTGCAGCCAGCTAAAACATATTCCAGCTGCGGTATCGACAGCTCCATCACATCACGCATGGTCATGGACGTGTTTTGAATGATGGAGGCATACAGCTGATTCCATTCTGTTACGCCGTCGTCGTCGTCAGATTCTTTTTTTTTAAGCTGGAAATGTCATAGAAAACTTCAAATACCTGCCGGGCCAGCGCCAGATCTAAAAATTCTTCGATTTGTTCCCTCTTATATTTCTCGTCAAACGCCAGCACCAAAATATCAAGCATAGCGTTCCAGGCAGTATCTGTATAGTCAACGCCGCCGTTTTCAGCAGTGGTATCAAAGCTGAAAATATTGTCGATAATGGCAAAGTCGTTAAACAGCGGTGTAAGTTTTCTGATTTGATCTTTATGTTTTAATTTGGCAGGATAGATCCTGCGGGTAATGCCATCACGGCATTCCACATCTTCATAGGCTGTAAAAGGGTCTTTGATTTCTGTCATTGTCATCCTCTTTCATCTAAAAAAATAAAGGAAGTGCTGTTTAAGCACTCCCTTTGGTAAAGTTTTTAGTCGACGTAGCTTACAGAGTAAGATACGAATTTTTTGTCACCGCGCAGCGGATCAACAGATTTGAAGTTCAGCTCAGGAGCAGTCGCTTCACCGCGTGCATAGCTGAGAGTAAGACCGCCTTCGCAGCGGGCTTTGTAAACGCGGGTCGTCAGCACTGCTTTGCGGCCGTTCGGCAGCTCGGTCGGCTGGCTGGTGTGCCGCAGTTCCACATAACCAGGTACGGAAGTGGTTTTGACATCGACAGTAGAACCGTCAGTCACAGTATAGACATAATCGATATGCACCTGAGTACCAGCAGTAAGGTCAGAGCTGAAATCCAACACGCCAGCACTGGTCACAGCAAAGGTTTTCGTACCAGTGGGAGAACCTTCAACGCGGGCCAGACCAACGCCGTCTACGACAGCTATCACAGATTCAACTTCCACACCGGAGTCTACCAGTAATTTATTATCGCTGGCTTTGACAACAATGTCTTCACTGCCAAAAGCAAAAGCGCCTTCAGCCACTGCTTCGCCCTGAGATGCGGCTACCACATTCAGGTCAAAGCAGGCATTTTTAAATTTGAAGCTGGCAGACTTTTCCTTGATGTAGTTGTAAATGGGAAACAAGCCGTCGCCGCCAAATACATCTTCCATAGTCGCAGTCACTTCGATAGTCATATCCTGCAGAGAACCCAGCTTTGCAGAAACCTTGCCGTCGCCGGAAAGCAGGAATGCTTCCCCAACACCGTGCAGAACTAAATTTTTTGTATCAATTTTTGCCATTAATAAACACCATCCTTAATTTTTATTTTCCGTCAATCAACGGGTTATAAATCAATCTATATTTGCAAACACCGTCAGCACTAATGCTCTGCTGACCTTCTGAACTGAGCAGGATCTCGTCATGCCCTGACAGAAGCTGCCGAAAACGTTTGGACAGCAATCCGGCATTTAACAGGGTATCAGTATAGATGTCTACATAAAGCTCGCCTTTATTGACCAGCCAGTTATACTCCAGCTTTTCAGCGCGTGTAAAATAGTAAGCGATAAAGGGGACTTCTGCGGCAGTTACCGCTTCGTCCGCCTGACATTCAAGCCTTAACTTATTCTTTAATACGTCTGTATTTGTGTTATCCGTAACACTCAGCATTCTCATTATTTCTTCATCGGCGACGCACCAGTCAAAAATATCGTTCAGTAAATCAAAACTATTGCGCATCAAGCACCTCCTTTAAGCTTTTACAGCGCGCCGGCTGTAATTTTTAGATTATGGTAAACTTCATCGATACCGATATTTCTATTTTTTACTCATGTTGATTGATAGATATCAATGCCGGCCCGGGCAGCAGATTCCCGCACCGGTTCCGGCTGACTGCGGTCAGTTATAAGCGGCATGCCGTCCCACCCAATCCAGGCACACTGACCACAAAGACCTTCGACAGCAATTTTATATTTTGCTGTTATCAAAAGCTCATCCAAAGCCTGTGTTTGCGCAAACAGGTCCAGTTATTATTTCATCCTTCACCTATATATGAACTTTAGCTGTTTTTTATACCCTGTTATCAAAAATATTTTTCAACTTATACTTCTCAGCTTACTCTGTTGGCAGCAATGATCTGTTCGAGCCGGTCTTTTTTCCAGGGCTGCAGCAACGGTCTTTCGGTACGCATCTCGCGGCGGCTGCATTTTTTGCCGCAAAGTGTACAAACTGAATCCGAGTTGGTATTATGCAGATATTCGGGCATATGACAGGCAGTTTGTGTCTTAAAAACCTTTCGCCCGAATCTGGTCTGCCATGAACTGCCGACAGCCAGCTTCATTTCCTGTTCGAAAGGCTGCCCCACTCCCAGCGCTTTCTGCGCTTCCTGAGCGATTTGCGGCAGCAGCAAAATCTCTTTAAAAGCTTTCAGCCTGATACCAAATCTATTTTGCAGTTTCCGACGCACGCTTTTGATGGTTTTAAAAATCACCGGCTGGCTGATGCCAAGACTGCGGGCAGCGGCCATAGTGTTTTTGCCGCATTGCAGATAGGCCTTCAATATTTCCAGCTGTCTTGCTGTCAGCGCAGTTTCCATTCTCTGCCACAGTTCAAGCAGCTCCGTCAGCCTTTCCCGTTCCAGCAAAACAGCTTCAGGATTATTTTTATTGGAAGCGATACTCAAATCGACGAATGTCAGTTTCATTTTCAGTTTTGTTTCCTTACTGCTCTGCGAGCTTTCCTGATACTTGCCCAACCTGCTCAGATCTCCTGCCGCCTGCTGTTCTGTCACTTCGCCTGCCTGCACAGCGCTGATAATATCTTCTATCGTATATCTGGCCATATCAAAACTCCTTTCGTTTTGCAGTTATGCCGTAATAACAGCAAAACTGCAGATCTATAATCACTGTCTCATTGCCGATCAACCGGTTGCCTCTGGCATTGCGTACATTTTGTTCCCGCATTTTCTGCGTATTCAAGAAGGTCGACGCATCGGCATATTTTGCAAACCACTGCTGCGCTTCACTCTTTTTCCCAACTATCAAGGCATAATAGCATTCACTCTTAAACCTGACAAAATACGCATGCACTTCGATGCGTTGTTCCTGTTCATCCATCTTCCCACCTCTGTTTTTAGAATAAAATAGAATTTTTAGAATCAAAAGGGCATAAAAAATAAACCCTTCTATCAGCAGCACTGTTCATTTGTAAAAACTCATCTTTTGTAAACTCTGCTTCTTTCATGATGTAATTTTCCTGATGATATTGATATAAATAAGTTTTTGTTCCAGCTCGTCAAAGCCTCTTAAAAACTGCTCGACCTCGTCAACACTTGTAAGTGTTTCTCGAAAAAGCCTGGAACCGCCAAAAAAAATAAATTCTACAATATACATCTTTGCTTCCCTTCCTTTACGACCGCCCGTTGACATCTTTTTTCTTACCTTGATACGATGACCGCAGGCGTTTTATATGCAAACTTTTGTTCGTTTTATGATACAATTATACTCTTTCAACTCGAACATTGTCAACTATCATTTTAATATCAAAAAGCTGTTTCTCATACTTTTAAAGTCTGATACAGGCGCCAATTTTGCTTGACAAGCAGTTTTCTTTGTCATTCCTCAGTATAGCGTTGATTTTTTTCAGCCCGGTTTTTTTATTTTTCGTCCATTTTCTTTTGTTCGTTTTTTGTTCGTATTTATAAGCAAAATTATTGTGTTTTTATCTGCTAATAAAAAAAGACACCCGTAAGAGCGTCTTTTCATTCCTGCTATTATCATCAACTATCCGTACCAGCTCCATTAGCTATAAAGAGCAAATACACACCTTTATTCTAACGATTTCCAAAAACATCATATTCTGTTATCGTTATTTTATCACTCATAAATCTTTTTTCAGTATCTCTGTAAAATTCAACTTTTATTTTCTCCCATTTACCCTTCTGATAGCCATAGTAAAAGCGCCAGTGCTGCATAGCATTAGAAAGATATGATTTCTCTGCTTTGGAGGCTTCTTCTTTGGTAGGATAACTGCCTGTAAATATTTCAGTGTATCGCTCAACATCAAGTATGCCTATATAAGGGTACATGACAGAATCATTTTTTTTAACATCCAAAGAATAAACAGGTTCCAGATTCCGCACCTTGAACCAATGTCCTGAACCCTGCAGTCCATGTTTAGAGGGATCAAAATAACGTATGTGGACAGCATCTTTTTTATAGGTAGCGAGAACAGACTGCATAATATCCTGCACATGCACTTTAAAAGAATCCACTACAACCTGCTCATCAGCTAAACAAGAAGCGCAGACCAAAAGCAATGCCATAATTAAAATCAGCAAACGTTTTGTCATTTCTCTCACCCTTTCAGCTTGATTATAAAATGCTGAAATTTTACATTAAATCAAATTTACAATGCAACTTCTTTTATTTTCTGAACTGCTGTTACAAAAAGCTCTGTCAACGAAGAGGTTTTTGCTTAGCTGTTTATATCAGAAATTACGCTGATAGCTGATACCGACAACTTTAGCATAGTTATCATGGCTGCGGGCGGTATCATAAGTATCACCCGTATGTCCTTTGATACTCAACCCATCAATATCGATAAAGCCCAAGGTCATGGCAAGTGTCTGTTTTTTATCGTGGTACTGGAAGCCCAGACTGTAGGTGCGGCGGGCACCGGTCGGCACGATAAAATCGGCGCCGTCAAAAGGTATTACCGATTCATCATAAGCATAACCGCCCATGATGGTATATTTGTCACTCAGTTTATGTTCTACGCCCAAAGCATAACGCCAGCCGTTGCTCCAGTTTTTTGGAGATGGCTGTGGTCCAAGACCTTCAATATCAATATTCAAAGCATCATAGGTACTCCATTTGGTATAAGTACCGTTCAGTTCTACCCGGGTCCGGTCATCGAATTTATGGTTGTAACCAATAGCCCAGCTGTCCGGCAAAGTAACTTTCCCATACGCTTTGGTAAAAATATCCCCAATTCCGTAGACACCATAAGCCTTAAAATCAGCATCCATAGTATGGGTCACTTTGCTGCGGTAAACCAGGCCGATCTCATTTTTAGCGTCAAAAGCATAATTGGCAGCCGCATTCCAGCCTAAAGCCCAGCTTTCACCCTTTGTTTGTGTTGGCACTCCGCCCAAAGCAAACGCGTTTTTTTGCAGTTCCAGACCCACATAATTGACTTCCGCCCCCACGGCCGCACTCCACTTGTTATCAAACTTGCGGGCATAGGTCGGCGTCAGGCTAGCGCCGTTCAAGCGAGAGAAAAAGGCATTAGATGCAACTTTAGAATCCCGTTCAAATTCTGAGATCATGCCGAAACGGCTGAACAACCCTACACCAATCCAGTCTTTGTCGTTGAGCTGTTTGACATAGTAATTGCCGGGAGCCCAACCGGCATGTACAACGTTTTTGCCTTCGTCAATAGACACTCCCTGATCGTCATAAGCCGTATATTTGCCATGCGGGCTGATATAAACCGCACTCTGTTTAAAAGCTTCGCCCCGCACTTTGGTGATCGACGCCGGATTGTAGGCAATATTGGCGGCGTCATTCTCAGCAAACATTCGCGCTCCGCCCATAGCCACACCTTCAGCTGACCACTCGTTGATCGCAAAGCCTTCGGCCCCAGCATCGACAGCCGGCACAGACAAAACACAGGCCAACCCTATTATCGTAAAATGTTTCTTTAAAAACAAAACAGACACCTCACAATTAACAAAATTTTCCAATATTAATAACAATATTTTAACAGCTTTTGCTTTTTATTGTGGAGAAAGTTTTAATCCAACAATTAAATTATTTTTTATAATATATTTAGCTTGCATTTTTCAACCTTTTACGTCATAATATTAGTTGAAAGTTCAACTAATATGGCGGTGAATATTATGACAAAACTGCATAATGACCTGCTGCGTGATATCGGCACGCTGGCGCGCACGATCCACTATCTTCACGATCTGCATTTTAAGGAACTGGCGCTGCAGCGGGGACAGTTTATTTTTCTGACCCGGATCTGCGAAAATACGGGTATCAATCAAAACGATTTATCGCTCTTATTAAAAGTCGATAAATCTACGACTGCCAAAGCTGTCCAAAAATTGACCGCTGCCGGTTATATAAACAGGCAGCGCAGCAGCGAAGACCAGCGGCACTGGCAGCTTTTCCCAACAGAAAAAGCTCTCCTGCTCTACGATCAAATCATCACTGAAGAAAACACCAGCCTGCAGTTGTGTCTGCAAAATTTTACAGCGTCAGAACGCAAAGAACTGAACAGGCTGTTCAAAAAAATGTGTGCCAATCTGGAAACACACTGGCAAAAAACAAAGGGTCAAAAACAAAGAATCGAGGTGCAATGATGCTGCGTTTGGCAACTATGCAGGATTTAACACGGATCATGGCTATCGTACAGGCTACGGTCATGGAAATGCACGCTTACGGCAACTACCAGTGGGACGAGGTTTATCCAACTGAACAGGATTTTGCCTCAGACATCACCCAAGGCGATCTTTTTGTATCAGAAGCTGAAGGACAGATCTGCGGCCTGATCTGCATCAATCAGACCGAACCAGCTGTTTATGCTGATGCCGGCTGGACTTTGGCGGAAAAGGCCCTGGTCCTGCATCGCATGGCAGTTGACCCGGACCTGCGCGGCCGCGGTACCGGCTCCGAATTGCTGCAGCAGGCTGAAACGCTCGCTCTCAGTCTGGGACTGCGTTATTTAAAAACAGATACCTACGCCCTGAACGAAAAAGCTCAGCAGCTGTTTCTAAAGCACGGCTATCATTTCTGCGGTGAAATCCAGTTCCGTAAAATGGAGCACCAGTTTTACTGTTATGAAAAAGTACTGTAAAACAAAAACACACCCTTTTTAAAGGGTGTGTTTTTACTTATAAAGCAGGATCGTCCACGCCGTTGGCCTTAAAGGCATTGGCCCTGTCGATGCAGGTGCCGCATTCGCCGCACGGCCTGTCGCCTCCTTCATAGCACGACCAAGTATATTGATAAGGAGCACCCAAATTCAGTCCCAGCTCCACTATTTGCGCTTTATTTTTATTCAGCAGCGGTGCTTCCAGATGACACAATTTACCGCTGCCTTCATAAATGGCAGTATCCATAGCCGCATAAAACTCCGGCGTACAATCCGGATAAGCCCGTCCAGCCGCATCGTCAGCATGAGCGCCATAACAGATCGCATCAGCTCCCAAAGAAATGGAAATAGCGGCAGCAGCGCTGATCAAAAGGCCATTGCGAAACGGTACATAAGTCGCTACCGTACCTTCGCCATGCTCAGCCAGCTGCTGCGCGTAGCTTTTATGTTCGATGGCTTCACTGCTGGCTGCCAGCAGTGAGCAATTACTATAGGACATGATGCCGGCAATATCCTGCTCCAGTAAACGTACACCATAATAAGCCGCAACCTTACGGGCTGCTGCCATTTCCCTGCTGTGCTTCTGCCCGTAAAAAACACACAGCGCCGTGACATTTTCCGCACCGCAGACCTGCACAGCCTGCGTCAGACAGGTGGTGCTGTCAATACCGCCGCTTAATAACACTACTTTTTTCATACTGCAACCTCCGTCACAGATCGCGCCTGATGATGGCAGGCGGTAATTCTTCCCAGGGCTTGTATTGAATCGTGCTGCAAAATACATAAGCCTTATAACGGTCGGCAGCTGTTTCAGCCGCTGCCGCTTTGGCCAGATCACGCTCACCGGCTTCACTGACCGGATAATACCTGAAAGCCTCCGCAAACAGCTGTGCCGCTTTTTCGTCATCACCATTATTATGTTCATGCTCAGCTAAAAATTTATAGGCAAAATAACGGTAAGGATTGATACCGTCGTTTCCAGCTTCCAGCTCCAGCATCTTTTCCGCTTCCTGTACAGCCTGCTCTTCTTTGCCTACCTCACGCAGGATCGCCAGCCGGCGATAAAACATATCGCCGCGGGAAGCGCTGCGGAAGGGATGTTTATAGGCCCGACTCAATGCATAGGCCTGATCCAGATAATTCAAAGCGGCATCCTCATTATGGGCCAACTTCCAAACGATTTCAGCTATATCCCGCAGGCACAGCACTTTATGTTCAGCTTCGCTGAGGCCCATTTCCGGTGCATCCTCCATATCAGGCTCCACATCAAGTATCGTTGCCAGGACATGCATCGCGGCTTCTACCTCATCCATCCAATATAAAGCGCGCCCCACCGTCGAGCGGCAGCGCCAGTCGTTATAGTTGCTGATCATACCGCGGGGGACCGGATATTCACCGCCGGCCACATGGTTCACACACGCCTGCCATTCCTGTTCGTTCATAGTCAAGTCACACTCCTTACTGATTCTTATATTATTATTGTAGCATATTGCCGCCGCAGCGGCCTAAATAAAAATAACGCTCTCCTGCTTTTACAGCCTTTGCAAATAAAAAAGCGGCTGCCCGGCCGAAGCCAAAAGCAGCCATAAATAAGGGAAAGCGTTTTTAAAGCAGACTCACTTTTCGTTGCGCACATAACGGCGCGGCATCCGCGGACTGACGCTGCAGACCAGCTCGTAGCAGATAGTACCTGCCCACTGCGCAACCAGTTCCATCGGCAAATCTTTGCCGCCGAAAACGGTGACTTCGTCGCCCACTTTGACCGGAGGCAGGTCGGTAACGTCAAGCATCACCTGATCCATACACACGCGGCCCACGATAGGAGCCCTGCCGCCGCCAACCAGCATATAGCCCACGTTGGAAAGACGTCTGTTGACGCCGTCGGCATAACCGACCGGCACCGTGGCAATAACACTGGGACGGCTCAATGTATAAGTACGCCCATAACCGATAGTCGCACCGGCAGGCAGGCTTTTGACAAAGCTTACCGTCGATTTGACCGTCATGACAGGCTCAAAATCTTTATAACAATCGCTCATATGCGCAGGATGCAAACCATACAAAGTAATACCTTGACGCACCATATCCATCTGATATTCACGCAGTTCTGTCAAAGCGGCACTGTTGGCGATATGTGCCAGCGGTACCCTGATACCCTTCTCCCTGATCAGCTTCAGCGCTTCCTGGAAGCGTTCAAACTGATGCGCGGCATAGGCTTTGTCATCAGCATCTGCCGTTGCAAAATGCGAGAACACTCCTTCGATCTCAATGCCAGGCAGCGCCGCGGCCTTAGCCGCAAATTCACCCGCATCGCGAACATGTACGCCGATCCGATGCATACCGGTATCAATAGCGATATGGATCCTGGCTTTTTTATTCAATTTAACAGCCGCTTCGTTAAGGGCATATAAACGTTCTTCGTCAAAAACGGCGTGACTGATATCAAACTGCACTACAACATTGGCAGCTCCCGGCTGCAGCGAACCCAGCACTAAAATAGGCAGCCTGATACCTGCTTCACGCAGCTCAAGACCTTCCTGCAGCAGCGCTACGGCCAGAAAATCAGCGCCGTTCTTTTCGGCTTCGCGGGCTACCGCTACCGCGCCATGTCCGTAAGCATCAGCCTTGACAACGGCACACAGCTTAGTATGGGGATCAAGATTGCTTTTGGCGATCTGCACGTTATGCGCCACGGCATCAAGATTGATCTCGGCCCACGCGCCCCGGTCGATATGATACATAAAACTAAACCCACCTTCACAAAAAAACGCAGGACACGTACGTCTGCGTGCGCCTGCGGCTGATACAAAATCCAATGACCTTATGGTCAAATTATATGCTTTTTAAAATGATTTGTCAATAATCTGCAAGGTTTCGACGCCGCAGGCGTCTGCCATTCCACCGCTTATTTGGAGGCAGTTTCCTGATCCTGTCCGTGACATCTGGGTCCGCAGCCATTACAGCCGCTGCAGCCGGCACAACCGCCGGAAGATGTTTTTTTGAAGACGCTGCGCAGTGCCAAAATTGCCAGAGCCACTAAAATACCGCCAATAATATAATCAGCCATTTTTACACCTGCTTTCGTTCACGCTGCGCCATTACGGCTTCTGCCGCAGACGCTTTATTGCACCATAAATTTAAATTTGCTCAGGTTAGCTTTCGCTAACCACATTGTACTACGTTCCTGCTTTTTTGGCAAGCACTTAAAATATTTTTTACAGATAAGACAAATATTTTGAAACCAAAAAATTTAAAATATTTTACAGGAAAATCAAGCTGCAGCCACTTAAGCTTCTACTTTCCAGCGATCGAAAAAGCTCAGCCTGCTTTCATACAAATGTACAAACCGCCCTACTAAAACTGCGGCCACTACTGTACCGGCTCCAACTCCTTGTAATGTACCGAATTCCACCCAGGAAATAATAATCGCTAAAGTGACCAGCGATATATCGAAACAATTTTTGATCAGGCTGAACTTTTTTTGAGTAACAAACGCCAGTACACTGACCACACCTTCGCCCGCAACTAAAAAGATTTTAGCGCGCACCTCCAGAAAAACACCCAAAGCCAAGACAACAATACTTAAAAGGCAAGCAAGCCATTGTTCCAGTGCACTGCCCGGTATAAACCAGTCCAACAGACCCATCGAAAAATCAATGCTGCAGCCAAAAGCCAGCGTCGTCAGCAGCTGGCCCACCAGCTCCCTTACATAAAGCGCCCTAAGAATAAGCGGCTGCGCCAGGATCATAACAATGTTCATCATGATCGTAATATCACCCAAACTAAAAGGTAAAAACATACTCATAACCCACGGCACACTGGAAATCGGCGATGTGCCCAAGTCGGCCTTACAGGACAGAGCGATACCAAAAGTCATTAAAAATATCCCCACGGCAAACATTGCCAGCCGCGGCTTAAAATGCTGATTATGGACTGATCCCAATTTACTTTTCCTTCTTTCAAAACATAACAGGCAAGCTCCAAATAAAAAAACGGTTCTCAGCATGCAAGAAACCGTACGCTCAAGCCATTGGATTGTATCTTTATTTTACCATAAATCATGCGAATATAAAATATGACCCGGCATCTACAAATAAACGTCCGCAGCAAAAGCAGAAAGCCTGCCGATAAAAGGCAGGCTTTCCACACAGGGACACAAAAGGGTGAACAGGAAAAAGAGATTTTGAAAAAGTTGTTTTTTAGAAGCTGTAAGTTACATTGAGCATAAATTTGCTGTTTTGAGCATGACTGCCTTTCTGGCAGGCATAGCCTAAGCCATAAGTCCAATCACCTTTTTCAGCCTCCAGGCCCAGTTTGCCGACAAAGAAACCGCTGTCCATGATATCATAGCCAAGTCTATCGGTCGCATTTACACCCGGAACGGTAATATCCATCGCAGTATTTTTATCACCTAAAGTCCAAACATAAGCGATATCGGCTGTCGGACGCACTTTCCAGCCTCCGGCAGTAACGCTTTCATGGCTGATGCTGATGCCTACCGGCAACAACCACAAATCAGCTTTATCGGTACTGTAATGAGCGGCCGTCTTCCCGTCGATACTGCCGTTATAGCTGTCTGTATCAATATTCATATAACGCAGGCCCGCATACGGTACATAGCTCGTTCCATGTCCATTGCTGATAACTTTTTCACCTTTGATGCCCATACTGATGACCTGCGTGTCAGGTTCGGCCTTGATTACGCCTTTGACGTCGCTACTGGTTTTGCTGTAACCGACATCGAAAATCAGATTGGTATCGCCGTTTTGGATACCGCCATAGTAGCTGAGGCCCCAGAAGTCAAATTCATTTTTAGAGGCGCTGCCGGTGCTATCACCGCTGCCGTAACTGAAAGCTATGCCGCTGCTGTATTTGCCACGGTCTGCAAAGTCGCCGCCTATGATAACACCGTTGTATTGTCCGTCATAGCTGACGCCGCCCATGTTATCGACTTTATCCTTGTTGTGGATATATTGTGCCCAGATACTGCCGTTGTCAGCAGTATCAACAGCAGCTTTGCCGAAGCCGCCGCTCTGTTCTTCAGCCGCCTTGGCCAGGGACAGATGTTCCTGCGCCGCCGTCCCCAGATCCAGGGCTGCTAAAGCACCCGTGCGGGTAGCGCCGCTGTTTTCCGCTCCCTGGGCGAAGGAGTTGACTGCAGCGATAAAACCCTCTTTATCAAGCTTATTGTCATTAGCCAAATCAGTTAGATATTTGATCCCGGCATATTCTGTCCTGCTTTGATCCATAGCCTGCAAAATGTTCGGCAATGCGATGCCATCATATTTCTTTTGGACGTCCGTCTGTCTGACAGTTACTGTAAAATCACCGTCAGCAGTATTTTTCTCGATTTTCTCGATTTCAGAAAGCTTATTTACACTGACATCAACAGCTGCAGCATCTGCTGACCAGGACCAGCCATCAATCGTAGTATTGGCAAAACCTTTGGCGATCGTATAAGTTCCGGCATTAGTACTGGTCAGGTACAGCTTGGCTCCCTGATTGACTGTAAGCGTGGAACCTGATCCACCTGTCAACGCTGCAGTTCCACTTGTTCCTATACCAGAACCGTTAACGATCAGCAGCGAGCCGTCGGCAAAACTTGCTTTATTAGCTTCCGCTGATGCGGCGGTCTTAGTGCCGTCAAGCAATATGCCGCCCTGAACTTGCAGTTTCTGGGCCTGGTCAATGTATAACGCCGCACTCACACCAGTTTTCCCCCAGGTCAATTCAGATTCTGCAAAAGCCTGCTCGGCTTTACCTGTATCGTCCGTTCCCAGGCTCAAAACCGAATTGCGCCCTACTGTCATCAATCCATTGACATTATTATTTGTAAAAGCTAATGCCGCCTTAGAAGCATTCCCAATCGTATCATTACCCTGCCATACAGGGTCTAAAACTACAGCCGCGCCGTTGAGATCAGCATTACCGGCAACTAAACTGCCCGCGCTGTTACCAGTACCGACACTAATTATTGCATTGCTGTCATTTACCGTAAGATTCCCTGCTTTATCCGTACCTGTAACTTCTATCGTTCCTGTACTAACAGTCATACTCTGGGCTTCTAAAGCGCCTGTACCGCTTAGCTTAACCGTACTTCCTGATGAGCCAACAGTCAAACTATCGGTCTTGAGTGCAGCACCTTCGTTTACATTGATCGTGCCTTTATCAGCGCTGATTTCATTAACCTTAAAAGTTCCGGCATCGACATTTACTTTACTGTCATCATTGGCAATGGCAACTGCCGCATTAAGATTGCCGCCGCTGGCCGTTCCCGCGACTCCAAGATTTAAAGTACCTGCATTAGTGCCGTCGCCAACTGCAACGGCAACATTAGTTTTCGCCGTACCACCAGATGTTTTTACCAAGGCATCATTTTCGCTGCCGCTGCCAACCATAGTCAATTCTTTACCATCACCTACAGTTACTTTGCTTGCATCTGCAGCTGAACCGCCAAGAGCCAAATCTTTGACGCCCAGATTTTCAAGACCGCTACTGCCGATTGTTACATCATTAGTATCTACTTTACCTGTCACACCTGCATGTACCGCACCGGTATCAGCCAAATCACTGGCACTTGCTTCTGTTTGAATTTTTCCGTCAGTAGTGACTAAAGTCCCGGTAACAACTAGTCCCATTGTGCCGCTATCAGCGTTATTGAGTGCCGCTTTAGCTGTCTTTAACCAAGCCAAATTATATTTCTCATCGCTCAGGATCAGTTTACCACTTTCAAATTTAACGGCATTATTCACTACAGACAATACATCACCACTATCAATAGCAGTACCTGCTGCTGTTAAGGCACTGGTAAAAATGTCTTTGGATGCCGCTTTTAAGGAGCCACCATTCACCACAAAAGAATTACTGGCTAAATTTTGATTATTTAGCGTACCGAAATCCATCGTACCACCATTCAATTTGACGCTACCATTACTGCCAGTCCCTTGGGTAACGAAGCTGTTGATGTTGATATTATTATAAACAGCGTCACTAGCGCCACTCAGATTAACAGTGCCACCGTCAACCGCTTTGACTATACCGTTAATTGTATTAGTTTTACCAGCAATATTAATCACACCATCATTTTTAGCAACAATGTCCCCCGTCAAGTGAACGGTTTTAACGGTACTGCCAACGGTGATTTGTCCATCAGCTTCGGCATTCAGTGCGTAAGAAGCAGTTTTACCAGCAGCAACGATAGTCGTATCACCTAATAACTCTACAACAGAAGTAGCTGAAGCCGCATTTACTGCATACGCAGTGCCTAACCCTTCCTGTATAGTAATGTTAGTAACAGTACCTGTACCTACTGTAATATACCCACCATCCGGATCTATACCATAGGCTTCCTCAGTCGTATGATCTCCAGGCGATATATCTTCAACATTATCAGCAACATTCATTTTTATATTAAGTGTTGCAGAATTGATCAGAGCCTTAACATCTTTATCAAGAATGATGCCATAAGTTCCGGTAGAATAACTTGTACCATCATTATCCACACCAGCTCCCGACAAAGTAATATTAAAATCCTTTACTTTATCAGTAACTACTGTCTCTGCCCCGCTGCTCCCCGACTGAATACCCACTACATTAGTCTGAGCAGACTTATTACCAGGAACTATTGTGCCAACAATATCAACATTACCGCTATTATTAAAAGTAATATTACCCTGATTATCAACAGCAGTTACGCCGAAAGGACTTTTAGCACTAATAAGCACATTGCCAGTATTATTAAAAGTAATCTCCGAACCAGCTTTAGCCGTTACCGTTTGAGATGTATAGTGATCCTGATAGTTTTTAATCGCGACATTTTGCCCATTGAAAACAGCTGATCCTCCTACAGTACCATTAAGCAATAACCCAAATCCCCATTTTGAAGAACCGCCTACACCAGTAACATCTATTACAGTTTCTTTAGCGTTGAATTCTACTTTACCACCACTGGTAACCCAAACACCACGTGGATCATTTTCAGACTGTGAATTGATAATTATTTCCGTTTTATCACCATCGAATACTGCCAAACCGTTATTGGCAACATAAACGGCCGTACGGTCGTCAAGAGTAGGCGCAGAATACTTTATACTAATATTGTTGCCATTATATATACCGCCGTCAACTTTTAAAGCACCAATCTTATCAGCATTTTTGACAATTATCTGCCCGCCATTTTCAGCAACGACATTACCAGTAAGGCTGACTTTCGCCATACCCATGTCATTGATTTTCACCAAAGCGTTAGAACCAGCATAGATAGCATTTTGGACCCCTGTAATATTAATTTCTTTGCCTGCATCAACGCTGACAAAAGCATCGCCTTTATCTCTGCCATTAGCAGCATAAATTCCATTTTTTCCAGCTTTAATATTAACTACATCGTCAGCGTTGAGAATAATGCTTGTTTTTCCTGTTTGAAAATCGTTAGACAGTAATCCTATAGATTTTTCAGAAATCACATAAATATTTTTCCCCTGCAAATCCACTGTCACTTTGTTATCAGTAACATTACTATCCATATTAGCAGCACCTACTGCCGTAGAAGATGTCGACTGCAATGTTATATCACCAGAAGATTTAATTTTGACATCACTGGGATAATCTCCACTACAATTACTTAACTGTGCCCAAATAGCATTTTCATCTTTTGACTTTATTGAAACTGCATCAGCATCAATATAAATAAGTCCTCCTTGAGCATGTAAACCAATACTTTTTTCTGTTGTAATATTAAAAAGCCCCACTTTATCAAATATAATGGCACCATTAATATTACTATGAAGTAAACTGTCATTTGTTACATTGCCTGTAATATCAACTTTTTTCACATTTGAAATCAATACCTTGGCATTGCTACTACTTTGTGCAGCGACAGCAAATTGAAGTCCTTCGCCATTTATAGTTAAATTTTCCATGTCTGTACCAATAATACTCAGCCCGGCATTATCAGCATTTAACATAACATTGCTTATAATATTATGCCCGTTCATCTTTATCGACGCTGGTATTTCACCAATAACATTATAAACAGTATCACTAGTCAGCTTTACCGTATTCTCAGCCAATACGTCCCCCCCCAGATATACAAACGGACATTGTACCTGCCATAAGCAATGAAAGCATTACTTTTCTGCTTAAAGCTTTTTCCCTTGCACCATTCCTCAACATGAACCCGCACCTTCCTCTTTCTTTAGCCTCTCCCTGAAATCTGTCTGACAAATAAAAAATACCCGACCGTATAACGGGCAGGCATCAAAATTGTCCAAGTCGAGAATATTTCTGCTTGTGAGCAACTGGCTGTCATTTCGTTATACGAAGTAGACCCTATAGCTTTGCGTCACTGCCTTTCGACAGTTTTGCCGTTTTATATTATTTAATATTCTTTTACTTATTAAAAGAATATCATACTTTTTATATATCTACAAGCATATTTATTTGTATTTTTAAATATTTTTCTAGTAAATATAAATAAATCAGAACGACAAAAAAGCTCCGTCAAAAAGACGGAGCTTTTGTTTATTGTTTTATTACAGCAGGCAGTTGCTTTCAATCATCAAAAACTGTATTACGGGTCTCCCAGCGTTTAAACTGGCAATAGCCCCAGGGAGCATAAATGCCAAAAGTAACAGCAGTCAGAAGCATAATGACCAGCCATTGAAAAAAGAACCCCAGCCCGGTGCCGTCGAAACGCAGCCGCCTGCCTTCAACGTAGGTATTAGCACAGATCCAGCGCTGCTGCGCTGAATAAGCCCATGGGAAAAACAAGCCCACAGTAATAATAGATACGACAGTCGTCCAAATGAGCAACCACAAATAGCCCAAGCCTGAACCAACAAAA
>ERZ1036402.336-NODE-336-length-28678-cov-33.938092_pt1 | contig 28678 bp, 48 predicted proteins | sample MGYA00514216_ERZ1036402 | MGnify/ENA primary metagenome ERZ1036402 (study PRJEB33795, sample SAMN09464942) | human gut metagenome | host: Homo sapiens | place: USA: Stanford, California | collected 2016-11 | study: EMG produced TPA metagenomics assembly of the...
GGGCAGAAGGGGGGCGGTCGTCGGAATACTGCACGGGGCACACCCCGCCGTCTATCCCTGTTCGCCCTGGCTCTTCTGACCGATACGCCTGGATGCGTTGTAGATTAAAATGGCAGCTCCCCATCGTCTTCCGTCAGCTCCGCGAACTCCGCCCCACCGGAACCTGGCTCCGCCGGAGGCGGTGTATAGGCCCCGCCGGATTCCGCATCCCGCTTGGAGTCGCCAAAGTACACATGCTCGGCCAGCACCTCGGCGGTACGGCGCTTGTTGCCGTCCCGGTCGGTCCAGTCCCGGAGCTGCAAACGGCCCTCCACCACGGCCATACGGCCCTTGGTGAAGAAGCGGGAGACAAATTCGGCGGAGCTGCGCCAGGCCACGATGTCGATGAAGTCCGTGGGCTTCTCGCCGGTCTGCTTGTCCTTGAAGTCCCGATCCACCGCCAGGGAGAAGTTTGCCACAGACGCCCCGCTCTGCGTCTGGCGCAGCTCGGGATCGCGGGTCAGGCGGCCCATGAGAATGATTCTATTGAGCATTGTTTCCCTCCACCTCACCGTTCCCGCCTCCATCCAAGTCGGCAAGGATTGCGTCAAAATCCTTGGCTCGGATGTCCTTGGCGCTGGCGCAGCCATGCCGCCTCAGAAGAGACTTGGCATCAGCTTTGGTCAGGCCATGTCGGCCGGCGGCGGCGTAAAAGAACTTCACTTGGGCCGCCGTAATGGGTGCATCCGGGTTCTGGTTGTTGAAGTAGACGCCGGCCTCCTCTGTGTCACTCTCAATGTCCTGCGTGAAGCTGTCCGACATGCAGCCAAGAGACAGGGCTGCGGACACCAGAGCGCGCTTCTGAGCCATCTTAATGGCGCTGTTGGCTCCGTCGTAAGGGGACTGGCGGCCGTTCCGTCCCTCTCTTGTATTGGCGGAGCCGTAGCTGGATGTAATCGTGTACTCCTGGCCGTCTACGATCTTCACCAGATCGCATCGGACGCAGTAAAAGAAGAAGCCTTCGCTGTGATCCTCAACCTTGCTCTCCAAGTGGTACCTCTGGCAGAGGCCATAGGCCACAGCCACCTTTTCAGCGCCAGACTTGAATAGAGTTGGGTGCTTGGTCTGTGCGCTGCCATCCTTCCGGCGGATCATGCCAAAATCCACGCCTCGGCGGAGTGTGGACGGGGGGCCGCCAAAGACGGAGATGGTATAATCCCCGGTGCGGGGCTTTCGCTCGACCGCCATAGGGGCGGCATCGTAGGAATATAACGTGAGTTCGTTCATCATATCCTCCTCTTCAATGCGCGGTGGATGTTGAAGCACCACAGGAACAGGTCTGCGTCCGCCCGGATAGGGATGAGTTCGTACACCCCGGACTTGTCCAGTCTCAAGGCGTAGGTCTCTTCTGGGGCAAATCCGCCGATAAGAAGCTCATATCCGGCCAACTGCGCGGATACAGCGTGGCGGTGAACGACGCCGGTCTTGATATCCACCAGGACGCGGCGACCGTTGATGTGCCCCCAGCGATCTGGCGTCCCTGCGAAGAGCATGCCTGGGTCATACAGGGGCGTCTCAATTCCCTCCCAGTCCGGCTGATAATCCATGAGGAATCGGAGATATGCCTTGAGATACCCGGAAATCTCCGGATCCGTCTCCGGCTCCTCTCCATAATCCAGCATGGCGCAGGCGGCGTGAACATCGGAGCCGCGGCGGGCGGCCGCCTGCGCCAGCCAGGGGGAATCGGACTTGTAATCGTAGGAAAGAAATCGAGTAATCGTGGTGACGCTGGGCAGTTCCTCCCCGTCCAGGGTATATTTGTGCCCCTGGTCAAAGAATAGTAAGGTCGCCATCAGACATACCGCTCCACTTCCAGCCCCATCTCCAGCGCCAACTGCTCCGGGCAGTCGCGCAGGGCCTTGTTGACCGCGGCCCGGAAGCAGTCCGGGCAGAGCCACCGTCCCTCCCACTGAAACCGCGCCTCGCCGTGGTAGACCTCCTGGCGGCACTTCTCACACTCGGAGACGGGGGTGTCCTGCTGCCTGTCCGGGCATGGGTTCAAATTTAACATTGACTTTTCCTCCTTCGTACCCTAAAATAAGGGCAGATGTTCTTTCTTTTGCCGCCCTCCGGTCTCGCACACCGGGGAGCGGCGCTTTTATCCTTGCGAGCTGGCAAAACGCTCTGCATCATCGCATGTCGTAAACTCAGCAACGACCCGATGTCTGTGCCAAACCTGCCACAGCGATAGGCTAATGTTATACGATACGATATAACCGCGCTGATCCATTATTCTCCCTCCTTAATTTGGTATTTCGATGACCGCCCACACATCGTCGATGCTCTCCGCGCCCTCCAGGCCGGTGATCTGGATGGTGAGCGGGCCGGTGGGCATGGGGGACGGGGTGGTGGTTGCCGCCGGGGTCTCAACGGTCTGTGGTTCTGGGGCGCTGATAACTTCCACCAGCAGCACCAGGGCCAGTAGCAGGGCAAGCGACACTATGCTCGTAATCCAGTAGCGGTTCATAATAGCCACTCCACTCAACTATCAGCGAGCAGGGCCACTAGAAAGCAGATGGTGACCACCACACCGCGCACAGCCTCCTGGCGGGCCCGGCGCCGCTCATTTCGGGTCTTGCTCATGGTAGCTCACCTCCTTCGCCATGTCCTCCAGCTTGAACAGGGTTTCCATGTTCAGGCGGACGGTGCGGTCGCCGCCCAGGAGCCGGGAGACGGTTTCGTCCCGGATGCCCAGGGCGCGGCCAATATCCCGGTTGCGCAGCCGGTTCCGGCATTTGTAGACGGCCAGACCGTCGGCCAAGCGCTGGGCCATGGCGTCATAGCGGGCCGCCTGCCGCTGGTCAGCGGTCAGATATACTTTTGGCATCGCGATTCCTCCTTTTTACAGATACCGCTCCACAAAATCCTGTACGGACAACCCGGAGGCGGCGTACAGCTCGCAGAGCTGCCACAGCTCCAGCTCCGTGTGGTCGGCCGGGTCAAATTCCTTCCCGGCCAACTCCGCCGCCATCTGGAGGCAGGCGGTAAAGAGCGGGAGATAGCCGCCCGATCCGCCCCGGCCTCCATGGAGGCGTTCGTGCTCGTCCCAGGTCATCCCGTAGTAGGCTCGGCACAGATCGTCCATGACGTGCCTCGCGGCGGTAAAGCGGTTCTCAATTTCATCTTTCTTGTTTGGCATAATTTTTCCTCCTTGCCAGTTGACAGGTTCGAAGGAAAGTAGTACACTTGTTCCATCAAGCCTAGTCGGGTGGGTCGATTAGGTTTGCAGCCCTCGTCGGTGTTCCCGCACCGGCGGGGGCGTTTTCTTTGCTTGTCCACCTCTCTGCTCCATGATAAAATGGAGGAAACAGGGAGGAGGTGATCTTAATGTACGATTACATGGAAAAAGAGTACACGCCGTTTGAGCAGAATCTAGCTCTGGCATGGGCCTCCGGGAATTTTTCCGCGTGGGTTCAGGAAAACCAGAGCGCAAGTATGGATGAGCGAAAGCAAATGTTTTTTGACTGTATAGAGGGCGGCTTGTCACTCGCCCTTGAGTTCAGAAAACAAAATACCTGACGCTTTGCGCTCAATCTCCCTTTCAACACGAGCGCAAGCCATCCGAAAATCCTCTACTGTAGCCTCTTGCTCCTTCGCTGCTGCAATCAGTGCTTGAGCAAGAGGCTTCACTTTTGGGTAAGCCTGGTCAATCGGTATGCCGATATTCATTTATTTCCCCCCTTCCTCTCAGTCCGTTTTATCGGACTTCGCTTGTGGTACGCTGGGATTGCTCATTACTTTCCCATTTATCAAATAACGCTTTATATCGTTGTTGAATAAAATAAGAGCACAAGATATTGATTTTTCCTGCTGAATATGGTAAAATAATACTGAACAGAGTTTCTAATCCTATCCCCTCCTGGCATGGTGAAACGGGGCGCCAAAAGGGAGGTGATTATATGGCGAGAAATTCTGTACGGACGTCTCGTAGTATGGCGTCCAAAGCCTCGAGAGCGTTAAGAAGTGGTAAGACCAGCAAGACGACCAAATCTCTGGCCGCTTCTACGCTTTCTAATCGTCGGCCTAAGTGACCGGCGCGCCGGGAGTGTGACAGCACTCCCGGCTTTCTTATGCCCCCCGGTCATCGGCCCGGCAGAACAATTTTTCTGTGGACATATCCGGGAAAAACTGTTTCTGAATTATATTTGCCTCAGAGAGTGTAAAGTCAGTTGCTCCAGTGAGCTTTGAATACAAAGTCCGCTGAGAAATCCCTAAAGCGCTGGCTACTCGTGTTTTGGTAATTGACTTTCTGGCAAGTGATCCAATCAGTTCCGGGTATACAACTTTCATTTTTTCACCTCGCTCCCGTTCCACCGCGCACGGTGGTTTCTGCCATTATATTACCACCGCGTATGGTGGAAGTCAAGTATTTTTCCACCGTTGACGGTGATTTTTTTCTTGATTACATATATTCAATGTGATATAGTAAGCTCAGAAATGGATGGTGATTTTATGTGGCTCGACAAGCTAAAAGCCATGAAAGAAGAAAGCGGTCTTACCACAAAAGAAATTGCATTACAGGCAAATCTGCCAGAGCCCACCCTTGAAAAACTTTTTGCAGGGGCTACAAAAGATCCAAAACTAACCACACTACAGAAACTTGTCCATTTCTTTGGTCATACACTGGACGATTTGGACGATACTTCTAAACCATCAAAAAAAGCCCCCTCCGATCTCTCGGAGGAGGCACAGAAAATCGCAAAGAGCTACGAGAAGCTGACTGACCACGGCAAGGGAGCCGTCAAAGCTATTTTAGGATACGAGGAAAAGGCCCTTTCTCATTATTCCAAACATGAGGATGACAGTGGGAAAATCATAACAATGCCGAAGCCGAAGCGGAGCGGGCCTATGGTCGAATTGAGCGTCTATGACCAGCCGTCGGCCGCCGGTCTGGGTAACTATCTGGACGAGCCGGAATCCCATATCGAGCAGTATCCCCCCAGCGTTCTCCCGGACGGGATCGACTTCGGCATCGTCATCTCCGGCGACAGTATGGAGCCTAAGATCCACAACGGCGGCACCGTATTTGTGAAGGCCCAACTCAGCATCGAACCGGGTAAAATCGGTATTTTCGTTCTGAATGGTCAGGCATACTGCAAGAAGCTGATGGTCGACCGCGAAAATCAGAAGGTGCGGCTGGTCTCCCTAAACCCAAAGTACGACGACATTATCGTGGGTGAGTTTGACGAGCTGCGTACCGTTGGCCGCGTCCTGGGCCAGTGGACACCTGGATATAGACAGGATATATTTGGATGGTGAGTCTATCCGCTGGTACACTCATGGGAATTTGGCAACCGAGCTCTACTTCTAATAATAAAATTAGAGAGTGATAGCTATGGAGGAATTCGATAAAAATAAGTCTTTATCTGATCCATTAAAATCTTCTGATACATATGAATCCCCATACTGGGCCGATATTAAGATTGGGAATAATCAATATGGAGAACCCATAATAGAAAGAGTATTTGGAAAGAATCCTAACGAACTAAATGCGAGAATCAAGGAAAGATTGGATGACGGCACAAAAGAACTTTCTATTATTTGTAGTATTTATTTTTTAGAGAAACAAGAGCGCCCCTTTTCAGATAATGTAATTGGGCTATTAAACCCTTATACCCAAACAATCATAGAGACAGAAAGCGATTACCATGCCTTTTTGTGGGATTATGCTAAAGAACAAGCCCAAATTCAAAATAATATATCCATAGAAAAGAGGCATGATGATGGAACATCCTCAAAGGGGAAAGGCATAAAAAATTTTTTAGAAGAACATAAGACCGGCTTGCGATTGGCCTCTATTCTTTTAGCTGTCCTTATAGGTGCATTTTTGTGGGATTTCTTCCATCAAGGGACGCCCAAATCATATGAGTCCAGCAACGGAGATGTTGGCTATGACATCCAAGAGCGTTTAGATCTGATGCGGGAAGATGGCATAAAAAATACTGTTGTTTATGTATCAGATCAAGGCGAGAAGTATCACGCGAAAGGCTGCCGCTATCTAAGAGATGGGTACTCATCCTTGAGACTTGAAGAAGCGGTGGATAAGGGCTACACCCCCTGCTCCGTCTGCAACCCGCCGAGGCCATAAAAAGAGCCGCCCCAGGAGAGGTGGCTTGACAATCGAGGAGGTTTTACATATGTTGGATGAAAAAGATTTGCAGGCAATCGCAGAAATCATGGATTCTAAAATCGGAGCATCCGAAAAAAGAATGGCGCAGCTTATGGCACAGCAAAGGCGAGATATCATGCAGGACGTAAAAACTCTGCTTGATACAGAAGTTCAGACGAAATTCAATCTGCTGGCCGAAGGTCAAGAGGAAATCCTGCGCCGGATGCCCAGCGAGGACGATATGGACATCATTGACGGACGGCTGGATACGTTAGAGGCCATCGCCAGAAAGCACTCCCGTGAAATTGAGGAACTGAAAAAAGCGCAATAAAATACCGCCCCCGGTACTCGCAATACCGGAGGCGGCCATAGAAGGGCAGATGCTTGTGGGCCGTCTGCTCCCTCATTATAGCAGACAGGAGGGATTTTTGCAATGACTGAACAGGAAAAGCTATGGGCCAAAAGGCGGGCGAAGGCCGCGAAGCTATCCGGTCCGAAACCCGTCGAGCTGCCCTCCCACTCCTGGCGGTGCCAGGTGATGGTGGACGGGCGCCGGATCTCCGTCGTGGACGACGACCCGGAGGTTGCACATGCGAAAGCGCTGGCAATCAAAACGGGGATGCTGGTGAGCAAGGACAAAGAACAAAAGGTGACGGTTGACGAGGCGATATCACGCTATATCCAGGCTGGAGAGGGGGCGCTGTCGCCTACAACGATACGAGGCTATGAGACGATGCGGAAGCATAGGTTTCCTGGCCTCATGCGCAGAGACGTACATACAATCACGCGCCTGGACGTGCAACGCGCTGTTTCCGAGGAGGCAAAGAAAGTATCCGCGAAGACCATAAAGAACGCCTATGGGCTCCTGACTGCGGTGCTGAAGGACTATGGGGTGGACGTGTCCGGCGTAAAGCTGCCCCAGCGGGTGAAGAGGCAAAAGCAATATCTTACCGTGGAGGAAGTCGTGAAACTTATCGACTGTGCGGTGGGTGACACGTGCGAATTGCCGATTGTTATGGCAGTATGGCTGGGCATGAGACGATCGGAGATATGCGGTCTGTATTGGGATTGTGTTGACTTCGACGGGGGCAAGGTAGAGGTCCGGCGGGCTATGGTGCCGGACAAAGATAACAAATGGGTTATAAAAGAATACCCAAAGAACGAAGGTTCGCAGCGGCTTGTCGGATGCCCGGATTATATCATGGAGAAGCTACGGGGCATGTACCATGGGCAGCAGGGGAGAGTATTCCAGTGGCACCCGGACACCGTGCGAAAGCATGTCCATGCCATCTGCAAGCGGGCCGGAATAACGGACACCACCGTGCACGGGCTCCGACACGCAAATGCAGCTATTATGATACTGCTCAATGTCGTAGATCAGTACGCCATGGCCCGGAATGGATGGACTAGCGATTACACCTTTAAGCAGATTTATGGTTATGTGTTCCCCGACGGAGCCCAGGAAACAGACCAAATCATAAACGCATTTTTGGAGGAGAAACTAAAATTGCACACGGATTTGCACACGGAAAACAGTGGAGAATAGAGCTGCAATGGATATATAGATTTTTTGGGTGGGTTCAAATCCCTCCTTCTGCGCCAGAATGAAAACCTCGCAACTGTAATGGTTGCGGGGTTTTTTCTTACTCTCCCAATGGATTGAGGATTCCGAAAACGAAGATTTTGGCTCCAATTTAGAAGGACAGAAACCGCTTCCGCGAGCAGAAATTACACACGGATTACACACGTGGGATACCGTGCTGGACATGAACGCATAAAACCCGCCCCGGTAAACGAGGGCGGGTGGTGGTCACATCTTGACGGCGCGGTCAACGCGCAAGAGCGGCTCACCGTCTGCCCCTGTACCGATGCGCTCACCGTATAAGCGATATGCGGGGCGGTCTGCAATGGTCAGATAGCTGACCTCTAACATGTCAGTCAGCAAGAGACGGTAACTGCCATCCGCTGCGATTTCTGCATCAAAGCAGGAGACACCGGCCTCTAGGGTGTCATCCCGGTGATTGCGGCTCTGCCCGCCCGCCGGGAGGCCACCAAAACGGATATAGCCCCGCTCTGCCCCCAAAAACTTGGCGCTTACCTGCGCCTTGGCCGCGTCAATGGCGGCTTGCGTCTCCAAGTGGATACAATCAATCTTTGCCCGGCCATATCTATCCTTGCAAATTGTGCATTGCCAGCCGTCCGCCTCCATCTCCGCGGCGATGGTCTCCGGGGCTGTGTCACCGCTCCATTTGCGATCCGGGCAATCATTGACATGGGATAGGCTATATAATATGCGGGGGACATTAGGCCGCCGTACATGGAGATGTTAGCCTCTGCGTTGGGCCGTCCGATTGCATCGCGGTATATCATGGTTGCATCCTCCTTGCGTCGATTGTATCGCGCCCATATGGGGCAGTCAAGATTTTTTCGCCGTCTCCCAGATAATCATGATCGGGAGAAGCAAGACAAACAGGACAATCAAGCGGTGGTCACCTCCTCCACAATCTCAAAGGAAACGCCCTCAATAAATAGGGTTGTACCGTGGCCGGGGAGGAATGCAACCCGGCGGCCTTTCCATTCTGGGTGCTTTCCGTCATAATCCATATAGCGGCCTTTATAATCGTTCCCGATGGCGTTATATTGTTCTTTCGTGATTCGTTCCATTGAAATTTCCTCCATTATCCGGCGGGCGGGTCAAGACCGCGTCCAGCTAATGCGGTAAGGGTCCTCGTATCGTCTGCAATCCCGCGCCCATAATTTTTCTTTGTCTAATAGGTGGTTTACTGTGATATGATAGGAATTTCCGGTTTTCTCGTCCTTATAATATAGCTTGTATTCGCTGGCGGCCTTGTCAAATACAATGCTTACAAGTTTCATTGCGCGGCCCTCCATTTAGTAAAGTTCGGCGCTCTGCTTGCTATATTCGCGCCGTGCGGCCATGTATGCGGCCCGCTGCACGTCACTAAACTTGCAGGCGGTGAAAAGTTCTTCGATGTCCTCATAATCGCGGACACTGGAACAGTCACCAAAAGCGGAACACACATCAAAATCAGCTTGCCAGTTTATACCGTATTCGTGATTAAACATCTCGCGGAGAAATGCGTTTTCCCAGTATTCCGCGTTGTCGCGTTCGGGTTCTGCCTTTTCAAGCATGGCAAGCAATTCTTCTCCGCTATTCACAAAATCGGCGTCTTTTTTATCATAGAACGCAAGAAAAACGGGGCTGAAAATCATGTTTTCGGTTTTCTTTCTCAACTTTTCCCGTTCCTTATCGGGGCCGCAGAAAAACATGGAAATATGATCCCGGTGCAGTCCATAATAATTGCGGATGTAGTATTCTTTAGCTTTTTTATCCTGGTAGTCGCTTACTGTTTTCACTTCTTCGGGGGTGAATAGTTTTTTGCTGAGGCTGTCAAGGTAGAATTCCCGCAGTTCGTCGCGGCTCTTGCCTGTGTGGTGCAGCTCGTAGTCATCAGCGTATTTGATATGGTGGCCATCTGCGAACACGAGCGCGGAATAACCAAAGTAGCTACCAAAGTCCACAAAATAGACTTGATGTCCCTTGACTGTGACGGATTCAATTGCCATTGCTGCGGCTTGCGCTTCCGTCAGCGCTTCAATATCGCGGATTGTGTATTCTTTCTTTTCGGTAGTTGTCATTTTAATTTCCTCCTTGTCCTGGAGGGCTTGCCCGTGGTATACTGGGCGTGCCCTGGTTTGGTGGTACTGCTGGGGCTTCTCTTTGCCCTGGTCACTGTTGCAAGCGGTGGCCGGGGCTTTTATTTTTTGTATTTGATATATACATCTTCGCCGTAGATATAGCCGTATTCGCTGCGGATATAGTGTGTTTCCCGCTCCTGCTGGCGGCGGATGTAGTCTATGGCTTCTTCCTTGGTAGGCATGGCAGCTATTAACTGACCATCTCTTATAATGTGATAGCGCTTCATTTTCTTTCCCTCCCGGCCTGTGGCCTTGCTTTTCCCTGCCGGTTGTGCTATAGTGGGGGCGACATGTGGCAGGCCATGCCGCCCCGTGTTGTGCTTTAGGCTCCCTGTGCTTTCGACGGCTGCGGGGAGCCTATTCTTTTACTGCTTGGGAATGGCTTCCCGGATAATGCGGGCCGCGTCCTGCGGGTCTTTGGCCGTGGCCTCTACCAGCTTGGCCAGGGTTTCAAGGTATGATGCTAACTCAGTCTGGGTCATGCTATCAATCTCCATTCTGTGCACCTCCTGCCAGGTGGATTCCGCTGGGCCGTTGTCCCTTGCGGTGATTTTATGATAGCATATACTGGGCCAGTATACAAGATGGGATATTGCACAAGAGATTTGACCTTTTTTTGTGCAAAAATATACTGGCCCAGTATATGCTGAAGTGATACAATCTAATATAAGGAGGTGATTTGATGCCATACACAGAGGCCCAAAAGAGGGCAAGTGCTAAGTGGGATAAGGCCCATCTGTACAAGGTTGGCGTGCATATCCCAATAGAGTACAAGGAGAGGCTGGAGGAGCTGGCGAGCGTATATGACAAAAGCGTGAGCCGATACGTGAGAGACCTTATATTGGAGCAGATCGCGCTATATGAGGCGCGGGACGATGAGTAGATTTTGCAACTTTTCCGGCCAGTTAGACCGGCTGACGGTCACATAACAGCAAACCTAATTTGACCAAAAAAAGAAAATTTTCATATCCGCTATCCCTTGCAGCAGAAGGGATAGCGGATTTTTTACTTTTTCTGGGTGGAACAAAACAAAAAAATCGATCGAACTACTAGGCAGGAGCTAACCGAAAGAGAGAAAAAGAAAGAAAAGACCCCCCTTTTCCCCCTTCTCCTCCCCCCTATAACCCCCTATCTCTTACCCCTTATCCTCCAGAAAAGAAAGAAAAAGAGAGAGCGCGTTGGGGGAGACGGAGGAGGATCGGAAGACTCTACTTAGGCGAGAGGTGGTGACATGGCTGCACGGCTGACGGACAAGCGAAAAAAGAAAATCATTGCTGACTATGTGCAGTTGGGCAGCTATAACGCTGTGTCCAAAATCAACGGCGTATCTGCTACCACGGTCAAGAACGTTGTGCTGAAAAGTGCGGACTTTGTGGAAAAGTGTGAACAGAAAAAAGAGGAGAACACCGCCGATATCCTGACTTACATGGAGAGCCAGAAGGGACTTGTGTGCGAGATTATAGGCAAGGGGCTGGCAGCCCTTAACGACCCCGAGAAGCTGGCGGAGGCCACGCCCGCACAGATCACAACCGCGCTAGGGACGCTGATTGACAAGTTTACGGCGCTGGATGCGGCGAGGCCCAAACAGGCGGAGGCGAACGGTATGACCCTGTCCGACAAGCTGGCGGCCATCAGAGAGGCGGCGAGGACGATTGACAACTGACAAGCTGGCGCGGCTGGCCGTCTGGTACAACCATCTGAGAGACACCAGCAACGACACCTTTATGCCCCTGTTTGCCTGCGAGAGCCGCTATCTGGTGCTCAAGGGCGGGGGTGGTTCCGGGAAGTCCATCTTCGCCGGACGCAAGGTGCTGGAGCGGTGCCGCTCTGAGCCGGGGCACCGGTTCTTGGTATGCCGCAAGGTGGCCAAGACCCTGCGGGAGAGCTGCTTTGCACAGCTCCGGGGGCAGATTGCCGAGCACTATCCCGACAGCGGGGCCGTGGTCAACCGGGGAGAGCTGCGCATCGTGTTCCCAAACGGGAGCGAAATCCTGTTCGCCGGATTGGATGACGTGGAAAAGCTCAAATCCATCTACGACATCACCGGGATCTGGATTGAGGAGGCGTCGGAGCTGCTGGAGGCCGACTTCAACCAGCTCGACATCCGCCTGCGGACACAGTGTCCCTACTACCTCCAGATGATTCTCACATTCAATCCAATCAGCATTACACATTGGCTCAAGGGGCGGTTCTTTGACCGGAGCGACCCCCGGGCCACGGTGCACGAGTCCACCTACAGGGACAACCGCTTTCTCACCCAGGAGGCGGTGCGGACGCTGGAGGCGTTCCGCGACACCGACGAGTATTACTACATGGTCTACTGCCTGGGCCAGTGGGGCGTTACCGGCAAGACCGTGTTTGACGCCAAGGCCGTGACCGCCCGGCTGCTGGAGCACATCCAGCCGGTGCGGGTGGGGTATTTTGCGTATGACTATGACGGCCGGGCGGTATCCGGGATCCGGTGGGTGGACGATCCGGGGGGATTTATCAAGGTCTACCGGGCGCCGGAGGCGGGCGTGCCCTATGTCATCGGCGGCGACACCGCCGGGGACGGCTCGGACAGCTTTGTGGCCCAGGTGCTGGACAACCGCACCGGGGAACAGGCGGCCGTCCTCCGACACCAGACCGACGAGGATCTGTACTCCATGCAGGTGTATTGCCTGGGCATGTGGTACAACACCGCGCTGGTGGGCGTGGAGGCCAACTGGAGTACCTATCCTATCCTGACGCTGGAGCGGCTGGGCTATCCCAACCAGTACGTCCGGGAGGTGGTGGACGACTATACCCACGGCATCAAGCGGGCGTTCGGCTTCTGGACAAGCACCAAGACGCGGCCCGTCATCCTATCCGAGCTGATCCGGGCCGTGCGGGAGGACATTACCATCGTGTCCGACGAGACTACGTTGCAGGAGATGCTCACCTTTGTGCGGGGCGAGGACTACAAGCCAAGGGCCGAGGAGGGCGCGCATGACGACTGCGTTATGGCCCTGGCAATTGCCCACCACATCCGCCCGCAGCAGAGATACACCGTGGAGGCCGGCCGGAAGGCTGGCGGCGCGGTGTGGGACGACTCCATGTGGGAGGACTATAACAACGCAGGCCCGGAGGAGCGGGAATACCTGATCAAGAAATGGGGGGAGCCCAAACGATGAAAAAGAGAGACAAAGACCGGCTGCGGCTGTGGCAGGACAGGCTCGGGCGGGCCAACGCGGCGTATGATCCGGAGCTGTCCAAAATGGACGGGCGGGAGGAGCTCTACCAGGGCTGCAGCCGCATCCGGCCCATCGTCTGCACCGCCCGCAAAAGGGAGACCCCCCATGTGCGCAACCTGTGCGCCGAGCTGGTGGAGAGCCAGGTGGACAGCAATATTCCCCAGCCCAAGGTCACGCCCCGGCGCAGAGAGGATGAGTGGCGGGCCAAGCTCATCGAGGACATGCTCCGCAACGAGCTCGACCGGCTGCCCTTTGAGGCCATGAATGACATCATGGAGCGCACCATCCCCATACAGGGCGGAGGGGCCTTTTTGGTGGAGTGGGACAACAGCAAGGCGGGGAGCGCCACCGTGGGAGAGCTGGCCGTCTCCACCCTCCACCCCAAGCAGATCATCCCCCAGGATGGGGTTTACACCGGCGTGGAGGATATGGACTACATCATTCTCAAAATACCACAGACCAAGGGGTACATCAGGCGCACCTACGGCGTGGACGTGTCCGAGGAGGCCGAGGAGGAGCCCGACGTCAAGGGCAGCGGCGGCGAGGGCACGGCGGACGACATGGTGACACAGTACGTAGCCTACTACCGCAACCCGGACGGGGGGATTGGCCTGTTTTCCTGGGTCAACGACACGGCGCTGGAGGACTTGGAGGACTACCAGGCCAGGCGGCTGCGCCGGTGCGCCCGGTGCGGCGCGGTGGAGCCCCTGGAGGCCGAACCAGTGGAGGCCCCGGCGGACAAGGGGCTGCTGCCCGGCATGACTCCAGACGGGGCGGGCGCGGGGCCGGACGGCACGCACGCCGGGCGGAGGGGCAAGCGGAAGGTCTGCCCCTATTGCGGCGGCGACAAGTGGGAGGAGGCCAAGGAGGAGTACGAGGAGGTATACGTCCCCATACCCCGCAGCGACGGCACCGAGATTCCCGGGGCGCGGCCGGTGGAGGTTGTCACTGATACAGTGGACGAGCTGGGCTTGCCCGTGGTGGCGGTGGTGCAGGAACCGACCCGGATCCCCTTCTACAAGCCGGACATTTACCCGGTCATCCTCCAAAAGAATGTGAGCGTGTACGGGAAGTTCCTGGGGGATTCAGACATCGACAAAATCTCCGATCAGCAGAACACCACCAACCGCATCGAGGCCAAGATCATCGACAAGCTCACCAAGTCGGGCAGCTACATAAGCCTCCCCAACGACGCCAAGATCCGCTACGACGAGGAAGATATGAAAAAGATCTATCTCTCCAGCCCGGCGGACAAGTCCTATCTGGACGTGTACGACCTCCAGGGCGACATCGAGCAGGACATGGCCTATCTGGCGCAGATCTACGAGGAGGCGCGGCAGGTCATCGGCATTACCGACTCCTTCCAGGGCCGCAAGGATTCCACCGCCACCAGCGGAAAGGCGAAGGAATTTTCAGCGGCGCAGAGCGCCGGGCGGCTGGAATCCAAGCGGGTCATGAAGGACGCGGCCTACGCGGCGCTCTTTGAGGCCATGTTCAAGTTTAAGCTGGCCTACGCCGACGAGCCCCGCCCGGTGGTCTCCCACGACATCGAAGGCCGGGCCGAGTACCGGCAGTTCAACCGCTACGACTTCCTGGAGCAGGACGAGACGGGGGAGTGGCGGTGGATTGACGATTTCCTCTTTTCCTGCGACACATCCGCCCCCCTTGCCAACAACCGGGAGGCCATGTGGCAGGAGACGCGGATGAACCTCCAGACCGGGGCGTTCGGCGACCCGACCAACCTCAAGACCCTGATCCTTTTTTGGACGAAGATGGAGCTGCTGCACTATCCGGGCGCGGGCGACACCAAGACCTATCTGGAGCAGGAGTACCAACAGCAGCAGGCCATGATGCAGCAGCAAATGGCAATGCAGCAACAGCAGATGCAGATGCAGATGCAGGCGGTACAGGAGACGGTCTCCCGAGCCAAGCAGGATGCGGCCGAGGCCGCGCAGGACGGGGGGATCCCGGCAGCGAGGGCCACCTATATGGCATAAAATCAAGCGCACGCCAACAGCGAAGAAATGGCAAATCCAGGAGAAAGGAGGTGCGCAGTATGGCGAACGGATACATCGGCAAGGTCAGCCACAGCGGTGTTCAGAAGGTCACCGCCCCCAACCCTGCCACAGGCAAGAAGGGGAACGGCACCGTTAAGAAGGGCAACGACCTGAGAACGGGCAAGTAATAGGGCGAAAGGAGACCATACATGGAAATCGACTACGGCGCGGTATTTGACGTAGAAGTACCGGAGACCACTACAGGCGCAGAAGAGACGGAGATCGCCGCCCCGTCGGAGGAGACCGGCACAACTACGGCCACCGCACAAGGCGCAGAAGAGCAGGAGGCCGCCGCCCCTGCCGTAGAGGGAGAAGAAGACCCCGAACAGCCTCAGACGGAAGTGCCGGAGCAGGAACCCAAAACCGACCGCGACGCACAGTTTGCCGCAGCCCGCCGCAAGGCGGAGGCGGAACGGGACGCCGCTATCGCCCGGGCCAAAGAGGACGCCCAGAAACAGGTGGACGAGTTTTTCAAGAACTCGGGGCTGATGAACCCGTACACCGGGCAGCCCATCACCACCAGAGCGGAGTATGAGGCATACCGGGAGCGATTCGAGGCCGACCAGAAGGCCAAACTCATGGAGAAGGCGGGCATCACCCAGGAGGAGTTTCAGGCGTTTGTCCAGGGGCTTCCTGAGGTGCGGGCGGCCCGGCAGGCCAAAGCCGAGGCGGAGGCCGCCGCAAGGCAGGCCAGAGAGCAGGAGGCAAAGGCGCGGGTGGACGAGCAGCTCCGGCAGATTCAGGCCATCGACCCCACGGTCAAGGAGCTGGGCGATCTGGCGAAGCTGGACACCTATCCCAAGCTGTACGACATGGTCAAGCGGGGCTACTCCATCCTGGACGCCTACCGTTTGGCGAACTATGACACGCTGACCCAGCGGGCCGCGGAGGCCAGCCGGAAGGCGGCCATCAACTCCGTGCAGAGCAAGCAGCACCTGAAAGCCACCGAGAGCCGCGGCGGCGGGGCGATTCCCATCCCGGACAGCGTCCTTGAGGAGTACCGGGTGCTGAACCCCGGCGCGACCAAAGAGGAGATCCAGAAACACTATCAAAGCTACATGAAGAACAGCCGAAAGGAGCAATAAAATGGCTTTTTTGATTCAGCAGGTAGACGGGGGCAGAATCCCCGGCATCGAGTACCTGCCCGCGGGGGCCATCACCCCTAAAGTGGGCATGGCCCTGACACAGACAGGGGGCAATCTGGCGGTTGCCAGCGGCACCACCACCCCCTCCTACATCAGCATGGTTGAGATGGACAAGGCGTGCACCGCGGGCGACATCATCCCCGTGCTGCGGGTGCTGCCCGATATGATGTTTGAGACCACCTTCCAGGCCGCCGCATCGGCGATCAAGTTGGGCGACAAGGTGACGCTGCACACCGACGGCCTACAGGTCACCGCTACCAAGACGAACGGTGTGGCCGAGGTGGTTGGCATGGACGGCACCGCCGCAGGCGACCGGGTGCGCGTCCGTTTCCCCGCCGTAGTCAATATCACGCAGAGCGGCGGTTAACAGAAGGGAGAGAAGATATATGGCTGGCATTACGTTTACCGAGGGCTCCGGCCTCCAGGACAGCATTTTTGGCAAGTCCCAGGCCCCGATCCGCATGTTCCTGGAGAAGCGGGGCGAGGCGTTCGAGCAGCAGAGCATGCTCAAGGAGCTGTTCAATATGGAGAACTCCAACAAATGGGCCGAGAAGATGGGCACCATGACCGCCATGGAGGGCTTCCAGCCCGTGGGAGAGAACGGAACCTATCCCCTGGACAGCATGCAGGAGGGCTTCGACAAGACCCTGGAGCACATGACCTGGAAGGACTCCTTCTCCATGTCCCAGGAGATTGTGGAGGACGCAAAGCTGATAGATCTGCGCAAGCGGCCCGCCCAGTTTATCGCCGGGTATTACCGCACCCGGGAGAAGTTCGGCGCGGCCCTGTACGGCGCGGCCATCACGGGCAAGACTTCTGTAAGCTTCCACGGCCGCACCTTTGACGCCAAGGGCGCGGACGGCAAGGCCCTGTTCGACAAGGCCCACCCCTCCGCCCTGGAGCGCAACAAGGGTACCCAGTCCAACCAGTTTGCGGACGCCTTCTCCAACGACGCCCTCGGCGCTATGGAGACGGCCATGCAGGACTTCCGGGGGGACAACGGCGAGATTCTGGACGTGGCCCCCGACACTATTCTGATCCCAAACAACTACAAGCTCAAGAAGGACGTGTTCGCCGCCATCGGCGCGGACAAGGACCCCACAACCTCCAACAACGGCTTTAACTACCAGTACGGCCGGTGGTCGGTGATCATCTGGCCCTACCTCAACCAGTTCATTACCGCCGATACGTCCCCCTGGGTGCTGCTGGACAGCCGGTACAACGAGCAGTACGGTGGTGCCATGTGGTTTGACCGCGTGCAGCTCAACGTGCGCAGCGAGATTGACCCCGGCAACGACGCCAACGTGTGGAAGGGCCGCGCCCGGTTCACCGCGGGCTTCAACGATTGGCGCTTCGCCGCGGTGGGCGGCGTAAGCGGCGGCACTCAGCTTATCAGCGGCTGACAGCACAAAGGCCGGGCGGCGGGTTTGCCGCCGCCCGGTTTTCAGATAGGAGGGATAGCATGACCGTAGCTCAGGTGATACAGGCGGTGGACGCAGTCAAGCCGAACGCCTTTTCCAACGAGGAAAAGACCCGGTGGCTCAATGAGGTGGAGGGGATGGTGCAGACGGAGGTGCTTCTGTTTGCCAGCGAGGAGGTCATCACCTACTCCTACGAGCAGGACAAGGACGTGGAACTCCTGGCACAGCCGCCCCACGACAAGCTCTATCCGGCCTATCTGGAGGCCCGTGTGGACTACGCCAACGGGGAGTATGAAAAGTACCAGAATACGATGCAGATGTTCAACGCCTTTTTCGGCGAGTTTATCCGGTGGTTCGCCCTGACCTACAGCCCGGCGGACACCCACGGGGAGGTCTACTATGGAGTGTAACGAACAGGGAAAGCGCTGGCGCGGCTACTATATCACCGCCTACGGAATCGCCGTTAAGCACGGATTCAAGGGCACGGAGGCGGAGTGGCTGGAGACGTTGAAGGGCGACAAGGTGCAGCTCCGCTACAACGAGGACACCAAGACTCTGGAATGGAAATATGAGGACGCGGACGAATGGCTCGAACTCATGGATATCAATGCGCTCCAGGGAGAGGTCGTCACAGAGGTGCTCGAACAGGCTACCGCCGCAAAGGAGGCGGCGGAAACAGCACAGGCGGGTGCGGAAGCGGCGCAGGAGGCCGCCGAGTCGGCCCGGACGGGTGCGGAAACCGCCGCGGCCTCTGCGGCGGAGCAGGCGGCAGCCGCCGGAAAAAGCGCCGCGGCTGCGGCGCAGGATGCGCAGAACGCCGCAGCCGCGAAGACGGGAGCGGAGAGCGCGAGAGACGCCGCAGAGGCAGCAAAGAGCGAAGCGCAGGAATCGGCGGCTTCTGCCCAGGAGAGCGCCGCCACGGCGCGGCAGGAAGCAGGGAAGGCCGTGGACAGCGCCGCGGCGGCGGCGGGCAGCGCAGAAGATGCGGCGAAAAGCGCGGAGGCAGCGGAAGCTGCTCAAAAGGCGGTATCGGATTCGGCCACAGCGGCAGAAGCCGCGCGCAAGGCGGCGGAGGCGGCCGCGGCCCAGGCGGCCGGAGATGCGGATGCCGCAGAGGAAAGCGCATCGGCCGCAGCGGGCAGCGCCTCCACGGCGTCCCAAAAAGCGGAAGATGCAGGCGCGAGCGCGGCAGCGGCGGCGGGAAGTGCATCCCAGGCTTCCGAAAGCGCGGCCCAGGCAGGCGAGAGCGCAGAGGGGGCGGCGGCCTCCAGAGACGCCGCGGTTATGGCCCAGGGCAAGGCGGAGACTGCACGGACGGCGGCGGAATCCGCAAAGACAGCCGCAGAGGCGGCGAGAGATTCCGCGGTCACGGCTTCGGAGACGGCGGTGAGTGCGAAGGAAACCGCAGTCAGCGCCAAGAACGGCGCAGAGGCGGCGGCTGGAAATGCAAGTGATTCCGCCGGAGAGGCTGCGGCCAGCGCGGAGCTGGCCGGGCAAAAGGCTGCCGCAGCGGAGAAGAGCGCGGAAGCGGCTGCCGCCAGCGCCGCGTCCATCGGTCAGGCGGAGGAAAACGCCGCGGCATCCGCCACGGAGGCGGAGAGCTGGGCGGTGGGCGGAACCGGAACGCGGGAAGGGGAGGACACCAACAACGCCAAATACTGGTCTGCACGGGCCCAGGACGCGGCGGGCGGCGGTGTGACCTCCTTCAACAACCGGACAGGAGCGGTGAGACCCGTCAAGGGGGACTACACCGCCGATTTGGTGACCTTCACAGATGGGCAGACGTTTCAGGAGAAGTACGACTCCGGCGAGCTGACTGGCCCCGCTGGAGCGGACGGCGCGCCGGGCCAGCAGGGGCAGCCGGGCGCGGATGGTGACCCCGGCCCGGCCGGTCAGGATGGGGCCGATGGCAAGGACGCTACAATCAACGGAGTAAACGCCCTCACGCTGGCCGCATCCGGCGGCCTGAATGGGAGCCAGAGCGGGAGCACGTATACCATCGACGGCAGCGGAAAGCAAGACAAACTGACTGGAACTGCGGGTCAGGTGGTAGGCTTTGACGCAGAGGGCAACGCAATCCCCCAGGCGGCCCCCAGTGGATTGCCGGAGGGCGGAACCGTGGGGCAGTTGCTGGAAAAAACGGAGGGCGGGGCAGAGTGGGCAGATAAGCCTGTGATGTATGTAAATATAACGCCACCGGCTGGAGATTCCCCGTTCGGAACGGCTGACCACACGATTGCTGAAATAACGCAAGCAGTCTTGAACGGGGTAACCGTGCTTTCAAAAATATCGGAAGGAACCGATACCAAAGTAATTCCACTTTCGACTGTAACAGACAGTGTGGCTTCCTTTTCGTCTACGTCTGTAGACTACGGCGGGTCTGTTATCGCCAATATTGTACCCCAAGAACAGTCCGAAGTGGTTATTATAGCGGAAGATCAATTTAGAGCAAGCCAGATTCTATACGATAAAGGAACGAGTGGCCTTGATTCAGATGATGTGCAAGGCGCAATCAAAGAACTGGCTAAGAACAAGCAGGACTCCGCAGATGCTGTAACTGTTTCCGGCGGCGGCACGATGCAGATGGGGGAGAGCCTGGGCGACGGCCCCTACACCATCGAAGTAACCGAAGACGGAGAGGGCGGCGACCTCTCCGCCGAACAGGTGGGCTACAGCAATACGGGTAGCGGACTGGAGGCTACCAACGTACAAGAGGCTATCTGGTGGCCCCTAACAGCGCCGTGGCGCTTTGGGACAGCAACTCACCCACCATCTATCTCAAGCAGGCGGATGCCAGCGGGAAACCGTCCATCAAGGTCTATGACCTCGTAGAGCGCACCAGCGGGGCCAGAACGGCGCAAGCCCCACAGGGCGTGGAGTTTGCCACAAAGGCCGATCTTGAGGCCCTGGCGGCCCGTGTGGACGCGCTGGCAGCTCCGAAAACGACTGCAAAGAAGAACGCGAAGGAGGATGCAGAATGAATCCCTTTTTCGGAGTCATGGGCGGCGGTGGCCGCCCCAACATGATGCAGCAGTTTCAACAGTTCATGCAGCAGATGAAGGGCAAAGACCCAAATGCTATCATCAATGAAATGGTCTCAAGCGGAAAAATCTCGCAGGAGCAATTAAACCACGCTCAACAGCAGGCCCAGCAGATGTCGGGCATGTTTGACGGGATGCGGGGAATGTTCGGCAAGTGATCAAAATCCCGGCCGGGTTTTGAAAATAAAAACAAAGGAGAATTTACATGAGTCTTTCTTCTGACGGCGGCACCGTTATGACGATGCCGGTTCAGCCTGCCTATCAGGGCGGCAACGGCGGTTTTGGATGGGGCGGGGACTGGTCCAGTTGGATCATCCTGTTCCTCATCTTCGGCCTGTTCGGCGGTTGGGGCGGCTATGGCGGCTTCGGCGGCGGGAACGGCGTGAACGGCCCCGGCTTCCAGGGGTACGCTACCCGCGCTGATATCAACGAGGGCTTTGCCCTGAACGGCCTCCAGAACGGCCAGACCTCCATCCGGGACGCCGTGACCAGCGGATTCCACGGCGTGGACACCGCCATGTGTAACCTGGGCTATCAGACCCAGGCGGGCTTCAATGCCCTGGGTGCTCAGTTGGCTTCCTGCTGCTGCGACACCCGGGAGGCGATTCAGGGGGTGCGGTACGACCTCGCCACCACCGCCTGCGCTACGCAGAACACCATCCAGAACACCACTCGAGACATCATCGACAACGCCAACGCCAACAGCCGGGCGATTTTGGATTTCCTGACCCAGGACAAGATCGCCACGCTCCAGGCGGAGAACCAGTCCCTCAAATTGGCTGCCTCTCAGGCCGACCAGAACAGCTATCTGACCGCCACGCTGGATGCGCAGACCAATGAGCTGATCCGCCGGATCAGCCCGTCCCCGGTGCCTGCCTACCAGGTGCCCAACCCCTATACCGGCTGCTGCGGCTACAATAACTGCGGCTGCTAAAACCCAATACATCAACTTCCGAGGATTCCTTGGATGTTCGGCCCCGTGCCGATATTGACAACAGCGGCGGGGCAACAGCCTCGCCGCTTATTTTAACCGCCTCGATTTCGAGGCATTTAAACTGGTCGATTCCGACCACTTTAGAAAGGACTGATTTTATGGCTGAATACAGCAACAGCGCAATCGTAACCGTTGCCGCTGGGCAGAACGTGCCGTTTACAGAGGAAGTCAATACTGGCAAGCCCAGTATTGTGCATCGGGAAGGTGCTGGTCTGGTGACGCTTCGTGGACTCACGAACCAGTGCCGTGCAAAGTTCAAGATTTCTTTTGGCGCAAATATCGCAATTCCAGCGGGTGGGACTGCGGAGGCCATCACGGCGGCGATCTCCATCAACGGAGAGGCATTGAATGCCTCCACCGCTACCGTCACCCCGGCTGCTGCGGAGAATTTCTTCAACATCTATGTTTCCGCTGTGGTAGATGTCCCTCGCGGCTGCTGCGTCACTGTCGCCGCAAAGAACACCAGCACGCAGCCTATTCTGGTAGCCAACAGCAACTTTATTGTTGAGCGTGTGGCCTGAAAGAGAGGAGAAGCAATATGAAAGCACTATACGAGCTGAAAGAAAAATTCGAGATGGAGCTGGAAGAGCTGGCCCGGAAGGGTGAGCTGGGTGCGGGCGACCTGGAGCTGGCCCACAAGCTCACTGACACCATCAAGAATATCGACAAAATCTGTGCACTGGAGGAGGACGGCGGATACTCTGGCGACTCCTATAGCCGCGGCTCCAGCTACCGCCGCCGCCACTACGTCCGTGGCCATTACAGCCGGGACGGGTACAGCGGCGACCGGGGCGGCGGGTACAGCCGGGACGGCGGCTACTCCCGCCACGACGCCAAAGACCAGATGATGGCGCAGATGGAGGAGCTGCTGGGCAGAGCCTCCAACGAGCGGGACCGCCAGGCCATCCAGCGGTGCATGGAGCAGATGGAGAGCGAGTAAAACAGGAGGGGCGGGGCCTTACAGGCCCTGCCCCTCTTTTTCCTGTTCCAGACGCCGCCAGATGCGCCGCGTGACCCGGTAGACCGTGCCCCGGGAGACGTGGAGCCGCCGGGCGACCTCCGACTTCGTCTTTCCCGCCAGCAGGAGCAGGGCCACCTTGCGCTCCAGGCTCCGGCGGGGGAAGAGCCTAATAAGCAGGGCGCGAAACGCGCTGTCCTCCGCCTGCCTCTCCGCCATGCTGTTGTCCTCCGGCAGGTCGTCCGTCAGCCCCTCGAAGTCCTCCCGGCCCCGGAGGTAGTCCACGATGTTGCAGCGGATGCACCGGCGGGCCAGGGGCTCGAAGGGGCGCCTGCCGTCCCACCTCCGGGCCGCCTCCCACAGACCGATAAAGCCGGACTGGAGCGCGTCTTCGTCTCGGGCGGCCTCTGGGGAGACCGACCACGCCACCGCGCGAACCAGATGGCGATACTTCTCCAAAAGGACGGCTTCTTCCATTACATTCAAGGGCTATCCCTCCTCATGCTGTCCGCCCTCCTCCGTCTTGAAGCAGACCACCCGCACCACATCATAGACCTGTATCTCTTTGCTCTTGAATGGGAACTGTTTGCAGTGCGGGCAGGTTATCGTTTCGAGCATTTCTTCCTCTGACAGATCATATCCTGTCCAATTCTGCGTAGTTTCGATGTAGGCGGCGTTGTGTTCACATTCAATGATGGGCTGTTCAATGTCGGTGTCGCTCCCATCATAGAGGAAAGTATCAACCAACAGATGCCCGATTTCCTTTCCGCATTTCTCGCACTTCATTGTCCGCCCTCCCCGTCGTGGATGGAGCCCTCCATATCCAAAAACTTCTGGCACATGGCCGCAGCCTGAATGGCCTCGCAGGCTGCGTTGATGGCGTTTTGTTTTAAGCATCTAATATCTTCATTGGCCGGAAGGTCACTTGTGATATTTCCCCAAGCACACTCCAAGAGTAGTTTCATCTTGCTTACCTCTTCTTCGGCCTCTTCTGCTTCTTCTTTTAGCACCGCCCACCCCTCATGCTGGCTGTGGAACTGCGGAAACCGCTCATTGGCGGCAGCCAGCTCAACGTCCACCAGTTGCCTGACGTTGGCTAATACAGCGTTCATTTCGCACCTCCGATGATTTCGTCCAGCTCGACGGGCTGGCCGGGGCGGAGGGAGGGGAACAGGTCAACCTCTGCGTGAGCCAAAAGGATTCCTTCTTTACCCCATACTTGCACAAACACATCACTATTTTTTAGGCGATACGCATTGGGATATATCATCTTGATAGCCTTCGCCCTCTCCACCTCTTGCTGCGTCCAGCGGGGCTTGCGGATAATGCGGTCGGGGTGGTTTATGGCATAGCAGAGTGTCTCTATACACGTGTTATAGATTTTCCCTTCTTCATCAATTCTGCAATAAGTGGATTTTCGAACCGGCGTTTCGATTGTAAAAACTTCATCCACATCAACCCCCAGAACCTCACAAATTCTAGGCTTGTCCATGTTGGCCTCCTCCGTATATGGCACCCAGCAGCTTCCGTCCTCTTTCCTGTACTGGCATCCCTCGTTCTCATCCCAGGAGCAGCAGGGGCCTCCGTGGGCGCAGTCGCAGCACATACCTTCTATGGCGTTGGTTTCCTTATGTTTTGCCGCCTCCGGCATATCATCCTCCACCACCTCGTACCCCATCAGGCGGGCGGCGTCGTGGGGATTTTCTTTTAGTCGTCCGCATGAGACATTTTTCCAAACCAGCTTACAGCCAGAGCTTCCTGCCCCACACGTGTCACAATGAGTTTCAAATACTTCCCCTGTCTCAGGGTTTCGAAACTTCATTGGCGGCCCTCCTATCCCGTTCCATACAAAACCGGATATATTCCTCGATAAATTTCATGTCATTTTCGGCGCCCTTTATTTTCCCCTTCCAGCCACAGGAGGGGCAATAGAAGGTATCTCCACGCCCTCCGTTCCCGCAGTTTCCGCCGCAGTTGGGGCACTCAGCGTCCATAAATATCAGGCTACTCATGGTCGGCCTCCTTTCTCTGGCCGTAGGAGCAGAAATCGTCTGGTTGTACTCGTTGCCATTCTCTACCCCAGATTGAGCAAAACAGTCCAGGGCCTTTATAATCCACTGTTTCTTTGCAGTGCTGGCACTCCCGGCACCTTACCACAGGCACAGCGTCGATGGTGGGCAGGCTATCAAACATCCGCTGCATGACGGCTCCAGTCACCCCATCACCACCAAAGCACTCTCGTGCATTATCCGCATCAACTAGTCTCATACTCGTCCTCCTTCTCCTTTTCCTGCTCCCTCCGTAGTGCGGCCTCGGCTTCTTTTGGGGTGTCCCCAAATACACACCCGTTGTCCATATCCTGTAACACATTGATGGCGCTTGCATAATGGGCTTTTGCCGGTTTGGGGAATCGCGCACTGCACATATACACCCATCTCGGAGGCTTGAATGGCAGCACCATGCACCGCCCTTCATCGTCGGCCTGCTTGAGTTCGCGGAGGCGGTCAGGCGTTATGCCAAGGGCTTGCCCAGCCAACTTCAAAATAGTATCCTCACTAAATGTTTGTTTGAAGTCCTCCGGCTCCAAGCCAGTCTCCTCATAGGCGGAGAGGCGGTCTGCGACTTCTCCGCTGTACTCTGTGTCGCCAATTTTGAGCCGCCATTTCCCGCCGTCAAAGTATGTCAGCCGCTTCATGTCAGCCCTCCTTCTGGCCGCGCCATTTCGGCTTGCAATCAATCCCCGACCCCAGTTTACAATCCAATCGGACATACGGCCTTTTGTGTACCTCAACGGCATTGGCACAAATCTGGCAACCTTCTCCGCTGTACCACATCAGTGCCTCCATGTCGCCGACCGCCGCATCCCTCTCCTGTTTCACCTGCTCCAGCTCCTCGTATACGGCAGTAATCCCCACGTCCCCGCCGTACATATCCCACTGTATGCGCAAGTCGTCTAGCTCGGCCAGCAGCTTCTCATTTTCGGCCTGGAGCGTGGAGATGGCGTCAGCTGCCTCCATGCACAAGTCCATGATTTCCAGTGTCGCCTTATCAGCATATAGGCTGTCGGTGCGCAACCGCTCAATCAGCTTCTCAATGTCCATCAGATTTCCTCCTCCGGCGGCCCATCCCAGGCCGTCCAGTACCTATTATACAACTCCATTGCAAACGGCTTGATGTGCTTGCAGTACAGATATCCATCCCTGCACCCTTCTGCAATCTCCAGGCCGCCCCATTGGAGCTGGGCTATCCCTGCTCCCTCAATGTAGATTGCGGTCTCCTGGGTGATGGATTCCAGCTCTGCGCGGGTGTATTGGTGTCTCATGCTTCTCCCTCCGGCGGGCGGCGGTATGGCTGGAAGCGATAAACTTGCCAAGTGCGACTGTATGAGCAAGAGAAATCATTCCCATAAAACATAACAACGCCATTTTGTTTTATCTCTACCAATGCCCATGCTTGGTACAGTTCTACCCATACCGGCTCCCCATCCATCTTCCGCAGCTCCTCCAGCGTCAGCGGCTCGTTCGGCTGGGCAGCTTCCGCCAGATTTTCCATTTCCGCAAATTTCTTTGAGTAGTCTGGTTTTTCCAGCGTATACCCAGCAGCAAAAATTTCCAGTAGTTGCTCCGCTGTAAAACCTGTTACGATCTGGAGCTTTGTGTACAGCTCGTCAAGCTCTCTCACTCGATTCACCCACTCGTTCGGCGGGGTGAGGGGGGGCGCAGTGCCTGTTCCGTTTCTTGCTCCGCAGCGGCGACAGAAAACAAAATTTTCGTTGAACGTTTGCTCCCCGAAGTCCTCTCGGAACTCATGATAATCGTGGCAATTCGGGCAGATATATTGAGTTGTACCCTTTTCTGTTTCTCTACGTATCCATCCCATCCGTTTTCCCCCTCCACATGCTCCTGTGCAATCATTTAGCACCTTCCAATCTGCTCTTTGCGACCTCGAATATCGCAAGGTCGTTTTCCATTCCAATGTATTTTCTGGCATTCTGTAAACAAGCAACTCCGATAGACCCGCTTCCCATGCAACAATCCAGTACCGTGTCTCCCGGGTTTGTGTAAGTAAGTATCATCTGTTCGCACAACCAAACAGGCTTTTGCGTTGCATGTAGACATGATTTTTGTTTGTCGCTCGGCCCTCGCAAAACATCACGGGGGTAACGGTCTGTACTGTCATATCCCGTTTTCCCGTAACCATGATACACTTCCCCTGTCCTACAGTTCCGTTTATGCGCCGCAGTTGAAACTTTTCGTTCGTGTCCGTGAGTTATCTGTGGGTTGTAGGTTGGCAAATGGTCGTAGAATATCAGGATGTTTTCGTGAGCTTTCATCGGCATCTTTTTAGCATTTAGATGCCCAGTAGCTTGAGTCTTTTCCCAAATCCACTCATAGCGCAGTTCATTCAGATTGCTGCACCCTAAAATCTTATCAAATGGGGTCTGTGCGAACAGAGCCTTACATCCACCTTTGCGCACTACTCTCTTTGCCTCATGCCAAAACCTATTGAGATCAATGGGTGTGTCCCATCTGCAGTTTGTCGTTCCATATGGGAGGTCGGTAAAAAGGAAATCCACGCAATCATCCGGCAATCCAGCCATGAGATCTATGCAATCTCCGTATATCAGTTTACATTCCAGCAGCACCCCCGCATCCGTCAGGCGCTTGGCCGCCTCATGGTCGCCCAGCAGGGCGCGCGTCTTATCGTCCATCGTTCGGTTCCTCCTTTATCAGCGGCCATTGAGAAATGCCATCCTGGCTTGCGGAGACCTACTGTTTGATGGCAGGTTATTCCGAGCCCTCCATGCGGCGATTGGATTTTTTGATAAGCCAAAGTGCTTCCCAATCTTGATATCGCTCATGCCCTTCTGGTACAGTTGCATACATGTTGCCTCGTCAAATACAGCCTTTGGCCTCCCGTTTGGATTCGGCGGGGTGCGTTGAACTGTCTTTTTCTCTGTGCAGCGTGCGCCCGGCGGGCAGATCAAAGAGCGTGCATGCCCGGTACAGCCTATGTAGTCGCAGCAGTACAGCCCGGCGGTGATATAGCACCTGTAGATGCAGTTAGCACAGTGCTTGTCCATGCCCTACACCTCCACCACATGGATTCCGCGCCCGGCCATGAGCTTTTTCTTTAGATCATATTCCTTGGTTCGGAAGCCCTTCACATCTTCCACCACAGGCAGCCAGTGGACGGCGCCCGTGCAATCCGGCTCTGTAGGCCGCTCATATGCAAAGTCGGCCCGGTACTTGATGGCCCGAACACGCTCGCCCAGCGGTGTCGTGAACGCCTCCTGGAGTGTGAACTCCGGCTGGAGCTTCAAATCTCTGATTTCTCCGGCACACAGCATGAGCATGAGTTGGTCATACCGTACGGCCTCTTTCTGACTGTCGAAGGTGATGCCATTTCGCACCGCCTTCTTGTTGCCGTATTTATTCACAGGGCAAGGCCCCTTTCGTCGAGAATGTCCATCCAGGCCGCCCAGGTCAGCCCTGCCTTTTTTGCATCTTCCCAAGTGCCTGGAACCCCGGCCGCTCTACACTGACGGCGCAGCTCCTGCCACCGCTCCCGAAGGGCTTCTACCGCGTGGTCTATGTAGCCACCTGTCAGGGGCGGAGGTTGGTGCGGCATTTGTGGGAGCGGCGGGCATCGGGAGGAGATGTCCGTCACATCTGGCCAGAACTTCTTCTCCCGGAAGTAGGCCGCCACCGCCGCCCGAACGTCCTCGACGGCATACGGTTCCAGCACCAGCGCCCAGGCCGATTTCAGCGTTGTGTCCTCGGCACGGGGGTCGTTTGGGCGGAAGATGGCCAGCAATTTGAACAGATTGTCCGTGTCCTCACGGGTCACAGCGTCACTTCCTTCCTGTACTTCTACCGATAGCCTTCCGATAGAAGCCTTCTTCTCCTCCAAATTACCGCCATTCTCTCAGGAGAAGGAGGAGGAACGGGGGGATAATAGGGGGGATAGAGATAGGGGGTG
>ERZ1036402.348-NODE-348-length-26554-cov-35.581569_pt1 | contig 26554 bp, 57 predicted proteins | sample MGYA00514216_ERZ1036402 | MGnify/ENA primary metagenome ERZ1036402 (study PRJEB33795, sample SAMN09464942) | human gut metagenome | host: Homo sapiens | place: USA: Stanford, California | collected 2016-11 | study: EMG produced TPA metagenomics assembly of the...
GGGCATCACCTATACACCACTTCCACCCCCATTCTCTTCAAGTGTGCATCCAGTGTTTTTATATTACAATTAAAGTATCGGGAGATAAAGACCTTGCTTTTCCCTTGCTTTAGCAATTTTATGATTTCTTTTTCGTGGGGGAAAAGCAAATGATGATGGTGCCGAATAGACTTGAGCTTCTCCTTGTTCTCCTCAAGTATGGCAGGCTTGTCTACATCAACAACAATTCCTTTTTCTCGAAGTGTGTCTGCCTCCATCAATCGGTGGCGATATTGGTAAGCGGCTGCTTGGTATTCAACGTGTGGCGCTCGGTCGGTTTGGATTCTTTTCTTGATGATGACTTTTCGCTTCTTTCTTCTCTGGGGAACGGTTTTCTTTTCTGTGGTAATGTCTTTAGGTTTCCGTGGACGTGGAGTATAGTTCCTCACTATCAGTCCTTCTCTTGCCAGATGCTTGTCAAGGGTGCTGTACTGGCACTTGACTTTCCGGCAGATGGCTGCTTTGCTGTATCCGTATTCGACCATAGTGCGTATAAGTTCTTTGTGTCTGTCGAGCTTGTGCTGGGAGTTTGTCCCTCCGGTTTTCCTTCCGAGTTTCATTCCAAGCGATTTTTTCCTTGCAAGTGCTTCTTTCGTGCGTTGTGAGATAAGGCTTCTCTCTATTTCGGAAGCCAGTGAGAAAGCAAATGCTATAACGTGGCTCTGTAGATTATCGCACAGTTCAAAGCCTTCCTTAACGGTTATTACTCGGATTTTCTTCTTCATCAGATTGTCAAGGATAGACATAACCTCCAGCAACCTCCTGCCTAATCTGGATATTTCCGAGGCTATAAGGGTGTCGTCCTTCTTCATCTTCTTTAGTAATGTCCCGAGCTTTCTCTTGTCCACATCTTTCATCCCGCTTATCGTCTCCTCGATGTATTGGTCTACATCTATCTGCCTTTTCCTGCAATAATTCTCTATCTCGAACCGTTGGTTTTCTACTGTCTGCTTGTCTGTGCTTACCCTAATGTATGCGTAAATCATTTTTTGTTATAAAGATAGCGATTTTGCCGAAAAAACGAACCTTTTGTAAAAGGTTCGTTCTGCGTCCATTGAAAGCTTCCTAATCTGTCCTTATAAGGTTAGCTTTGCATGTGAAAAAAGTTTGGATTAGTATGGTGTTTGACAGAATATTAGTATATTTGCAGTACCCGTATGAAGATGTACGGCACCGTAACTATGCACTTGGAATATCCGACATATATCAAAGCCTCTGAGCTGATGTTTTTTTGCATCCGGCTCGGGGGCTTTTGTCGTTTTTGACAGACAATTTTTTGGTTACTGAGTAAAACGATTTCAGATGGAACAATTGAATGAAATAATAGGGCTGATAGGGAGTATAGTTGCTACAATATTTCTTCCAATTCTCGGAGTGTTCATGTTTTATGACGCAAAAAAAAGAAAGGAAAATGCAGCGGCTCGAAAAGCAGAGGCCGAAAGTAAGAATGCGGAAGCTGACAGTATAACTCATTATGCTGCTGAGTGGAAGGAACTTTATGAGAAGAAGGAAGCGAAAGTCATAGAGCTGGAGTCAAAGATTGAAACGCTGTTCAAGGAAAAAGCTCAGGACAGAGAGCGCATTCGCGGTTTACTTGAGGAAAATTCTTCTTTGAAACTCAAAAATCAGGCATTGGAATTCCTAAAATGCAACAACTCGCTCAAATGTATAGACCGTGACCCGCCGAACGAATTTATAAAAAAGGCTACCAACAATAAAAATGATAAGGAGGAAAAGAAATGAGTTTACCAAGAGGTTTGAGAAACAATAATGCGGGAAATATCCGTAACAGTTCTACCGTATGGGTCGGAGAGATAACACCGAGTAAGGACAAGTCGTTCAAGCAGTTCAAGTCAATGGCATACGGCTATCGTGCATTGATAAAGCTTTTGCAGAACTACCGTAAACTGCACAACTGTAGAACTATCAGTGATTTCATTAATCGTTGGGCACCGCCTTGCGAGAATAATACTTCCGGTTATATCAATCGTGTATGCAGTGAGATGCAGGTGCCTAACACTTATATACCGGATATTGAGGATAAGGCTACGATGTGTGCTTTTGCAGCCGCTATTTCGCAAGTAGAGAACGGTGTTCCGGCTGTAATGTCTGATGTGGAAAACGGGTGGAACTTATTGTAAACGGCAATGTACTTCACAGCGGAAAGCCGTCGCACATACGAACAGTTTATCATTAAACAGAATAGCTATGAAAAGGTTCATTGAGAAATCGGATTGTCCGGAATTTTGGAGATTATTGTTTTGGCTTGCCGTCGGCTTGTCCGCTATGCTGTGGAGCATATTGCTTTCATCGTGTGGAAACATAAGATATGTCCCGGTGGAAACGGTGCGTACAGACAGCGTGTATAATACCGTTTACCGGCGTGACAGCATATATATGCGTGACAGCGTATATGTACTTGACAAGGGGGATACCGTCTATCAATTCAGGTATAAGTATCTGTTTGTGGATAAAGTCAAGCATGACACTCTCTATATAGAGAGGACAGACAGCGTCCAGATACCTTATCCGGTTGAGAAGGAGTTGACCCGATGGCAGTCCTTCAAGCAGGAAGTGGGAGGTTTTGCTATTGCCACCATAGTAGTGGTGCTACTGATAGTTTTTGGGAAAATGGTTTATAAACTTAAGAAAGGAGGCTGACATGACTTAGCGTTATCATCCGGGCGAGTAGAAGCGCCCATAGGAAGACTTATCGTAAAATGCGCTCTTTTCGGGGCTTAGAGTAAAAAGAAAGCCCCCAACGCTCAAATAATTATTGCCACATAAAAATTTGAAAAAGCATAAGATACCGCACGTTGGAGGCTTAATATCTTCAACACGGTATCTTGTGCTTTGTTCATGTATATATCAAGTTTTATGTGGCAGGGCAAAGATAAGCATAAAAATTAGAAAAAGCTATGTGCAAATCAGAAATCTTTGCCGAAACAATCAATCTCGTATCACAAGAAACCGAAATTCCGGCAGAACGTATCTTGTCTCCGGACAAGGACGCGGAAACGGTGGATGCCCGCTATCTCCTTGTATCCCTCCTTGCCGATAGGGGCATGTACCCTTCACAGATAGCGGTTCATATCCACAAGACCAAACGTGCGGTGAACTACATGATTTCCAATTTCCATGAGCGCATGGAAGGTGGGAAAATGTTGAGAATATATTGGGAAAACATTAGGAAATCGTTGGGAAACAACTGATTTACATACCGGTATTAAGTATATACTTTTGTAAACGGTCATATGACCGGAACTAATTGTATATATTATGAGCGAAACAAAGACTTATGTGTTCCCGGAAAGCGGGAACAATGGTGGCGGCGGCATGATGGCAATGCTTGCACCGCTTCTGCAACAGAAGGGCATAGACCCGAATTTGCTTGTAGCCATGAACGGTCGCAACAACAGTGGTTTTGGCGGGGAGGGTTCATGGTTCATCTGGGTAATCTTCTTGTTCTTCCTCATGGGTTGGGGCAACAACGGATGGGGTAACGGTGGATTCGGTGGCGGCAACGGAGCGGCAGGAATCCCCAATCTGATTAACAATGACGCAGGAAGGGAATTGCTTATGAGTGCTATCCAAGGGAACGGCCAGGCCATCAACAATCTGGCCACAAATCTGAACTGTTCAATCGGTCAGGTCCAGAGTGCCATCAATGGCGTAATGTCACAAGTCCAGCAAGTGGGCAACCAGGTGGGACAGAGTTCAATGCAGATTATCAATGCCATCCAACAAGGCAACTGCAGCATTGCCCAGCAAATTGCTTCTTGTTGCTGCGAAAACCGCTTGGCTATTTGCCAACAGACTAACACATTGCAGAATGCAATTAACGGTGTTGCTACCGGGCAGGAGAGAGGCTTTGCATCCGTGGCTTACGAAACTCAACGTCAAACCTGTGATTTGCAGAATTCCATCAAGGACAGCACACAGCAGATTCTTGCCGGACAGCGTGCTGCCGAGATGCGTGAGATGCAGAACAAGATTGACAAGCTTCGTGAAGAGAACAGCGCCTACAAGAGTTCAGCGATGACTTCCCAAATTGTGGGCCAGGCTACCGCGCCTCTTGGAGCGGCCCTTACAGATTTGAGCGCACGTCTTGCAAAGATTGAATGCAAGCAGCCGGAGACTGTGACAGTGCCTTACAGCCCTATTGCAGCGGTCCCCAATTGTGTCGCATACCAATACGGCTTGTACGGCGGTTTCAATCCTTACGCTGCCGGTAATGGTTTCTGGGGTTAATTGAGGAAGGAGGCTATTATGGCAGTATATCCTTTCCAATTTGTTAATCGCAGGGGTTCTGCGGCTATATCAACCTCGGGTGTGACGGTCAATACTGCTAATGTGGTGTTTTCCTTTCCCAACCATGCCTTTGTAAACGCGTGGTACAGAGGGACGATATATGTCGACATCGCCCAAGCGGTACCTGCCGGAACAACCGGCACGCTTCCCGTTCTGTTCGAGACCAATGGTGCCACCCAGGCGGTCACCAAATATAACGGAGAGGCGTTGACCGCGGCAGACATTCCCGGTACCGGAGTGTATGAATTCTGGTTTGACCGTGCAGCCAACACGTTGCAGATTATGACCGGAGTGGTTTAAAAACAACAACGGGCGGGAGCAATCCCGCTCCTTAAAGAGTTAATTGATTATGCCTTTTCAGAATTTAAGAGTAAACAGCGAGTTCTTTGTCCTTCATAAGGACGGTGCTCCGTATATTGAGGTCGGTTCCGTTGTCGGTGTGTCAAATCCCGTCCCGGAGTTCATGCAACAACCCATCCCTTATGGCCAGCCCCCGAAAATGGTGGTTGACATAACAATCAAGGTCGGAGAGCAGACAGTCACTTTCCAGAAGATACCGGCAATGTCGGACATCGCCGACGCGAACTTTCCCGGAGGCGGCAACATGGTCATATCCGGTTCAAGGGAATCCATGAATGCGGAAGTGGCTGCCATGCGAAACCGTTCTTCCGAGATATTGGGAAGCGTGGACCATCACCGCTCGGTCATGGAGTCATGCGACAAGATGCTTCAGGTGCTTAACCCGGAGTTTGCGGAACGTCAGCGCCAGGATGCGGAGAACAAGGCTCTCCGTCAGGAATTGAGTGAGTTGAAGGCAATGATGGCTGATTTCTTCAAGTCTTCTGAAAAGGCGTCTGGTAGTAACAATTCTAAAAAGCAATAGTATGATGATGATTGAAATTTCCGAAAGCAGGGTCGAGAAAATGTCCGACTATGCGGAAAAGATGCTTCGCTACGGCGGCAAGCTCATGCAGTGCATAGAGGAGCTTTCCGAAGGCGAGGGTATGGGCGAACGCCGGGATGATGACCGTTATTATGACGAAGAACGTTATTATGACGAGGAAAGCATGGGTGAACGCGGTGGCTATGGCCGTGGAGGCAGCGGCATGGGACAAAGACGTGGAGTTCGTGGAACCGGGCGTTATTCCCGTTACCGTTAAGTGTAACTTTGGGGAGTGGCATTTGCGGCTCCCCTACAATAATTGATATGTCATGAGATACAGAGAACCGTTGGATATAAGAGATAAAAGACCTGAAGAAATGGAGGCGTATCTGAGCAACTTCGGATGGCACTTCAATAAGAAGATGTGCGATTTTGCCGTTTCTTTAATGAAAAAGATAAATCCTGCTACCGGTAAAAAAGAACGGATAGAACCTATTTCAAAAGAGAAGGTAGAAGAACTTCTTACAAAATATGGCGTGAAATTGGACAACAATTCACTTTACGATTTTGTGTACGTGGCCAATATGGGGAAAGCGGATTTTTTTAAATCTTCTATTCCGGACGAGCAACATCTTGCCGTATATGTCAAGGATGTGATTGATGATCCGGATGCTCCGGACGGCACCACAATGCGACGGTGGTACGCAACCATGATTGCTGCCGGTGAACCTATAGAATGGGATGAAATGATATAATCCATGATACGTCAGAGATTCGTTATAGAGAAGTACCATTGGAATGTTTCCGTATATTATGCCGTTGACTCATACTATATTGACGAGATAATCGACAACATGTATTCCATCGGATGTGACGGGGAAATGCTCCGCACAGCCTATGACAACATGAGCTCCGGGAAAATGAATACCGGAGTTACATATTCCAATTTTCGGGATAGGAAAACGGTGATGGTTATAGCCATAACCTCCTCCGCAAAGGAGTTTGAGAAGTCCTGGCGTCATGAATGCGGTCATCTGGCTACCCATATCTGCCAGGCGCTTGACATAACTCCGTATGGAGAAGAAATCCAGTATATCGGGGATGATATAGTGGAAAAGACGTGGGAGTATGCCCACCCGTTGCTGTGTGAGTGCGACTGCTGCAAGCATAAGGTGAGGGAAATGCTGTAGTATCCTCTTCGTAATCGTTCTTTGACTTGTTGGAATTACCGCTGAAATGCGATTTTTAGACTAAATAACGCCTAAAAACGATAAAAAGAGATGTGATATGATGCAAATTCAGCAGAAAATGCCATATTTGCACCGTTAAACGATTTGCGCAATGGTATTAAAAAGTACAGACTATGCCCGACTGATTCAGTATGCAGCCCAAAAACTGCATATGGTACGTTTGAACAAGACCCAAATCAATAAAATTTTGTTCTATGTGTATGGTGTGTACTATGCGGAGACTGACCGATTATTGTTTGAGGACGATTCTCCCAAGGCATGGCCTTATGGTCCGGTATTCCCGATTGTGAATAAAAAGATAAATCCTGATGAAATTGTCACTTCTTTTCCTAAAGATGTGTTGTGCGAATTTAACAAGCATTCTAAGGCACTTGAATTGGTAAAGACCGCGGTTGACGCAATGTATAACATGAGTGCATTATCATTAACCCAATGGTCTCATCAGGAAGGTTCTCCTTGGTATGATACGCTTTACATAAAAAATAAAAATGGGGACATTGCCGGGCAAAACAAATGGAATACTCCTATTTCAAAGGAACTGATTAAGGCCTATTTCCTAAAACCTCAAAATAGGATAAAACAATGAAAGGTCCAAATGATAACTCCAGTCTTTTTGATTCTATATTCGGAACCGGAAAACCCATTAAATGGTATCATTACTTAATCCATTTAGGGCATTATATTCCATATTGGATTAAATTTTTCTTTTCAGAGCCATTCAAGGAGAAAAAGAAGGACCTTAATATTCTCGATACAGTCCAGTCCTTGTTGGAATCAGAAACAACGGACGGAAATATCAAGAAGAGTAAGGAGCTGATTCATTTACATCGCATAGTTGAAAACACGAAAGCAAGAAGGAGACTTGAAAAGTGGTCTTTGAGGGTAATTGCTGTATATCTTTTTATAGTGCTGTGTATTGTATTGGCAAGCTATGTGTCGATACCGGCAGTCAACCCGTATTTTAGTATAAGCATTCCGAATCCTATAATGATAACCATTCTTTCTACCACAACCGTTAATATAATCGGTCTCGGATTGATTGTTTTAAGGGGGCATTTCTTGGCAAATGACAAATCAAATGAAGTAAATGAAAACCATGGGTAGAAGATACATATTATATCCTTGCCACACGTTTGCCCTTCAATGATTGTGGGTATGCCCAACGCAAGGATGTTTATCCTCAATTGAGATTTCAAGGCGGTGATTCCAAAGTTTCACCGCCTTTTTTGTGTCCGGGCGGTATCCAAATTCGGACATTCAAATGTATAGTCTTATGAGAAAGAAACAGATTAGAAAGGCATTGAAGAGCGAAACTCCAGCCAACAGCATGTACGCTCTTATCCCGAAGAATAGGCGTGAGGCTTTCAGGCGTTTTGCCTCCTGCTTCGGTTTCACTGAAGATGACATAAAATCCATATTGGCTAATGAGAAGCGATGATTTGGACATATTGATTTCGCAGGCCGACGACCGTTACTATTCGGATTTCTGCCGGCTTCTGCTTGTCATGCTATGGAACGCATAGAGCGCGTCCTTGACTGGCTGGTGCCTGTCGCTGTAATAGTGAGGGTGATATCGTTGTGTCTGTATGCGTGAACTTGATAGGTCCTTGAACTAATCTACCCTTTGTCTCTCAAACCGTACTTCCTTATGTAAGTGCTTATGGTGGAAGCCGCCACGCCCATCTCATAGGCAATGTCCTTGGACTTCATCCCGTCGTTTACCATCCTCCGCAGATTGTCCATGTCCACAAGTCTTGATGCATGTCCTTTCACTTCGACAGCAGGGGCAAGACCCAACGTCTTGCGCTTTTTTGCGGCATATTCGGGAGTGCATTTGTCTTTGGTCACGTATATTACGGTACGGTGGTCTATGCGTAAGGGATATTTCCCCTTTTCCGTTTCTCTGTGCATCTCCGCGAGGCGTTCCACGTCCCCGTTGAGCGTTGTGTCAATCTTCTTGTATCTGTCATCAATAGGGGCATGGAGCTTTTTCAGTCTGTCTACTTTTCTCATGATTTCAATATATTATTCCAATCTTGTGATACCATTTGTCCGCGTGGCTGAACCATCCGAGAATGAACGGTTTGCCGAAGAGGGTTACTTTGTATAGTTTACTCATAATTCTATATGTAAATGATAAGTATTAATAATGGCAAACAAATAAATAGCCACAGTGATGATACTATCTATACACACAGCCCAACTGCCGAGGCGTTGAAATCTCGACAAAGACAAAGCCATTACCGCCAGGAATAAAACCCACTGGCTTGTCATTAGTCCAGCCATTAATGTTATCCATCCGAGAATATCCAAAATACTCATTAGAAGAAGCATAGGGTGCTCTTTTAAATATGCCTTTACCTTTTCCTTGGGAAGATGTCTATATTCGCATGTGCGGGAATATACTTTCTTACAGTTTAAGGCTTTCATAATTTCATATAAAGCCAAAAATCCTACAAATAAAAAGAATAGATGTTTCATTACTTACCTTATTTTAATTGCTTGATACTCATGAATAATTCGGCTTTTGTTCCGGATTCTGGCTATGCCTGCTAAAACGTCCCTGCCAGCATTCAAGAGGAACACGTTGCATGAAGGTATGGCGCATACCCAAATCCTCCCATTCCTCGCAATACTTCTCCAATATAGCCGACATCTCGTCAAGCATACGGACATAGGCTTTGTTGGCTTCAAGGCCACGCTCTATAATCGGGATTGCCTTCTTCCACTCTTCATCCGTAAGCAGATTGAGGGACAAGGAAACACGGACAGCGGCTATAATTTCATCTGTAGTCCAAAAGTCGTTACCGTCCTTGACGAAATGATTTATTACTTCGTAGTCAAAGTATTTTTTCAGCCTGCTCTTGAATGCCGTAATGTTATGCTCTCTGAAGCCAGAACTGTATGTTGTGTAGATAAGCCTTCGTTCGTAATATTCTGTTTCCGGGTAGTCTTCAAGTCTTTTCCCTAATAATATTATCTCCATTGTTATTCCTTTGCAACAAATCAATGTTTCTTTATGTAATCAACTAATTGAGGACCTAAGTCATGAAATCGACAAAGCCCACTAAACACAAGGCTTGCACTCATTCCGCTGTGACCTTGGTCTATGAACATTTGTAAGCAGTTCTTAAAACGCTCTTCTTTAGGCTTGTCTGTATTGAGTTCGGATATAAGTTTCAACCAGCAATCGAGTTCAACCCCTTTATAGAGGTCGTTCAATCGTATAGGAACAATCTTATCCCAATATTCAAGATGTTTATCCGGAATAATGCCACGTGCTTTAGCCATATATTCTTTTATCAATTGCGGAATCTTAGCCTTGAACTCGGCTTCCCTTCGCAGGTATTCGTTATGTTCATCCTGCAAATCTTTATCGAACTTAGTCTTCGTCTTTCTCGTGACCTTCAAATACATTTCATCAAGTGTTTCACTTGAATACAGTTCTTTATCATTAAATTTGCAGAAACAATCTTCACTAGTTTTCTGCTTGTATTTTTTCAACTGTTCGTATGCGTAGTCAATGTTTACACCTGGATACATTTCTATTTCTTTCATAAATTCACAGTTTCCTATTCTTTAATTTGTTATACTCATCCTCAATACATTTATTGATTTTAGCGGCTTCCTCGTACCGTTCCTCTTCAATCAACTTACTTTTCAGCCATTGAAGCTGATTCATATAAATAACATCATCACGGTCTGAAACCCTACGGGTATATTCCCTTATCTCATTCAGCTTGTCCTCCATGCGTCTATGCCATCTGCTTACCATGATTAGGACAAATCCTAATGCAATGGCATTGAATAAAGAGATGGAGACTTTAATTATCAGTTCCACGGTTTCCATAATAAATTTTAATCAATCAGTTCAAATTCGTAAACGAAGACATAAGGATTGCTCTTAAACGTACCCTTGCCAGAAACGCAATCTATTAAGGATGCAAAAGCTTCTAATGGATTACTATATTCCTTGTATTGCCCATAAGGACAATTGGAACGCGTAACTCCATGATGCCAATAATATCTTCCCCATTCACCGTCAGCGGACTTATGAATAGTTTTTATTATTCCTTCTTTCAAGCAGTCTTCGTTAGAGATTTCTTGAAGCCTTTGGATTTTGATGTTGGTAATACGGATGTGATGGGGCATGAGGTCAGCGCGGACAAACATCTTATTTTTCCAACCGGGTGCGAATTTGGTTTTAGTATAAAATCCTATTCCGTCCTTATCATTAAGTGCGATTTCGGGATTCATCCCTAAACTTTCATAACTTTGCGCAATGGCAACAACTTCACCGACTTTGTATTTTGGAATATTCCAACCCGTAAAGTCTCCTTTGTCGTTTTTCCAACCAAAAGCATAATTTAATGGAGATACTATGTTCCCGTCATTATCGTAATCATTTGGTTCAAAAACGGGGAATACAATATCATAAGTTTCATTTGGTCTGTCATACTTGCAGACCCTTCTCGTCATAGTCTTCCGACCTTTCAACACAGCTTGGGTTAAGCCGTATTTATCATTAAACATTATTTTCTTCATTTCAATTTCTCCTCTACTATTTCAAAATGTACATGTTGCTTGTCTTGTCTGGTATAAGAAATGCAATTATAATCACTACATTCCGGTTTAACATAAAAATAGCATTTATCACAACCGCACATAATATCGCAATCTTTTTTCACTATAACTTTTTCTCCGTTGCATTCGAATATTTCTCCGATTTTCATTTCTTGTCTCATAATCATATAAGTTTTAAACATTCCAAAATCCCGGCTTCAAGTGCTTCCTCGTAGGTATTGTAATGAATAGAAGGTCTGTTTGCCAGACCGACTAAAACATGGTTCGATACAGACATTATCTCGTAGTACCAAAACAGCTTATGTGAATAGCATATTCCAATATGCAGGTCCTTGGTTTCACGCAGCCACCTTTGAGCCACCGATTGAGGTGGAACAGATAGGTATTTATAACAATTATGCAAAGTAGAAACATCTATAAGATATTTCCTTTGTAGAAACCCTTTCTCTTTCAGCAGCTTCGCTGTCTCTAATGTTACAAGTTCTTCGGTCATGGTTGTTTCTCCTCTTTTCTTGTTTTGATTTATAACTCTTTAAATTCCTGCTCCATCCGGCACTTCCTCACGTAAAGTCCATCTATAATGTACTGAGTACAATATTTAGGAAGGGTGATAACCGCAATGTCACCAGATGTCTTGACGGCATCGCGATACACACAGCATTCCCTGCTGCTTTTCTGGATTGAATCAAGCAGGGAATCACACTTTTCAATCTCTTCCTTAAGGATTTTAGCCCTTTCAAACGATTCATTTTTCATAATACTTAAAAATAATAATGAGACGTACACAGAGGAGGGAAATTAATGGCTGCCGCACAACCGTTAATCTCTTGCCAGAAGTGCCCCTCCTTTATTTCTATCCATGAGGACCATAACAAGCCGTCCATATCCCTGCGTACATAGAAAGGCGGTCCGTAAGGGTCACATACAGCCAATATCTGCACATGTCTGTTTTCATTGTAGGACACAACTTTCATCTTGGATGAATCGAACAAATCCCCCTCTATTTTCTTTCCCGGACTGATGTTGAACGAGTAACTAAAGTCCTTATGTACATTCAAGGTCTTCCACGGGTATTCTGGGAAATCTATTATTCTCAGGTCCATTGTCATATAAGGCTGTATTTTATTGATTCGTTTATATCCGCAGGATTGAATTTACAAAAAGGTATTATAACGTTGTCAGTAACTATTATGCGCTCACCTGCCACAATGAAAGCATTCAAACTTCCGATAAGCCTTTCCATAATGACCCATCTTTTTCCGCTCTCGTAGAAATGCACACAGTACGAAGCGTCTACCGCTTCTCCGTTTCGATACACAACCTTTTTCCCGATGACCTTCTGAACTCCTATACGATGACAATAATCAGACGCATCATAAATGACATCTTCCATATTCCACCTTATTGTGGGAATTTCAATTTCTCGGGAAAAGAATTCTTTCAATTCCTTTACAGTAGCCTTGTGTGCTTGTGCTACGTCTGTCCCACAATACCACCGGTCATGATTGCAAAGAATAAAATCCCCTTTGTATTGGTAGCATCCGACCGCTTCCCATATGTTGTCATGGCCCAATACGAACCATTGGTTCTTGTCTGTATCATCCCTCAATGCAGCAATGCCCAAGAAAAGCTCTTCATTGGTTCCGCAATCAATTCTTCCAGCACAATTCCATGTGTAATGAGGATTTGTATCATCAAAAGCCCCTTTAATAATAATATGATAATTGCAGTTAACTGGTGATGTAGCAATACAAAACCTTTCATCTTCAATTACATCAATAGGATGGTTGTATCCTAATTCTTCCAGTTTCTTCCGAAGCTCCAGTGTGTTTTTGCGTATAAAGCACGGTGTTGTAAATCCCATAGTTATTCCTCCTTTATTTTAATCAAAATGCATTACTTTCTGACCTATACACACTTTGAACCTTGAAAGACATTCACTATGTTGTGTAATATGATTAGGATTATATCTGTTAATAAAACAGCCAGTACGTTTATGATATCTGACACAAGCGTTTTCAGGAGATTTAGCTAAAATTTCTTTCTCATTTACAAAACTATCAAACAAACCATCCCTATGTGATACTTTGTACCACTTCACTTGTTTTTTTATCTTCTTGAAGTATTTTGCTTTCATGGTTATTCTCCTTTCAGTTTCTTGAAAAATTTCATCGGCGACACTAAGGAACCCGACGAAATGTCTTTGAAAAATTCACTATCATCATTCACACCCAATGCAAGACAATACTCCTGCGGATTAACTTTTGCCAATTCACGGAGCTTCTTTTCCCTATCTACACCTGCATAAAGAATACCCGTATACTCCAATGAAATAGAGCCGTGCATATCTTTCAAATCTGATAGCTTTAATATTTCTCCTCTTGACATTATTCAATCTCCTTTCAGTTTCTTTATTAGTGAATCAGCAAAACAAATACTTAATTTTGCTATTATACTGGAATCAACATTTATAAGTTGTTTCTGTGAATTGCTACAAAATCCTTGCATTGCAGCCTTCGCTATTTCATAACGTCTTTGTTCCCAATCAATTTTCTTTTCTTCCATCTTTAACCTCCTTAACTTTAATATATCCTTTCTCTATACACCAACACAACATATAATAGGCGGCATCCATTATTCCTGGCATTGTTTCCGTATGGAAAGTTTCGTCATCCACATCTATATACTGGAACACCCATAGACCTGCTTGTTTGAATATATACAAATCATATATCAGTATAGATTCTGGCAACTTGTCAAGAATGTCCTGCAAGGTGTAAGTTTCATGATAATAGTCGTAATACGTATCGGCATCCAAAGAGGTTACAACCTTTTTGCTTTCATCCGATTCTCTCCATTCGACACACATACTTGCATCGCTTGTATCTAATCCAAGCTCCTGCAAGTGCTTCATCTGTTCGATTGATAATACTTGTTTTGATTTCATAAGTCATAAGATAAAATTATAGCCGTTAATGCAATGAAAATGATTGCTACTATCAAGGCGATAGATAGACATCCCTTTTCGTATTCTCCATCTTCCGATGGTGTGTTTTCGTTATACCAATCTAATGGATGTTTTGATTTCATTTCTCACTCCTTTCTTTCTCCTTTTTAGCTTTATCACATGCTTCTTTTCTCATTACATACGGACATTCGCAATTCCCGTATCTTTCATTATACCAACAGCAATAATTACACTGGTGCATTATTTATTCCTCCTTATCTGTCTTTACTCCATTACGATATATTTCTCCAACACTTTTAGGCTCTTCACGGGAAAGTGTAACGGTTACTTTGCCACGATTGACAAAATACTTACAATCAATAAGCTTGCAAATCCATTCATCACAACACTTTTCTAATTCCTCACATTCCTTACGAAGAGAACATGTAGTACATTCATAGCCATTTGAATAATTCACAGCTTCATACAACACTCCGTCTATTATTATTCCGTTCTTTACTTCCATATTTCTTTCCTTTCTTTGTTCAAATAGTTATTTCTTTTCTCTTCTGTATTAAAATCTTCTACACGACCAATAATATTTTGAGATAAAATAGTTGACCCCATTTTATCTTTTCTAAATACAGTTTCTACAGCCATATCGTTTTTACAACCAAAGTCAACAGATACAATTATATCTCCATGCTTTTCAATAAAAACATCTTTATCCTTCATATCTAACAATTTTATTTTTCTTGCAAAACCTTATCGAATACCTTACTGCCTTCCGTATGTCCTCATACTCCTTTATACTGTACACGTTGTATGTACGGAGCTTTTTCATAATTTCCTCTTCTATAAAAGGAAGAACTTCTTTCTCAAACCTGCTCATTTCCTATGTGTTTTACGGTTCTTGTTTCTCTTCCTGCGTTTCGCAATCTGCTTGTTTGTACATCTATCATCTTTTAGGCGATATTTTCTCATTTTGGGTACATCACACGGTTCTAAAGGAGAAGTATCACTATATGGATTATAAATCTCATAACGAGTATTTTCATTCCAAGAAATTTCATTCTGCATATTTTACCCCTCTTTCTTTTTAAGGCTTATATCAATTGACAGCCTGTCGGCAATTTCCTCCTTAATTATCTCCTTGCACAAATTCCTTATCATAGAGTAATCACCGTTTTTCTTTATCTCGTCAGAAACCATACAACGAACCCACCTCTCTATATCGACATCATTCCCATAGGCAGCGTGGAAGATACGTTTTACTTCTTCTTTCACGATTGGAATCATAATTTCCTTTATATCCTCTTTAGTCAACTTTAATTCGTTATGGATATAGTTCTTTACTTCTCTGTATCTATATTTGTTCATAATCAATTCCTCCTTTTAAAATATTCAACAACTCTTTCGCTCTCTTATAGGTATCAAAGCTCTTTACGTTTACCCATTCAGATGAAAGACGTTTGTCTTTTCTTACTTGTACGCAATACACGACTATCGGAATACAGCCGCTATACCTTATTTCTTTCACAATTCTATATCTTTCCATATTAGTCTCCTTTCTCCTTAATCCGTTCCAGTACATCCTTGTTAGCTTCGAGTATCTCGTCGAATGAGGGGATAGGTCTCCAATGAGTGACATATCCAGTCTTGATGTAGGGGTATATCCATTTATTCACTTCTCGCATTGCCATTTCTTCAATACTACCATCAGCATATTTCACTTGACACATGCCTTTTGCTTGTTTGTTTGGTATTGCATCTTCTACGCTTATCCACGGTGATTGCTTTGCCTGCCAGTCTGCGCCAGTCTTGAAACCCCTCGTCAGTCCATTATCATAATCGACCACATTTTTCACCTTAAAAGGCAGTTTATCTAAATTATTGGATTCATAATTGGCAAAGTTCATTGCCGCTTCTTCTACCGTCTTCATTGTACCCTATTTTAGCTTTTCCTCAAATTCGGCAATGATACAATCTGCATCACCGCCATGTACCCAGTTATCCAATACAGAGGATAAGGCTTCAATCGCCCGTTCTTTCTGCCATTCGACACCCTTCTTAAACATATTCAACATAGCCTGTCTCTGATAGGCTAATTCACCTTCAACTATTATTGCATAACTTGACGTAAGTTCTTGTTTTGCTGCTTCTTCTACTGTCTGTTTCATAATTTATCCTTATTGAATGTTCTGATTTATGTAATTCACAATCTTTTCCAACTTGCTTGAAGCAAACAAGCAATTATTAAGTTGTCGCTTGCCCTCTTTCCATTCGTGGAATAATTGATAATATGGTGGACTAAGTGTACGGTCAATCTTTATGCGATATTGATTAGTCCCATACTCAGTTATAAGATTCTCAATGTATTCGTCTGAATTATCTTGATTGGTAACAAATACCATCTTATCAGTAGTAAGTATCATATTTTACCCTCCTTATCAAATTCGGATAATGCCTGCTCGCAGAACTTGACCTGCTCCAAAGCATAATCCCTCTTATAAGTGATTATATCGCGTGTTGTATAGTCCGTATAAAATCGGTCTATAATGCTTTTAACATAAAACCTTTTAGGTTCCTCACAATGGTTCAGAAGAATCACGTATTCATCGTTTCTCGGATGCAAGCACAAAAAACGATAATAATTCACTTCACCATTTAGGCATTCAATCAGTTTTTCATCTGTCTTTAGATTTCCAATGTCTTCTATATTCCTTATTGGTCTCATAATTCAATATTTTTTATTATTTTTTCTATTCCGCTCGCTCTGTACCTCTGCCATACACATCTTGCACCATGACGCTTTCAGATGGTATTCCTTACCGTTACGACGGGCTATTCTATCGAAAAAACGGGATAACGGAAGCGCTCTCCCACAGTGGGTACACAGCTTACGCTCCACTCCGTCAACGACCATCCGGTTACGGGGTTTCCTCCTCACGATTTCACATGGCCCGCATTCGGACGCGCCGTACCTCCTGCAATATGCAAGGGAATGCTTGCCGCACTTGGCGAAGGAGGTGCAATCCGAGCGGGGGATTGTCTGGTGAATGTTCATACTATTTTATTGCTTCATAAAACACATCCATATTGTCTTGCTCTGTCTGCCGGTGGTATGCCCAAATAGAGGTTTAAACGGGATAACAGACAATACTTCCGCATCTTTTATCTCACTTTCGTTCCATTTGAATATAAGCGTTCCGTTAGGTTTCAAGACACGCATACATTCGGTAAATCCGTCGTGTATGAGTGATTGCCAGTCTTTTGGCAGTTTACCATACTTCTTAGCCATCCATGAGGTTTCGCCAAGTGTTCTCAAATGCGGTGGGTCAAACACCACCATGTAGAAAGAATTTTCCTCAAACGGCAAGGAAGTGAAATCGGCTATTATATCCGGTTTTATCTCTATGGTTCTGATTTTATCTCTGTCCTTGGCCGTTACTGTCTCTGAACGTCTGTCAACGAATAGGGTAAGAGGATTATACTTGTCGAACCAAAACATTCTACTGCCGCAGCAGGCGTCTAATATGAGTTTTTCATTTTCCATCCATTTATCATGTTAGTTTGCTGTCAAATATCTTAATGCACTCAAACAGATAATGCGCAATTATCGGCTGAACCGCATTGCCTATACACTCCGTTCGGTCCACCCTATCGGGAACCCCATTAGACTTTCCAGCAAAGCGGGGTGAGGGTATTGACTGTCTTGTTCGCCATCCCGGATAAACTCGTGTAAATTGCCCCGATAAGTAGGGCTTCCGAAATACCGATTCTTGAGTGCCCCGTTTGCCGTTGATTTCGCTGGGGTAGGCAATACAATATAATCGCTCCCTATTCTGTTGTATGCCAAAGTCGGTGCCAGATAGACATTGCCATTCCGCATCATACCCGATTTCGGAAAGGTCGCATAGGACTTGCTCGAATCCCCGAACAACGAGCATTGGGCTGTTTTCAATGAGCACGTACTTCGGTCCAACTTCCCGTACAATTCTGAACATCTCAGACCATAGGCCGCTTCTTTCACCGACAATTCCGACACCTTTTCCAGCAATGCTGATGTCCTGGCAAGGGAATCCACCGCTGATGATGTCAACAAACGGAGGTTTTGAATACGTTCTAATATCTCTGTTGATTTCATGCTCTTCTCCAAAGTTTTTCTTTATTACTAATGATTGATAATCCTCAAATTCACAACTCCACTCGGTCTTTATGCCGGCAAGTGCCGCACCTAATCCAAAACCTTCTATGCCGCTGAACAGAGAGCCATGTGTTAATCTTTCACTCATTCTTCTGATTATTAATTGTTGTCTAATCAATCAGCCTTTATCGCATTGGCGATATTATCTGCATCCGACAGTTTCCTTGCAAGAACTTCAAATGCTGCAGTACAGCGTTCAGTGTTCATGTTCACCGTTCTGCCGATTTTGAGATTGTCGGAGGCAAGGTTCATCAGTCTTGCCACATTAGCCAGTTTAAGGTAATCCAGCATGAATCCGTTGAACTTTGAATCCTTCTTCCTTAGTTCTCCTATCCGTTCGTCGAACTGTATACAAGCATAGTCGCACAACGTCCTTGCCAGTTCGAACTTTGCAAGTTCTGCGGAATGGGATATTCCGTTGTCATCAAGTGCCTGCTTGAACTGCCAGTATAGCATATCCACGTGCTTGTTCACTTCCTCCACATACTTGTCGTTACATTCGGCAAAGAATTCGCTGCGGTCTGAACCGATGATACCGTTTACGGTCCGCTCGTATTCCCTTCTCGCTCTGTCCGCATCGTTCAAGTATCTTTTGAATGCCTGCTTGTAGTGGGGTGTGCGTTTCATCGCATGAATGCATTCGATAATCTGCCCGCAACAGATGTCGTTCGTGAACAGAATGTTGTAGGTGCAGAGTACCACAAGGCTTTCATGCTTGCTGATTATCCTGGTTGCCGTATCCTTGTTCATCTTTATTCATATTGCCGTTCATACTTCTGTTCCTGCTCTCCATGGAAAGCTTGTCAATCATACGCTGGTACTTCTTTGCCACCAACGGGCAGCGTATGCGCAAGGCATTGTCGCGTTGCCACTCCAATAATTCGATTTTCTTTTCAAGCTCTATGTCCATTAAAATAAAGTTTTTGTATCCTTGATAAAACATACTTGTTCGCATTATTGTAGAAATTACGGTCTATTTCAAAACCGTATGCTCTTCTTCCACATTGTGCAGCGGCAAGCAATGTGCTTCCGCTTCCTGCAACTGGGTCAATTACAACATCTCCTTTGTCAGTAAATATCTCTATGAGCCTACGGAGCAAAGGGACCGGCTTTTGGGTACTATGCACTTTTGGCGTATCATTATCTCTTACCCAATCAAAACAATTGAATATCATCCTCCCGTCATTATTGAACTTTGGAAGTTTGTCACGGTATAAAAGAAGACCGTATTCACAATTACCGACTATTTTCATATTGGCCTTTAAAACTTGTGCGGAGAAGTCCTTACGAAATACCAACGGAATGTATTTCATTAGTCCGTACTTCCGACCAAGTTCTATGAACATGAACTGTTGTTCGTATTCGCAGAATATTATCATGCAAGGGGATTGACTGGGCTTCTTCGGCTCTTTTACCAGCATATCGCTACAGAAGTGCATGAACTCGGCAGGACGAAACTCGTTTTCCGAATTGAAGAACTTTTTCCCGGCTAATTCACTTTCTCCGTTCTTGTTGTCACCATCTTTGTACCATGCAGGATTACTTGCATAGGCATTTTTACCTAAATTGTAAGGTACGTCCGCTATAATCAATTGTGCTTTAGGTAATTGATAGCTACGAAAATTCTGAAAGCTATCTCTATATAATTCTATGTCTTTCATCTTTTACTTTTGCTAAAACATTCACATATCCTCCCGTATCTGTCGCAAGCGCACACCCTATGCCCCTTGACCTTGCATAGACAAGAGTTCTCTATGAAATCCATGGAGTATGAGCATTGGCGGCAACGGACTGGGGAGAGGGGTAATTTCTTCTTAGCCATATCAGAATGGATTTTCATCTACCATTTCAGAACTGGCGCTCCCAAAAACGGGAACCGAATCAAGATTATAAAACATCGTCGTAGAAGGATTAAACCCACATATGAATTTCATAATGCCAATGTTACGTCCCTTGGCAATGTCTATCATTGCGGTGTTTTTTGTACTTACATTGGAAAACTCCTCCGGATAGTTTTTCCCCTTGACTTCCGGGCGGTATATCAGCATCACCACATCGGCTGCTTCGGCTATCTGTCCGCTATCCCGTAGCCTTGCAAGGGAAGGTACCGGATTGTCCTTGTCCCTATTGAGCTGGGAAAGGGCGATAATCCAAATATCCAAATCCTTGGCCAGGTTCTTCAAACGCCTTGCCACATCACCCATCTGTTGCTCCTTGTTGGCTCCCTTCATGTTGACATTGAGGATTTGCAGGTAATCCACTATCGCACCATCAATATCATGCTTCAGTTTCATGTACCGGATTGACGAAATGATGGTGTCTATGTTTGATGTGCTTCTATCGTCAAAATAGATGCCCTTACCGATTATATTTCCAACTCCTTTGTCAATAGCTTGTATCTGTGAATCGGTAAGCCTGGAATACATGATTTGATTGGATGGTACTCCACTTTCCATAGAGAGAATACGAGCCGCAATTTGCTCTTTTTTCATCTCCATTGAATACATGGCTATCTTTGCATCCGAAATGCTTGCGTTGCGCATAATGGACACTGCAAGGCTCGTTTTCCCTTGTGAGGTTTCACCTGCGACAATTATCAAGTCAGACTTCTGCAATCCTCCGGATTTGGAGTCTATCTTCTCAAATCCCGTCGGGGTTCCAGTAAGCGGCTTGCTGCCGGATAGGTTATCGTTAATCATTTTGTATACATTTTCAATTCCTTCATTTATCGAAGAAACGGTAGTACTGCTTGATTTGAACAATGAAGCCATGTCGTCATTGACCTTTTTTGCGACATCTTCAATATCCTCGGCTTCCGTATATGAGTTGGATACAAGGTACTGCCCAATGGAGTAGAATGCTCTTCGTATACGCAAGTCATGGAGTCTTGAGGCGTATTGATACAAATCGAAAGTATGGCAGGATACAATCTTCATGTATTCGACTATGTCAAATTTCACTCCGTTTTCTTCCAGCTTACTCTTAACGAAAATGAGGTCAGCCCTATTCCCCGATGATACAACTTGAAGTACCGCCTTGTATATTTCTGCATGAAACGGATTATAGAAACATTCTTCGGTTAGAATGTCCCTCACTTGCTCTATCGCGTCACGCTCTGCTATGACAGTACCTAAAACGGCCTTTTCGGCATCTTCGTCCCTTAACTGCACCTTAACTTCCATATTCCCTCTTTGCCCAATTTAGCACCGTCCTATAGAGGTTGGTGTATCGTTTACGTAAATCCTTCCGGTTCTCTATCTGTTCGATAATGTCGGCTATCTGTTTACCCGTATATTTTTCTTTTAATCTTAAAAACTCGGCTTCCGTGATTTGGGAGGAGAAGTTTTTAGGGTTACTGCAGAAAGGGGCTTTCCGTTTTAGCCAATTATTGAACTTTATAAAATCAGGATTTGAAGAAGCGAGTGAAGAAGGCTCGGCTTCTTTCTTATCTCCGTTAGGAGATTCTTTATAATTATCTTCTTCTTTCTTAGTATTTGTGTCACCCGTGTGTCGCTTTTTAGGCGGTTGTGTCACTTGCTGTGTCATTAGCTGTGTCAAATTAGAATGTAACTCGTTTATTTTCATTAATATATCTGTGTCACTTGCTGTGTCATTAGCTGTGTCACTGCTGTTATACTCATCATATTTGCACAGAGTTATCATGGTAACACCTTGTGTGTCGTCAGTAGTAATCATACCTTCGCTTTTAAGGTGTGCCAGAAACGTTCTTACCTTTCTTTCCGTCCATTTCCACCGTCTTGATAAAAAACGTATGGAAGCTGGATATTGTCCACGATTACAGACCACTTCTCGACCTCCGATACTCACCTTTCGGGGCGTTGCCTCAAATCGTGCAGACTGTATCAAGTCCAACCACGCTTCGCAACCGCTAAAAGTCCGGGCTTCATTCCACAATTCATTCGAGAAGAACTTGCGGCTTAGTTTTATAAATCCGTCCATCGCAAATCAATCTTTTTTAGAAAGAGACAAACGATTCCTTTCCATGTATAAATGCAAAATATTTATCTCTCCGCTTCTGGGGCATTTCGGTATATGCTCTATTTCTTTAATAACCTCTTTGAGTGAAGAGACCTTATAGTTGTCTTTTCTCACAATCATACATCTTTCAAATAATTATCCACTACATTGATAAACTCGTCCAGTGACCGGACAACGACATATTTAGCACCGATACTCTCAAACTCTTGCTGATAGGATTTCTGATGTTCAGATTGTCTGCCAGTCTTCGTTTTGAGTTCTATGCCACAGAAGGGATAGAACTTGTTCGGGACAAGGAGAATCAAATCGGGGAATCCGGCACGAACTCCCATTTGCTTGAACTTTGCGGCTTCAATGGAATTACGTTTTCCACCATTCGGAGAGTGATGGAGACTTAATCTATATTTCGGATATGCGTAATCAAACCACCTTACGCAAGATTTTTGGAGAGAGTCTTCTAAATGTCTCATATATGCTTTATTTTAAGTTCAACATTCACCGGCTTGTCTTTCATCGTGGAGAAAGCGTCAAGCAGCTTTTCCTTGATTGCCTTCAAAGGCTTTGTCAGTATATGGCTCTCGACTATTTCGAGAGGTATCTTCCTGCCGCTATACGTGATTAGGCACATGGAAGTTATGATGTAAGGCTTCATATTCCCAATATTATGTTCTATTAAAAGCCCCGAAGCATATTCTCCGGGGCACAACCATTATTTATTAACCCATGCCATTTATGTGTGGCTCACATTTATGAGGGGCGTGACAGAATCGAACTGTCCTCCTCTACAATGCTGCGCATTACATTAGTCACACCAGCCAAACGCCCCATATTCACCTGCCCAATCTTCACAGACCGAGCAGGCGGGTTGAACAAAAAGTTCAGTCGAAATTGAAATTATCTTCACCGTCCGGCATTTCTTCCGGAGCGTCATTCCCGAAGTCCATCGGAAGGTACCAATCACTTATAAAATCATTCATGGCTGTCCTCCTTTGCTTTATAAGGATATACGTCAATCAAAGCCGTTTCCACCACAGATGCAATAAGATAGTCAGCTAGTGTCCCTTTCATACCTTCGTCCAATTTTTTCACGGCATCACGTAGGTCGGCAGCTTGTACCAATACTTGAGTAAATGTTCTTTTTTCGGCTCCACTCTTTTCATCGAGGGTGATAAACGCTAATTTACATTTAAACCACTTATCTGCAGATTTCTCGTCAGAGAAAAACACCTCTGAATAATTAGCCCTCTTAATATCAGAAACCGTAAACTCTCCACTAATAAAAGGTGTCATTTCCTCAATGCATCTTCCTTCGCTTTCTGTAAAAGAAAGACTATCAAAAAGATATTTTTCGGTTGTTTTCTTTTCCATGCCGTTTTCGGCAATTTTTTGGTATTTTATAGATACCTCGAACCATGTATGCATCATAATTTTAATTGATTAATAATTTGTCTTCTGATTTTCTTGCTAAGCTTCCCGACAAAACGTTCATGCTTCTCCGTCGTTCCATCGGGCAGACATAGCTTGTAAGAGTAAAGCAGCTTTTGCAGGAGAAGCGCTTCTTGTTTTGTCAAGGTGAGTTTCATTGGATTAAACCTTATAAGTTAAAATGGCAGTTGGTCGTCATCGTCAATTTTCGCATTCGGAGCTTCCACGGCAGCAGCCGCATTGCTTGAACCTTCAAACTCATAAGGCTTGAAGTCTCCAAGGTAAACCTTTGACTTGGCTTCCGCTTCCGTCTTATTCGCTTCTCTATATTGCTTTGACAGTGATTGCTTGCAATAATGTGTCTTACCAAACTGGCTTGGCTCTCTGCGTTCATTAACATTAAGGTTAAGATATACGGACTTTGCTTTCAGGTTCTCATCTATGCTTACGTACAAATCGTTTTCTTCTATCGGGATAACGATACACTTCTTATTTCTGATTGTTGCTATGCCTGCCTTTTCAAGCTTCAGCAAATCTATGCTTCCGGTTAAATTCATTTCTTTTTAAGTATTTGATTAATAATTTCATTTGCAGCCGTTATACGCTTCTCAAATTCGGCTATTACAGCTTCATCCCTTGTTATCTCTACAATGTGAATGTTATGCTTCAAGAAAGGGCAGAAAACGACAAAATCAGCCTTGTCCAATCCCGTACACGCCATCTCTGCCATTGTCTGGTAGTAATACTTGGGATTAACTGATTTCAGAGTTTCGTTATCCTTAACCTCTGCCATGTATTCCATGAATGTTTTCGGCAGTGGAACCTTTATTTCTACTACCTTTCTTAACCCGTATTTAACTGCTATACGGTCTGGAGAAGCGGAGAAGAAAGGTATTGTCGGGTGCTGAATGCTTTCACACTCTTCAAGTTTGCACTCTGTGACAAGCTGATAACGTTCTGCCGCAAAGTCCTCATTATCGTGCCCGAACTCTATAAACTTGTTGTTGATACTTACTTGCCGTTGGTATATCTCAAACAGATAATCGTCATCTATGTATGACTGCAACAAGTCGCGTTCTGCACAAACTTCATATATATAAGAGAGAGCCGTCTTTCCGAACAGCTCTCCCTTTTTCCCACTTGTCATCAAATCACCAATCCTGCTCCCCGTAAAATCACCTAGCCGGGAGACGAGCCATTCCTTTGAACCTTGCTCAATCATTTCTTCTCTTGATTAAAAAGTTCTCCAGTATTTTCATCTACAACTTCCGCGTCCTGCAATGCCTCTTTCATGGCGTTACGTCTGGCATCCGCATTGTCCGGATTGTCCTCATAAGAAATTTCTGCGTCATCAATATTCTTTTCGACTAAATTGTCCTTTATTACGGCTTGGTCAAAAGTTTGAGCGCGTTGCATGTCTATACTAAGAATTCCGTATTTTGATATAAGCATTTTCAATACAGTTTTCTTGCTCATTGAATCGAAGTCCGTAGCCCAAAGACCACCGCCTCTTTTATAGGTCTGAGAGAATTTTTTCCCATGCTTTTCACATTCTTCGCGGCTCATGTACATGTATTTTTCGAAGCCGTTTGTGAGGGAGAAGTAGGCCATATAACCAACAATCTTATCAGATGCCTTTTCGCCAAATATGTATTCTCCGGTAAAACGATTCTCGTCCTTTATTTCTCCCTCGTAGACTTCGGTAACGTTGATTGTCTTGTATTGACCGCTACGCATGGCCAATTGAATCATGCCTTTATATCCCATCTGGAACTGTGCGGAATTACCATAAGGAATAATGTAGGCGAATCCCAGATTTGGATTAATAGGCAAATCCAATGTAGCTGCGATGACTGCGGCATTCATGACCGATTGCGGCTCTGCTCTTTGAAGCAGGGCATTGCTGTTTGCTACTGAGAGAATGGAACTTATGAATCCTGGGGCTTTTGCACCAAGTATTTCCCTAAAGCGTGCTTTTACGCTGTCATTGCTGAGCATTGATTTCAATGCTGGAAGAGTTGTACTCATAATAATATAAATTAAATAATTGGTTTGTGGGATATACGGGACTTGAACGCCGTGACCTGTGCATGAAACCTTTAAATAATACCATGACAAAACTACAAATACCAATACCATGCACCGCTCTGCCTCTGAGCTAATATCCCGGATAGCCGCCCGTCTTTGCAGATTGGACGGCACGAATAAACACTAACATTATTTTCTAAGCGTAATCACTCATTGTAAGTGATGTATATCCCAAGGCATGAAAGGGATGCCATCAGGGAGAACATGAATGCAGGGAACACTTGCCCCACATTGGTTACGGCTACCGACCTTACCAGCAATACTACCATCCACAATAAGCAGAAGGCAAAGAATACCGTATAGCAATTTATCTTTCTCATACAAAAATGATTTCGTCTCTGTAAACCTCGATAAAGGAATGCTTTCCAAACTCTATCGTTACCTTGTCACCGCTAATGCTGTATATGGTCCCTATTCTGTCTTCCCAGCCGGGAGCGTTGTACTTGACTTTTACTTTTTTCTTTCCCATATATGTTTATTTAGTCTTGTGATGCCTCTACAGCTTCACCATTAACCAATGTATAGAAGGTGTCCGCTTTAACAGACTTTCCGTCCACTTTAAATGCCTTGACTGAAACGATAGGATAAGTGTTTCCGTCCCATTCGCCACGTTCAGCAAGCACAATCCAACATCCTAATGCTCCCTTTGCCTTGCAATCCTTTCCGGCAGCAAGAGCTATACTTTCTTTGCCGGTAGCTGATGCAGCGCCTCGGTCGCCGGTAGCTGATGCAGCGCCTCGGTCGCCGGTAGCTGATGCAGCGCCTCGGTCGCCGGTAGCTGATGCAGCGCCTTGGTCGCCGGTAGCTGATGCAGCGCCTTG
>ERZ1036402.366-NODE-366-length-25015-cov-4.475641_pt1 | contig 25015 bp, 25 predicted proteins | sample MGYA00514216_ERZ1036402 | MGnify/ENA primary metagenome ERZ1036402 (study PRJEB33795, sample SAMN09464942) | human gut metagenome | host: Homo sapiens | place: USA: Stanford, California | collected 2016-11 | study: EMG produced TPA metagenomics assembly of the...
TTGCTGAGTGTCTCAAACGGACGGTACAACACTTCTGCATCGGTATCCATCAAAGATAATTCTCTGCAGATCCTCCAAAGTTCATACAACGGATCCACTTCCTCCACAATATCAATCGTCATCTTCCCCTGATTTTCTACCGAAAATGGGAAATATTCAAAAGTCACTGCACTTGTGATTGTGCCTCGGTATTCATAAATCCCTTCCAATAATTTTAAAAGCGTGGTCTTTCCTCTTCCGTTTCTTCCGATCAGACCAAGTTTCCAGTCCGTATCGATCCGAAACGAAACATGCTCAAAAATATTATCATAGCTTCCTTCATAATAAAATGTTAAGTCATTCACACAAATCTGCGACATCTTTACCCCTCCATCTTTTTGCTGTGCATCTGATGGAAAATCTACTCCTAATAAATCCAACAAAGTTCGTTGCCTTCCTTACAATCTCTCTGTCACATTCCATAGTATTCCGAAGAAAGTTTCTGCGTAATAAAAAAAAGACACAGAACGCTTCAAAAACTTTCTGCATCTTCAAACATCCCACTCCTGCTCATCTGCGGTTATGGACATACTGCTTATGTTCTCTTGTTATTATATCTCTGCGCTACAGCTTGTGCCGTAACATAATAAGACTGCGAAAGATTTTCCTGCAAATGCACAAACATACAAAATACAATCTGCCCATCCAACGATTCTTGGCAGACTATTTTTCCTTCTTGTGCCTGTTTAGTTTTTACTATTTGCAAGAAATACTGCTCATCTTTCCAGCTCCTATCCTCTTCTTATTGATTCCGAAAAACTATTTCTTCTGAATCTATCCACACTTTATCACAATTTTTCAAAGGTTGTCAACACGAAAATGTTTGTATCCCCCTTCGCAATCAGTTATACTGAAAGCAACTAACAGACTGAATATAGAGGAGGACTTATGTTAAATATAAAAGAATTGAAAAAAACAGATTTACATTGTCACCTGGACGGATCCCTTTCCGCCACTACACTTTCCCATTTTTTGCATCGTACACCAGATTTTTCCGAACTTTCGGTAGATGATTCTTGCACTTCCCTCACGGAGTATTTAAAGAAATTCGATCTCCCGCTGCACTGTCTTCAGACAAAAGCGAACTTAGAACTGGCTGCATACACATTCTTAAAAGAACTTGCCGCAGACCAGATGAAATACATTGAAGTGCGGTTTGCCCCTACACTCTCCACGCAGGATGGCCTCTCCTGTGAAGACGTGATCGAGAGTGTCCTGCGGGGACTGGAAAAAGGAAAATCTGAGACAGGAATTGATTATAATGTAATCACCTGTGCAATGCGCCATTTTGCGCCAGAACAGAATATGCAGCTCCTTGACAGTATGGAAAAATATGTCGGACACGGTGTCTGCGCGCTTGACCTTGCCGGAGATGAGTCAAAGTTTCCAAATCCTCTTTTTCATGAACTCTTTGAGGAGGCAAGACACCGAAAGATTCCTTTTGTCATCCATTCTGGTGAGACTGGCAATGTGGAAAATGTCCGCACAGCCATGGAATACGGCGCAGCCCGCATCGGTCATGGTCTTGCACTGATTCAAGATCCGGACCTGATGCAGGAAATTGCCCGGAGAGGAATCGGAATCGAAATGTGCCCGACAAGCAATCTCCAGACACATGCTATCGACAGCTGGAATAATTACCCACTCGATACCTTCTTACATGCAGGCGTCAAAGTCAGTGTCAACACCGACAACCGCACCGTCAGCAACACAACGATGGCCCATGAATTAGAGCGCATTCAGAAATTATACGGAAGCGATGATATCATCCCCCAGGTTATAAAGAATGCAGAAGAGACTGCTTTCAAAAAACAGTAAGAATTGTACAAGAAAGAGCACCTAATCTGATTGAACAATACTGTTAAAATGTACAGTTGAATCAGAAAGAAAAAGGTGCTCTTCACTATTTCTTTTATCCCTTCACACCAGTATGTGCGACTCCTTCGATAAATTGTTTCTGGAAAATGATAAACAAGATAACAATCGGCAGAACTGCCATCACAGCTCCCGCCATCTGCACTGGATAATTTGTTCCATACTCAGACACCATCGAAGACAGCAGTGGTGCAAGTGTCATTTTTTTTGCAGATGTGTTAACAATCAATGGCCACATTAGATCATTCCACGCAAATTTCATTGTCATAATCGCAAGCGCTACCAGAGAAGATTTTGTCAATGGCAACATGATTTTATAGAAAATCTGAAATCGATTACATCCATCTAGTGTAGCTGCCTCTTCTAGTTCAACCGGAAGCGACAGAAATGACTGTCTCAAAAGAAAAGTCCCAAAAGCACTGAACAAATTTGGCAAAAACAGTGCGCGGATTGTGTTTAATAATCCCATTTTCTGTACTACCAGATACTGTGGCATCAGAAAGATCTGGGATGGTATCATCAATACGCCAAGAACAAGCACAAACAATATATTTCTTCCCGGGAAACGTACTCGTGCAAAGCTGTATCCTGCTGTCGCACACAATGCAACTTGTCCGATCACAGTTATCACAGTGGAAATAATCGTGTTCCCATATGCTTTAAGGAAATTTCCCTTTTTTATAATTTCCATAAATGCATCCAAATTCCATGTCGCTGGAAACCATACCGGTGGCATCTGCACGGATTCTCCCTGTGTCTTAAAAGCCGTTGTAATCATCCAGAAAAATGGAAGAATCGCAACTCCGATTCCTGCAATTAAAATACAGTGAATCAGTATCTTTTTCATTTTTGTCTTTTTCATCTGCACTTCCTCCTACTCTTCATAGACAACCCAACGTTTTTGCAGCCTCATCTGCAGAACCGTAATCAGCATAATGACAACAAATATGATGACTGCGATTGTTGAAGCATATCCCTTGTTTCCGTACTCAAAAGCATTCCGATAGAAATACATAACAACTGTCTGCGCATCATTATAAACCGGACTGGTATTCGGAATCATCATATATACAAGGTCAAACGTTTTTAATCCGTTAATCAGACTTGTCACCACAACAAAAAATACAGTAGGACTAAGAAGTGGAAAGGTAATTCTCCAAAATACATACCAGCTATTAGCACCATCAAGAGCGGCTGCCTCATAATAAGACTTGCTGATACTCTGAAGTCCCGCCAGCAAAATGATTGTATTATAGCCAAATGAGCACCATATTCCTACGATTCCTATAGCGACCATTACGGTTCCTGGATTCGTCAGCCAACTCACTCCATTCATGCCAAATGCTTCTAAAATTACATTTATAAGTCCATACTCCCCGTTATAAATCCATTTCCATACGAGGGCAATCGCCGCTGCCATCGTAACCGATGGCAGAAAATAGATTGTCCTATAAAAGGAGGTTCCTTTAATCTTCGCATTTAAAAGTACCGCAAGCACAGTTGACAACAAAATTCCAACTGGCACCGTCATCAATACATAAACCAGAGTATTTTTCATAGACTGCCAGAAAACATCGTCTGTCAATATTTCTTTATAATTTGCAATTCCATTCCAGGTAGACTGATTGAATGCCCCCGTTTTTGTAAAACTCATATAAATACTCTGAATAAATGGATAGAAATAAAATACACACAATCCAATAATCAGAGGTGCTACCATAGCATATCCGTAGAGCCATTCTCTCCGCTCCCGCTTTGTAGACTTTATCCGGAACATTTTGCTGTCCCCCTTCCACATGATCTTCTCTTATTTGTAAGCTTCCTCTAACAGTGGATTTACTTCCTCTGCAATCTTTTTGCCAGCATCCTCCACACTCATTTCTCCAGTATATACTTTTGTAAGGTAATCATATTCGATTGTGAGCATTTCGTTTGTCACTTTACTGCACGGATACGGCATTGCCACATCTACCTGATTTAAGTAAGCCTGCAGATTTAACTCTGGATAACTTTCGGTAAATAAAGACTGACAATCTACTCTTGCGGAGATTACCGTTCCTGATTTGCCTTGAATCTCCTGTGCTTCTTTACTTCCAAGCCATTCTACAAAAAGCCTTGCCTCGTCAAGGTTTTTTGATTTACTATAGACTCCAATTCCAAGACCATTGATACAGTTGCCATTCTTTCCATCAAAAGAAGGAAGTTCTGCAACCCCAACATAATCCCGCAATTGCTCATTCTTCATGTAAGAAGCTGTATTCCAAGACCCTGCCCAAAGCATTCCAAGTTTTCCAGATTCAAATAATGTACTAGATGGTGTATCTGTCAATTGTTGTAAAGACGGTGACAGTCCTTCTTCCATCAACTCAGTCCAACAACTAAGACCTTTCATCGTATTTTTGTCATCATATCCACAAGACTCATTATCTTCTGCTAAAATATATCCCCCATTTGCAGAAATTGTAGGATAATAATACTGTTGTCCATTCATTTCAGCAGTAATGCCATAAATTCCTTTTTCTTTATTCGTCAACTTTCTTGCCGTCTCAACCATTTCTTCCCATGTCCAGTCATCCGATGGATATTCTACCCCAGCCTCGTCAAAAATCTGCTTATTATACCAGACTGCGATTGTGTCAAAATCTTTCGGTATTGCATAAATCTCACCGTCACGTTCATATTGTGCTGTAAGAGTCGCCGGAAAATCTTCTTTCCAGTCGATCAGTTCACTATGTTCTACTAAATCTGACAATGAAAGCATCATCCCACCTTCAATATATGTATCTGCATGTACCCCATTCATCCAGAAAACATCCGGTGCAGATCCTCCTGTACAGGAGCTTTCCAATTTTGTCCAATATTCCCCTGTATTTTGTGGTGTATATTCTACTTCCACTGTGATATTTGGATACTTTTCATGGAATGCATCTGCAAGTTCCTTAGAAACTTCCTGTTGTGTCGCTCCCCAGATTGCATATCGGAGTGTTACCTCTTTATCACTCTTATAATCTTTTGTACTCTTTGCAGGTTCTTCTGAAGCTCCTTCTCCACTTTTTTCTCCGCCAGAACAAGCTGTAAATCCTGCTGTCATACATACACATACTCCCACTGCTGCAATTTTCTTCCATGTCTTCTTATTCATAAACTACCTCTCCTTCGTCATCACATTTTCTATTTTTCTCTATTTCCCACGAATCTCATCTAAAGTTACGGCGACACCATCTTGAAGTCTTGAAATTTCTGCTGCCCATGCAATAAAATGACTTTCCATTGACTGCTCCAATGTAGTGATTGTATTTGTACGCACTTCATCTCCCAGTGCATAATGAATAAATTCTTTCAGCATCAGCAGATCACCTCCGCCGTGACCCGAAAAATCAGATGTCAATTTTGTGATATCAATTACTTCCGGCTCATATCCAAAACGATAAATCTCAATACGATTTGACTCCATATTTGCTACTATTTCCCCTTCGGTTCCCATGATTCGTGTATAGCGTGCATTTTCATGCGTAAATCCACACATAGTAAAATTAATTGTTGTCCCATCTGTCATAACCATATTTACTACTTGATGATCCACAACATTGTTATCACTATAAAAAACACACTTTCCATAAGGACCTTTTCGCAATTGCTCATAAATATTTTCTTCCGTTGGATCTAATGTCAAAACAAGATCAAACCACTTTGTGATTTCCTCCGGAACCCCATGTTCCCTATTTGGCAAATAAATTTTCTCTGCATCATATGGACATTCTTTCTGATATGGACATCCATCAGTACAACGCTGCGGAGTTCCCTCTTTCGCCTTTTCCGGCTTGAAATAAGAAGTACTTCCAAATGAACTTACTTTTCTGCATGTTTTCCCTGTCAACCATGTGAGGATATCCATATCATGACAGCATTTTTGGAGAATCATCGGGCTTGTCACATCCGAATTGTTCCAATTTCCCCTGACAAAACTATGCGCCTGATGCCAGTACCCTACATTTTCGCTTGCCTGAATGGAAATAATTTCCCCAATCTTTTTTTCATCCAACAGTTTTTTCAACTCTTGATAAAAAACGGTATAGCGAAGTACATGACTTACCAATACCTTTCTCCCGCATCTCTTTGCCACCTTAATAATTTCCCGACATTCCGAAAGATCCGGCGAAATCGGCTTCTCTAATAAAAGATCATATCCCTTTTCGAGTGCCGGAATTGCCTGCCTTACATGCTGTCTATCTTGAGTGCAGATAAACATCGCATCCGCTAGTTTCTCGTGTGCAATCATTTCTTCTGCCGACGAAAAACAATATTCCTCACAGATTCCAAATTCTTCTGCCACAAGTTTTACCCGTTCCGGATCCGTATCAGCAATGGCAATAACCTCTACCAGTTCTGGAAATTTTTTTGTTCCATAAGCATAAATATCTTTTCCTCGATGCCCCAATCCTGCAATTGCCACTTTCAATTTTTTTCTTTCCACGTCATTGTTCCTTTCTATGCATTCCGCATAATTTTATTTAATTTTTATGTTTTTATGGTAGCATATTCAACAATTTTGTATTAGAATAATTCTGATATTTATAGCATATTTCTACCATCTTATAAACTAAGGAGATACTATTTTATGGAATGGAACACATTATTTCAGCTAATTCACAGTTGTACCGACTGTAACACATCACTGATAACCGGAATTGAACAACTTTCGGCTCACTTTCAGGAACATATCTTTTTTCAAAGCAGACAATCCGTAGACTGCACTTTATTTTTTCAACAGATTCTGGAAGATAAAAAACCAGGAGAACTCTGCTGTATTACTGACTCGTATCATATATATACTTGCGTGGTACTACTTCCAAAAGAAACATTCATCATTCTTGGCCCCTATCTTTTGGAAAAACCTTCGCATACATTTATCAATAAAATCAGCACTAAAAACAAAATACCAATTTCTATGCTTCCTTCCTTGAGACACTTTTACAATCAGATGCCACTTTTAAATCACATACGAATTCAGTCTATTTCTCAGACTCTCCTTTCCTTTATCGGACTCTCTAACCAGTCTGAGTTTATTATCTATGATATGGAGCAAGAAAAAACAATTGGTGAAAATTGGCTTCAAATTCAGGAAAAATTTCTAACAGAATACGAAAATATCCTTGAAGAAAAATATCAGAATGACCTGAATTTATGCCGTAGCCTAATGAGAGGGGATGCCGATTCCTGCATTCATAATATGCGCTATAAAAATTCAACCTTTGTACCGCTAGACTCCCAAAAAGGTGACTCTTTTAACCACGTTATCTATAGCTATGTATTTAATATCCTGTATCGAATCATTAGTTACAGTGCAGGAGTTCCGGCCGTTTATATCCAGGAACTTCAAGATAAATGGAATCATCGAATCAACAATCGTCACCTTTCCTCTGAATCCAACCAGAATGATTACGATATGATTGCCTCTTACTGTATGCTGATCCAGAAAAAAAGTTTTCAATCCTACTCTCCTTATGTGAAGCAAACATTGAGATATATTGATACTCATTTAAGCACACCTATTACAATTAAAAATTTGTCTTCCCATATCCATGTATCAGAAGGCTATCTTTCACATCTGTTTCATGAAGAAGTCGGCGAAACAATCTTAAACTATGTGAATCGAAAGCGAATCACAAACTCCCTTTCTCTTCTTCAGAACCGGACAATGAAAATTCAGGATATCTGCATCTGCGTCGGTATCGAAGATCCTAATTACTATTCTAGATTATTTAAGAAATACATGGGAATCTCCCCTCGAGAGTATCAGAATCGACAAGAAATTTAATTCTCATATGTGGAAATGAAAACAAGGAGGTACGAATCAGTTAAAAATACAAGGAGGAATTGACCCAAACGAGCCAATTCCTCCTTGTGCAATTTAATCTCTTTTCTATATAAATAATTCTTTCTTATCTGTCAGTAAACTGTCTTCTATATTTTTTCAGTTCTCTCTCAATCTTATCCAGTTTTGGCATTCTCCACTCCCAGTTTGGACTCCCCACCGTTCCTGGCGTGTTCAGATGTGCCTCTTTTCCCATCCCAAGAATATCCGCAAGCGGAATGATCGCATACTCCGCCCTGCTCTTTAACGTGTAGGTGAGCAGACGTTCTTTCACGGATCCCTGCCGGATACCTTCTCTTGATAGAAAACGGCGCACTTTTCGTTTCTCTGCCACAGACAAACCTTCGTACCATTCCATTAACGTATCATTGTCATGAGTTCCTGTGTAAATAATCATATTTTCCACATCGTCAAAAATATCTTTCGCATATTTTCCCGTAGGATCGATGGAAAATATTAGAACCTTCATACCTTTTAAGTGATAATGTTCCTTTAATTCCAGCACTTCCGGTCGAAGATCTCCGAGATCTTCTGCCACCAGGTTCACTCCCGGGATCTGCTCCAGAAGGGTGTCGATCACCTCATATCCCGGTGCCAGGATCCACTCTCCCTCAACAGCTGTCGGACAAGATGCCGGAATTTTCCAAAATGTATCAAATGCCCGGAAATGATCGATACGGATAATGTCAAACAGGCTGCTGCTGTACCCGATCCGATCCACCCAGAACTGATAATTCTGTTCTTTCAGATACTCCCAGTCATAGATTGGATTCCCCCATCTCTGTCCGGTCGCGCTGAAATAATCTGGCGGCACGCCCGCCACAAAGATCGGCCTTCCGTCTGTGTCGAGAAGAAAATTGTCCTTTCCCGCCCACACATCTACAGAATCTACACCAACATAGAACGGCACATCTCCCATAATGCGAATCCCATTTGCGTTTGCTACGCTCTTTATTTCTATCCACTGACAGTAAAACAGATACTGTAAGAAAATCTGATAGTCTGCCTCTTCTCTGATTACTGTTGCAACCTCCGTTTTGTGTTCCGGCCAGTTTTTATGTTCCGACTTCCAGTCATTCCAGCAGGATCCACCGTTTTCTTTCTTAAATGCACGGAACAGTGCGTATTCCTGCACCCATTTTTGTGTGACAAACGTCTGATATTCCTCTGTCTGATCCAGTCCTTTTTCGATAAATGTCTGAAATGCCTCCCGCAGATACATTTCTTTCCACACCCGGACCTTTTCATACTGCACCCTCGTACTTCCTGCAAGCTCTGACATCGGAAGTTCCTTTAACAGCTGCTGTTCCCACAATTTTTCGAGACTGATATAGATCTCATCTCCAGCGCAGGAAGAGTATGGCTGATATGGAGAATTTCCGTAACCAACCGGATTGAGCGGAAGAATCTGCCATATTTTCACACCGGATGCACTCAGATATCCAATAAATTTTTCTGTTTCTTTTCCCAGCTCCCCTACTCCCGTGCGTGACGGGAGCGAAGATACGGGCATCAATATCCCTGTTTCTCTCATGTTCGTTTCCTCTTATGATAATTTCCAGATATCTCTGTTATACTCAGCAATCGTACGGTCTGCGGAGAAATACCCTGCCTTTGCGATGTTGACAAGCGCTTTCTTTGCCCACGCAGTCTGATCCTCATAATCTGCGAGCATTTCTTCCTTCTTCTGAATATATTCTCTGACATCCAGAAGCGCCATGAACCAGTCTTTGGACACGATTTCTTTGTAGAGTCTTCCAAGATTCACCGGATCTCCAATCTGGATCATCTCCTTGCTGATGATGAAGTCCACAAGTTCTTCTACTGTGGCATCACTTTCATAAATCTCTCTCGAGCAATAAGAAGCATCCTCATAAAGTTTGATAACTTCCTCCGACTTCTTTCCGAAAATGTAGATGTTCTCATCGCCAACAAGCTCATGGATCTCCACATTTGCCCCGTCTTCTGTTCCAAGTGTGACTGCTCCGTTTAACATAAACTTCATATTTCCAGTTCCGGATGCTTCCTTGGATGCAAGGGAAATCTGCTCAGAAATATCACATGCCGGAATCAATTTTTCTGCCTTTGTCACGTTATAATTCTCTACCATGACAATCTTCATATATTTGCTCACGACCGGATCATTTTCAATCAGCTGCTGCAGACAGAGGATCAGATGGATAATATCTTTTGCGATTGTGTAAGCCGGTGCTGCCTTTGCTCCGAAGATCATTGTGATCGGACGTTTTGGAAGATTTCCTTTTTTGATCTCTTTGTATTTATAAATCGCATAGAGTGCATTCATCTGTTGTCTCTTATACTCATGCAGACGTTTGATCTGAATGTCAAATACAGAATTTGTGTCAATCTCCACATGCTGTGTCCGCTTCAGATAATCTGCCAGCGTTTGTTTGGAATGCATTTTAATCTCTCGTAATGTTTGAAGCACCTGCTCGTCATCCTTGTATGCAAGCAATTTCTCCAAATGCTTGGCATCTTCCATATATTCCGGTCCAATCAGTTCTTTCAGATAGGTAGCCAGTTTTGGATTACAGTGCACGAGCCATCTGCGGAAGGTAATCCCATTTGTCTTATTATTGAATTTTTCCGGATAAATGTCATAGAACGGTTTCAGTTCAGACTCTTCCAAAATCTGTGTATGAAGCGCTGCAACCCCATTGACTGCATATCCAAAATGAATATCGATGTGTGCCATATGTACACGGTCCATCTCATCTATGATATACACACGCTCGTCATGATAATCTCTTCTGACACGCGCATCTAGTTCCCGGATGATCGGCATCAGATGCGGCACTACTTTTTCAAGATAAGCGACCGGCCATTTTTCCAATGCCTCTGCAAGGATCGTATGGTTTGTGTATGCACATGTCTTTCTCACAACATCGATGGCGGTATCCATATTAAATCCTCTCTGCATCAGAAGACGAATCAGTTCTGGGATCACCATTGTCGGATGGGTATCGTTGATCTGCACTGCCACATGCTCATGCAGTCTGTAAAGGTCATATCCATGTTCCTCTGCCTCTTTTAAGATCAGCTGCGCGGCATTGCTCACCATAAAATACTGCTGGTAGATACGGAGTAACTGTCCTGCCTCATCGCTGTCGTCCGGATAGAGGAACAGTGTCAGGTTTCTCGGGATATCTGTCTTATCAAACTCAATTCCGTCCCGGATAATGGATTCGTCTACCGTATCTACATCGAATAAGTGGAGACGATTACATCCGTTTTTATATCCCGGCACGTCGATATCGTACATCGTGGAAGTCAGCGTAAAGTCTCTAAACGGCACTTCAAACTGCACGTCTGTCTTTGTGAGCCAGTTAAGATCTGTGATCCATGGATTTTTCTCTTCCTTCTGCTTATGATCTGCAAACGTCTGACGGAACAGCCCGTCGTGGTAATTCAGACCAACACCGTCTCCATTCAATCCGAGTGTGGCAATCGAATCTAAAAAACATGCTGCAAGACGTCCCAATCCCCCATTTCCGAGAGAAGGCTCCTGCTCGATCTCCTCGATCTCCTCGATCTGATGTCCATGCTTTTCTAACACTTCTTTTGTCTCCTCAAACAATCCGAGGTTGATCAGGTTATTTGACAGCAATTTCCCAATCAAAAATTCTGCTGAAATATAATAAAGCTTCTTCTTTCCTTCATTTCGCTTTGCACCTTTCATCTTCTCCTTCGTGAGAATAAAAAGTGCTGTATAGATTTCTTTGTTCGATGCTTCTTTGATTGTTTTTTGATAGCGTTCCTGCAAAATCTGTTCTAATAATTTTTCCATCTGAGCTCTCCTTATCCTTTCTCAATTGCCTCACTACTATTTATTTTTTCACTTCTTCAATAAATTCTTTCATCATCCTTGTAAGTTGTGTGCCCATCGCAACACCTACTTCTTTACAAACTTCTTTGAACTCTTCAGCTACTTCCTTATCGACTTTGTATGTCTTCGGAACTAACCCTGCTTTCTCATCCCACTTATCTTGCGGTCTGTTTTTCTTTTCCTCACTGTTTTGCATGCGCACCTCTAACTTTCACTACAACACAATAAACCAACTTTGCTATTCCTGCAACAAAAAAGATAATTCCTAATTTTCCCAACATTCTTTACACAAATGGGCTTTCATTTCCGTCCAACATCGCATTGACTTCTAATATCTTTATACCAATTTTTGACTTTATTTTATACTTTTTCTTATACTTCTTTTTGCCCATTTGTCCTCACCTCCCTACAAGTATATAATATCATATACGTATACGTATATCAACATTTTTCTCTGATCATCAAATTATTTTTAGGATACTGAATAAAAATAAAAAAGCACTTGAAAGCTTAATAAAAATCAGCTTTCAAGTGCTTTTTAGGCTGCGGATGACAGGAATCGAACCTGCACGGTCTCCCACTAGATCCTAAGTCTAGCGCGTCTGCCAGTTCCGCCACATCCGCATAAATAAAGAACAAGCCTAGGCTTGTTCTAGTGAAGCATCGGGGATTCGAACCCCGGACAACTTGATTAAAAGTCAAGTGCTCTACCGACTGAGCTAATGCTCCATAATATAAAACTTCAACTGGGCTAGTTGGATTCGAACCAACGAATGCAGGAGTCAAAGTCCTGTGCCTTACCGCTTGGCGATAGCCCATCATGCATCGCCTAAAAATAGGCAAAAAATAAGGGTGGATAGTGGGACTCGAACCCACGATATCCAGAACCACAATCTGGCGCGCTAACCAACTGCACCATACCCACCATAAGCGTGCTTGAAGGGATTCGAACCCCTGACCCACGGCTTAGAAGGCCGTTGCTCTATCCAACTGAGCTACAAACACGCATTCTATTTTTTCTTCCTAACAGCTAAGGCTCTAGGAAAGCGGGTGATGGGAATCGAACCCACGTATCTAGCTTGGAAGGCTAGTGTTCTACCATTGAACTACACCTGCATGAAATCAATCTATTTAATTATAATCGGGGTGACAGGATTCGAACCTGCGACCTCCTGGTCCCAAACCAGGCGCTCTAGCCAAGCTGAGCCACACCCCGTAGTTGCTATTTTGTGTTTTTGTTTTTGTCTCTGTCCTTAAGACAAGAGTTATTATATTATAGCAACAAACAAAAGTCAACACTTTTTTCTAATTTTTTTTATTTTTTTATTCATTTGGCACTTTATACAAAACATTGCTCAAAATGCGCTTTTCCATTGTGATCTATTTCCATAATCATATACCCTGCACGGCGATCTGCCTGCCTTGGATAAGAAAGACTTCCTGGATTGAGCACAGTAAGATTTCCATCTACTTCCAGATGCGGCACATGAGTATGTCCATACATTACAATATCTACCCCACGCCTTCTTGCCTCTTTTTTCAGTTCTTTCGTTCCCATAGAGACATAGTAAGAGTGCCCATGTGTGATAAACACTCTATACTTTCCTATAAAAAACTCCTGCTCCCTGCTCAGATCTGAAAAGAAATCATTATTTCCCGCAATAATATGCGTCTCACAGTCTGCCAGTGCACAGATGTAGTCTTCTCCCCCCTCTACATCTCCAAGATGGACCAGCATGTCAATCGGCCCCTCTCTGTCCAGAACCTCCTCCAGATTCCGGTGTCTCCCATGCGTATCGCTCACGATCAGTATCTTCATTGTTTCACCTGTCATTTTCTTTGAATATTATTTTAGCGTTTCCTTTTTTCGGAACACGAACCTTTTATTTCTTTGGATGCTAATCTTCCTGCTGCATTTTTTGTTCGATAATCTCTCTCATCAAGCGGAGTGCCTTTCCCCTGTGACTAAGTTCATTCTTCTTTTCCGGGTCCAGTTCTGCAGTTGTACATCCGTATTCTGGAAGATAAAAAATCGGATCATATCCAAATCCATGTTCTCCGGCAATCTCATATCCGATCCGCCCCTCAATAGTACCTCTTACAGTCTCTTTGCTTCCATCTGGAAATACTGCTGCGATTGCACAGACAAATCTTGCTGTGCGCTTCTCATCCGGAACTCCTTCCAAACGCTGCAGCAAAAGATTATTTTTAATCTCATAAGAAGTATCTGTTCCTGCATATCTCGCTGAATAGATACCCGGTTCTTTATTCAAATAATCAATTTCCAATCCCGAATCATCTGCCAGCACGATCGCATCTGTCAATTTTGCAATCGCTTCTGCCTTGATCATCGCATTTTCTTCAAATGTGGTTCCATCTTCTACGATATCCACGTCAATCCCAGCCTCTTTCATTGAAGAGACCGGAATTCCGAGATCCTCTAAAATCATCCGGATTTCTTTCATTTTATCTTGGTTTCCTGTCGCAAATATGATCTTTCTTTCCATGTTCTTTCTCCCTGCCCTTTTTGCAAGCAGGATATAGATCCTTTTCTTTGCACATCCATATCCTGCATTGTCATTCACTTTCTATTTATGTTCTGTCTAAATTTCCGGATATTTCTTCCTTCTCGGCGGCTTTGGACCGAGGAATTGATAAAAGTACGTCTTTAGCATTCCATTGTAAATCTTTCGGTTCTTGTCCGCTTTCCTTCCAAAATACCGTTCTGTTTCCTCATAACTCGTAATCATATATGCCGACCAGCTGTCCAGCTTCTTAAAGCTCTCACCGAACTCTCTATACAGCGCCGGAAGTGCAGACTTTTCCTCAAGTCTCTCCCCATATGGAGGGTTGGTGATGATAAATCCATACTTCTTTGGATGTCTTAAATCCTTTACTGCCCTCTCCTGAAAATGGATCAAATGCTCTACGCCTGCTTCTCTCGCATTCTCTCTGGCCGCTTTTACAACTTCCCCATCAATATCATATCCCTGAATATCTACTTCAATATCATCGTCAATCAGGCTATTCGCCTCATCCACTGCCTCGTACCAGAGTTTTCGCGGAATCAAGTTTGTCCACTCTTCCGCCGTGAAAGAGCGATTCATCCCCGGCGCGATATTGGCAGCGATCATCGCCGCCTCAATTGGAAATGTCCCACTTCCACAGAATGGATCTATAAAAATCCTGTCTTTTTTCCATGGTGTCAACAAAATCAAAGCTGCTGCCAATGTCTCTGTAATCGGCGCTTTGCTGGACAACTGACGATATCCTCTCTTATGAAGAGAAACTCCCGAAGTGTCGATTCCTACCGTCACGATATCTTTCATTAAAAATACCCTCACCGGATAAGAAGCCCCATTCTCTTCGAACCAGTCAATATGATAATGCTGCTTCATCCGGTTAACCATCGCCTTTTTCATGATAGACTGAATATCTGAAGGACTGAACAATTTACTCTTTACAGAAGCGGCCTTGGCCACCCAAAATTTTCCATCCTCCGGAATATATTTCTCCCACGGGATCTCCTTGGTCCGCTCGAACAATTCATCAAACGTCACTGCTTTGAAACTTCCAACCTTCAGCAGCACTCTCTCCGCGGTCCGCAAAAACACATTCGCCCGGCAAATCGCACTTGCATCCCCGGCAAAAGTCACTCTTCCATCTTCTACATTTATAATCTCATATCCTAAATCTTGTATTTCTCTCTTTAAAACTGCTTCCAGTCCAAAATGGCATGGTGCAATCAGTTCCAGTTTCTCCATCTTCTTCCTCCCGATGTTCTGTATTTCATTTTTATGATACCGCAACTTGTCTGGATGCACAACTATTTTCGCATCAATAAAAAAGCCTCCGGCAGTATTTTCATACTACCAAAGGCTTTCTGTCAGGTTCTTTTAAAAGTATTCCTATTTAAGACATTTGAAGTATTACAGCACTGGCTCGTTTCTGCTGATTAGTAATCACAATTTCCGTAAGAATTTTCGTTGCTCTCTGAATTCTTATTTTTGTTAGATGCTTTGTTGCTATTTTTTGATGTCATTCGATCTGAAGCTTTACTGCTGTTTCCGGAATATCCATCAGAATAAGATGAATAAGATTCACTGTTTTTGGCTTTGTTTGTTGTTTTCGCATTCTTTGCCATTTTAAATTTCCTCCTGCAATTTGCTGCTCACTCGTGAATAGTTACATTCTTATTATCCCTGTTCCGTAAAAAACTATGCAGCTTCCGGAGGTTTTGCATTTGTAAATTTTGCCAATATTTTGCTTTTTTTCTAATTTAAGCTTGCTTTTTATTACGTATTATATTATACTACTGCTTGTAGGAAGGAAACTTCTTACAACCCCTTATTAATTATTTATACTCCCCTCAAAAGACCGTTGGCTCCCCCAACGGTCTTTTATTTTGCTATTTCAGGCTTATTCTCCCCACTTTTCCCCATTTTTACTATTTTCAGATTCTTCTCACCGCCTGTGATTTTCTACGATTCGCAGCACAATCCAAATCACAAGAAGAGGAACCAGCACAGGTGCCAACATACTGATCAACCCAGTGAGCAGCGAAATTACAAGCACCAAAATCAGCACAATCCCGACACAAACTGCCGCTATCTTCCATCCGGTAATTTTCTTAATCTTTATCTCCGGTGTTCCAAATGGTGCCTCCTGCTCTGCCTCTTCATAATCGGCATATGTGTATTGATCCTCCGTTTCATTTAAAGGAGAGTCAATGATAGACCTTGCTATCACCCACGGATCCCCGAGAAGATCCATCACTTCCTTCTCTGACTTTCCATTTTTGACTTCCTCTGCAATATAACTTCGGTAATAGTCCACATGCTCTCTGACTTTTGCCGGATTCATCTCCGCTTCCAAAGCATGCTCCAACTGTTTTAAAAATTCATGTCTATTCATCTATTTCCCCCAGATTTCCTGTATCTACTTGACACTCCCACAACAAATGCCGAAGAGAATGCCTTCCATGCAGTCACAGTCCCTTATGACAAACAGTCCCCCGCCAGGCAGACCAGGCGGGGGACTGTCTGATGTTTCTTATCTTCTTTCAAAATAAAGAATAACATAAACTTCTTTTGAATCCAATAGGAACATCCTTAATATTTTATTAAAAGAATCTAAGAATTTTTACAATTTCCACTATTCTATCTTCACAACAAAAGATCTGTACTATACCTCAAACAGAAGGTCTCCATAAGATGGCATCGGCCAAATATTTTTATCAACAATCATCTCCAGCTGATCGACCGGACGGCGCAAATGCTCCATCGCAGGCACAACATGACGTTCAAAAAAGCATGCCTGCTCCATTCCTTCCTCTTTCTTTGCAGCTTCTTCTGTTACTTTCTCCAGCTCTTTTAGCGCATTCTTTGTTTCTGCAAGAAGATTCGATGACTGGGTAAGAAGTTCTTCCTGCACATCGATCACCGCTACTGCACATGCCTGACGCACTTCATTGATAGACTTCGCAAGCGATGTAATATAGGTAATCACTGCCGGAATGATATGTTTGCTTGCAATATCGATCATTGCTCTCGCCTCGATATTTACCGCTTTGGCATATGCCTCATATTTGATTTCCGCTCTTGACTCTAATTCTGCTCTTGTAAATACACCGAATTTTTCAAAGACTTCAACCGATTCCTCTTCTACCAATGCCGGAATCGCATCTACCATTGTTTTTAAATTCGGAAGTCCTCTCCGTTTTGCTTCCTCAACCCACTCATCTGAGTACCCGTTTCCACTGAAAACGATTCTCTGGTGTTCGTAAGCATATTTTTTGATCAGATCATGGACACCTCTGTCAAAATCTTCTGCCTCTTCCAGATAATCACATGCCTCCGAAAATGCTTCCGCCACAATTGTATTTAAAATGACATTTGGCGCTGCAACCGAATCTCTGGAACCAACCATACGGAACTCAAATTTGTTTCCAGTAAACGCAAATGGTGAAGTACGATTTCGGTCTGTTGCATCTTTCGTAAAATCAGGAAGTGTTGACACACCAGTGTGCAATCGTTCGCCTTTCAGACTATGTGTCGCTTCCCCGGTACTGATCAGCTGCTCCAAAACATCCTCCAGCTGTTCTCCAAGAAAGACAGAAATAATTGCCGGCGGCGCCTCATTTGCCCCGAGACGCTGATCATTTCCTACATCTGCTGCCGACTCTCTCAAAAGTTTCGCATGGCGGTCTACCGCTCTTAATACGCAAGTGAGTACAAGAAGAAACTGGATATTATCGTGCGGCGTCTTTCCTGGATCCAGCAAATTGATTCCATCATCAGTCGTCAGCGACCAGTTATTATGTTTTCCTGATCCATTCACTCCTGCAAACGGCTTTTCATGAAGCAGACACTGAAGGTTATGTTTGTATGCCACCTGCTTTAATGTCTCCATGACAAGCTGATTATGATCCACTGCCACATTGCACTGTGCATAGATCGGAGCAAGTTCATGCTGAGCAGGAGCCACCTCATTGTGCTGCGTCTTTGCCGATACTCCTAGCTTCCACAGTTCCTTGTTCACATCTTTCATAAACGCTGCAATTCGTTCTCTGATCGCACCAAAATAGTGATCGTCAAGTTCTTGTCCTTTCGGTGGCATTGCTCCGAACAGTGTTCTTCCTGTGAATACAAGATCCTTCCTCTTTAAATACTTTTCCCGATCTACAAGAAAGTATTCCTGCTCTGCCCCTACTGATGGGATTACTTTAGAAGAGGTCGTATTTCCAAACAGACGAAGGAGCCGCATTGCCTCCTTATCGATTGCCTCCATCGAGCGCAGCAACGGAGTCTTTTGATCGAGCGCCTCTCCATTGTACGAACAGAATGCTGTCGGAATGTATAAAATTGCTCCATTTCCCTCTGCATCTTTTTTCACAAATGCAGGAGAAGTACAATCCCATGCCGTATATCCTCTCGCCTCAAATGTGGCGCGCAATCCTCCGGAAGGAAAGGAGGAAGCATCCGGTTCCCCTTTGACAAGTTCCTTGCCCGAGAATTCCATCAGTACTTTTCCGTCCTGCTTCGGTGCAGAAATAAATGCATCATGCTTTTCTGCTGTCGCTCCTGTCAGAGGCTGGAACCAATGAGAGTAGTGTGTTGCCCCCTTCTCGATCGCCCACTCTTTCATCTCATGTGCGACAACATCAGCAATGGAAGTCTCTAACTCCTTTCCTTCCTGAATCGTCTTCTTTAATTCTCTATATACTTTCTTCGGCAGACGTTCCTGCATGACAGCATCATTAAAGACATTTTCCCCAAAGATTTCCGTTACCTTCATTACTTCGCTCATATTTCCATCCTTCCAAATATTTGTTTCGCTTTTGTTTTCGTTTTCAAATACACTTTAATACGATACTCTAATTTCAGAAAAAAAGCAAGGTTCCTAACACTTGTAATTTCTTATAAATATTGATAAGGAAAAAAGATCGGTGCAGTCACACTGATCTTTTTTCCGAAATCTCTTTTCAATTATCTCTGAACAATTCTTCTGCAAATATTAAGCTTTGTTTACAGATCCGAATAATTCCATTTTCTCTTTTACAGTTGCTTTGATTGCTTCTGCTCCCGGAGCTAATAATTTACGAGGATCGAATCCTTTTCCCTGAAGGTCTTTTCCTGCTTCCACATACTCACGAGTTGCTGCTGCAAATGCTAACTGACACTCTGTATTTACATTGATCTTCGCTACACCAAGGTCAATTGCTTTTTTGATCATATCTTCCGGAATTCCTGTTCCTCCGTGAAGTACAAGCGGCATTGCCCCTGTAAGCTGCTGAATCGCATCTAATGTCTCAAAGCTAAGTCCTTCCCAGTTTTCCGGATATTTTCCGTGGATATTACCGATACCTGCTGCAAGCATTGTTACGCCTAAATCTGCGATTGCCTTACATTCTTGAGGGTCTGCACACTCACCTTTTCCTACAACTCCGTCTTCTTCTCCTCCGATAGAACCTACTTCCGCTTCCAGAGACATTCCTTTTTCAGCACAGATTGCTACTAACTCTTTTGTCTTTGCAACGTTCTCTTCGATCGGGTAGTGAGAACCGTCGAACATAATAGAAGAAAATCCTGCTTCGATACACTTCATACATCCTTCAAAGCTTCCGTGGTCTAAGTGAAGTGCTACCGGAACAGTGATGTTCAGTTCTTCTAACATTCCATTTACCATACCTACTACTGTCTTATAACCTGTCATATATTTTCCGGCACCTTCAGATACTCCGAGAATTACCGGTGAATTACATTCCTGAGCTGTTAATAAGATAGATTTTGTCCATTCCAGGTTGTTAATGTTGAACTGTCCAACTGCATAGTGACCTGCTTTTGCTTTTTCTAACATTTCTTTTGCTGATACTAACATGTTTCTTCCTCCGCTTCTTTTACGTTATTTCACATGCCCTATTATACCTCATATGTAAAAAAAAGGGAACCTTTTTATCACAGAAACTTTCCGGTCGTATCTTATCTGCAGTTTGAATTAAAACAGAAAATAAGCGGATGTAATCATAAGTGTAATCATACGTCCGCCCTTCCTTTCCTATATTCATTTATTTTTAGTGAACAACGTCCCATACAAAGAAGCCCTCACGCATAAGCGATCAGGCTTCGATCAAATAAAATTATTTCCGTTTCTTTAAGATTGTTGCAAGAGCAACTCCGAGTGAAGTAATTCCTACTCCTGCAACCGGAAGTGAGGAAGCTGTGTCACCAGTTTTTGGTGTTGTTCCCTCTTTCTTTGTTTCTGCTGCTTGTGTCTGAACATTTTCCTTATTTTCTTCTGGTTTCTGTTCCGGTACTTCTGGTGTTTCTACATCTGGATTCTCCGGCTGTTCCGGTTTCTGATCTGGGTTCTCCGGCTGTTCCGGCTTTTGATCTGGCTCTTGTGATTCTCCATTACATACCCAATGTCCCTCTTCCGGGTGATTGATCACCTCATCATATGCTTCTTTTACAAGAACTTGTTCATCCCATGCCGGTTTTGTTTCAATCCAGATATCCTTTTCTTCATAAATAGGCTCCTCACCAACTTGTACATCAACCCATTTAGCCTTTATTGTTATACGGAATTCACCACGATCCGCATGATATACGATATGTTCCCCATACTCTTTAGATAAACCGCCTTCTACAGGATCTTCGTAAAGGCCTATATCTATACCACCACATGTTTGACAAATTGCATGCTTCTGTTTTTCGTAAATAGGCTTAGTACCTACTTGTACTTGTTGTTTTTCATAATATCCTTCAGCTTCATGATGAACCGTCTTGTATTCTGCTTCGTGGTGAATGGTTTCCTGCCACGCTTCCTTATCCACTACCCACTCGCAATTATCCCCATGTACATGCTCTTTTTCGCCTGCTATTGCTGATACTTTATCCATCGCAAATACTGTTCCCGTTCCTGCAACACTCAAAGACATAGCAGCAACCAACGCAACAACAAATTTCTTTCTCATTTGTATCTCCTCCTAAAATTTGCCTTCATGAATCTAAAGACAATATTTAAGAACCCGAATTCTATCCCCTCTTCTATTATCCTTAAATCCAACGCATTTATAACTCGCTCCGAGTTATATTTTTATTCTAACTCGCACCGACTTGAAAGTCGATCCTCAAATTATTTCTATAATAAAATCAATTTGAGGTGATAACTTTGAATTATGCGGAACGAATGAGGAATTTAAGACAAGATAACGATCTTTCTCAAAAGAAAGTAGCTGATATGCTAGGAGTTGCTCAAACAACTTATTCTCAATATGAATTAGAAAAGCGACCAATGCCTATTGATTATCTGATAGCGTTATGCAAATTTTACAATGTATCTGCTGATTATATGCTCGGATTGTCAAATAGAAAAAACCCGTAATATTCTGTCAGTGTAACGCTTGCCCCGATGCCCCACCGATCTGTTAGAAGCCGTCGCTTGGGGCATCCTGCAAAACGCTGTTTTTTGAATGTAAACAAACAAGGCTATTTGCTATCTATTCATGCCTTTCAACAATTCCTGCATGATTTTCATACCCGCTTGTAGACCAAGCGCAGTATAAACTTCGGAAACCTCACTTGCCATTTCATTTGCTGAATCTATCAGTTCTGAAACTGTTTTGTTTTCATGTTCTCTTAATACCTCTTCATTTTTACTATAACTTTCTTCTAACTTTTTGTTATAATCTAATTCTGGCTGTTTTGCCTCGATTGCGGATCCATAGAGCAAATATTCTGTAATACCTTGTATAGTTGCACGTCTTAAAATTTCTTTTGTAATGTCCATTGTAACTCCAACCTCCATATTTATAACTAACTTTTCTTTGTGAATACCACTATCTTTTATAGAAAAAATGTTAGTATGTTTTCTTTCCTAAATACAGCAATTTCCACCATCTCAAATACAAAGAAGTAAACAGATATCAACACAAACATGCACTCGCATTATTTTCATTCTTTACAAAAAACATCTATCTTTCCCCATGGATATCCGACGACAGACATGCGATCATCACATCTTCAAAAAATGTTCTTTTGGATAATCCTATCGTTTTCTTCCGTCCTTATCTCTCCCACTCTCTTCTTTCTTCCTTTTATGAGGTGAATCGAATTTCCCCCACACTAAACATGTATTCCAGCCATTTCCTTCCTATGCCCATATTCTATCTTTTCCACAGACACCTTGTAGTTTGTATTTCCTGATTAGAAAATACTTTGTTTTAAACCGGATAAAGCGAACTGCTATTTCTTCATCCAGTGGCTTTCACCCCCTCTAATAATCTTATCCATTTCTCCACCTACTCCTGTTTTTGAAACATCCCTTTCATTTCATACTGATTGAGCGGAATGATTTTTTCATATAGAATCGTATGCTTCATGTCTATTTCTTCATTCATATGATAATGTCCACAAAACCAATGTTGATACTGCAATTTTCCCTCTATTTCCTCCAAATACCCTGTAAGAATATCTGGGAAATAACTTCTGCCATAAGTTCCACCACCATAATACCTTTCTTCTATTTTATCTTGAATCCGATTGGATACACAGTGCGTAATCACATAGTCTACTTTATAATCGACTTCTTCCAAATGATAAGGCATCTGTTTTCTTGAAAAACGCCTAAAATTTGCATGGGTATCCCCTGTAATATAAATCATTGTTGTCACCTCTCCACTGCTAACCTGTACTATTTTTTACCCCTAATATTTCAATCTTCTTATCATGCACATAAATGCCAACTTCAAGTTCTGAATAGAGTAATGGAGCATAGCCTTCTCTCTCAAGATAGTCATATAGTTCTGTTAATCACTCCTCAAAATATTGCCCATAAACTTCCTCACCATAGTGACTCATAGACTCATCTTAATATGTCACTCTAGTTCTTCTTGTGACTTACATCAAGCATATCAAATTTTTCTGATTTCCACATTCAATCACAAACTGGACACTAAAAAATGGTTTATACACTTTAAAAATATTTAAAAATATTTTTCCTATCCCCTTGACAAAAAATACCCTATATGCTACACAATCTAATACTCCAACTACCAATTGGAACAACCATAAAAATATTTTTTATACTCTCTTTCGAGTTTTTTCTCCCACCCGTATACTATAAGTGTGATCACAACAGAACTACTAACATATTGTTTTCAAATAAGGAGGATTTAAAATGACACTAGCAAAATACATGACAAAAAAGATACCGAGAACTATATCACTGTCAACGAATACTTCAAAGAAACCGTCGACCAACTTTTTGCATATGCTTTGCAACCTAAAGAAGGGTTTGTAATGGGAAACGATTCTTCCTATTCAAAAAAAGGACTTGTTTCATTATGCACATATGCAATGGCTACACTAGATATGGCTATTCCTGCTGCACGCAGCAGTATTTTATATTTATTGGATACGGTCGAAGACTTTCTTGGAGAACAGCATTATCAAACTTTAAAAAGAAACTTATGTAATTTCTCAAAACTGATTTCAGAAAATGAATTTTCTTCTGCAGAAAATATCGACACTGGAAAAGACTCCGATGTCAAAATGGAAAATGATGATGAAGTCTTTACTCCTTATTCCCTATTTCCTGCAGAAGATTTAAAAGACTTCTTATCTGATGATTCTGAAGAGGAAGATGACTTGTACTGGGATAAGGAAGAAGCGGATGGTCTGAATTGGAATTGGGATGAGGAAGAAGATGATGATATCAATAATGATTGTGAAGGTGATTTTTATGACGACTTTTGTACCTTTTAATTATCCCCAGATAGATATGATAAAAACTGGGGAAAATATTCGTTCTCTATGTGAGGAAAATAATCTTTCTGCTTGTGCAATTGAACGACTGTTTAATATCAGCAATCAGTCTGTTTATAATTGGTTTTCCGGGAAGTCTCTTCCTTCTCTGGATAATTTGCTTGCCTTATCTTCACTCCTAAATGTGCACATGGAAGAGCTACTTGTTTATTCCGTATAATTTCTTGAGCATAAAAGTATAAAATTTTTTCTCCTAAATAAAATACAAAAGGTTCTACTCTGATAAAATAAAAATCATAGAAGAACCTTTTATTATAGCAAAACAAAAGGATCCACTATATCTAGTGCAGAACCTTCCGTAAATCTGAGAAAACGTAAGACAAATATTATATATCTTCCAGCAAACAAAAAAGACGAAAAACCCTTTCATTTTAAAGGTCTTCCGCCAATTCTAAAAGTGACTCCAAGGGGAATCGAACTCCGCCGGAATTTTTATAATTCCTCTGTAAACGTTGAATTTCCACTTGTTTTCTGAGTTTCTAATATCTTTCCTTTGATACCTTTTGATACCTTTTTGATACGTTCTTAAATTACTAAAACTTTTTTGTGTCAATTCATGATCTTTAATTGCACATTTCAAGAAATCTTCTATATCATCTTCCCTAATCGACTTGATTCTACGCTTTCCAAATTCTTGAAAGCAAAGTTTGAATTGCCTATCATATCTGTCTTTTGTTGCTTTACTAATTTCCTGCCATTCTAATTTTTTAGCAATCCACTGATCATAAATTTCCTTTACCGTTGGGTTTTCAATCTCTTGTTGCCAATATTCCACAACAACTTTCTGAATTTCTTTCTCTGTTTTTCTTTTGCGAAAAATTCTTCCTGCTTTTTCGTCTGGAAGATATGTTTTCCATATTCCATCCTTTCCCTGCCAAATTTCAAACGGATGCATACTTAAGAGTTCTAATTTACGTTTTTGCTCCATTTCCTCTTGCATACGAACCACGTCGATTTTATCACTTTCTATCAAATAAGTCAATAATTCAACTTTTTCATTTCTGTTCATTTAATGTGTTTATGTCATACGCTTTTTTAAAATCAATAACTTAC
>ERZ1036402.485-NODE-485-length-17283-cov-18.727711_pt1 | contig 17283 bp, 25 predicted proteins | sample MGYA00514216_ERZ1036402 | MGnify/ENA primary metagenome ERZ1036402 (study PRJEB33795, sample SAMN09464942) | human gut metagenome | host: Homo sapiens | place: USA: Stanford, California | collected 2016-11 | study: EMG produced TPA metagenomics assembly of the...
TACAAAAGTAACATCACATTTTTAGAATGAAAGGGGGAGTTTATCGAATACTTACTTTCAAAAGAAGACTTCGACGCCACCGTCCACCGGGATATACTGGAAGCCCTAACACGCCAGGACGATGCGGTGGTCGAAATTTGCACCGACCGGGCTATCAGTGAAATGCGCTGTTACCTTGCCGGACGTTATGACTGTGACGCTGTGTTCTCTGCCACCGGTACAGAACGGAACCAGCTTGTTTTAATGATGCTTACCGACATGGCGGTTTATCACCTGTTCAGTATTCACAACCCGCAAAAATTGTCACAGTTGCGAAAAGACCGTTACGACCGTGCGGTAGAATGGATGAAGGCTGTACGCCGGGGGGATTTATCTGTCGACGGGTTACCGCCGGCACAAAAGTCACCGGAAGAAGCGACCGCCAGTTCCCCTTATCAAATGCGAAGCAATCCTAAACGTATCAATCATTTTTAAGCAGCTATGGGAAATAAGAAAAAGAAATACAACAAAATAGCCGCCACCGGAAACGTGGGAAGGCAGCCGGACACTGCCGGCGTAAAGACTATCATACTCACCCAAACACGCAGGGGAAATATAGATATAGGCGACTACATGACAGCCCTAAAAGCGGCTGAAAACGTGGACTTCCCCTGCTGGTCGAAGCTATACGATATTTACGAAGACGTTCTGACGGACGGCCATCTTTCGGCTGTAATACAGAAAAGGAAGTCGTCTATATTGAACATGCAGGTGGAATTCAAACGTAACGGCAAGGTAGATGAAGCCATCGAAGAACAACTACGTTCCCCCTGGTTCCGAAACTTTCTTTCTGATCTGGCCGATACGATCCAGTGGGGAACCTCTACTTTCCAGTTCTTCAGGAACGGCGAATGGCTGGGTTATGACCTGATCCCCAGGAAGCACGTAAACCCCGTAAAGCGGATCATATTACGCAGGCAGACGGATATAACCGGCGACAGCTTCGACGATTATGCCGACCTGGTAAGTATCGGGAATCCCCGTGACCTGGGTATATTGGCAAAGGCAGCGCTGTATGTCATTTATAAACGTAATGCAACGGCCGACTGGGCGCAATTTATTGAACTGTACGGGCATCCTTTGAAAGAAGGTATCTATGACGGATGGGACGACGAAGCCCGCACGAAAATGACGGACGACCTTTATAATATGGGGGGATCGCCGGTAATACTTCACCCCAAAGGCACGGAGATCAAGATACACGACGCCGGCAGCAAGTCCGCCAGCAGTGACCTTTATAAGTCCTTCGTACAGTATTGTAACGACGAACTTAGTAAGCTGGAACTGGGTAACACCCTGACAACTGAAGCCGGCGACACGGGTACACAGGCGTTAGGTACCGTCCATCAGAAAGTGGAAGACAAAATCGAACGGGCAGACCGGCAGATGATCCTGGACGTACTCAACTATGAACTGACCGACATATTCACCAATTTAGGGATGAATACGGCCGGGGGTGAATTTTCCTTTGTGGTACCGCAAGATAAGAACTTGTCTGCACGCATTCTCATTGATATGCAACTAAAGAACGCCGGTTTACCTATGGACGACGACTATTTTTATGAAACATACGGCATAGAAAAGCCGAAGAACTACGAGGAACTGAAGAAGGCAAAAGAAGCCCGGACACCTGACCTAAACGTGAAGCCTGAAGAAAAAGAAGAACCTGAAGACGGCAAGGGGAAAGAAGACAAGGAAGACGAAAAGGACGACAGCCCGGAAGAAAAGACAAACAAGAAAAAGGAGAACTTTTTCAAAAATCTATTTTCCAGTTTTTTTCAGGACGCCCCCAAAGGAGACAAGGGGGCGGCTTTAGAATTTTGATGAATGACCTTTACCGGGAAACTTATACAAATAAGACCGTAGAAAGCAGCTTCACCTTTGACGACGCCGCCCTGAAGAAAGCCCTGAAACGCATCTATGAAAAAGATGTAAACCCAATGAATGACATTGAAGAAAATTTGTTCAATGCGGTGTTTAAAACAATGTCCGATGCAGTGGACAAAGGCTTCGGGGTTCCTGACAGTACAGACCCGGACGCCGACTTTTACAAGGCGCTAAAAAGTGATGCTGCCGTATTTTCTGCCTTTAAGACGCATCGGTGGCAAAATGATATTGCCCGGCAAATGCTTGACGAAAAAGGAAACTTGAAAAGTTTTGAACAGTTCAGGCAGGACGTTGCCAGCCTGGTAGACCCGCAGCACAAGGACGCATGGCTTAGAACGGAATACGATACGGCCATACTACGGGCACGCCAGGCGGCAGAGTGGAAACAGTTTGAAAGGGAAAAGGATATACTGCCGAACCTTCGCTGGGTCGAAAGTACCAGCATTCATCCGGGGGCGGATCACCGCCGCTTTTGGGGGGTAATACGACCCATTGACGACCAGTTTTGGAGTGTTCACCGCCCAGGCGACCGATGGAACTGTAAATGCAGCCTATCCGCTACGGACGAACCGCCAACGCCTGAAGCAAACCTTCCGGCAGGTGAAAAAGGAGATAAGCCGGCGCCCGGTTTAGGTAGTAATCCGGGGAAGACCGGGCAACTTTTCAGTAAGGATCATCCCTATGTGACCGGAGCGTATAAAGGGGCAAAGGAAGCGGTCGAAAAGTTCATCCTGGAAATGGAAAAGAAATTCGTGTCGCCTAAAATGCCGGAAGCGCTTCGGGCAGAAAACGAGTATCTGAAAGACAAAAAGATCGTGTTCAAAAAGAAGTTCTTCGACCTGATAGATGATACGCCGGGACGGGACGTTCGTTTCCAGATCGACAAAAAAGGAAGTACGTCGTACTATATGCCGGATGCGTCCCGTATCAGGGACGGAAGGAAAATAGTCGAAGTACCGGAACACATGCGTCGAATGGTGCATATCCTTGATAATGCCAGGAACAAGGCAAGCGACTGGCACCGGGAAAGTGTTGTCTACCATGAATTCGGGCACGCCATTGATGCACAACGTAACTTGTACACAAGTGAGGAGCTGAAGGGATTAATGACAAGGCAAAGGCTGTCTTTGAATAAGAAACAAACATACTCAATGCGCATGGAAACATATAACCCGGAAACAAACGGATTTGATTTTGTCGTCAGGAAAGTAAGCATGTCACGTATTGAATATGTTGACAAACGGCTTGAAAACTTGCAAAGAAGACTTTTCCGTATGAATGAAAAGACATTTACCCGAAGGGGAATAACCAAGGACGATGCTATGGAACAAATTTGTTCAACCAGGGACACGATCAAGGCTCTAAATGTGAAGTATGGTTCCGGGCATTCTACCGCATATTTCCAAACGCCTGGAATGTCGGAAAAAGAATTTATTGCGCACTGCTTTGAAAATGCGTTTGCCGGGAACAAGGTTTTCAAAAAATACCTGCCGGAATTATATACGGAAATGGTAAACTATATAAAGGAGATCAAGCAATGACAATTTCAAACGGACAATCAAGAACACCGGCGTCCTGGAGAGCGGCATCATACCGTAACACGATACGTTTACCCTCACGCTCGCACTGTTCAAGCATGGGGAAAAGTTCTTCTTTAAGTTCCATGTATGCCGAAAGTACCGTATTACGGTATTCCTGGTCTTCGCCGGCAAAGGCATAATGATCGAACAGATCACGACCGGACATACGGGAAGTGTCAACTTGTAGCTGCATATCCATTGATTTTTCGCAAATATACAATATTTATTTTAAAACAAAGGCTTATGAACTTAGAAACATTCAAAAAGGGCAGCACGCCACAAGAAAAGAATCGTTCAAACACCATTCAAACACCGTTCAAATGGATATAAAAGAGTTTACCAGGATAATGCAATTAAAGAAACGGGAATTATCCGATTTGATGCGCCGGAAAATGCCGGTTCATGCCGGACGGTTGGCAAAGGATCATTATCAGGCCAACTTCAGAAAAGGCGGTTATGTCAACAACGGCCTGCATACGTGGCCGAAATCCCGCCGGTTGTCGTCCGGTGGAAAAGACGCTGCCAGCAACTACGGCACACTGTTAAGCAGCCGTAATATGCTTTACGGGGCTATAAAGTACGTGCCGGGCGATAGCAAGGTAAAAGTCGGTAATGACCTGGTGTACGCACCTGCCCATAACTGGGGCGGAACCCTTCACCCGACTGTTACGCCCCGTATGCGGAAGTTTGCCTGGGCGAAGTATTACCAGTCAGGGGGCGGGCAGAAAAATGCCACAGAGGGCACGAAAAGCGCCAAAAGCGAAGAACCGGCTGAAGCATTGAAGTGGAAGAAGCTGGCACTAACGAAAAAAGAAAAGTTAGACGTGAAAGTTCCCCAGCGGCAGTTCCTGGGGGAAAGTAAGGAACTGACCGAAAAGATTGCAGATAAGACAGAAACAGAAATACGTAAAATACTAAATTCATAAAAAGATGGAAGAAATTTTTATAGCTATTCAGGAGCGCATCGCTCTGCAAATGCCGGAACTGTCCCTGGTGGATGAAGATTACGGCCAGTTAATAACCGATGAAGACACCTATCCGGTAACGTTTCCCTGTGTCCTGATCTCAACCATAGACGCCGACTGGACGGATATAGGCATGGGGGTTCAGAAGGGGGACTGTAACATAACCGTCAAACTGGCGATTGATTGCTACGATGATACACACTACGGATCAGGAACAGCCGATAAGATCAGGGAACGGCTACAAATGAATAATAGCCTTTATAAATTGCTTCAGGGCTTCCGTATCTCTAAAGAAATGGGATCACTGAAAAGAACGAAAAGTACCGATTACGCAATACCGGGGGGAAAGAAAGTATATGAAACGACGTTCCGCTTCAACTACCACGATAATAGTGCGGCTATTCGCCAGTAAACAGGGACAACTGGGCGGGGGTGATCCGGGGCTTTTTGACTTTTGGAACCGGCTGTACTACGATGTCCGTCAGCTTCCGGCAATTCTGCCGGATAATCGCCATGATTCGTTCTTCTGATATGAAGAATTCTTCCTGGGAAAGTACCTTCAGGGCATCATCGAAACGTAAACGCTGTATTTCCGTCCAGTAGTAATACCGGCGGAGCAGCTTTTCGTTCCGTAAGCTAATAAGTTCTTTACTTCTTCCCTTTGGCATGGCATAATTTTCTATACAAAAGTAGTATTTTAGCGTCGAATAAAGCAAGAAAAAAGCCTGTAATCTTCAATATTACAGGCTTTTATTAACTCCGTTAAGATGATACTTGACTATTCCATCGTAATAGCGTCGAACCGGTCGTCTTTTCCGGGAACAAACGGGCGTACCTTCGTGACGACCCGGCTACTTACTTTTACTTTTCCGCTACCTTTGCAGAACCGGCATTCACAAGACGGAAGGCTTCGGTCTGACCGGTTGAACACAAAGCCCAGTCCTGAACAGTTCCGGCAGATGGTAAGGTGGGGCGCAACGTCACGGATTACCGTCCGCACATTAGGATCAGTCATTTCTGCTTTTTTATCCAAGTAACGCTGTTTTACCTGACTGTATGCAGTATATTTATAGTTTTGCGCAAAGTTACGTTCCTGGGCTGTTCCTTTGTTCTCCAACTGATCCGCTACCCCCAGCAAAACTTCTTCCCCCCACCGTAACGAACTATTAAGCTGTTCCGGTGTCTGACAAGAGTCCAGCACCCGCAAAATGGGTGCCAGCTTCTCATTGAATTGTTTTTCGATCTGTTCCATTACTTCATGGCCGCCAGTGATAGCGGCAGTTTTTGTTCGGTGCCTTTTTCATCCTTCAGGCTGACTTCGATAAACTGGCAGGACGGTTCCGGACGATAAGCAGCTTTAATAATGGCTATGCCGTCCAGGAACTTTTCGTCTTGTGTCTTGATAGCGAGCTTTTCCAATTCCAGTACTTTGTTGGCCTTCAGGTTGCCTTTACGGTCTTTTGAGATTAATCCCATGACGGTTTCGACCAGGGCGGCGGAATTATCGTCTTTCGCTAATGTTCCCAGGAATTCCTTTACTTTCGCAATACCGGCGTTAACGGTGTCGTCCCAGCCTTCATTCACACGGTTCCCCAAAGTGATAGACATAAGGCCGTCCTGGGTCGTAAACGTGTTGCTACGACGGTCTGCTTTCGTCTTGAAAAGATCGTCCTTCATGTCGATAAGCAGTTCGGCGTCTCTGAATACTTCCTGTTTAATCAACATCATTTGACTACTAAGGTTCTGTAACTTCTTGATATTGGTAGTTACAAACTTGTCGGTTAGCGTTTTATACGTTTCCCGGTCTTGCTGTTGCTGCAACTTTTTTGCTTTGTCTTCAGCTTCCATTTTTGCACGAAGTTCAGCCTTTTCTTTTTCTGTCAATTTTTCGTAATCCATAATCTTTGTTTTTTAAGTTTATTAATCTTGTATTACTGTGTCCAGCGTTAAAAGCTGGTTCAATTCTCGGTCACGGGCAGCCTTTGTAGGGAAAGGCTTATTCAGGGTTCGCCACTCTGAAGATTTACCGTCTTTAATCTTTATTCGTGGGCTGGGCTGATCGTCCGGACGGACAAGTACAAAGCCAGCCTTAAACAGTTTTTCTTGATCTCGTAAATTCATATCTTTATTGATTTGAATTATTCTTCATCTGACAGGTACAATTTCATACCCTTTTTAGTTAGTCCCAATGTATGTGTATCATCAGCCCATTCATTAGCAACCTTTATTGATTCAGCCGGACTACCATAAGTAAGCCTTACTGTATATACTCCATCTGGCGGCATAGAATCATCCCCATACCCAGAAACTAATTTTTTATCAAAAGCCATTAAATGACCGTAGTTATTGGCAAAGTAAATACCTGCCTTTTCACATTCCTTATATGCTTTCTTTAGTTTGTTAAAAGCCTTTTTTTGTTCGGCTGTTAGTTCACAAACCGAATATAATTTATCATCCATAATATTCCTTTCTATATTGTATTGAAGGTTATTCACTATCGTATTCTGACATGATTTCCAGAACATCGCTTTGTATTTTCTCATCAGTTAACATGTGCTCAACCAATTCTTTTCGATGCGAAGGTCTAGCTATAATACACTTCGCTATGTCATTGTTATCGGTAGCCATTATTATAATTCCACCTTCGTGAGTTTTTGGCAGGCGTATTGCCATTTCTTTAGCAAATGCCTCTACGTCTTGAATAAATTGACTTTTCATATTAGTTCCTTTCTAAATTTTGATTTTTATTGTTATACATTATTTACTCCAAACACTATCAACGGCATCTACTTGTTCTTTAACGAATTTTGCCGAAGTGACAATTATCGAATCACTTTCTTTACTACGACTGCAATAAGCTACTATAAGCATTATCACAATACACCATATTAGGCATCCAAATAGTTGTTTCATATCTGATTTGTATTTTGTTTATCATTACACTCGGCACAAGGTTTACCGGCACAGTCATCACACAGCCAGCAGCTACATACCGGGCAATAGTTCGCATCCGTCCTGCGTACATGCAGGGAGTTGAAAGTCCTGCCACAGTTCTTGCACATAAACTCCAGGCAATGGGTGTCAATACAATGTGCCTTTACATCAGCTTCTGTCACAAAGGCCGGTTTATGCTTCGCCGGTTGCTCCGTTGAAGTGGCTTTTTCTCCACCAAATAATAATTTTAATAGTCTCATAACTTTCTTGTTATTACTTAATTAATTACTGAATTGTGTCTTTATGGCTTCCATGATAATAGAGTCAGTTGTAAACGTGTGTTCCCGAAGACGATCTATACGTGAACCTTGCAGGGAGTCCTTAAACTGAAGGAATTCCACGTCAGACTGTAACATGATTATCTTTGCTTCCTGCCTGGCATAACCCAGGAACAGGCACACACATACGACCACACCGGCCGCCACTTTCAATGCTGTTTTCATAATTTTCTTGTTTTTATAAATTTAAATTTTAAAATCTTGAAATCGACAGCTTTTAAATATCTGTCTTTTATTCACCCACCATGCGAAATGTTTCTGTTCGTCCGATGGTGGTTTATTACTATCCAAATCCCGATAAGGCATTGCGAAGGGAGTACACCCCAAAGAGTCAAGATATAACGCCCGTTTCTCGGCATCCTCTATTTCTCCATTCTTTACCAACATATAGAAAAAAAGTCTGTGTGCGGGAATACCGGCTTCTTTCAAATAGGCTATTGCAGTGCTAACTTCTTCGGTGATTGCTGAACTATCATAAGCCATGCGTAAATTCCTGATCCAATGAACACGGGAAAGAAGTTTTGCTAAAGTTTTATCCTTTGCAATTATTCGGCAGTCGATACCCTGGTTAAAATCGACTTTTATTTTCATTGATATAATCTTTTCTAATTGTTGCACCCCCCATACGGAAGACAATACGTTATTATCCATTAATATAGCTGACTTACGACCACCTAAAAATTCAGTAATATCTGCATGTTTCCTTACATTACCTTCTTTTCTTGGAACAATACAAAATGAACATTTATTAACACAGCCACGAGTGAGAAACCCGTATGCTTCTTTATACATCGGATAAAGTGAATAATCGGGGCAGATATGTTCTATTTCGTCAGGTAGCCATTGATTATATAATTTATAGCCGGAACCCCCTTTTATTACTTCATCAGCTTGTATTACCCGTCCTTCATCCGGGGTATAAGTAAAAACTTTACTCATGTAAACCCTATCAAAATGTTCTATTCCTGAATACCATGCCACATTGTCCCCTTGCTGCTTATGCCAAGCAGAAATTTTCATCAAAGCCAAATTAGGGAAATTATGCCCGTCTATATCCAATAAACCTATATTGCTCATAACTTCTTTTTTATTATTCTTCTCTAACCCTTCCCGTGTATTGGTTTCCTTTAAATTTCATTCCTTTGGTGAAGCCACCCGGATAGCCCAGTTCTTTGCTTCGTGCATTGGCAAGTAACAAATGTTCTTTGCTTATGGAAGAAACAAAATCTTTGTCTTTCTCCAAGCCAAGTTCACGGGCTTTCCGGGTGACACTACGTTCAGATACTCCAAGCATTTCAGCCAGTTCCCGGTTAATGGTGTTGTGATAATAACGGCGCATAATAGACAGCATATTTCCGTTCCAAAAGATGCGGGTAGAATATCCCTTATGTTCTACAACCCTGTCCAGTGATCGGTGCATGAAGGTACCGTCGGGCACCTTCCGATATTTCAGGTATTGTTCACGCTTGTAATCCAAAACACATTCGTGGCACCATGAATTCCGGGAACCGTTTTTCAGTGGGTAGAATTCACGCATCCACAGTTTGCGGCCGCAATGCGGACAGACTTTTTTCCTTTGTTTCTTCGTTTCGCTCATAATAATTAGTTCAAGGAGTGAATAGATAAATTCAGTAAGAAGGCCAGGGCTTCCTGATCTGCCAGCGGTACCGGTTCCGGCTTTTCTTTTTTTATGGATTCCGGCTTTTCCTTTGCTTTACGTGCGATGGCCTTCAGCTTTGGAACCAGGGCTTCCAGTTCCGGGATCGTGAGTTTACGAAATACCTTGCCGGCGATACGGGAGTCAAGACAGTAAGCGTCTACACGATCCCAGTCTGTCGTATCAATCCCGATCACCTGAAGCCAGTGTAAAACTTTCGACCGGTGGCTTTTGATACGGGCTTTGAATTCAGCGGCGCCGACATTGCCGTCCAGAGTTTCCTGTAATGAAGCACACATGGCGTCGTATTCGCTTTGTTTTATCTCTTTTAAAGAGCTTGTACGGTTTCCTGTATAGGTAAGAACTAACTGTTCCTTTAAGCCGTCCTGATTGCCCGGCATACGCTTCAGAAGCGCATAAAAACGGGTGAAATTGTTTACTTTTCCCATATTCTACATGTTAGTTTTTTGTTCTTTACTATGATCCGGTGTCCAGTGGATCGTAACGTCGGCCTTCAGTCGGCCGGTTCCTTCGCATACCGGGCACGGGTTATCTTCGTATTCGTCACGCCCGACTTGTATCGGCGTGAAACTTCCTTTACCATTGCAGTAACTACACTCATGCCCGGTGCTGGTATAACTTTCATCATGTATATTACCCCACCGATCACCGGGTTCAATCGTTATAATTTCACTTCTTTTACTCATGCCTAATCCAGTTCAGGGCTTTCACAGTCTCGCAATTCGCCCAGGTTATACATGTTCTCTACTCCGCTGGGTTCTGACTCATAAACAGCGTCGAATGTGTCCTGACAAAGTATTCTTTGTTCCCGGTTTTTGGCACCGGCGTAATCTTTCATAGCGTCCAGGACACGCTTTAATGTTTCCGGGTCGAACTTCTTCCCCAGTTCTTCATTCTTTTTAAGACTGAACGACTTTCGTAGTGCTGATAATGCTTCCATAATTCAATGATATTTAATTGTTAAAACTATTCTCCACGATATTTTCGGGAACCTTCATCCCAAACTGTATAGTGTCCGACTGATCCGAAAAAACGACCTTTTGAAAATGCCCGGTACCCTTCGACCCATATCTTCAGGCTGGCGTCATACATTACGCTTTTGGCGCTTCGTCCGGAAGGGTTCTTCCCGTCGGCATGGGAAATAAAAATCAGTAGCTTATTCGGGTGCCGTTCTTTAAACTTCAGATATGCCTTATAAGTCATTTGCGTATATTGGAAGCTGTCAATGATAACGAAGTCCGCACTTTTACGCTGTAATAGTCTTTCGCTTAAATCTTCCATAGACTCGCCCCTGATTACCTTCAGCCGTCTGTTAGCTTCCATCATACCTTCCCGGCGAAGGGTGTTCTGTAAGGTCAGACTGGTACCTTCTTCAAGGCTGACATAAAGAACTAACCCAAATTTGCAGAGTTCCCGACATAGTTGCATGACGAATGTACTTTTTCCGTTTCCACTATTACCCCAAATGAACCAAACACCATAAAATTCAGGAGTTCCGAAAGCGTCAGCCCATGCACCGGTCAGCTTCAGGAGTTTCTTTTTCATCTTCAGTATCTCCGATACCGACAACGCCCGTTGTAGCTTCTTAGGCGTTGTTTCCTGACTTGTTTCCGTTTGTTCCATTACTTTGTATATTTACCGTTCAAAGACTGTTTAAACAGCCTTAAAACGGTGTTTTATCACTATGCCGCCCGGCGTTTCTTCTCAATCTTTATTTTTTTAGTCACACGGCGCATGTCATTTTCATATCTGGCGGCATCCTGGATGATATTGTCCAGTGCTTTGTCCTCTTTAATGCCGTTCGCTATACATACAGCATACACGTCATTCGCTGTATTTGGGGACACTTCGTAAAACTTGCGACCTATGCGACTGTTTATTTCCTGATAGCCTTTTTTATTATGCTTCAGACCGCTTTCCATGCGCTTTTCAATGTAAGAAGTTGAAAGGAAAATAATACCCGCTTTGTCTTTCAGTTGGTTGTAAATGGTAATGAAATAGTGGAATACCAGGTCGTTCAGTTTGTCACCTTCGTCAAATATTAGAAGGGGACTATCCATCTGATTAACACGTGCGATAACAGCTTTCAGAGTTTCCCGGACATTATGACCGCTTGCATTGACACCGATTACAGCGGCCAGTTCACGGACGAAGTCACCTTTCTTCATGTCTTCACTACACGGAAGGGTAAATACTTCCGAGTGGTTGCTTTGGTAAACGCTGGCGGCCGTAGTCTTACCACAACCTGAAGCGCCGACTACCCAGGTGACGTCTTGCCATTCCTGGGCGTCCTTCATGGCTGAAATAATTTCATGCAAGGCGGTAGTCTCAACGACCTGTAAACCGGCCGCTTGGTGGGGCGTACTAACCTGGGAATATACATTCCTGAACATGTCGTCTGAAATGTTATCGTACTTATTATTTAGTATCGAAGAAACTGTTCCGGCGCTGACTCCGTGAAGGCTGGCAGTAGCTTTATTTCTTGATGGGTATCTGTCGCAGTACGTTTTCAGCATGTCCCGAATTTCGTTTTTCTCGTTAATTGATAATGTTGCCATAATCGTAAGTATTTAATTTATTAATATTTATCAAGTAAAGCGGCGTCGTTAAAGGTGAGGTTACTAACCTGTTTTCCAAGCAGCCCGACGTCTATAATTTCCACCTGTTTAGGTGGTTTTGATTGTTTAATAGCCGTTTCCATCAGTGCTTCAGCGGTGACCAGGTTTAGCCCTTTTATGCGGGGACGGTTCAGCCCGAACTGTTCAGGTGCTACCCCGTGAGCCATTTCCAGTTCGGCGGCTTCCAGTTGGAAGTTGACACGTTCCTGTTTGTTGCGCATATCCATTTGCCGGATAAATGTCATTTCGCCGGGTTTCTGTTCCTGCAAATTGCGGTGTACCTTGACGTACGGTTCGGCAGTGGCGACATACCGCATTCCGTTAGTTTCCTTTGTATAAAGGCGTACCTGTGTCATATCCAGCGGGTCATACATGACATAGAACTGACGGAAAGTATGATTTTTGCGGAATTCAAGATCAGGCATTTTGTCGGTGCCCAGGACTTCGTATGTATATTTTTTCGTGTCGACTTCGATAGTGATCCCGGAAGCGGTGAAAGTTGCCGGCTTCTGTGTCGTAAGCCAAAACATTTCTATCATATCCAACTGATCGACGGCGATAGTTTCCGGATTTACTGAATTCTGGTACATTTCAAAACGTGACACGCCGGTAGCCGGGTGTTTTGCACTGTTCCAGGCTTCCCTGGCCTTTGCGTAGGCGATCTTCAGTTCTTCCAGGGTATAAAGGTTCTCTTTGTTTGCTTCGATAAATTCCAGGTTCGGACGGCTGGTTTCCCGTTTGGTGGTAATGTTCTGACCGGTGAAGCGCCAGTCCTGATGTAATATTTGAGCCTGGAAACGGCCGAAGGTGCTTTCTATGGTTTTACTTTGACCGGAATAGGGAGCCGTGAACCGGAATACATGGCATATTTTTTCAAAGAATTGTGTAGCTTCCAGTTTTTTGTGTCCGCCCTGGTTGTCTGTCACGATCTCAAAAGGACGGCAACCGGCCGTTTGTATAGCCATACGGAAAGAGTTATATTGCGCTTCGTAGTTCTCGCTGTCACTTATGAAATAGCCCAAAAAGGTTTCGCTGAATGCGTCCATGACTTCATAAACCTGTGTCGTGCGTACCTGTAACTTTCCTTTTTCATCATAGGCTTTATAATACAGGTTCAGTTTCGTACCATCAGCGTACCAAAGTGAGTCACGGAAAGAAGGAAGTGCTGTTTTATGCTTTCGGGTATATTTCTGATGGGCTGCCAGTTCGCCGTGAACGGCATCGTACCAGCGGCGCTTTACTTCCGGGCGTTCCAGGAAAGAAACGAGTGAACTAATACTTTTAAGCGGTTTCCAGCCCTTATCTTTGGCTATCTCGTTATACTTCGCAAACAGTTGTGAATTCGTGTACACGGGCACCTTACAACGTTTCAGAGCGATAATCTGGTCGCCGGCTTCGTCCGTGATCTTTAGTGTATTCTCGTTTCCGTCTTTACCGGAGATTAAAGCGACATATCCGTCACGTTTGAAAGCGTTCATCTTATCACGAAAGCCCCTAAGCGCATCCGGTAAAGTATGATCGTAGTCTTTACGGTAAGACTCTGACAAATCCAGCGCTTTGTGCCATAAATCCTTTGGAACACCGCCGCCCAATGCTTTAACCTTCGCCATACGTTCGTTCAAAGCCGTAAGTACCAGCCCCAGCACTGAAGCATTAATGGTATATTCTTCGACCCTTGTATCTACCAGCGTTTTACCGTTCGGCAATATATGGGACATGTAAAAATCACGGGCATCTTTATCTATTTTAAGAACTTTCTTTTCCATTTTTTGCTGTTCTAATATTTGTTCGGGGTTCCCGTGTATTGCTTCAAAACGGGCACGGAAACGGTCAGGAAGCGAGGAATACATTATCAGGGCATACACTCCAAAGCCGCCAGCCTTACGGGCAACAAACAGGCGTTTAGATGCGCATAACCGTTTGTAATTTGATGTGCCCATAACTCGCTGACCGTTATATTCTTCTGTCAGTTCATCGACTGTTACACATATCATTTTATTATAGTATTCCATCACGATAAAATTTACTTGATTACTGAACCAGTGATAATTCGTTAGCCAAATTTTGAGCGGCCGCCTGAATGTCGGGCAGTTCGTCCAGTTTCGGATTGTCAAACATTGCCTTTTGTTCCCCATCGACAAACAGCGACAATTCGCCGCTGGAAAGGTTACCTACCAGTTTAACCCGGACGCCGAAACTTTGTACCATAGTCTTTTCGGACGTATTGAAGACTGTATCACATTGAGGAATAAAGCCTGGTAGCCTTTTAGGATCAGGGTACAGAACGCCGCCACGTTCGTAAGCGGCCGCCCGAAGCATCCGGGCGAAGTTGCTGTCTGTTTTAAAGTTCAGAGCAGCCCACAAGGTTTCTTTTGTCGTCTTGAAACTCTTGATAATTTCTTTTTTATCTTCCACCGGAAGAAAAATCTGTTTTTCTTTACTCATAATCTGTATATGTTTTTTAAGTTACTTCTTTGTTTCCCATTGCGATGCGGATGTTTTTCCGTATATTTGGGCGCTCTTAACTCGGTTAAGATGCTGCAAATATAGTATGATAATCTCATACTATCAAGAAAAAGATGGAATATTTCATACTAAAAATATAAAATGTCGGAGAATATCAGATTTTTTGAGATAGTAGAGGCTTTAAAAAAACAAAAGCTACTCGCTGACTATGTCCAACTCGCAAGTATATTAAATACTAATAAAGCGGGTGTTAGTGATATTAAACAGGGAAGGAAAAAACTTTCTATTGAGATTATTAGGAGTATGAAAATGTCATACCCTCAAATTAATATTGAATATATTATAATGGGGGAAGGTGACATGTTTATAAACTCGGAGATAAAAACCATACCGGAAAAATTGGCAAATGACAGTCCGGTGATAAATAAGTTATTTGATACCATTGAAAAGAAAGATTTGAAAATTGAAGAACTTCTGAAAGAAAATGCCCGGTTGGAAGAACGGCTTCGTTTACTTGAACCGGATAAATCAGATTTCATACAAATTGCAGAGGATGCTTCTACTGGAAGCAATTTATTACACGACAGCCACCGTGCGACCTCTGCCGGTGCCCCTTTAAAGGAATAATGAACACAAATTAAACAAGCAAGTACCTACGCCTTTACTTCACCGATAAGCGTCCTTCAAAGAATAAAGGTTCACACGCACTTTTTTAGTGCTACTTTACTCTTTTATAAACAATAAAGTATTAATAATAAGATATTTACAAGCAATAAAAACACTAAAAGAAGCCCTGTTTTATGGTATTTTGTCCCTTTTTAGAGTCGGATTTTCACCCTATTTATATATGAAAAGCGGGTGTTTATGGTCTGTTTTTGGGTATTTTCACCATATAAAAGGCTTTTTTTTATCGTTAAAAGTGTAACCCCAAATGTAACCCCAAACCCGTATTTTCGTTTTGGGTTTCTCAAAAAGTGTAACCCCAAAGTGTAACCCCAAATGTAACCCCACTCTTTTTCCAAGGCTTCAAACACCGTTTTAACAGGTATAAAACAAAGTCTTCCATCTTTCTCGATCAGCCTAACAAATAAGAATGATTTTAGGGCTTTATCGTAGTCCGCTGACAAGAAGGTTTAGAATATATCAAAAGCCGCCGTATCGCCTTCCAAATGGCTACACAGCGGCTTAAACCTTGTATTATCATAGCGCCGTTCATTTACAGCGTCATTCTTTGTATATTATGTCGATGGCGTAATAGGAACCTTCTATTTAAAGTGCCCAATGTAAACCGATCCGTTCAAACAGGGCGTTCAAAGAGGTATAAACGTAAAGTCAACGTAAACCAATGTAAACCGTTTCGTTTTGGCTGTCATTCCTTTTAAATCGACCTCACTGTTTTGTTTATCAGCAATTTATGTAGTTCTTATCTATGGTGTAAGTTTACAGTTTCGTTTTATCCCCCTTAGAAAGATCTTACTATAAAATGTAATGCTATGGTAATGGATGATTTTCCTCACGAATATCGGCCTTTAGTTTATATAATTGATGATTGGTTTAAGAATCGGAAATTAGGGGTACTGTTTGAAGGTAAGGTCGGTAAAGGGAATCTGATGGTTTGTAGTATTGATTTAGATACAGATTTGGATAATAGATTGTCTGTAGCTCAATTTAAACAGAGTATTTTGGAGTATATGGCTTCTGATCAATTTAAACCTCAATATAAAATGGATAAGACGTTGTTACAGAATATCTTTACGAAAAAATAACATCGTTTTGTGAGGTGCGGTAATTTAGTTTTTTAATACATAAAATAAATAAAAACATGAAAAGAACTTTGATAAACTGGGGCATTCTTGCTACTCTTTTATGTGTAGTATATGCTTGTCAAACGAGAAAAGGCTTGGGATATTCCTTGTCAGGCGATTGGAGTTTTGCTTTAGATAGCAATGATATTGGTGAGAAAGAAAATTGGGCAATGCAACCTCTTCCGGAGCGCGTTAAGTTACCGGGATCCTTGCAAGAACAAGGAAAAGGTTATGATGTAGGTATCAATACCCAGTGGACAGGATCGGTAAATGATAAGTCTTGGTATAATGCTGAAGAATATGCAAAATATCGCAAGCCTGGGAATATCAAAGTTCCTTTTTGGTTAAATCCGAATAAACATTATGTAGGAGTTGCATGGTATCAAAGAGAGATTGAGATACCAGAATCATGGGGTAACAAGCGAATTCTATTTGAATTTGAACGTACTCACTGGGAAACATCATTGTATATTGATGGAAAAAAAATTGATCATCAGGATGCTTTGCAAGTTCCTCACAGGTATTTAATCAGCTCATTAACTCCCGGAAAGCATTTATTGTCTTTGAGAGTTGATAATAGAATGCATATTGATGTTGGTTCCAATGCTCATAGCGTTTCGGATCATACTCAGACAAACTGGAATGGAGTAATAGGTGAGATAAAAATGAAGCCTCTTCCTTCTCTAGCTATTGATTATATACAAATATATCCTGATGCAAAATCAAAGAAGGCGGTCGTTAAAGTTTACTTAAATGGAAAGCCTGAAGATTCTCGTTTGGAATTGAATGTGCTTTTCAAAGGTAAATCTGTCTTGGAGAAAGAAGTGAAAATTGATTCGAATGCTAGAGATTATGTAGAAACAACTATTGAATGGGAGGATAACGTAAGGCTATGGTCAGAATTTACTCCTAATGTTTATTATTGCTGTCCGATTAAACTCGACAACAATAAAAATAGTGTGCTCGACTGCTG
>ERZ1036402.487-NODE-487-length-17193-cov-4.752597_pt1 | contig 17193 bp, 18 predicted proteins | sample MGYA00514216_ERZ1036402 | MGnify/ENA primary metagenome ERZ1036402 (study PRJEB33795, sample SAMN09464942) | human gut metagenome | host: Homo sapiens | place: USA: Stanford, California | collected 2016-11 | study: EMG produced TPA metagenomics assembly of the...
ATCTTATGCAACAGAATCTTCTTAGGGAAATACTGACCGGGCATGATTCCCATCAGATTTGTCGGGATCTTACTCTCGCGGGATCTGACTTCTGTCTCGATTTCTCTCAACCGGTATACCTTGCTTACATGGTCGTACATCTCCGTTCCATTGACGAATATGCAAAAAATATGTCCACCTTTGTCCTGGAATACCTCACTTTGGCAGAAGAACTTCTGAAACATTCTTTTAGCTATACGATGTTGAATCTGAATCATGGAAATATGCTTTGGTTCTTTCAGCCATCAAAAGATTTTAGTAAATCCATTCCAAATGAACTTACATTTCTGAAAAGCTGTCTGGAAGACCTAATGAATTACAGTATGAATTCCCTGCACCGGAATGTGAATCTGATTCTTTATCCACAACCGGTTTCTCTGGATGCTACTGCCAATACTTACTATCGCCTTCTTCAGCAGCTGGAAATCCAGAATACCGGAAACATTTGGACAGTCTCTTCTGTTTCTCTCTTTGAGACAAAAACGGACTCAGAAACTTCTGTCACTTTCAAAAATTCTGACAGAAATGCCGCCTCACAGAAATTGCAGGAGTTATCCTTTTACCTTTATCAGAATACCTGGTCCGAATATCTCCTCGCCCTCCACTCCCTGCGGGATCTCTGTAAAAAGCAAAAAAGTATCCATGCGTTGGAAGCAATTGAAATCTATCTCGGTATCTCTGCAACATTGATTTCCTACATTACTCTCTACCATCTGCAGGAAAAACTTGCTCCGCGGACTGCAATCTACCCGCTTTATCACTTAAATGACTTTACAAGCTGGGAAGAAGCTTTCGGTTACTTAGAAAATTTTTCTACACAATTATTTGAAGTACTATCACTAAAAGCCACCGATAAAAATGAAACGGTCATTTTAAAAATCAAAACCTATATTAAAGAACACTTAAACGAAACTATTTCCTTATCAACCTTATCCTCAATTGTAAATTATAATGAGACCTATATCTCCCGACTGTTCCGACAGATTACCGGGATAAAATTATCAGAATACATTTATCAAGAGCGACTGGCAAAAGCAAAATATCTTCTTGCAACAAGCAATGATCCGATCCAGACAATCGCTTCCGCGACCGGTTTCGACAGCCAGCAGTACTTCTCCCTTTGCTTTAAAAAAGCAACCGGAATTTCTCCGAGTGAATATCAAAGAATGTATAAAAATTGATTATATTTTCTTCAAACTAAAACTGTCAAACCTTTATACACAGCGAAAACCCGCTAACCACAAGGGCTAACGGGTTTCGTTGTTTTATAGTTATCTAAAGGAATGAGGGACTATTCTGTTAGATTATATTGTTTTATAATATACTATAAAGCCCAGAAATAAAGGATTTTTCAATTGCTAATCGTATAACTTATCATAGCTTTTTACGAAAAGGTGCCCTAAAAGTGCCCTATAGTCACTGATCCTCTGATTATTCTTTGGCATAACCAACGTTCCGCAGGATGCCCCGAGCGACGGTTCCTAATAGGGCGGCGGGTCGGCGGGGCAAGTGTCCGCTCTCTATACACTACATATCAGCCTATATTTTCCCACATATACAAAGAAGCCCTCACGCATAAGCGATTAGGCTTCAATTAAATCAAACTATGGAATTATTTCCGTTTCTTTAAGATGGTTGCAAGGGCAACTCCGAGTGAAGCAAGTCCGGCTCCTGCAACTGGAAGTGCAGAAGTTGTATCTCCAGTTTTTGGAGATGTTCCCTCTTTCTTCGTTTCTGTTGCCGGAGTCTGTGTCTCTTCTTTATTGGCTTCTGGCTGATTGCTCGGTACTTCTGCTTCCGGCTGATCTGGTCTCTCTGGATTCTCTGTATCCGGATTCTCTGGTGTTTCTACATCTGGATTTTCCGGTTGTTCCGGCTTCTGATCTGGATTCTCCGGTTGCTCTGGCTTCTGATCTGGGTTCTCCGGCTGTTCCGGCTTCTGATCTGGGTTCTCTGGCTTCTGCTCCGGCTTTTGCGGTTCTCCGTTGCATACCCAGTGTCCCTCTTCTGGATGATGTACAATTTCATCCCAAGCTTCTTTAACAAGGACTTGCTCATCCCATGCGTCTTTAACAAGCACCTGCTCGTCCCATGCGTCTTTAATAAGAACCTGCTCGTCCCATGCTTCTTTGTCTACGATCCATACTTCTTTATTCCCGTAAGAAGTACAACCATTCATCATGTTTTCAGGGTCTGTAATGTGAGCCATTGGGTCTTCCCCTGCTCTAAAGATTTTACCACAATTATGGCAAACATTTACTACTTCATTATGACCTTCCTCTGGATGATGGATAGTATCATACTCAGCCGGATGGTGAATAGTATCATACTCAGCTGGGTGATGGACTGTCTTGTACTCTGCTGGGTGGTGTACTGTTTCATCCCATGCTTCTTTATCGACAACCCACTCACAGTTATCCCCATGTACATGCTCTTTTTCGCTTGCTATTGTTGATACTTTATCCATCGCAAATACTGTTCCCGTTCCTGCAATCGTCAAAGACATAGCAGCTACCAACGCAACAACAAATTTCTTCTTCATTTCTTTTTTCCTCCTACTTTCCTTTGCAATTTCTATTTTTATACATCTTATTTTATCCTACTTTATCCTACTTTATAGTATTTGTCAAGATTTGGTGGCATTCAATGGTATATTTTGACTAAAAAGGAGATTATCTTATGAAACCATTAAAAACAAAAGTCAGTATTACTCTTGATGAAAATGTTATTGATACAATAAAAAAAATGGCAGAAAAAGATGATAGGAATTTCAGTCAGTATATCAACTTAGTTTTGAAAGAATGGATAACAACACATTCAAAAGAAACTTCTAATTGTAAATAGTATTTTGGTGAAAGGATTTTAAATTTAAATGACACAGAGCAATATTCCGCAATATCATCATTCTTATTCAGAAGACGAAAATTTGAGCATATACAAATATCTGAAATCCGCTACAAATAAAAATTTAGTGGAAAATATATTTATACTTTGTCAATCATATCCCGAAGAACATCAAAAAAATATAATAGAAGCCCTTTTACAATTTGGGAAAGAAATTGCAGATAGAGAATATCTAAATAATTGTTATAATGAATTACTTCGTTGTGTAAATGCATGGAAAAAATACAAATATTCTTTAGAAACGTATCCATCCATTATGAAAATCAGAGAAGCATACCGTTTATATAAGGAAGAACCCGGGAAACTTCCAGAAGGTAGTCTATTATTTGATTCTTTTATGGCAAAATATGAAAAAACAGTATGTGCTGGATATGCATATTCTACCGTACAACAATTTTTAATAAGCGAAGACAAAAAAAGAGGAATTAAACGACCAAAACGTCCCAAAGATTTTTATCATTCATTGCAAGAAATAGCAGTCAAACAATATTCACCAAAAGAAGCGTTAGCATTATTAAAAAAGTCTGAATTAGAAGATATTATCATTACTCTTTTAGAATGTGCGGATGCACCAGAATTACAAAATCGTCCATCTGTAATCATCAGCTTCTTAACAAGTAAATATCGATTTCCTAGTCATAAAAAGTCTGCCAAACTTTTCACCTCCACGACAAAAGGCACTTTAGATTTAAAAGATAATTGCGATCGCTTATTAAAAGAATTAAAGCAATTACAAAAAGAAACCACCCAACTAGAGGAAGAACAAAATATATAATCACACAGCACCTTTCGGGGTGCTATTTTTATGCTCTTTTTTAAGTCTTGATTGTGGGGGATTCGTAATACACTTTATTTTCGATAAATCCTTGTACAATACAAACATAAGATAAACGTTTGCTTAAATACACATAAGGAGAAAAACATACTGGCGCTGGTATAAAGATTTAAGGTCATGTTGAGTGAAAAGGAATTTTTATATCAATTAGGAGTAAATTTGAGAGAAAAACGAGAGGAGAAAGGATATAAGACAATCAACGTATTCTGTTCAAAATTGGTAGATTATGGACTCGATATCAGTGATTCTATGTTTGGTAAATATGAATTAGGCACACAAAAAATATCGGTATATAGACTCGGAATCGTAGCAAAAGCACTTGAAGTAAATATTTCTGAATTGTATCCGGCAATGAACACGGATTCGGAGCGATAGTTACAGCGCAAGAGTGAAAAACGATTCATAATATCTGTATCAAAGCAAATAGATGAATTTTAAAATATTCATCTTAGAAGAGCAACTCGGTATTCAAAACATGAATTATTCGGAACTATCGTTCCGGTATTTCAAGAAATTTTTAAGTATACTAAACTCATCAAAACAAGGAGGTGAACAGCAAATGCTGAAAGCGAGGATAAGATCACCCACATAATCAGAAAGTCCCCATCACAGAGGACTCTCTAATGTAACTGTCAACTAAATATGAGATAACAGTTCCCTAGCAAGAACAGTATACCTCATATTTCTACATTTGGAAAGGGGTGCATGAAATGGCATCATTACTTGTAAAACGACGGTTTGCTTTAAAAGACTTGATCTCAGAGCCAGTTTATTATTGTAACAGTGGCAAAATAGTATTTCACTACGAAAACGGGACAAGAACAGATGAAGTTCAAGGATATAAATACCTAGTGACAAACACAGACTCTTTCGAACAGATCGAAGTATTTGTACCAGGTAATAAACCGCTGTTGACACCAGAGAAACTGGAAGAACTGCAAGAAGCAGGAGAAAGAATCTTTGTAGAGTTCGAGAATGCGGTTGTGAAACCTTACTACAGCGAACGCACAAAAAGCATTGAAGACAGTATCAAAGCAGATGCAGTGCATTTAGTAGAAACAAAATAGAGAAAGGACGGGGGCAAAGTCCCCCGTAGGGGTGAAAAATATGAACATTAACAATGTTTTATATAATTTAGAAACACTTGCGATGATTTTCGGTGTTCTGATAGCAGTAGGATTTATTGCCTATAAGATGAAGTTTGCAGATTCTTGGGAGGGTGGTGTGAAGTTAATTCTGAAAACCTTTTGGTATGGGTTTAAGAAGATTGGAAAATTTCTGTATGAAGAATTTTCCGGAAAAGCTGCGCAGGAAGAAGAAATCAATGAAAAGATTTATTTAACAAATCAAGAAATGATGAATTTTGTTGACGAGTTTGATGGAAGACCTTATAACACTCCGATATTGGCAGGCTCGGAAATTAAGAATGGTATTTGGTGGGCAGATATTTCAGCTGCTTCTCTTTCACCAGCGTATCGTGACACTAGCATGGATACAATAAAAGATCTGTGTCAAAAGGTGATTCAGCGTTTCTTTATGAAAGTGCGGGAAACATCAGTGAAAGTTTATATCCGAGTTGTGACACCAACAAGATTATATTTTGCAATTCCGTTATCCGAGAAAGGCAGAAAATTTTTAGAAGATCAGATAGCTTCTGAGAATGCGCAAAATAATGAACTCTGGGAGGAATACTTGTCTGAAAGCCGATTAGAGGAAGAAATCTCGGAAAGGAATGATTATGAATCTAGGTTATGATTTACTCGATTTTTCTGAGTTGGGTATTAAAATCCCAGTTCAAGTGAAAATCGGGAAAAATATCAGTAGCATTTTAATTGCGGGGAAATCCGGTTCCGGAAAATCATTATCTGTAAGATGGTATATATGGCAATTACTCCGTGAGCGGGAAAGTCTTGTATACATAGCAGATTATAAGGCAGGTGAAGAATATGAAGCGTTTGAGGGTTCTCCCTCTTATGCTTCCGGTGAAAAAGCATTTGACATGATAAATGATTTCTATCAGTTCTTCACAGAAGTAAGAAATAATAAAATCCGATTAAAGGAGCATGTTAGCTTATTTATTGAAGAATGGCTTGGACTGCTTACTTATGCAGAAAATCAGTCTAAAAAGCTGAAAACGGAACTGATGGCAAAGATCGGAGAGATCTTAGCTGTGGGACGTGGCTTGAATATCGGAATCATGCTTTGTGTGCAAAGAGCGGACAGTTCTTTGTTTTCATCTGGTGCACGTGAACAGTTCCAGTGCGTTATAAATTTCGCACGTTGTAGTAGTGAAGCGTTTCGAATGTTAGGATTCAGCGGAGAATTGGAGAGTAATCCAACAAGCCGATATGGTGCAGGAGAAGCATTAGTATTGATAGATGGTCAAGAGTCTGTCAAAGAGATCAAAGTGCCTTTCATTAAGAATGAGGAGGTTCTCTGTGATCAGATTCGTCATCATCTTCATCGTCAGCCGAGTCTTCCTAAGCTGATTCGTGCGGTAGCCGGAGGCGAAAGCGCGGAGCAGTGAAAGGCAGACCGGAGTCATGGAGTGGGTAGTATTACCCACGACATGAACAAACAACAGAAAACTCAACAAAAAAGCCTATAAACTGGGTATTTGAAGCCCAAAAAACACCGTTCGCAGTCATTTCACAACTCGAACACAACAGAAAAAAAGGAGCAAATATCATGAGTATAATAGAAAGTAATAAGCAACAAACAAACAATTCACAACGTAATGCATATCAGCTTACAATCAACAACCCTCTTGATTATGGATTTGACCATCTCACCATCAAAAAGACATTAGTAGAGAACTTCACGACTCTCCGTTATTTCTGTATGGCAGACGAGATCGGAAAAGAGGGAACACCACATACACATTTATATGTATATTTTAACTCTCGTGTACGCTTTAGCACAGTAAAGAAAAACTTTCCATCTGCACACATTGAACCTGCACATGGAAACATAGAAAGTAACATTAGTTACGTTAAGAAAAATGGAAAGTGGGCAGATTCAGACAAAGCAGAAACGAGAGTAGATGGTACATATGAAGAATGGGGAACTGTTCCAGTCCAGAAAGGCACTCGTGCAGACATGGAAGAACTGTATGAACTGATAAAGGCAGGCTATTCCAATGCGGAGATACTTGCTATGAATAATGATTTTATATTGAACATAGATAAGCTTGACCGCGTACGTACAGAATTATTGATTGATAAATTCAAAAATACTCGCAGAACTGATTTAAAGGTCATTTATATCAGCGGAGCAACTGGAACCGGAAAGACAAGAGGAATTTTGGATAAGCATGGGGACGGCAACGTGTATCGTGTCAACGATTATGAACACCCATTTGACGGTTATAGTTGTCAGAATATTCTTGCATTTGATGAATTTAGAAGCCAGTTACGGCTTTCAGATATGCTGAATTATTGTGACATCTATCCAATCCAACTTCCGGCACGATATGCAAATAAATTTGCTTGTTATGAAACTGTGTATATCATTTCCAACTGGTCATTAGAAGACCAGTACAAAGAAGTACAGAAAGATAATCCAGAGTCATGGAAAGCATTTCTAAGGAGGATTCATGAAGTGACTATTTACAAGGAAGACGGCACACTGACACACTATGATTCCGTAGAAGCATATCTAAAAAGGAAAGAAAAATTCCACACCATAGAGCCAGACGAAGAATGTCCGTTTGCAGAGCAGGAAACACTTTTTCCAAAAGGAGGAGCAAAACACGATGAATAAAGACAAAAAGACAGATGAAGAAGAAATAATACTGCCACCTTATACGGGATTGCGTAGAGTATACACATATCAGCCTTACACGGTTCACAGAGTCAAAAGGATGTTAAAAGAGATCGGTTGTGTAGCAGAAAATATCAATCAAGGATACAAAGCGAACCGAAGAGTTGGGTATCGGGAACTTTATCGCATTAAAAGGATTTCAGATGGAAAAGTAATACATCCATGTATCGACATGGAATCTTTAAGAAGCTTCTTTGCAGAGCATGATTTCCCTCTGGAAGACGAAAAAACACTCAAACGAAAGGAGTAGCTATGGAAAAAATTACTTTGACAATAAATGAAGCTTCAGAGTACACCGGAATAGGTCGCACAAATTTGCGACAACTGATTACATGGAACAAAATTCCGATCATTAAGATAGGAAATAAAATTTTGATACGATGCATAACTCTAGAGCATTTTTTAAAAGTGAATGAAGGTAATAATCTGAAAAATAAATATGAAGTAGTTGCTGTATAATATAGCAAGGCTATGATACAATATAGACATCTAACAGAATAGTCCTTGCAGATGAAAGGAGCGTAAAATGGGCAAGGACTTACAAGGTAGAGAGTTACCAACTGGTATTATGCAAAGACCCAATGGAATTTATAGGGCACGATTCAAATATCAAAATGAGAAGTATACTTTAGATAATAAAAATTTGAAAATACTTATTGAACAAATGGAAGAATTAAAGTATGAAGTAAAGCATGGCATTCGTACAAAAGGTGATAATATAAGATTAAATGCATGGTTTGACATTTGGCTCAATACCCATAAGAAACGAAGCATAAAAGAAAGCACAATGGTACGTTATGATGATTTTTATCATAGATATATGGCAGAACAGATAGGGAAAAATAAACTAGTGGATTTTACCCCTATTTTGATTGAACGTTTACTTCAAAATATGGCTGATGAAGATTTCAGTACAAAAACAATTCGAGATGTGTATAACATCTTAAATGCTATGTTTAAATACGCTATGCACAATCGTATTATTTCATTTAATCCATGTTCAGGGGTAGAAGTCCCGAAAACAAAGAAAAAAGAGATTCGTGTACTAACGGTGGAAGAACAGCGAGAAGTCATGGAACAGGCAAAAGGACGATTACATAATAACATGTTAGAAGTTGCACTTGGAACAGGACTTCGTAGCGGAGAGTTAAGAGGATTAACTTGGTCGGATATTGATTTTCGTAAACGTGAAATATCTGTTAATAAAACTCTGGTTTATATTAAGGATATGGAAACAAAGAAATATATGTTTAAGTATCAAACGCCGAAAACAAAAAACAGTATACGAACGATTCCTATGCAGGAGAGTGTATATAAGGCATTGAAGCGGCAGAAAATCCAGTTAAAAGAAATGCAGTTGATGCGTGAAGAATGGAATAATTTAGATGGATTTGAAAATCTTGTTTTTCTCGGTAAGAATGGAAAGCCAATTTCAGAACGAGCATTTCAAGTAACATTGAATGGGATAGCAAAAGCAATCAATAAAGAGCGTGAGCGTATCGCAAAGAAGAATCAGACAAGTTTTGAACCCATCCCACACTTCTATCCACATGCACTACGGCATACATTTGCTACAAGATGTTTTGAAGCAGGAATTGATGCAAAAGTCGTACAAAAATTTCTTGGACACTATTCAATATCAATTACATTGGATTTATACACACATATCACAAATGAAAAAGCGAAAGAAGATATGAATAAACTAGAAAACCTTTATAAAAAAATAGTATAGATAGAATATTAAAAATTGCTAATATTGCATTTCGTTTAGATATAAAGTACGTCAAGGGTGCCCGAAAGGTGCCCTAACTGTAAATAGCAAGTACCTATGAACAGCGAAAACCCGCTAACCACAAGGGCTAACGGGCTTCGTTGTTTTATAGTTATCTAAAGGAATGAGAGTAAAGTATGCGTCTTATCTTCAACGCTCTACTTTAAGAGGGGGGAGATAGTGATTACTTAATCAACTATCTGACTCTTAGTATAAAAGGAAAATGTGTCCAAAGTATGATTGTTTTCTAAAAGAAAGCGAAAAATTCTTAAAAAAAAATGAACATAACTCTTTTCATACATGGCAGCTCGCATTCTGCTGTTTTATTTTTAATAACTGCGAAGCTGATCACTGCCGTCATCAACTGTATTTTCTATTTCTTTGATCACTACATAATATCCGGCATCTCCAGATACCCGGATGAAAACTCTATCCCCTACTTTTTTCCCAAGAATCGCTTTTCCAATCGGGGATTCTGTGCTAATAAGCCCTTTTAAGGAATTTCCCCGCACGGTTGTCACCAGTTTGAATACTTCCACCTCATCATCTTCTTCAAAATAGAGGTGCACGGTGTTGTTTAATCCCACTTCATCTTCTTTTGACTCGTCGGATACAATCTTTGCAGTCTTGATCATCCGTTCCAAATACCGAATTCTGCTCTCATTTTTGTTTTTCTCTTTCTTAGCGGCATGATATTCAAAATTTTCACTCAAGTCCCCATGTGCCCTCGCTTCTTTGACATCTTCCAGCAGCTCTTTTCGAAGCACAATCTTCCGGTATTCAATTTCTTCGCGCATTTTCTTGATATCATTTTTTGTCAGTTCATTATACATCTGCAATCACCGCCTTTGCAAAACAGATTGGAAGATGAAAATTTGGTTCTTCGCTCTCAATCGGACTGTAACATCCAAAATGCTGGATCTTGTCGTCCTCTGATATTTTATAAAAATTGCAGTAAAATCTTTGTCCCGCTTTTAGCTTCTCAAGAGAAGTAATTTCCCCAAGCAGTGCTTCCGGGATCAAAACAGATACACACCACCGATCTGATTCTATTTTCGCCCGACAATCTGCTTCCTGATAGTACACATCTGAAATTAATGTCCGATTCTCTCTTGTATATCCTTTCTCCGCATACAGTGCTCCGTTGGCATTCATCTCAAAATTTATATAAATACACTGTTTCTCTATGCTCATATCTCCCTCCGGGAATGCAAAAAAAGCTTCCAGTGCGCTATCCTTATAGACGAGTTCTTTATCTTTGTTGCAAAGTCGCTTCGGATCACACTCTTCACAGGTCATCTCCACATAAATTCCCTGCCCATCGATATATCCGGCTCTGCCATATGCTTTCGGCGTCTGTAAACTGTTCCACAAATATTGATCGATTGCGAACAGTTCGCATTGATCGATCTGTGTACGGTCCGCTATGCGGTATATTTTATATTCCATTTTTTCCTCCATCATTCTTACAATCTGCTATTTTAAGCTTCCAGTTTATTATACCGCTTTTCCTCTGCCTTTTCATCATTTTTCTAGTTCTTATTGAAATCTCTTCCCCATTTTATCTTTCGGATTTTTACCGCGCTTTTCTCCCACATACAGAAAAAAAGATCCACATCTTGTGTGAATCTTTTTTCTTCCTTCTTATAGTCTTGCATCAAATAATCCGCAGAAACTGTCAATCGGATCTGTTCCTTTGAATGCTTCTTCTCCATTCATAAGATCCTCAACTAACGCATCCAGTGTTGTATCTTTGGAATCGTAAGTGTTGATATAGGTCCGTGCCTGCGGGATATCTGCAAGCATTGTCGGCTGTCCACATCCGACAACAACAACCGGAACTTCAAATACATACCACGGAATCTCTCCGCCTCCCTTTGACATACCAAAGCTTGGTCTTCCGTTCGGCACATCACAGAGCGTGATCACAAGATCCATATCGGACACGAAATCTGCAATGGCATTCTTTCCTGCAAAGTAAATATTTAAGTCTGGCTTTTCCCCGGCTTCAATCTGTTTCTTCATGACATCAAGCGGACTTTCATAGATAAATGCATCAAATCCTTTTGCACATAACTTTTCTTTTAACGCTTCTGCCGGATTTCCTTTTCCGCCTCCAAGCATTTTCATCAGCGCTGACATACTGTTCTCTGCGCCTTTGATATGCACGATCATAATTCTCTTATAACGATCTGGTGTCATAGGGAGCACGTCTTTGTCTTTATATTTTACAAGCGTGATACAGTCTTCGCTGATTGATTTCTGCATTGCCTTGTATTCTTCTCTCTGAAGCACTTCCTCTACAGTCTCTGGCTGTGGAACCAGTTCTTCTTTGCTCTTCTTATTCAGACCCAGATGTGCTTTGAGTCCTAAAATACGTGTCAATGCTTCTGTCATTCTCTCTTCACTGATGATTCCTGTCTTGTATGCACCAAGCATTGTAGCAAAATCTTCCTCTGGGTCATTGAAGAATAAGAACATATCACAACCTGCATTGATGCTTGCCGGAAGCATCTCTGAACGCTTCATTCGGTCTGTCATCGCTACCATATGGGAAGCATCTGTCACGACCATACCGTTAAATCCAAGTCTGTCTCTCAAAAGACCTGTCATGATCTCCGGACTTAATGTAGCCGGCATCATATCTTCGTCCTTTAACTCAGGATTAATGGCTTTTGCATAAGAAGGAAGCATGATGTGTCCTCCCATGATCGCATCCAGATCATTCTCAATCAATGTACGGTAAACATGTCCGTAAGTCTCATCCCATTTTTCCACATCAAAATAATTTACATTGTTTGCAATGTGTGCATCTCTGAAGTCTTGTCCATTTCCCGGAAAATGTTTCGCTGCGCATGCAAATCCCGGAATCGTATGTGCTCCATTTAAATATGCTTTGCTCATAGTTGCTACACGTTCTGCATCTCCACCGAATGCACGTGTCACAATCTCTGTATTCTCCCAGTTGTAAAGAATATCTGCCACCGGTGCAAATGCCATGTTACATCCGATTGCCGCTGCCTGTTCATTTGCCATCTTTCCTAATGCAAATGCATACTCTTCCTTATCTGTAGCTGCGATCTTCACACCAGCTCCAATATGTGTTCCATCTGCACATGCGCCGTCTCCTCCGGCTTCTGTGTTGCATGCGATAAATACCGGAACCTTTGCATATTTCTGAAGGATCCGATTCTGTTCCTGAATCGCCTTTCCCGGAGCCGGATTGTAACGGCATCCACCAAGGTGATATTTTTCCATTAATTCTTTTAAATATTCTTCATCGTGTGAAGCTGTCAGCTGAAAGAATAACTGTCCTACTTTTTCTTCCGGGCTCATATTTGCAATTGTATCTTTTACCCATTGACAGTCTTCCTCTGACAGATAATACGGTCTTGCTTTTAAATCTACCATATAAATAACATTCTCCTCTCTGCATAAAGCTTTTGCGCAACTGATTATACCATTATATTATACAAAAATGCTACATATTTCTTGTATATTTTACACAAATTTCATTTTTCTTTTTCCTAATATAGATTTTCTAATACTATGCAAAGCTGGCTACTCTATACTGCTCCATCCAGCACTGGAGCCAGGAGAACTTTTCCGGTTCCACGGTACACATTGACAAGTCCTTCCCCCGAAGCTGCCGAACCTATCAGTGTCTTTCCTGACCGTTCTACAGTAAAACTTAAGCTGCCGCTCCATGCGATCGCCATATTGCCATCTACTTTCAATACATCATCCTGAAGAGTGATCTCCACAAGTTCTTCCTTCGGACAAGGTGCTTCCAGACAAAGCACACCCTCTCCTACCACTCCAAGATTGAACAGCCCTTCATTTCCTGCAACAGCAGAAGAAAGATTGGAGCGCATCACTGCTTTGTGCTTCAATCTGGCATCACATGCCAGGAACAATCCGTCATCCAGCACGATGGAACCATTCCAGTCTTTTAAATCTACCAGTAGGATGTGCTTATAAGTCGGTTCCAACACAAGAATTCCGTTTCCGGTATATTCCGGCTTGATCGCCGATTCCCCGGTTGCTTTTCCTCTGACTGCTTTTCCGAAGAAATCGCCCACACCTTTTACTCCCGTTGTCGCATTGACATTACCTACGGTCCACTGCATTGCTCCTGCCTGAAGTGTGATATTTGCCTGATTAACATCACAGATAACCTGACGCTTTCTCACATTCATCTCATTACAGAAATAGGCCAACGCAGCATTGTGCGGCATCACACTTAAATCACGCTGATATTCTATGACAGTAAACGGACCAAGAGAGTTTAACACTTTAATATCATCATTATTCGTAAAATTAGAGATTCTATACATCGTTTTCTTCCTCCTTATCACACTTTCCTGCAATCTGTGCTAGTAGGTTTATTATACGGTGTTTGTACGAAAAATACAATATTTTTATATTTTTCAGCCATTTTTTCATACAGTTTATGCACTTGTATTTAAGTATTCCATCATTTTTCACTGTTCTGAATTTTTATTACAGAATATCGATATACTCTCCATTCAATGCCTTATTCATACTTCTGACCGCACAGAATTTTCCACACATGGAGCAACTCTCCTCAATTTCCGGTTTGCGGTCTTCCCGAATCTGTTTTGCCGTTTCCGGATCCATAGAGCACTTCCACTGCTCCTCCCAATCAAAAGTTCTTCTGGCATCCGCCATACGATCATCAATATCTCTTGCATGCGGAACATGCTTTGCAATATCTGCGGCATGCGCTGCAATTCTGGAAGCGATGATCCCCTGTTTAACATCTTCTACATTCGGAAGCGCCAGATGTTCTGCCGGTGTCACATAGCAGAGAAATGCTGCACCTGCTGAAGCTGCTACCGCACCTCCAATCGCCGCTGTAATATGGTCATATCCCGGTGCAATATCAGTCACGATCGGTCCCAGTACATAAAACGGAGCACCCATGCAGATTGTCTGCTGCAATTTCATATTTGCTTCAATCTGATCCAATGGCATATGCCCCGGGCCTTCTACCATCACCTGCACATCTTTTGCCCATGCACGTTTTGTCAGCTCTCCCAAGCGCACCAACTCTTCAATCTGACACACGTCACTCGCATCGGCCAGACAGCCCGGACGGCACGCATCCCCAAGAGAAATTGTGACATCATATTCCCGGCAGATTTCAAGAATCTCATCAAAGTATTCGTAAAATGGATTTTCATTTCCGGTCATACTCATCCACGCAAACACAAGCGATCCACCTCTGGATACAATATTCATTTTTCTTTTATGCTTCTTGATCTGTTCAATTGTCTTTCTTGTAATTCCACAGTGCAGTGTGACAAAATCCACTCCATCCTCTGCGTGGAGTCTTACTACATCAATAAAATCTTTTGCTGTCAGTGTGGCAAGATCTCTCTTATAATGAATCACACTATCATAAACCGGAACGGTTCCGATCATCGCCGGACATTCTTGTGTCAGTTTTCTTCGAAATGGCTGCGTATTCCCATGAGAAGAAAGGTCCATAATTGCCTCTGCTCCCATATTTACCGCCGCCATGACTTTTTCCATCTCAACCTCATAATCTTTGCAATCTTTTGACACTCCCAGATTTACATTGATCTTCGTACGAAGCATAGATCCTACTCCATTTGGATCCAGGCATTTATGCCTTTTGTTGGCGCAGATCGCCACCTGTCCTTTCGCCACCAGCTCCCGGATTTCCTCCTCTGTGCGGTATTCCTTCCGCGCAACTGCCCGCATCTCCTCTGTGATGATTCCCTTTCTTGCTGCTTCCATCTGTGTGTAGTATTTTTCTGACATATGATGTACCTCTTCTTTCTTCTGCCTGCGGCAGAATATTTTTCATTTGCTCTGTGCCGGAATTTTTTTATGACAGAATTCCAAAAGGATTTCAAGGATTATGCCTGGGCGGAGCATTTTTTCATAGGACTCTGGTTTTTACTCCATAGCATTTCTCAGAAATTTCCTATGCAATAAAATAGAATAAAAAAACAGAGTACCTCAATTGGTACTCCGTCAAACTTCTTAAAATCAATTCTTTCCTACGTTGGCATTATCCAAATCAGGTATCAGGGTCGAAGTTCACACCTTCCTCTCAGCCTGTCTACAAGCTCCCCGGCTATTTACTTTTCTAGAAAATAGTAACACACCAATAACTAAAAGTCAATTTTTTGATCTTCCAGAAATTTTCTGATTTCTTCTTTCTTCGGCATCGAGCGGATCGCTCCTTTTTTTAAAGTGATCAGCGCCGCCCCTGCGTTTGCAAATGTCAGCAGTTCCTCTAAATCTTCTTTTGACAACTGCTCTAGATTGTGTTCCAACAGGTATCCTAACGCACAGCCACAGAACGTATCACCTGCTCCTGTTGTCTCAATGGCTTCTACACAAAATCCCGCCTTTTCTACGCACATTTCCTTATAGTATGCACGGCTTCCTTCTTTCCCCATCGTAAGAAGAATTAAAGGAATGTGATATTTTTCTTGTAGCATACGGATTCCCTTATCGTAGTCTTCCTGTCCTGTGACGAATTGAATCTCATTATCAGATATTTTCAGGATATCACATTGTCTAAACCCATACTCCATCTGCTCTTTTGCCAAGTCCAAAGATTCCCAGAGTGGTTCCCTCAAATTCGGGTCAAAAGAAATCATCGCCCCGGCCTCTTTGGCGCAGCAGATTGCTTTTTTCGTTGCATTTCTCACACCTTCATGTGTCATAGAGAGTGTTCCAAAGTGAAAAATTTTTGTATTTCGGATCAGTTCTAGATCCACCTCTTCTTCCCTCAGCATCATATCTGCTCCGGGGTTCCGATAAAAAGAAAACTCCCGGTCCCCATCCGGCAACGTATGTACAAATGCCAGTGTAGTCCGCACTTCCGGGTCCATCCGAAGATTTTTAGAACAGATTCCTACTTCATCCAATGTATGTTTCAGCAGAGTTCCGAACATATCCTGCCCAACTTTCCCTATAAAAGCAACCTTCTTCCCAAGATTATTTAACATTGCCAATACATTGCACGGGGCGCCGCCCGGATTTACTTCCAGAAGCTGATTCCCCTGCTCACTTTTTCCACTTTCTGTAAAATCGATCAAAAGTTCTCCAAGCGCTACTACATCATACATATTCATTCTCCCTTGCACACGAATCTTATCATCATTTTATTTTTTCGGATATTCATTACAGAGCAGCCGGTATGGTTTTTCATCCTCCTCGATTTCCGGGAAGCGTCCGACTTCTTCATAAAACCGATTGTCGGTATTGTCATCATTGCACATAGAAACTTCACCGATCAGCACATCACCGGTTCCTTCCTTTACATCAAAATCATGATATTGATGTGGCCATAACGTAATACTTTCTCCCGGCTTTAACTCTACTCCGGTTCCTGCCTTTACATAATAGGAGCGTCCGTCAGAATTTACAAGGACATCGCTGTCATCAAAACTTCCATCCCCCTTGTCGTTGTAAAGATGAATGATCAGTGTTCCGCCGCCTCTGTTGATAATATCCTCTGATTTCTGCCAGTGGAAATGCATCGGAGAATGCTGTCCTTCTTTTAACATCAATAACTTTTCTGCATATACCTTTTTGTATTTCGGATTGTTCTGATTTCCATTGCGGATTGTCACAAGCGCAAAACCTACTTTATCAAAATCTCCAAGCCCATAATCAGTAATATCCCATCCGAGCATATTGTCTCTGATTTCATCATATTCTTCGGATTTGTCTTCCCAGTCTTCCGGTGTCCAGTTACAAAACGGAGGCAATGCAAATCCATGCTCTTTCGCAAGTTTCTCCATCTCTTTAATAC